>PVBE010629991.1_pt1 | contig 14326 bp, 10 predicted proteins | sample 1631181 | NCBI WGS metagenome assembly PVBE01 (sample SAMN08397723, study PRJNA350692) | Marine metagenome, whole genome shotgun sequencing project. | isolation source: water | place: Pacific Ocean | collected 2012-04
CTTGAACAACAAGGTAAAAGTGACCACCAGAAAATCGTATGGCTTTCGGACCTTCAAAGCGACGGAAGTCGCCCTGTTTCACGCTCTCGGCGACTTACCCGAGCCCGAACAGACCCACAGATTTTGCTGAGGAGCCTTTTTCCGTAAAACCATGCTCCAGGGCAATGGCGGCCAGGTTACGGCCCTGCGTGACCGACCGCGTTCCCTCGTTAGGAACGTCAAGCTCCAACAGAGCAGATTCGGCGGTGGTAAGCATCAGCTCTGGTGAGGCACATGGCTGCCAGTCCAGATCCATTTGCTCTTCATCCGAAGCGTCCGAAATCACGGAGCCCGCAATTGCCTCTCCCTGCGACTCCCAATCTTCCCACAATAGATGCTCCGAGTTGAACCAGCTATCAAGCTGCTGCTCCATGGAGGGTGCTTGGAAATCGTCAGTATTCTTGCCCGAATCATCAGGTTTTCCCATTATAACTTCCCGGCGCCACGTACAGTGCAATCGTCAGACAGGGTACCAACGGTACGGCCAGCTTCCCGCAGGTGTCAAGGTAGGGTCAGCCTCGTCCAGACTTCCTCAGGCTATTCAACTCCTGGTGCGGGGTGACGAGGGTCGACGCTACCACAGCGATGCAGGTTTGGATCATCCTCTGCGATGTCGAAGGACCGGGGTCGGTCAAGCCGCGGCGCGGCCGGGTGGCGTCAGGCGCCGTACTTTTTGATTGCGGCGTCCAGCCGGGGCAGCAGCATGAAGATGAACAGCGAGCACAGCGCGGCGAGGAAGGCCAGCACCAAAAAGAACATCGCCGGTGACAGCATGTTCTGGATGCCGCCGAAGAAGCCGGAGAAGTTGTTGCCGAAGGCGGTGGCGAGGAACCAGCCGCCCATGGTCAGCCCCACCAGCCGCTTGGGCGACAGCTTGGTCACCAGGGACAGGCCCATGGGCGACAGGCAGAGCTCCCCCACCGTGACGATGGCGTAGAACCCTGCCAGCCACAGCCCCGCCACCTTGACGCTGCCGTTGTCCGAGAGGAGCCCGGCCAGGGCCATCAGCAGCAGCGCCAGCGTGGTCATCACCATGCCGAGGAAGACCTTGCGCGCCGTGGAGATGCCCTTGCCGCGGTTGACCAGGAAGCCGAAGAGGGCCACCACCAGCGGCGTGAAGATGATCACGAACAGCGGGTTGAACCCCTGGTAGACCTCGGAGTTGGTGACGCGGAGGAACTTGCCGGGCGGCAGCGTCGTGGGTTCCTTGCCGAAGCGCTTCTTGTAGCCGGCGTACAGGGCGTCGTGGGTGGCGCGGTCGATGACGTAGAGGCCGATCTGCTTGCCGCCCACGTCACGCACGAAGGCCACACGCTTGACCGGCTTGGCGCCGTCGGGGATCTCCACTGTGACCACCTTGGCGCCGTGGGAATCCACGCTCTCGCGCACCTTGACCAGGCCGTCCTTGTAGACGTTGGCCACGCGGCGCGTGATCGCCTCGCCCAGGGACTTGTCCCCCTCGGGCACCTCCTTGAGGGTGATGCCGGGCGTCGCCGCCAGCTTGGCCACCGTCTTGAGGTCCATGCGGTTCTGGCCGTACATCCGCGCGATGCTCACGTCCTCCACCGCCAGCAACGACTGGGGGCTGGGCCGGGGGACGTCCTGCGCGGCGTTGAGGTAGTAGCGCGGCAGGGCCTCCTGCTGCACCGCCCCCGGGACCCATGAGGCCTGGCGATCGGTGTTGTCCCGGGCCCACTGTGTCATGGCGCTGCCGTTGAGGTGCAGGATCATGAAGAAGGTGCCGCCGGCGACGAAGATCGGCAAGATGGCCAGCAGGCCGGGGCGCTCCTCCTTGGTGGCGTTGAGGCCCAGCCTGACGAAGAACACGATCACCGGGATCATGCCGGCGAGGAAGCCGCACACCGCGGGGCGCATGCCGAAGTCGGCAGGCAGCAGCTTCAGCGCGAGGATGTAGCCGAGGATGCCCACGCCGAAGGCCGGCAGCAGGATCTTGACCGCGATGTCGGTGAAGCTGGTGTCATCGGGGTTGCGCTCTGGCGTGCGGTCGGCGCTCTCGAGCACCTTCCACTGCGCCACCAGGATAACCAGGCCGACCAGGAGCCCGACGCCGGCCACGCGGAAGGTCCAGAGCCAGCCCAGCTCATTGCGCACAGACGCGGCCAGCAGCGTGGCCACCAGCGCGCCGATGTTGATGCCCATGTAAAAGATGTTGAACCCGGCGTCGCGCTTGGCATCTCCCGGCTCGTAGAGGTTGCCCACCATGACGGAGATGTTCGGCTTGAAGAAGCCGTTGCCGATGATCAGCAGGATGATGCCCCCGACGAACGGCGTGTAGCCGCAGATGCTCATCATGAACAGGCCCGAGGCCATCAACACGCCCCCCAGCAGCACGGCCTTGCGGTACCCGAGGAAGCGGTCGGCGATCATGCCGCCGAGGAACGGGGTGAAGTAGACGAAGGCCAGGTACAGCCCGTAAATCTCGTTGCCCTCGGTGGCGGGCAAGCCGAGGCCGCCACGCTCGAGGTCGGTGGCGTAGAGCAGCAGGATGCCGAGCATCGTGTAGAAGGCGAGGCGTTCCCACATCTCGGTGAAGAACAGCGGAAAGAGTCCCTTGGGGTGGCCCATGGCCATGGCCGTCTCCTTTGCGGTGAAGTTTCAGTGCAGTATGCGCTTGCTTACCTAAACGTGGCGCTGGTGGCAAGAGATCACTTGCCGGCCTCGCTGTCATCGGTGGTCTCGGGCAGCTCCTTGGGCGGCGACTTCTTGCGCAAATAGCCGGCCATCCAGGAGTAGGTGATGCGGGATATGAAGCGTGGCGTCAGCCGGCCCATCCAGAGGATCAGCTTGAACACCAGGCCGGGCACGATGAGGGCCTTGCCGCGCAAAAAGCCGGCGATGGCCTCCCTGGCGCAACGCTCGGCGGAGATCTCGACGATGCCGGGCACCTTCTGGCCGGTGGGGTTACCCGCCACGTCGAGGAACTCCGTGGCCACCGGCCCGGGGCAGAGCTGGCTGACCACCACGCCCGTACCGCGGCACTCCATACGCAGCACCTCGGAGAAGCAGGTGACGTAGTGTTTGGAGCCGGCGTAGACCGCCACCGACGGCACGTAGGTCAGGCCGAAGCCGGAGCTGACGTTGAGGATGCCGCCCTTGCCCCGCTGCAACATCGGCCCCAGCACGCGGTGGGTCAGCTGGGTCAACGACAGCATGTTGAGCCGGATCATCTGCTCCAGTTTGGACCAGGACGAGCGCTCGAAGAGGCACACGTCGCCGAAGCCCGCGTTGTTGATCAGCACGTCGATGGGCCCCACGTCGTCGGTGGCGGCGGCCAGCATCTGCTCGGCGGCTTCGCTGTCGGCCAGGTCGCAGCCCTGGACGCTGACCTCCAGCTTCGGGTTCTGCTCCACCAGCTCGTCGCGCAGCTTGTTCAGCCGGTCCTCGCGGCGGGCCACCAGCACCAGCGCCCGGGCGCTGCCGGCCAGCTGCCGCGCCAGCTCCAGGCCGATGCCGGACGAGGCGCCGGTGATCATGACCGCGCCGCCTTCTATTGGTGGTCTCATGGCTTCCCTTTTTTCAGACGATCCTTGCAGTAGTCGGCGAAGTCGCTCAGCACCGACTTGCCCTTGCTGTGCCTGACGCAGACCTCGTAGGACTCCTGCGCCTTCTTGGCCAGGGGCCCGGCCTTGCTGGCCAGGGTGTCGCAGTAGGTGTCGGCGAACATCTTGCGAAAATTCTCCACGGCGTCGGGCTCGGTCAACGAGGACGGCACGGGCGGGCTCGGGATCGGCGCCTGGGTCAGCTCGGCGGCGAAGTGGTCGAACATCTGGCCGATGCGCGCCGCGGCCGCCACGGCCCAGCGCGAGGACTTGAACGTGATCACGTTGGCGTAGGCGGTCCGGGCATCGGACAGGCTCTTGGCCTTGCGCTGCAGGTACTCGCCGAAAGCCTTCTGGGAGCGCCTGGCGCGCTTTTTGTTCTTGCTGCCGAAGTCAAGCTTGGAAGGGAAGAGCAGCCTGACGTGGGCCTCGAAGACGGCGTCGGCCTGGTGGAAGCGCGCGGCAGCCGCGGCCTCCTGCACCCCGGCCGGCGCCTCGCCGCCGACGGTCTTGTAGAGCGCCAGGGCCCTGGCAAACAGCTTCTGCGCCTTCTTTGCCCGGGCCTTGTTACGCCTCTTCGCCCGCAAGGCCCAGCCGGACGAGCAGCGCCCGGTGTGGTCCGTTTGGCGCCCCTTGACCTGCACGCGTTTGACGCAGGCGCCGATGTAGGCCCCCTTGCAGGACCTGGTCCACAGCTGCTGGCCGCGCTCGCTCAGCTCGACGATCTTTTTGCCGGCGTCAGCCTGGGCCGCCCGGGGCGCGGCCACGGCCAAGGCCAGGGCCAGCGTCATCGCTCTCGTCATGGGTCCTCTCCTTGCGCTGCGATTGTCTTCCAGACGAGGCCCCCTTGGCCACGAAAAAGGAACATCAGCCCCGGCGCTGCCGTACCAGGAACCGGGTTCCTGTCATGCCAATGGAAAGAAGCGACCGTACGTTCTGGATCATCACCGGCGCGCTGGGTGCAGCCGTCATCGCCGCCGCGGCGGTGGTGATCAGCGCTGCCCCGCCGCCCCAGGCGTCCGGCGGCGACCCCGCGCCGTCGTGGAATCCCGCCCCGCCCACGTTCGAGGAGCCGGGGAAGCCCAGGCGCAAGGGAAGCCGCTTCAGCCTCTCGGCGGTGATCAAACGCAACCTGATCTTTGCCCGGGTGAAAGGTGACCGCGCCTTCGCGCGCCTGGGGGAGCCGAAGACCGGCAACTGGCTCTGGAGTTTCCCCGAGCCGGGCCAGACCCTGGACGACTACGCCCACCAGGTGACCAACCGCAAGACCTCGCGGCGCGACACCCTGCAGCTGCAGCCATACTCGGACCTGCTGCCTGCGCACCGCCGGGTGCTCGGGCCGCTGAAGGAGTTCATCGGCGTCTACTTCCAGACCCGGGTCGAGCGGCTCCCCGTGGCCCTCCCGAGGCGGCGGTGGTGGGATCGCTCCCGCCGGCAGTACGACGCCGACCGCATCGTGCGCCACCTTGCCTCCCGGGCTGGCGAGCGCAGCCTCGGACTGTTCGGCATCCTCGGCAAGGACATGTTCCACGGCGACCTCAACTACGTCTTCGGCCTGGCCCTGCTCCACGATCGGGCCAGCGTTCACTCCCTGCACCGCTACGGTAAGGAGCCGCAGCAGCTGCTGCGCCACACGCTGAAGCTGTCGGCCCACGAGCTGGGCCACGTCTTCGGCATCAAGCACTGCGTGTTCTACCGCTGCGTGATGAACGGCGCCAACTCCCTGGCCGAGAGCAGCGCGGCGCCGATGCACCTCTGCCCCGTCTGCCTGGCCAAGCTCAAGTGGAACGTGGACTTCGACGCCCGCCGGCGCTACCAGCAGCTGTCTCGGTTTTATAAGAAGGTCGGCATGGTCGCCGAGGCGAACTTCACGGCGGCCAGGGCCCGCGAGGTGGAGGAGTAGCCGTGGTCAGCGCGGGCCGGCCGTCCTGCCGTCCTGCCGCGCCTGTCCGGCCCAGATCGGCAGCAGCACCGCCGCCGCCGCGCCCAGGGCCACCACCGGCCCGGAGAGCCCGCCCGGCCTGCGCCTGAGCAGCCCGCCGTAGCGCGTGCCCATGTACTCCATCTTCAGCAGGCGCAGGGCCTGGCCGTAGGCCTTCGGGTCGCCGGCGTGTTTGGCGGCCAGCCCCTTGATGTAGATGGCCCGCGCGCGATCATCCACCGCGTGGCCGTGGCGGTGCAGGGTGGTCAGCCGCAGCACCAGCCGCACGCCGGCGCCCTGGCGCACCACGCCCAGGGTCTGGTGGTGCAGCTGATCGTAGAGGAAGCGCAGCACGGTGAAGCCCTGCTTGATGTGGTCCGGGAACTGCCCGGCGCCGATCATCTGCTCCACGGCCGCCGGGCCGGGCAGGGAGGCGAAGGGCTCGCGAATCAGGCTGCGGCTGGCCAGCACCAGGCCGGTCCCGAAGGCCGCGCGATCCCAGGCCGGGCCCAGGGTGCGGGTAAACGCAGCCGGCGGCGGCGGACTGCCCGCGATCGGGACCAGGGCGGCCACGGCCTCGGGCTGGCCCACGAGGATGGCGCCGGCGGCAGCCGTCAACCTCACCCTCGAGCCCTGACCGGGCTGCCCCTTGCGCGGCGCCACCCGTACGTCGAAGGACGCCGCGGCCCCGTCCTTGACTCTGGTAACCCTGAGCGTGGGCTTGCCGCGCCCCTTCGGTCCCCGTCCCAGGCGGCCCAGCTCTCTGGCCGCCGCCTTGACCAGCGTCGTGGCCACGGCCCGGTCCTTGCTGCCGAGCAGCAGCACAGGTGAGCGCTGCGGCTGCTCCACCACCAGCACCTCGCCGGTGAGCGCCGCCGCCACCTTGTCAGGCTCCAGGCCCAGGGCCTTGATCCGCGGGGCCAGGGCCGGCATGGCGCCGAGCACCGCGGCCGGGTCGAGGCGCAGGCAGAGCACCGACTCGGCGCGCCGGGCCAGGCCGAGCAGGGAGCGCTCCCCTGCGCCGGCAAGGCGGGACAGAGCGCTGGTGGTGGCGCCGCCCTTGACCCGCACGTCCAGGGAGAGGCCGTCCGCCTCCACCCGCAGGCTGCCGGTCGCGCGCCCTCCCTGGTGCTCCACCGAAAAGAGCGCCGTGGCCCGCTCGACGTTGACGCGCAGGTCCCGCGGCAGGGCGTCCCACAGGCTGCGCTGGCGGCGCTGGTCCAGGGCGGCCAGCAGCTTCTCCCCGGAGGCGGCGCAGGTGGCCTGCCCGCCAGCCAGGTGGCAGCGCGCCCCCGGCAGCCCGTGGATCAGGCGCCCGCCCTTCTGCTCGGTGCGCCACGCCTTTCCCTTCTGGCCCAGCGCCGCGGCGACCCGGGCGAGGAAGGTCTTGTCGTCCTTGACCGGCAGGACGAAGACCTCGGGCCGGCCCACGCCGAAGACCGCCGCGACGCCGCGGCTGTCCAGGCCGAGCCCCGCCAGGTCGGCCTCGCCAAGGGGGACCTTGATCGGCGCGCCGGCGGTGGCCTGCCGGGCCCGCTGCACCAGGTCCGCGCCGGCGGTGGTGTGCCCCAGGGCTGCCTGCAGTTCACCGGCCAGTCGGAAGAGCCGCTGCAGGTCCAGCACCACCAGCGCCTGGCTGCTGGCCGGGATCATCTGCAGCAATAGCTGGGCGCGCTCCCGCCGGGAGAGCTGGCGCTTCGTCTCCTCGGCCACGGTAACCAACGGATCGTTGGGGTTCCACCGCTTGCCCTCCTTTCGCCTGCAGCCGTCGCATGAGATGCTGAGGCAGAGGGAGAGGCAGGCGGCGAGGAGCAGGAGCCGATTCATGTTGGTTAGCATACCCTCAACCGCCACCGACGGCGATCTGATACACTTGACTGCTTGACGATGAAAAAAGCAGTAACCCCCCTCATCATTCCCCTCCTCGCCACTTCTTTGATGGTCTCCAGCGCCAACGCCCAGGTGCAGGCGGTCAAGCCGTACGTCCTGCTGCTGATGGACACCTCCGACAGCATGTTCTGGGACCTGTGCCACGACAACTACCCCGGCGCCAAGCAGTACATCAACGGCGACAACTCGTCGGAGTGCCCGGGCAAGCAGGTCAGCTGCGCCACCTGCAACAGCTTCGGCTGCGGCAACGGCAAATACGACGACAGCCGCCTGTACAAGGTCAAAAAGGGGGCCTACAGCGTGGTGAGCGCCTTCGGCGAGGTGACCTTCGCCCTGGCCCGCTTCCACCAGGTACCCGACACCTTCACCTGCAACGGCGTGGCCGACGACCGCGTGGGCGGCTGGGTGGCCCACAGCTGCAAGGGGGCGTTCAACGGCGCCGACGTGCTGGTCGGCTTCAAGGACAACAACCAGCAGGCGATCCTGCGCTGGATGAACAACTGCGACGACTACCCCACGCCGGGCGCCTGCCCGGGCACGCTGCCGCCGACCACCGGCTGCGACCTGTGCAGCAAGTGGGGCGGTAGCTGCGGCAGCGGCTGCGACCACGAGCTGCGGGCCGGCGCCTGGACCCCCCTGGCCGGCTCGCTGGCCTCCGTGCGTAGCTACCTCAACAGCAAGGTGCTGCCGGCCGACACCAAGGCGGGCTGCCGGCCCTACCGGGTGATCTTCCTCACCGACGGGTTGCAGTCCTCTTCCTGCGCCGGGTCGCCGCCGGCGGCGGCCGCGGCCCTGTTCAAGAACACGGCCAAGTCGATCCCGGTGCACGTGGTCGGCTTCGGCAAGAGCTGGATGAAGTCGGAGCTGGACAAGATCGCCAAGGCGGGCGGCACCGGCGCGGCGGTTGTGGTGGACGACGAGATAAAGCTGGCCCTGGCCATGGCGTCCATCATCTCGGCCAGCCTGCTCAAGGAGTCGTGCAACAGCAAGGACGACGACTGCGACGGCGCCTGCGACGAGGACTGGCCCGAGGTGGCGGTGACCAACCCGGCCTGCAAGAACTACCACCTGACGGCCAAGAGCTGCACGGCGGGCGTGGGCATCTGCAAGCGCACGGGCTCCTACATCTGCAAAAAAGACGGCTCGGGTAGCGTCTGCAGCGTCACGCCCGGCAAGCCGAACCCCGGCGGCGAGATCTGCAACAACGGCCTGGACGACAACTGCAACGGCAAGATCGACGAGGGGTGCCTGCCGTGCACGCCCCAGCTCGAGGTCTGCGACGGCAAGGACAACGACTGCGACAAGGCGGTGGACGAGGGGTTCATCTCCACGCCGTGCGGCAGCGCAGTGGGCGAGTGCAAGGCGGGCAAGACGGTCTGCTCCAGCGGCGCGGTGCAGTGCAAGGGGGGCACGGGGCCCAAGCCCGAGATCTGCGACGGCAAGGACAACAACTGCGACACGGTGGTGGATAACTTCAGCGAGGCCTGCTACCCGGCGGCCAAGGGGTGCGACAAGTCCACCGGCAAGTGCCTCGGCGTCTGCCGCATGGGCAACCGCCTCTGCGCGGCCAGCAAGTGGGGCGCCTGCCTCGGCGCCACGACGCCCAAGCCCGAGGCCTGCAACGGGCTGGACGACGACTGCGACGGCAAGATCGACGAGGGGGTGGGCACCGCCTGCGTCAACTACGGCAGCTGCGCCAACTACATCTCCTGCGCGCCCTGCGCGGCTGCTCCGGCCGAGGTCTGCGACGGCAAGGACAACGACTGCAACGGCATCCCCGACGACAACGCGCTGTTCGTTGGCCAGCCCTGCGGGGCGCCGTTGGGTGAGTGCGCCAAGGGCAAGTGGGTCTGTAAGAACGGCAAGCTCTCCTGCGAGGGGGGCGGCAAGCCGAAGGCCGAGGCCTGCGACAACAAGGACAACGACTGCAACGGCAAGATCGACGACAAGGTGCCCGGCATGGGCAAGGCCTGCGGCGACAGCGTGGGTGAGTGCAAGGCCGGCGCCACGACCTGCGTCGGCGGCAAGGTCATCTGCTGGGGCGGCAAGGGCCCCACGGCCGAGGTCTGCGACTGTAAGGACAACAACTGCAACGGCAAGGTGGACGACAAGGCAACCTGCGCGCACCCCAAGGCCAAGTGCGTCAACTGCAAGTGCCTGATGCCCTGCGCCAAGAGCGAGTTCCCCTGCCCCGGTGGCACCAAGTGCCACAAGGACGGCTTCTGCCACCCCGACGACTGCGCCTCGGTTAGCTGCAAGAAGACCGAGCGCTGCCAGGCGGGCAAGTGCGTGCCGCTGTGTCAAGGCGTGACCTGCAAGAGCCACGAGCAGTGCAACCCCGCCACCGGGCTCTGCGTGGACGCCAGCTGCCGCACCAAGGGCTGCCCGACGGGTATGGTCTGCGTCAACTACAAGTGCACCGCCGACCCGTGCCCCGAGGGGACCTGCCCCAGGTGGCAGTTCTGCGCCCAGGGCAAGTGCCACGAGCTGTGCTGGCAACAGAAATGCGACGACGGTCGCAGCTGCATCCGCGGGGTCTGCGGCGGCAAGGATCCACCCTGCAGCGGCGACCACTGCAAGGATCCGTGCCGCACCTCGCGCTGCCCGCCGGGGTTTTCCTGCGTGCTCACCGCTGGCGGCAACGCGGACTGCTGGCGGCACCCGAACACGCCGGACCCCACGGACAACCGCATGCTGGCCACCGGCGGCGGGGGCGTGGCCTGCGCCGTGTCCGGCGAGCCGTCCGGGCTGCAGGGCTTCCCCACCGGGCTGCTGCTGCTGGCGCTGGTGGCGGTGGCGCGGAGGCGCCGGTGAGGAGCGCCAAAGTCGCGCTCGGCCTCGGGCTCGGGCTGGCGCTGGCGGCCCTGGCCGGCTGCGACCGCGACCCGTACTCCGTGCTGAGCTACCCCGACCTCGGCCCCCGGGACGCCTGGGCCCGCCACGACGGCAACACCGACGCGGCCGACGCCCACTTCGTCACCGACGGCTGCGTCAAGGCCGTCGAGGTCTGCGACCGCAAGGACAACGACTGTAACGGCAAGGTGGACGACGTGCCGGCGGCCAAGCTGGCCAGCAACGCCAAGCACTGCGGCCAGTGCTACAAGAGCTGCGCCTTCCCCATGGCCTTCGGCAAGTGCGTCAAGGGCGTGTGCCAGGTCAGCTCCTGCGCCGCCGGGTTCCACGACGTCAACGGCAAGAAGGCCGACGGCTGCGAGTACAAGTGCGTCACGACCAACGGCGGCGTGGAGATCTGCGACAACCTGGACAACGACTGCGACGGGGTCATCGACGACGGCGTGAACATGTCGGCCGATCCGAAGAACTGCGGGGCCTGCGGCAACGTCTGCCTCTTCGCCCACGGCAAGGGCACCTGCGCCAAGGGTAAGTGCGAGATCAACGCCTGCGACCAGGGCTACAAGAACCTGGACAAGGTCGGCGCCAACGGCTGCGAATACAAGTGCCCGGTGTGGCCCGCCAAGTCACCCGACGGCTGCGACGGCCTGGACAGCGACTGCGACGGCGCGGTCGACGAGGACTTCGTCGCGGCCGCCTGCGGATCCAGCGCGGGCCTGTGCAAGGCCGGCGCCTACGTCTGCACCGGCGGCACCAAGGTCTGCAAGGGCGGCGTGGGCAAGGCCCCGGAGACCTGCAACAACAAGGACGACGACTGCAACGGTAAGATCGACGACGGCTTCGACAAGCAGAGCGACCCGCGCTACTGCGGCGGCTGCTCCCCGTGCAAGCTGCCCAACGCCGTGGCCGGCTGCAAGAAGGGCGCCTGCCACGTGGCCGCCTGCAAGGCGGGCTACCTCGACCTGGACAAGAAAACAGCCAACGGCTGTGAGTACGGCTGCGTTGTCTCGGGCCTGGAGGTCTGCGACGGCAAGGACAACGACTGCGACGGCAAGGTCGACGTCGCCGACCCCAAGCTGCTCAAGCCGTCGGCCAGCCCCTGCGCCAAGCTCGGCGTCTGCAAGGGGGCGAGCTACTCCTGTCAGGGCGCGGCGGGCTGGGTCTGCGCCTACGGCAAGGACGCCGAGCTCAAGGCCTGCAAGGTCGACGCGGACTGCGGCAAGGGCGGCAAGCTCAAGTGCACCGGCGGCCGCTGCCCCGGCCTGCTGGCCAGCAACGAGACCCGCTGCGACGGCAAGGACAACGACTGCAACGGTCTGGTGGACGAGACCTTCGCCGCCAAGGGCAAGGCCTGCGTGGAGAAGGGCAAGCAGGGGCTCTGCCAGGGCGCCGGCGTCTGGGGCTGCGACAAGGCGGCCAAGGCGCTGGTCTGCAAGATCACCAAGCCGGGGCAGGCGCCGACCCACGAGCTGTGCAACGGCAAGGACGACGACTGCGACGGGCAGGTGGACGAGGAGGCCGACGACGCCAAGTACAAGGGTGTGCGGGACGCCATGCGCCACATCAAGCGCTCCCACGGCGGCAAGGCCCACGACTTTTACATCTACACCTTCGAGGCCTCGCGGCCCGACGCCTCGTCGGGTGGCGCGGGCCAGCTCACCAGCCGGGCCTGCTCCACCGTGGGCGTGCGCCCCTGGGCCAACGTCACCTGGGCCCAGGCCGCGGCGGCGTGCAAGGCCGCGGGCAAGCGCCTCTGCTCACCCGCCGAGTGGGCCATGGCCTGCAGCGGCGCGCCTGTCACCGGCGCCAAGGGGTTGGTCTACCCCTACGGCCCGTCCTACAAGGGCAAGGCCTGCAACGGCACCGACTACAACGCCACCGCCGACGCCGTGACGGTCTGCGGCGCCGCCGCTGGCTGCCTGAGCCACGACGGGGTGTATGACCTCAGCGGCAACCTGCGAGAGTGGACCGCCACGGCGGGAGCCAAGGCCAGCGACCCCGAGCAGACCCGCGGCGGGGCCAACGACACCATCGCCCAGGGACTGACCTGCGACTTCACCTTCGTCAAGCTGCCGAAGAGCTACTACTTCCCGAACCTCGGCTTTCGCTGCTGCTCCAACAAGGCGCCGTAGCCGCACATGCCGATAGGTCAGGAATGAATGTAGGGCGGGCGTCCCGGTGGATTGGCGACAAGCTATCAGCGGTCAGCGGTCAGCGGTCAGCTGGCTGGTTGCTCGTTCGCTGTCCTGTGCTGCTCATCGATAATGAGCTTTGCGGCATCCCCTGCGCAAGCTCCGATGGCAAGTTGTACCAAAGAGCGTCGAGCGTCCGCAAAAGAGCTGAAAGCTGACTGCTGAAAGCTGAAAGCCAGCGCGCGAGCCTTGGAGAAAAAGGTTGATCAACTTCGGTGGAGAGCGCGCTAGAAGCTCCCCTGCAGGATCAGCCCCGACGTGCGGCCCATGAACGGCCGCAGCTCCACGCCGCCGAGGTCGATGAATGAGGCACGGCGCTCCTTGCTCGCGCCCCGCCCCTCCACGAAGAAGAGCACCACCGAGGTCACGGCCAGGGCGCCCGCCACGCCGAAGCTGACGTAGGCCCCGATCTCCTTGGCCCGGATGCTGTCCTCCAGCTCGGTGAGGCGCTCGTCGTTGGCCGCGGCGGTGGCGGCGTCCGGTTGCAGGTCCTGCCACTCGCTGTAGTCCGAATCGCCGGCGAACCAGAGCCCGAGGCCCACGCCCGCCACGGCCACGGCGCTGCCCGCGGCGATCCAGGTCCAGAGCCGGCCGCCCGACTTTTTGGGCTTGCCGGCGCCACGCCGCGGCTTCTTGACCATCTTGAAGTTGGCCTTGATGCCGGTCTCTCGCCCGGGGAAAAGGATCACCGTCTCTGTGCGCCACTTGCCCCTGGGGCCGAGGATCGCCACCACGTGGGAGCCGATGGCCAGCTTGGCGCGGTAGGGCGTCTTGCCCGCGGCCACGCCGTCCACCATGACCCTTGTCTTGATATTGGACGACACGCGCAGGTCACCTCGCGCGTCGAGGCGGACCTTCTCGAAGGCCACCTTCTGGGACGACTTGAACTCCTCGGGCAGCTTCAGCTTGGGATCGTGCTTCAGGGCCTGGAGGAAGGCGGCGTCGGCCTGCTTCTGCTTGCCCGTGTCCATGTAGTTGGCCCCGAGGAAGAGGTGGATCTTGGCCAGCGTGTCGGGCGACTTGGCGTGCTGCAGCGCCAGCTTCAGCTTGTCCACCGAGGTCTCGAAGTCGGCCATGCCGTACTGGATCACGCCCTGCTCGAGCAGCTTGCCGGCCTGGCCCTTGGTGTCCTCGGCCCGGGCCGTGGCGCCCGCCAGCAGCAGGCCGGCGGCGATGCAGAGAGAGAGGGTCCTGAACTGTATGGTTCGGCTCATGTCATTTCTTCTTCAACTTGAAGATGATGGTCCTGGTCTTGTTGGCCTGGACGTAGACCGTCCTGGCCTTGCGGGAGCTCTTGCCCCGCCAGGCCTCCAGCTTGTGTCGCCCGGTCGGGACCTTGATCAGCAGCGGCGTCTCCCCCTTGCGTTTGCCGTCCAGAAACACCAGGGCGCGGACAGGCTTTCCCCCGATGGCGGCGGCGACCCGCAAGGTCCCGATGCCGCGGGGCTTCGGTTTTGTCCGCGCCGCCGCCGGCTCGAGCTTGTACCCCAACGTCAGATCGCCGGCGCCCGCCGGGATGGCCTCTCGCCGCGCGCGGTGGCCCCAGCGAGTGACGCGCAGGTCGAAGGCCTTGACGGAGACCTTCACGCCCCGCAGCGGCGTCTGCCGATGAGCCTGCCGGACGCGTAGACCTTGGCCCCCTGAGGCGTGGTGTCCACGTGGATGGCGCGGCGCCGGGCAGGCCCGGGGACCGCTGGCGGCTTGGCCCGCGGCGGGCGGTCCTTGGACCGGGGCGCGGTCGGTTCGTCCTTCTTGGCCCTGACCTTGGCCTCAATGTGCTGGACCTCCGGGTGGCTCGCAGCTCTCCCCATTTCCTTGATGAGGAACTGCTTGAGTTTCTGGAGCTGGTCAATGGTGTCACAGGCCTCTTC
>PVBE011519659.1_pt1 | contig 14326 bp, 13 predicted proteins | sample 1631181 | NCBI WGS metagenome assembly PVBE01 (sample SAMN08397723, study PRJNA350692) | Marine metagenome, whole genome shotgun sequencing project. | isolation source: water | place: Pacific Ocean | collected 2012-04
GGCGAACCAGGGCAGGGCTAATCCTCCATATTAAGCCGGGATTCCGGATCAATGTGTTTTAGGCGAAAAGTCTGATCGAAGTCCTTGACCGGCTGGACTGGCTGGCGTTGCACAAATCGCATAGAGGACATTTGCACGTCCCATGCAGTTACCTCTGCCTTTAGGATTCGAGTCACTACACCCGGATCCTGCCTTGCAATCACTTCTGCCTCTTCCCTTGAACTGGTTCTAATCAACATCAAGCTTCCCGGCACGCCACTGACTACCCCCCCACCATAACGATCTGGTCTTTGATGTGCATTTTTAGCAGGTAAGCGTGATGATTTACGAGACCTGACTGGTCCTGATAAGAGATCGTGTGATTCCAGTTTTCGCCGGGCAGGTAGCGGATAAGGAAAAAGTTCGCTTCCTCAGTGCGCAAAGGCGGATTGACTACCATACAGACAAATACCAGGAATAAAAGTGAAGCAATTCTGGTCACTGAATCAATCACTTATTTTTTTGTGAAGATGAGGCATGCTGGTTGGATCTTTGGGATCGAGAAACCGCTTCTCTGTTCCCGTTCTTGTGACATTTTCATAGGTGCCATCATTCCGCTTGACCAACTTAGTGAAACCCTGGTTCTTTAGCCAGCTATCACCCTTCGGGGTGTTTGACATGGGAGCCACCGTAATGATTTTCCGGACGATGGAATCCAGCATGGTATCCCCCGGATCAGTTCCAGCCTGCTCACAGAGTTGACCCCAGTTTTCAATTTTCACTGAGATACCATGTTTTACCTCGACCGACTGGCCGTTAGCATCACAGTAATAATCGTATCGCGGCATAGTGCGTTCCTACGAGCCGATGCGGTATCTAATTTTGATCACGAGCAAATTTGCCAGCGGTTCATCATAACTATTGGTGAAAATATCAGAGAAGTCCGAACTTCCCAGCGCAGCACTCTGATCAGCCAGTCGAGTATACACTACAAAAATGTCTGACAGTGGGGCAATCTCCCACCGGTATCTTGCCTGCAGACTCACCTGGGAAAGCGAGAAGCTGTCGGACGGGCCTGCTGGTTTCGAAACGGCAATCAGGCTACCGGGGTTGGCTGGAATTCTATAAAAGGCATCCTCCTGCGCCTGGATGCCAACCCACTGAAGGGACACTCTAAATTGTTGTTTGGCGCTGAAAAAGTAGTCGATCGACAGCTTGGGTTGCCACTGTTCCGCATCAAAGGTGGTGAAGTTTTTCTCTTCCTGGTGGAGCAGCCACCCATTCCTTTCCTTGTACTTTACGCTTGCGCTTATAGCAAAGCGGTCAGTGGGGCGCCACAGGAGACTAGTTGCTGCCGTATAAGTCAGCCCCCCCAGGGCCTCCTCAGAAAAGCTTGTCCTAAACCCGTAGTGGAATTTTTTGGATGAGTCGGAACGCCAGTGAAGCGACATACTTGCCCGCTCTTCAACTCTATAGGTTCCGTTGCCAAAACTATTCAAGTCATCGAAACTTGATGGGAAAAAGTTTAGCCGCGCGGTCACTTTCGTCAGGTTTTTGAACGTGGTTCGGTTCGAGACAAAAAAGCCACCACCTGTGAACAGGCCTGCCCTGTTCTTCTGCACATAACCCCTTACGTCGAATTGATTGTCCCTCGCCCAGGAAAGATCCGATGATGTTCTTATGTGTGCAGAGCGAATCCTGAAATTATCATTTCGCTGCAGAAACCCCAAGTCATTGATATTAACCGTATCATCCAGGAACTCAATGCCAAGACGCTGGGAAACACCTTTGCGAAAAGTATATTCAAAATCTACAAAACCACCCAGGCCATTTTCGATACCATCCAGGTCCGACATGAACACCTGGCCATCCATTTTCCATTTACCGTCATCCGACAGGTAGTGCCCATCAACACCATGAGTTACAGCATCCCGGTCGGGATGGAGCACTGCAGTAGACAGAAACCCGAGGGCCCGGTAAGCACCGCCCGGCGTATCCTCATATAGAACCCGGGCGACGCCATAATCGCTGCCGTCCCCACTGATGTTGATCTGCCCTCCATCCAGTTCAACATCAAACTTAACATCGTCCTCAAACGCACCGAGAAAACCGTATCGAAAGCGACCATATTGACCCGTTAGCTTTACTGCACCTATCAAGTCTACCGGCTGAATTAGCTCTCTGTCGTGCACCTCTTCGCCCGCATCAAATTCCGGCTCGACTGGTCTCCCTCCAATTCGCCGTGTATTGACGAGCGTTGTTGGCGTACCCCTGGGGCCGACTCCCCTGCCACCTGTATCAGCGCGCGGTGTTGCACTAAACACGTCGCGTCCTTCCAGGAAGAACAGCCTTTTTTCGGGGAAAAATGTCTCGGTTGCACTGAGGTTGATTACCACGTCGTCTGATTCGACGCTGCCAAAGTCAGGATTGACTGTGGCAGTCACTTGAAAGTTAGTGGACGGGCGCCAGAAGAAATCGGCACCAACCCGATACTTTACTTCACCATCAATACGATCATCGGCCACCGCCGCAAAAGGGTAAGCACTAAACTGCTGCTTAGGGTTCACGTCTTTGACTTCGAGCGTCTGAAGGGCCGAGATGAATTTCGGTACGGTCATTGGCAAGGCCGGCCAACCATAGCGCTCATCCACATGGGCGACTTTCCTGGACATGTACAGACCCAGGCGTCTTACTTCCGACGTTAGTGGCATAGACACGCTACTCCAGGGAATTCTAAACTCAGCCGACCAGCCCGTATCGGTTTCATCACTTTTACCCCACCAGGCACCATCCCAGTCGCGAGAAAACTGTCTCTCTGGAAGCAGGGTTCCATCCATCACGGATCCCCCTAGGGCGACACCAAACCAATAGCCATAACGTCCCTCACCGGAGGTATCCAATGTTATATTTATGGTGTCGCGGTTAAATTGGCGAGAGTCCCTGCCGGTCAACCGGGCAACCAGCGTCTCTTTAGGCTGATCCATGTCAATACCGACATAGAGGCTCTTGTCATCATAAAAAAATCGCACCCTGGTTCTATAGGTTGGCCGGCTAAGCGTATCCGGCTCAATAACGACGAACTCATCGTAGGCAGGTAGTTTTTGCCATATTGGCTCGTCCAGCTTCCCATCCAGGTCGACATCAACAAGGTGCCGTTGCACAGAGACCTTTTCATTCGGGGCAAGGTCGAAAATGAGATCCTGTGCGGCCAGCGACGTAGGGTATAGTACCGCCAACAGACACAAGGTTTGACGCCTACACATGTAATCCCCCTGACCGCCCACAAAAGACTGGCGCCGGTGACCTATTAGCGCGTTTTCTAAGCACGAGTACTATCCCCCAAAACAGGTTGTTAAGCTAAAATGCGCCAGGTTCGTCCCGGAAGCAGGGCCGGGAAACTGTCAACGCAACACTCTTTTAACATTTTTTCACTCACATTTCGCGGCATGGGGTCCACTACAACGGGAAATCTCTGCCCGCCTCGCACGCAGATATCCTATATCGTTTTGTCAATTTCTATTGTTTCGAAACCTATCTGCCCACAAGATCTCGCGATATGAGTTCTTTCATTATCTCCGACGTACCACCGTAGATCCTCTGTACCCTGGCATCAAGAAACGCTCGCGAAATTTTGTACTCACGCATGTAGCCATAGCCACCAAACAACTGCAGGCACTTGTCGGCGACACGGCCTTGCATCTCACTTGCTGCCAGCTTACACAAGGAAGCTTCACCCGGCGATAGCTCGCCATCGACATAGCGACTAACACACTTCTCCACCAAAGCTCGATTGAGCTCAATTTCAGTTTTTATCTCAGCAAGGACATGACGTGTGTTCTGGAATGTGGACAGAAGTTTGTCAAATACTTTACGCTCCAATACATAGCTGACAGTTTCTTCCAGCATACCCTGTGCAGCACCTACGCTACCGACGCCAAGGATCAACCTTTCGCGTGGCAGCTCATTCATGAGGTTTATGAACCCCTGACCCTCTCCGCCTAAAATATCACTTGCCAATACACGTACATCCTGAAAAAAGAGCTCCGATGTATCCCCTGAATGGAGTCCGATTTTTTCAAGATTGCGTCCACGCTCGAAACCGTCAAGTTTGCAATCGACGATAAACAGTGTCATTCCCCTGGCACCCAGTTTGGGATCTGTTTTTGTGGCCACGATTATAAAATCGCAATGCTGGCCATTGGTAATGAACATTTTCTGACCATTAATAATGTAGCCATCACCATCCTTTACTGCGCTGGTGTTCATCCCCTGCAGATCACTGCCGGCACCCGGCTCCGTCATGGCTATGGCGCCAACCAGGTCTCCTGATACCATTTTGGGGAGCAGCCTCTGTTTCTGCTGCTCAGAACCCAGGTGCAAGATATAGGATGCAACGATATCCGAATGAACTGATACACCAGAAGCAAGCGCACCATATCCGGCTCGTGCAATTTCTTCAGTAACGATGCAACTCAGTTCAAAGGACGCGTCATAGCCGCCAAATGTAGAAGGCATGTCCACACACAAAAATCCATTTTCACCCAGTTGCTTCCATATTTTCCTGGGCCAGAGCTCATCCTGTTCCCATTTCTCATAGTATGGTTCTATTTCCCGGTCGAGAAATTTACTCACCGTATCTCTGAACAGTCCCTTTTCCTCTGCAGTTAGAAGCACTTTTGCACTCATTACCTACCCCACATAAATCAAACCCCTTAACTAACCAAATTAGAACAGCAAATTCCAGGCTTTTGTTCACATGGGGTCGACGTTGAAACATGTATTCCGTAAACTTATACACCAATATGCGCGTTGGCCAGGAAAATGTGGTGATGAGTTGGCTACTTGAGCAGGTTGAGACACACTAAACCAGCCCCGTTGACACATGCCTCATTGATAGGACTAGCTAATTTCACTATCTGTCCTGAATCTGCTGCTAACTGATTCCACTTCAGCAATGCGCCGACTCTCAGACCAATTCAAAATGCCTGCGACTACTATGGATGCTGGCTCGATAATTTCAGCAACCTCCAGTGGCCGGTAAAAGGCCGCCCGGGTGCGGCGATAGATTACATCCTCCAGGGTCGATGCACCTTCCTCTTGAACCGCCCAGATCAACTCACCGGCAACGATGCTAACCCCAGCTGACACCGGCTCCGGATTCAACGCCATCACATCCCACGCCTCACTGCCATAAAGCCTGAAAAGTCGCAAGGCCGCGCCCTCACTCATCGGATACTCCTGCTGCAAACGCGAAACCTGCGCTTCAACATCACCGACAAAATTACCCCCCGGCAAGGGAATATCTTCTGATTCACTTTCTGAGGAAAGCTGCAGGTACCTAACCGCTGTATCTACCGTTTCTTCAGCCATCTTCCTGTATCCGGTCAATTTTCCACCGGCAATTGTGATGAGCCCAGACTTGCTGATCCAGATCTCATCCTTGCGGGAAATCTCTTTCGTTGACTTCCCCCGCTGCGATATAAGGGGGCGCAAGCCTGCCCAGGTGGATACGCAATCTTCAAGTTTAAGTCTCACGCCAAAGTAATCCCTGATGGGCAGAAATAGATATTCAAGCTCACTGCGTTTCACCTGCGGCCAGAGATCAGCCGGCTGCTCATAGCGGCTGTCCGTAGTACCGATATAAACCACTTCTCCCCTGGGAATCGCAAACACAGGCCTGTTGTCCGGGCCTACCATCAGTACCATCTGCTTCAGTGGCAAAAGTTTGTGGGGAATAACGATGTGAATGCCCTTCGATAGAACCAGTAGTTTCTCACTTCGCAGGCCATCAAGATCACAGACGGACTCAACCCAGGGACCCGCTGCATTGATCGCCCCTTTACATTTGACTACTATCTCCTCACCTGACACTTCGCACCTGACGTGCAGGGCCCGCAGTTTGCCATCATCCTTAATCACGCCACTGACGCAAGCCCTGTTAAATGCCACACCACCAGCCCTCGTGCCTGCTCGAATATTGGCCATGACCAGGCGCGCATCATCAGTTAAATACTCTCGGTAAACACATGCCCGGGAATAGCGCATCGTATCCAGCAGCGGTTCTCTTTGCGCAAGTGAGTCGCTGGACAGGTTGAAGTGAAGGTCCCAGGGCTCTACCTGACCGAGCTGCTCATACACAGTAACACCAGCCCGATACTTGAAGGACTCTAGGAGGTTTCCTGCAGGCAGCATCAGCCATTGAGGTTCAGCAAGGTGTGGCGCCAGAGCATTAACTCGCTTTCTTTCCAAGGAGGCTTCCCTGACGACATGAAAGTGCCCCATAGCGAGGTAACGGATACCACCGTGAATCAGTTTGGTTGATTTACTGGAAGTGCCGGAGGAAAAATCTTCTGCTTCCAGAAGGGCAGCTGACAGGCCCCTTAAGCTCGCCTCTCTCAGGATACCGGCACCCGTAATGCCACCGCCGATAATCGCGAGGTCAAAGCTCACATTCTGTAATTCCTGCAACGTTTTATGGCGTTGCCGGGTATCAAGTGTACTCATTCTGACTACCTTGCAATAATGGGGGTGAAAGTCTCTCACCCAGTTCCCTCATAAGGATACTGGTGGCCTGAAACAACAAAAACCAAAACCTGACCAGAAACCTTTTAAGTTACAATCCTGTCATGACACATAATTTATCAGATGCCAAGATCCTTGCAGCCGGTCCAGAAGACCTGCCTGACATCAAGGATATCGCCAATACCATCTGGCATGAACACTACCCTGGCATTATTACGCATGAACAGATCGCCTACATGCTGGCACTGGACTATTCACTTGAAACCATGACCAGAGACCTCGCCACCGGGGTATCCATAGACAAGCTGGTCGTCTGCGGGGTGATGGCTGGTTTCGCTGCCTATGGAGCAACCAACAAAGAGGGCACCATGAAACTGCACAAGCTCTATCTGCTACAGGCCTTTCACGGGCAGGGCCTGGGTTCTCTGCTGCTGACACATGTTGAAGATGAAGCCAGGAAGGCTGGCTTTGAATCCATTACCCTCAACGTGAATAAGCACAATCATGTCGCACTCAAAACCTACCAGCGCAATGGCTATGGACAGCAGGAATCGGTGCTGGTGGATATTGGTAGCGGATTCTTCATGGACGACTATGTGATGGCAAAAGGGCTCTAATTCCGAGGGTATTGGGGGAAAACCAGATAAAGATACCTCTTTGAAACACTGGATAGGTAGTTTATCCTTGCGCCTTCCATTTAACAGAGACTCCGGTGTCGACAAACCAGTAAAATCAGGAGAGAAAATCCCCTGATGAGTTCGTAACAATCATTCCGGTAAATCTTCCTGTTGATCCCGTGAGTATATAATAGAGGAATTAAGTACATGGCAACCATAGATTTTGGCGGCGTAAGTGAAACTGTCATCATGCGCAGTGAATTTCCCGTACCAAAAGCCCAGGAAGTCCTAAAAGATGAGACCGTGGCCATTATCGGCTACGGCGTCCAGGGTCCCGCTCAGGCTCTCAATATGAAGGATAACGGCATCAATGTCATTATCGGGCAAGCCAAAGAATTTCAGAAGGACTGGGACAGGGCAGTAGCAGATGGCTGGGTGCCCGGAGAAACCCTGTTCGATATCGCGGAAGCCACCAGCAGAGGTACCATCATTCAGATACTGGTATCCGACGGAGCCCAGCGAACCATCTGGCCCATTATCAAGGAAAACCTGAATAAGGGGGATGCCCTCTACTTCTCACACGGCTTCTCTATTACCTATGCACAGCAAACCGGAATCGTTGCACCGGATGATGTGGATGTAATCATGGTGGCACCCAAAGGTTCAGGAACCTCCGTGCGCCGAAATTTTCTGTCCGGTGCGGGCATAAATTCAAGCTTCGCAGTGGCACAGGATGCGACTGGCAAAGCAGAAGAACGCTGTATCGCGGTTGGCATTGCCGTGGGTTCAGGCTACCTGTTCCCCACGACATTTCAGAATGAAGTCTTCAGTGACCTGACCGGTGAAAGGGGAATCCTAATGGGTGCCCTGGCCGGCGTCATGGAAGCCCAGTACGAGTGCCTGCGCAAGAACGGTCACTCCCCTAGTGAAGCATTCAACGAAACAGTTGAGGAATTGACCCAAAGCCTTATTCGCCTGGTCGATGAAAACGGTATGGACTGGATGTTCAGCAACTGTTCTGCTACCGCTCAGCGCGGCGCACTAGACTGGAAAGGACCCTTCAGAGATGCTGTCTCACCGGTTTTCGAGAAGCTCTACGATAGAGTTCAGAGTGGTGAAGAGTGCGAGCGAGTGCTGGAAAGTACGGGTCAGGCAAATTATCAGGAGTCCCTGAATGCTGAGTTGAAAGAGATGCGGGATTCTGAAATGTGGCAAACAGGTGCCGCCGTTCGTGCTCTGCGACCGGACGAGCCAGCCCATGAGGTTTCTGCTACTACCAAGGGTGTCAGCGGAAGAATGGGTGACAACTAGAGTCTTCCAGCGATCAAAATAGCTGTCCCAAAAAAAACGCCCCTGAGCGGGGCGTTATATCGCATTTTCTTTGGGGGATAATGCGCGAATAATATTTGGTCGCTGAATCCGGTTAGCTTCACCAGGGATGCCCTGGTGAAGCTATAGGGGAAGTCCTATTCATCTTCCTTGATAATGCACATCCTTGTACGGTTTCTAAGTTACCCACCTGAACTCGGTTTATCGATGGCAAATGTCTTAAACCTCTGTAGGCGATGTCTTACAAATCGTACCGATGTCCGTGCTAGCTGGCTTCCTTCCACAAAAAAATCCGGTCATGGCCACGGTATTGTCCAAACGTGACGGTCCGTTCAATACTGGTATCCAGGCTACCGCTGGCATCCCAGTCATATTGAAGCCAGGGTGTACGTCGTCAGTCCATATGGGCTGACATCACACACCGAACAGGACTGTGATAAGGCAGAGCGGCTGGTACACAACATCGCTGGTGTAGCGGGTAGCTTTGGCGCTATTAGCCTGATGAATATCTCCAGAGATATCGAGCACTTTTTGCAAAACTCTGAAGGAGATATCAAAACACTTCAGATGATCTTTTCGCAGGAATTATCAAACTTCATCAGCGCCATGCATCAACTGCACAACGAACAGGTTGCATAGGTTTCAGCATCCATAGCGCGCGCGTGGACCACTCGTTGTTAGAAAACGGACGAGAACTAGCTAAGGCGATTTTGCAATAATCTCGACATCCCCTTCACCTGAGTCAGCCACAGCTTCAGGTTGAGAGCGAAGCGGATTTGAGTCGAAATCAAACAGGGACGTATCTGCCAGGTGAGAAGGCACGACATTTGTCATGGCACGAAAGATGGTTTCAATCCGGCCAGGGTGCTGCTTATCCCATGCCTGCAGCATTTCCTTGATGACAGGCCTCTGCAGGTTACCTTGGGAACCGCACAGATTACACGGAATAACGGGCATGCCCTCTAATTTCGCATAGCGATCTATATCTTTCTCTCGGCAGTATGCCAGGGGACGAATGACAATACTGTCGCCATCATCACTATGCAACTTTGGTGGCATCGACTTTAGCTTGCCACCATAAAAAAGATTAAGAAAAAGTGTTTCCACCATATCATCACGATGGTGACCAAGCGCAATTTTGTTGTACCCATTATTTTTCGCAAAGCGGTAAAGAATGCCGCGACGAAACCTTGAACACCAGCTACAGTACGTCTTCCCCTCAGGCACCATGTCCATCACCAGGGAGTAGGTATCTTCTTCCACTATCTTGAAATCAACGCCAATTGATTCGAAATAGGCGGGCAGTACCGAGCCCGGAAATCCCGGTTGTTTCTGATCGAGATTAACTGCAAGTATGTCGAAGTTAATGGGTGCCCTTTTCTTCAGGCTCATCAGAATATCCAGAAGCGTCAGGGAATCTTTACCCCCAGATACGGCAACCATGACCCGGTCACCGTCCTCGATCATATTGAAATCGGCAATTGCCTTACCAGTCTCCCGCCGCAGCCGCTTGTGGAGCTTGTTTTTGTTCCGGGCCTGCTTCTGGCCAAGCGCCTCTATTGAAGACATAATTTTTGTGCAAACCTTTTTTTGGAGAACTGTTTTATGAAGAATCGTTTTTGTGAAGAAATGAATCTTTGACGCTTTGTTGAAGCCGCCATTCTACACTCCCTGGCCGGCGTTGAACCAATCCGCCGACAAATCGTCAAAACAATATGCTTAGAACAATCATTGCCGCGCTTTCCCTCTCCCTGTCTTTGTATGCACCCTTGTACGCACGGGGCGCTGCCGTCGTACTGCAATATCACCATGTTGATGTAGGCACACCAGCCATCACGAGCATCACACCGACTGATTTTGCCGCGCAGTTGGAATATCTTGATGACGCGAATTTTAGCATTCTGCCCCTTAGCCAGATTACCGACGCACTAAAAAGTGGGTTGGCACTCCCTAGCGCAACCATCGCGATTACCTTTGACGATGCCTACTCCAGCATCTACACAGAAGCGTACCCACTGCTAAAGAAGAAAAAGTTTCCCTTTACCATTTTCGTTGCCACGAACCTCGTAGGTAGCTCCAGCCACTACCTGAACTGGCAGCAACTTGCCGAAATGGCTGACAACGGTGCGCTTATTGCAAACCATACCCGGTCGCATTTACACCTGCTGCGAAAAAAAGCTGATGAGAGTAACGAAGAATGGCGGCAGAGAATTGGTGAAGAAATTAGTGGTGCACAAATAGAAATTGACAAGCACCTGGGAGAATCTCCCAGGCTGTTTGCTTACCCCTATGGTGAATACAACCAGGACGTTCTGGCACTTGTCGCAAGCCTTGGATACGAAGGGTTCGGACAGCAAAGCGGTGCCGCGGGAGCAGATTCGGACTTCCTTGCCCTGCCCCGCTTTCCCTTGGCTGGGAATTATGCAGGCCTCGCCGCTTTCAAAACCAAGGTCAATACGCTCCCCATGCCAATAAGAGGGGCCAGTATTGAGTCGCTACTAGAACCAGGAAACCTGCGCCCGGAACTGGTGCTCAATTTTACCGAAGGTAAGTGGAGAACGGGTGAGTTGACCTGCTATGGACCGGGCGGGAAAATGGATATCGCTGCTCTGGACTCAACCACTTTTCGTGTCCTGCCTGTCATGGACGTGCCGATAGGCCGATCACGCTACAACTGCACCATGCCTGCGAATGAACCCCGGCGCTATTTCTGGTATTCACAACCCTGGATTCGCAAAAAAGACGATGGCTCCTGGTATGCGGAACCTTGAGATTGCTTGATCTGGTTTGGGAATAGAAACAACACTGAGTAGCTATCACATCGGCTGTGAAATGGGTTGTTCGCAGAGGACTTGGTCTTTGCAGTTATAGTGTTGATATATAAGCATTATCGCAGCTTCAAATCATGTTAGTGTTACGTCTATTGTTACGTTGATCCCAAATTCCCGGGGTATACTTGCTATGTACTTTGCGCCCACGCCCTTCTTGGTAATGTCTGCGGCAAACCCCGGCACAACCTTCACGGACTATGCAATTGAAGGTTAGCACTCAACGCATTTATTGACCCCACCACCGGGGCCTATTCACTCCTGCTTTCAATGCAATGGCCCGGAGCCACATGCAGGTATTAGCTATTTTCGGATGAGCGTACTTAATTCAATGTAAGCTACTTGCTTGGCTGAATTGTCGAGTTCTCGAATTGAATATGTAAACAGACTATATGTTTCTTGATGGACATGAAGAAAGGCTTCAATGTTGATTTTCACCTAAAAGTTAATGAGAATTCAAAATTAAGTAGTTTAGGGGAGCCATGGTATGAGATTTTTGGCATTTACAATACTGATGTTCTTATATTCATCTCTGGTAGAAGCTGATGACAGTACATTTTCCTGTAAAGACCTTAGCTCAGGCATAACCTTGATACTCAGTGCTACCAGTATCATTTTCAAGAATCCTGATGGGAGATTTGAAGAGCCAATTAACGCAAGTTTCGGCTATGCACCCGATGGAACAACAGCTGTATGGACAGATGATGAAGGGGGAAATTGGTCTTAGCGAAGAGCCAAATTTTCTTCCTTAACCCTGACAGCTCTGTACGAGGTAAATTTATCTGCGAATAATTCTAAACAGCTACATTATGGATAGCGATGCCCTGCCTTCCAGCCTGATACCCAGGCGCTCGTTTCTAACCAGCATCGCGCTTGCCCACGGCTCTGCGGGATCGCTGGTGTAGATCTTTCCGTTGATGTAGACCGCTTCAGTCGGAGCCGGTCGTGGTGGTTCAGGGAGGCTTGAATTGTTGTCGGACCAAAGCCACTAAAAGTATTGCGCTGAGAACACTCAGCATGAATACAGCCAACGATAATCTCACGCCTTTCTCCAATTCGGTAGTAATAGATGACTGAACAGTTTAATCGTTATTGCTTGCAAAAAGTTCCCCATTAACAAGTGATGTACTGAAAATTTGATTTGCTTGCATTGCCCCTTACTGGCCGTAAGCCCAGGGGTGGCGAATCCTCCATTTCCCAAAACATGCTTCCGCAGCACCCTCAGGAGCGGCGCTGAAATTAGTAACTTCATGGCATGATAGCAACACATCCTGCTCACGGGTTGGGGCAGTCGACCATCTTCACCGGCGTCAACTCGTCAAGCTCGAGGTGGTAAGCGTCGCGCAACCCTTGCACTAGCGCGGCGAGCTCTTCAGCGCCGAGCTCGGCGAGCGGCACGCGAGAGAGGATAAAGGCGCCGTAGTCGTGTGTCTCTTCAGAGTTGGACGAAGAGCATACGTAGGCAAGCATCGAGTTCTCGAAGCGGTGCGTGAACTGCCAGGTCTCGAAGTATCCCTCCCAGTTTTCGTAGACGAGCTCCATAATGCCATTGTCGGTGCGAGTAAATTTGCCTTCATTCTTGCAGATGCGCATCTCGTCGTTGAGGGTGAGCGGCACTGAGTTCTGAGCGCGAATCTCAGTCTGCCCCAGCGTAGTGTAGATGAAGCGCTGACAGCCATCGTAGAGCGCGTACTCGGGGCCCTTGATACCGACAACCCACCATGTGCCATCGGCATCCTCGAGCGGCACCGCGGGCACATCGGGCGCCCCACACTTCGGCAACGACCCTAAGTTGAGGTCGATGCACTGGTTATTGAGCCCGCAGCGGGTGAAGGCATTGATGGCCGGCGATTGGTAGTACGCGCCGCAGCGAGTCGGGCAATCCATGTTGTCGTCGCCGCAGCCCTCCATACAGTCAAGCCACGCACTGCACTCCGGGTCGCGCACGCAGTCGACCATATCGATACCGCATCGCACACCCAAGCACCGCAGCGTTGCCGACGGATCGCCAGCTGCACCAAAGTATGCGCCGTACAACACCCAACTAAGCCCAGCGACGGCCAGACCGGCCACCCCCAGTGCGATAATGCGTCTACGAGTCATTCTAGCCTCCAGTTCATCAGCTTATTGATTTGCATGTGAGATTGGTTCAGCGATCAATACTCAATGCCATTTTGGAATCAGACTTACCAAAGGCATCCACCATATAATAACAAGGACCGAAACCCAACTGCTCGAGAGAAATGGGGTCGGGTTCAATTTATTTATGTTTGCCGCTCGCTCTAACACTACCTAGTGCCCCCATATTGCGTTACCACAAAATGACTATATATGGCCGGACTGGGGCGGCAGTAAAAACTGGTATTTTCTGTTGATTCTAGGCGCTAACTGCTCCGGAGCGGAAGCTGTAGCCTGTTGACTAGCAGAAGGTCATATGTGTTAGGTGGTGTCATTGTTTTGCACGATCCTTGAAATCTCCAGCGAAGCCTCTATATTAAAAAAGACCAATTCATTTGGACCAGATCTCCATTGTCAGATGCACTCCTGCAAGCATTGCTCTTTCTGGGACTCATCGTCCTTAGCTATCTGATGTATTGTATAGTGCGATACACTCGCAACCACCGACCTAATACCCAGCCTCTGGGGAACTATCTTCGAGTCACTTAGTCATTACATTCAGCCGCAAGACCAACTCAAAGAACCAAAACAGCAGATTCAAAAACAGAAGCGCCAAGCAGGTGATCCCCTACGAGGAGAGGCCGAGTCAGATACCTAACAATAAAGCGTTTATAAGGAGTGCGTAGCATTCACTGCAACACATATAATAGATATTTCACTCGCCACTATCCCTCAAAAACGTGGATGTATTCCCACATATCTGTGCGAGTTTGACAACGGACATGGAACAGACCATTGGTGATTGGGTTCAGCATTACAACCATGAGCGTTATCATGAGTCGTTAGATAATGTTACGCCATCTGATGTATATCATGGGTGTAGAGAAGAAATCCTGGATCAGCGGGCAATCATTAAGTCTCGCACCATGAACC
>PVBE010812633.1_pt1 | contig 14322 bp, 9 predicted proteins | sample 1631181 | NCBI WGS metagenome assembly PVBE01 (sample SAMN08397723, study PRJNA350692) | Marine metagenome, whole genome shotgun sequencing project. | isolation source: water | place: Pacific Ocean | collected 2012-04
ATCGGAGCTTCGGCCAGTCTATTCTCCGTCAACGGCATCTCCTCTTAACGTTGAAAATCGGCCTATAGCCTAATCAACCGGGAGCCGAGACGGGCAGGGCTTGCCCCCCGAATCCTCGCGGGTACGATTTGATGAACATCTCAGCGGATGGACGGCAGTCCTACTGGTCAGGCTTTGTGACGCTCATCGCTCCGTGATGGAAAAGCCTCTATCACGTCCGCCTGGCAGCTGGTATCCCGTCACGAAAGCCCCACAACACCCGACCGTCCTAGGAAGGACTTCAGTCGATCCTTCGGATTCCCGACGGACATCGACGGTAGCTAGAATGTAGCATGCTGGGCTCGTCGTCACGGTCACGTCAACAACCTCGAGATCTCCGCCAGGTCGTCGCGTACGCGTCAATTGCCGGCGCTGCCATCGTCACCGCGGTTCTGCTGTGGACGCTTTCGTGGAATGCCCCGTTGAGCCACTCCGGTCCCGAACCCATTTTTGCCATCGGACCGTTGCCTGCGGGTGGTTCGGTTGAGCAAGAACTCGACGCCGAGAGCTCCTATCTCACCGGGCTTGAGGTATTCGTCCGCACTGATTCCGACGACGATGTGCCGGTGACGCTCGTCATGCGGCTTCGCCAGGGAAGAACCCTTCTCCGAGAAGGGCGTTTAGCCGCCCGGGTCGGTTCCGTAATCACCTCCGTACGATGGGATTTCACTCCCATCATCCCTCAGATTGATGGCAAGCGGCTCAGCCTACAGATCGTCGTCGCCGAATCGGCACAAGCGCCGATCTACGTCATGGCCTCGCTGACCGACATGCTGCCGGGAAGCGCCATCACAAACGGCATCCCCACCGGAGACCACATTGACGTGACTATCCGCCCCTGGCGGGCGATCCAGCGGCTAGATATCCTGCGCGTCGCCGCATCCGAACTACCGGGCGGTTGGCTGGGTCTGGTCGCGTCGGCCTCGATACTGACCGTCGTCGTAGCCTACTCCATCACATGGCTGATCCCCGCGAATCAGCGCCGCAGCCTATCACGTGGCGCACGCTTCATTGCCGCCCTCATTGTTGCCGTCCTTGTCATGGTGCTGGCACTTCACGACCTCGAATCCAGCATTCTGCCCGAGCTGGACGCGGCCTACTGGGAGGCGTGGATCAAGTTCGTGGGACTGTTGGGAGCAGTGTTGCTGCTATTCAAAGCGGGGGTGCTGATATTTAACCTGAGCAAGATCGGCTGGGGACGCCTTGGTCGCTACTGGCTCCGCCAATACCAGTTTCTTCAAACCGTGGCTTCGCTCGCATTACGTATCGGACTGGCCGGCCGCCTTCTCGGAAGAACCGCCAAGAATATTGTGCTCATCGCGATGCACGACGTCTACGACAGCTACATAACGATTCGCCAATCGTTCGGCGGGAACCGCGAACTCTTGCTGGCCTCTGCAACCTTTGTCGCGTTCGGACTCTCCCTCATCGCGATTGTCGCCAATATCATGGAAGGTCCATCCGCAACATACGTCAGCATTGCGGTCCTAGAGGACTTAACCTCGTTCGAAGGCAATCTCGATATTCTGCACCGCGGGCAGACCCTGCCGTTTCCAAAATATGCCGGGATCGCGTGGCTTCTGGTGGCCGTCGGCTCACTCTGGCTTCGCCTGACCAGGCCAAACTTCCCCCCATCACCTTGACTATGAGTCTATCGACATCCCGCGCTGCCAGGATCGGTATCGCTCTGAAGTCTCCACTAGGCCTCGTGCTGCTCAGCCTCTTCCTCGCTACATTCTTGCTCCGCACCGCCCCATTTGTACGTCTGGACTACGCCGCCTGGTGGGACGGGGCAGGATGGGGTTATGCCGATCCAGTCTGGATATTCAAGGCCTTGCGTCTGGCCGAGGGCGAATTCGATCAACTGCACTTCCGCTCCGAGGGTCTGATGTTCGTCCCCATGCAAGCCGTCTTCTTCAAGCTCTTCGGGATTGAACTCGGATTTCGCGTCTGGGCCTGGTTTCTCGTCGCTACCAGCGCCCTGGTAGTCCCCATCGCCGCCCACACGGTCTACCTGGCAACCGGTCGTCTACTCGGTGCCATACTGACTGGCTCGCTGGTCATCTTCGACCCGGTAGCGGCCTGGTTCGGTCTGAACGGCTGGTCTGATGGGCAGACCGTACTGGCGGTGGCACTTGCTGGCTGGACCTTTATGCTTTGCGCCCGGCAATCCACTCTTTCCCGTCAGGCGCTTCTGGCCGTCGCCCTGAGCATCCTGGCGCTGGGCCACGCCACCTGGACCTACCCCGCCTTTGCCTGGGCTCTCTTGGCCTGGCCGATGTTGGCGCTGCGGGAACGTTGGTTCCCCCGGGCTCAGCCCCATGGCACCCGGCCTTCATCATTCGGTTGGGCACGTACATTGCCAATCCCAACCTTGTTTCTCCTGATCGTCCTGCTATCTATCCTCGGAATCTCTACCCTCGACAACGAGGCCGACCAGGCAGGGGGCTTGGGCACCTTGTTCGGCGACACGAACAATCAGCGTGCTCTCGTTGTCACCTACGACAGCTCGATCACCTGGGACGAATGGGAAACAAGTGACTCGCTTCGGGTGATCCTGACCATCTTTCCCCCTCAGATCCCGAACATGTTGAAGACGCTTGTGCTGGGGCATCTCGGCAATGTCATACCGCTGTATCGTTGGCTGCTCCTGGTTATCACACTCGCCGTTTTCGTGATTGCCCTCAGCCGTTGGCGAAGTCCGCTCCCGTCGCCGATCGGACTCCTCGCCGTCCCGGTTGTCGCCATCCTGTTCTTGAGCCAGCAGGCGCTGGACGAACCTACTCTCGCAATGACATATCTGGTCCTAGCCTTGGCCTTCATGTACATCCCCATTGTCCGAGTGCTCACCCTCCTGTTCCTTCCGTTCATCGGCCTGATGCTCCTCTTTATCCCGCTCCTGACGCAGCCCCGGCACACCGATGCCATCGTGTACTACGTCTTCCTTGTCGCCGGAATATCCGTGAGTCTCGCATTCGACTCCGTCGCAAACTTCCGCAACTGGTCCTTAACGGGGGAGACGAAGGCGTTCCAGTTGTTCCCTGTGTTCGCCGCCCTGGCCTTGCTTGTCGCAATGGGAGTCACCCAGACCGTCGACGCCGTTGAGGACAGACGTTCCGAGGCGCAGTATCTCGGGTGGCTATCGACTCAACTTGACGACAAATCAATACTGCTCACCGACCCCGATGTGGATCCATGGGAAGTTCGTGCCATCACCGGCGCCACAGTCGTCTACGACGCCCAGGGGGGAGGTAGAGTGGTGCTGAGCGACGACACGCCAGCGTGGGGGGTTACCGCCAGTATGTACTTCGGAACCCCGGATTCCTCAACCGCCCTATTCGAGGAACTCCGGTCACGCGGCCACACACTCTGGTACTACTCCCCTTGGGATGGGGCAGACCCCGACTCGATCCTCCCCAATATCATTGCTGAGGATCCGCGGCTCGAGTTTCGGCTGGTGCCGTCCGCGGGGTATCTGGAACAACCCGGGCGAAGCGCTCTACAAGTGGGACCGCCTGTAACCAAGACCTCCAACTAGACCGCCGACGCCCCATTCCACATCGCAGCCATCTTTCCGGAACAATCGTCTCCCCGGGGTCGCCCTGTCCGTTGACTCCAGACACCATTCACGAATCCGCTCTTCCCAGAAGGGGTCACCGGTACCCCCGACCCCGGCCGAGGTGACCGGTGGATTCGCAGAGGGTCCCGGTGACGCCCCACCTGGGACACCTCTCTCAAACCGACCCTCGTCCTACGTTTCGCGACTATGGCAAAATCGGTCGCACCCAATCCATGATTGCCCAGCCAGACCGTTGGAGATCGGACCGATATGCCGTTTGGAGCACAACCCAACATCGGGGTCGGAGCGCTCCACATCTCAGACCACGCCCGGGACTTGGTGATGCAGGTTCTCGATTCCGGTCGGCTCTCCTATGGACGCTTCGCTCGCGAGCTTGAAGATCGCGTCGCCCAGTTGCACGGTTGTCGCTTCGGCATCTTCAGCAACAGCGGCACCAGCGCCCTCCACGTCGCCGTGGGCGCCTTGAAGGAGATTCATGGCTGGGCCGATGGAGACGAGGTCATCGTTCCGGCTGTAACCTTCGTCGCCACCGTCAACGTCGTCATCCACAACAACCTCACTCCGGTTGTGGTGGATGTCGATCCCGTCCACTACGATCTGGACCCGGCAGGCGTAGAGGCCGCCATCACCAATCGAACCAGGGCGATGATCCCGGTCCACCTATTCGGCCAGCCCTGTGACATGGATCCCCTGATGGACATCGCGCGGCGCCATGATCTTCGCGTGATTGAGGATTCGTGCGAGACCATGGTCGCCAAATACGAGGGTCGCCCGGTTGGGTCGTTCGGCGACATTGCCTGCTTCTCTACCTACGTGGCCCATCTGCTTAGCACTGGCGTAGGCGGCCTCAACACTACGAACTCACCCGAGTACGCCGTAAAGCTCAGATCGCTCATCAACCACGGTCGGGACTCGATCTACATGAGCATCGACGACGATGACAATCTCGGACCCGAGCGTCTGCGCACTGTCGTCGAACGCCGGTTCAGATTCGTCAGCGCCGGACACAGCTTCCGCTCAACCGAACTCGAGGCAGCTCTCGGAGTCGCGCAACTTGACGAGGATTTTGAGGATTCTATCCGCGCCCGCCGCGCCAACGCCGCATTCCTGAACCAAGCCCTGACCCACCTCGAGTCCAAAATCCAGCTGCCTTCGGTACGGCCCGGGTCGGAACACTCCTTCATGATGTACCCGATCCTGTTGCGCGAAGATCCCAAGAACGACTTCGTCATGCACCTGGAGCGTCGCGGGATCGAGACTCGCGACATGATGCCTCTGACAAACCAGCCGGTATACACGGACCTGCTGGAGCTCGACGAAAGCCATTTCCCCGTCGCCCGGCGAATCAACGCCAGCGGCTTCTACCTCGGCTGCCATCAACATCTGACCAGCAGCGATCTTGACTACATTGTCTCGGTAATTGATGAGTACTGGAGTCCCACGAGCAAACCCGGAGACCGCCAGTCAGTCCTCGTTATCGATGCCTTCAACATCCCTGCTGATCCAGACAACGCGGCGATCGAGCGCCTACCTACACAACTCTTCGACCGGATTCTTATCGCCGCTGCCGACTTGCCGGGCACTACCGCGGATCGGCTTCGCTCCATCGGCCCCGAAGTCGAGTTCCTTGCCACCACGGACCTGGAAGCCAGCCTCGTCGAGCAGGACGGTTGCGCCCGCGACATCGTCATCTTTCCACTGGATGGCAGCTATAACCCTGACGACGTCGGCCGGCTACTCCTGAACCTGCAACGCGGCAACGATCTCGTTATCGGATCCCGGTTTACCGTCGGATCGGGATCACGTCCCGGCCCGCTTTCCCAACCCAGGCGAGTTGGCAATCGCTTCTTCACCCTTATCGCCAACCTCATCTTCGGGGGCAATCTAACTGACAGTCTCTCCCAATTCAAAGCCTTGCGCACCGAGACCGTCGCCGGTCTACACCTATCTTCAGACCGCGTCGTCGCCTCGTATGAAATTTCACTAAACGCGCTCTGCCGGAGACTACGGATAGCCGAGGTGTCAACGGCCGAAGTCGAAGGCGGCGACGGGGGTGGCAGCCGCACCGTTCGCGCGCTTACCAGCATTCCGTCGCTCCTTCGTGTCCTCGCCTCCAACATGCTGCGTGGTCGAGATGCGCGGTCGTGACCATTTGTAGACCGAGTGCCGGTTCATCCATTCACCGCGACAAGACCAGCGGATGACCATGAGCTTCTGGTCGCAGAAACACGTTGTTGTCACCGGCGGTACCGGCTTCATCGGGTCGCACTGCGTGGAGCGTCTGCTCGAACTCGGCGCCAATGTTCGCGCCGTCGGTCGCGCTAGGGGAAATGAGCGACGCCTTCTCAGCCACCGAATCGGTGAATTCGAGTACTTCCCGGCTAATCTCGAGCACGCTGAGGATGCCAACAAGGCCCTCGCCGGACAGGACATTGTTATTCATCTCGCGGCTTCCGTGGCTGGGGTTGAATTCAACTCATCTCACCCCGCCACTATGTTCAGCCGCAACATCGCTGTCGGTCTTCCCATTCTCACCGCCGCCGCCGAGCTCGGTCTAGAGCGCACGGTTGTTGTAAGCTCGGCCTGCGTCTACGCTCGACACTGCTCGGTCCCGACCCCGGAATCCGAAGGATTTCTCAACGACCCCGAACCGACCAACTTCGGCTACGGTTGGGCCAAGCGCGCTCTCGAAATCCACGCCCGTGCCCTTCACGAGGAATTCGGCACGCCGGTGTCCATTGTCCGCCCCTACAATGGCTACGGTCCTCGGGACAATTTTGATCATGCCACTAGCCACGTAATCCCCGCCTTGATCCGCCGCGCGGCCGGAGCCGTCGATCACCTGACGATCTGGGGGGACGGTCTGCAGACCCGCTCGTTTCTCTACGTCACCGACTTCGTCGAAGGCATTCTCAAAGTCGCCGAGTCCACCAGCAATGCGGAGCCCGTGAACATCGGCACCGAAGAAGAAATCTCTATCGCCGACCTCTCCCGGATCATCATCGCCGCGGTGAATCCTAACCTGCAACTGCGCCACGACCTCAGCAAACCGTCCGGCCAGCCTCGGCGCGGCGGCGACCTGCGCAAAGCCCGTGCTCTCGGGTTCAGCGCCGCCATTCCAATCCAGGAGGGCATCGCCCGGACGGTGGCCTGGTACAAGGAGAATCCTCCGGCGTGAAGCGAACCGTCATTCTCCTGACGCTCAACGAAGTCGACGGCCTGAGCGCTCTGCTCCAGAGCATTCAGACCATCGAGACCGAAGAGCTATTTGCCGTCGACGGCGGATCTACTGATGGCACCCGCCAGATACTCGAGGACAACGGCATCCGCATAGTCGAGCAGACCGTCCGTGGGCGCGGCGCTGCGATATGCGAGGGTGTCCTTGCTGCCACCGGAGATCACATCGTTCTGTTCAGCCCCGATGGCAACGAGGATCCCGCCGACATCCCGTGCCTCTTTGAACTGCTCGCCGGTGGGTGCGACATGGCAATCGCCTCCCGTTTCCTGCCTGAATCGGAAAACGAAGAGGACGACGACCTGCTCCCGCTACGGAAGTGGGCCAACATCTTCTTCGGGCAAGCCCTAAACATCGGCTGGGGCCGGAATCGCCCCTTCGTCTCTGACACCATCAATGGATTTCGCGGCTTCTCCCGCGAAGCCTTCCTTGCCATGAGCCCCCAGTCCAATGGATTCACCATCGAGTATGAGATGACCGCGCGGGCGCTCCGTCTCGGCCTCGACATTGGTGAAATTCCTACCCGTGAAGGCCCCCGACTTGGCGGCGGCAGCAAAGCCCTGTCGATCCCCACCGGCATCGCCTTTCTCCGCTTTCTGATCGGCCACTGGATCCGCGGAATCTGAGCCCTGCCGGGCTCCGGCCTGTGGGCGCCCCCTCCAATTCGCCGGGTCCATTCGCGCAGTTCGATCGATATCACACTGATACGGAGACCGCTTGTACCATCCACCCCTCCGACCCACGCACCAAGGTGCGGTTTTCGCGAGGTGGTCTCAAGCTATCCTGCGCAGTCCGCGTCCTCCGACTGTTCTTCCAGAACCACAGTCTGGAATCTCACCTCCCAGAATTCCGCGGGCCTTTCCATCCACATGACTCCCGCCCGGCCGCGTGTCGCCGCCGCCGCGGCCAGCCACGGGCTTCCCATGTCCCGCACGTGTGGAATCCGGGTGACGCACCGCACCTGCCCGAATGCCGTTTCGCCCTTCTTCAGTACCCTGAATTTGATCTCCGCTCTGATCCCGTAGAACACCCATACGTTGCCTTCACTGTCCAGTGTCATCGCCGTGGCATGGGTCTGGGCAACCCCTACATCCAACCGTTCCGACCACGAACTATCCGGAGTCCAGAATCGATAGGACATCATTTGACCCTCGGCTGCCGGGCGGTGGTAGGCGAGATGGGCCCGCTTCCCGTCCGATATCAGCGCGTAATCGTGGGTGCCCTTGAACTGTCCGGCGTTCGCGGTCGCCAGATTCTCAACATCCCGATAGTCCCCCGCATATCCGGCCATCTCGCCGTGATACTGACCGTCATCTTGATATCCGGCCACCTTGCTGTCGGTGCCGATCTTGGCGTCGATGTCGAACACGATCACTAAACCTTCGTCCACGAATGCCAGCGACCCGCTCGTCCCCGCCCCCCCTCGCAAGGCCTGTTCGTCCGACGAAATCCTTACCGGTTGCGTCCACTCCCGCATCGACGCGTCCGTCGCGTGCGTCACCCATATGTCCACCACTGCACCTGTGGGCAAGCTCTCATAGCTCCGTACCACTACCCAGGGCCTACCCACTGGATCAATCGCCATGTTCGGAATCCCCGCCGCGAAAGACACGTCCCTGTCCATTACCAGGAGTGGTTCCGCCATCCGCACCTCCCCCCCCGAAACCTGCGCTCGTCTCAGGAATACCCGCATAAAATTGCGATCTGCGTACAGGAAGTACAACTCCCCACCAATTTCATACATCGCCAACCCGGCTGCGACCGGAATATGCGTGACAGACTCTGGAGAACTGAAATCAGCCCCATCCCGCGAGTACGCCAGCAGGCCATCGTCATGATCAAGGAAGAATGCATACCAGCCATCGCCCTCCCGGTAAAGCAGATGGGGCTGCGGATGATATGAGAGGGCGTAAGGGTGCCGGACCCTTCCAACAAGGACGCCTCCGGCCCCCTGATCTTCTCGAACTTCCGCGGCGAAATAGTCCACATATGCCTCCGGATATGACTCCCCTATCCCCAACGGAGCTGTGCGCAAGAACACCGTCAGATTCTCCCACTCCCCGTCTGGATAAATCTGCGCCCTCAGCTCTTCGCCCAGTCGCCGGAACGTTGGAGCCTGGGTTGCATCGCCATAACCCTCCAGCACCGCCGACTGAAAATACTGCCGGATCACATCGGTGGGCGGACCTTCAATAGACAACCTGGCATCCGGGTGCATATCGCTACGGGCGGCTGATTTCGGATATCCAAACGTACCCTCGCCACCCAGGCGCTCGTATACGTCCCGGAAGCCGACTTCCACTCCCTCCACCGAGACGTTCGAGACCACTTTTTCCCCAGGTCCGACGACCGCACCATCGTTCGCATTGGTTGGCATATCTTCGACCCCCCCCCTACCCGCACCCTCCTCCAACAGGTCCCATGCCGGCCGCCACTCCATCCCCCAACTTGGTCGATAACTCAACACCCCGTTGGAGAAATACTGAACCAGCGTCCCCGGCCATTCTTCGAACAATTCCGAAATTGGCCCGCCCCAGCGCTCGCTGCCTCCAGTCGCGTTGAAATATCCCAGGAAATCAGCCTCGAACGGTCGCCCCCCCGTGTAGGTTCCGCGGAGCTTGACGACATTGTGATCGTCCCCGGGGAAGTACAGGGCCGTCTCCACTATCAACCCTTCGAACCTCGCTCCGCCGCTCAAATCCGCCCGCCCCCCATCCGAGTCACAGCCGACGATCACCACCAACAGTCCTGCCACCAGCAGAAGCACCAACTCCAGTCTTCCAAGTCTGCGCGACGAACTGATCTTCATACCCATCTTGTGCGCCAACTCTCCATCGATCCGGGCCCTCTTACCAGGCTGTTCCGCTACCTATCGATCTTGACCGCTAACAGTAGCATGTCAGCCCGATCTCATCCCGAGGTGGCCCCCGATTGTCCTCGTCGGATGTGCATGTTCAGCAGTCCTCAGCCACAACCGCTGCCGAGCCATGATGCCCGCCAGCCGGTTCGACCACCATTCACCGGGCCAGTTGCTGACCTAACCGCGATCCGACGCGCGTCCGTATGGAAGCTTCCCGAGATCCACATCATTCGGTCCCGGCCCGAATCTGGTCTCCACCATTAGTGCAGCCCGCCCTCCCTGCTCTGGATACTCGGTCACTCTGACCAATTCGACGGGTACCGGAGGGCTCGAACCAGTGACAGCTGGATCGAACCACTCCCGCTCCGCTCCTTGCCAGGGCGCATAGAACCACAGCCGGTAGCCCCGTTCCTCAAGAGCCCGCAGCACGTCTACCTCGTCGCTGTAGGCCCGAAATTCACCTAGCATCTCGCTGCCCCATTCGGGCCCGTCGGGTTCCAGCACCAGCCGTGCACCGTTCTCGACGTCATATACAACCGGCCGGCCCGTCAACTCCATCACCTGCCATGGATCGGCATTGGCGGCCGTTAGAACCAGCGCATCCTCACCCATCTGGTCACCAAGCCATTCCAGATAACGCCCCTCGGCGATTCGCCCCTCGATAGCGTCCATCGTCCGCGCGCTACCGAGCCCGACTAGCACGATCAGGCCCGTCGCCAGAAGGACCCTCTGCCCGAACTCAAACTGTCCGCTTCCAGAAGCCGTATACCATCGCCGGACCCGATCGGTCGCCAGCCCAATGGCGATGCCCGCGATCAGAATAACCAGGAAAACAATCGCATTGCTGTGGCGCGGTTGCGTCGTAAGCGGCAGGTAGAGGACCAGAGTTCCCAGGATTGGGCCAAAAAGCACTATCAGAACCCGGGTCAGGGGTATGTACGCCCACACAATGCCTAGTGTCAGGTAGGCCAGCGCGACCGCCGAAGTCTCGACCCTCGGTTCGACCAGCAGAAAGTATCCGGGTATCGCGAGCCCCACTAACCCCCACCACGAAGGCCAGGGGACCGGTCTGCGCCCGGCGATCACCAGGCTCGTCGCCAACACCGTCACCAGCAGAACCCAACGATAGAGGTGAACCGCGTTGGTGACGTGACCATGCACAAAACTCGCCAGCAACTCCGGCAATCTCGCCGGGAATTTCGTAAGGACGACCCGAGCCGTATCCGACGGCTTCCAATCGTCCCACCCGATCGAAGGGTCGTAGGTCATCACGAGCACCCGTTGGTTGTTCTGGTCAACATTGAACAGTCCCGCCCGTTCAACCCCATCTCTCGTCTCATGTCCAACGCTGGCGACCAGGATCGTGGTCGCGGCGACGGCAACAAAGTAGCCCAACGGCACTGCCAATCGCCGTGCCCAGCAGCCCCACGAACCCGAATCATCCAGATCGAGAGCGGCAGGGAACCAGCGTGTTCGCGTCGCCAGCAGGAAAGGCGCCATCAGAGCCCAGAGCATGGCCGGGTACAGCCATGTCGTATGGCCCAGCGCCAGCATCCCCAGCAGTCCACCCAGCGACAGGAGCCGCGGCAGAGTCGGCCTCCGAGCGCAGAGCACAAACCCCCAGCACGCCAGCGCCACCGCAAGAAATGTCTGTGCGTCGGACCAACCGTTGTTTCCGTACCAGGCCAACACCGGGTCGTAAATCACGAGCGTGCCAGTAACAAACGCTCCCAGCGGCTGGCGGGTCGCCAGGTAGACGGTATGCCCCGCGATCGGCACGATTGCGGCGCTCACGACCACCAGGAAGATCGCCCAAACGCGCATCCCGGTGGCAACCCCAAACAGCTTCAGCGCCAGGGCCTGCACCGGGACGAACAACAGCCCCTCCAAGGCATAGTCCAGAACCGAGAAGTCGCCCTCGGCGAGCGACACCGCCTGGCCGATCCAAATATCCGCGTACCCGTATCCCATACCGTCCCACCAGGGCGCGTAGTCCAGTCGGATGACCGGCGCCGACCGGATCACGAACGCCGCCAAAAACAACCCCGTCAATACCAAACCCACCGGGACGCGCCGTCCCCACGCCATTGCGCCCCTCAGCCCCATCACCCTGATCCATGCCGGTGGGCGGCAATCCGGTGGACGAGCACCGCGGCTCCCACTACAAGCCAGAACACCGCCGCAAGCATCGATGAAACTCGGGCCGGCTCATGCCCCAGCAATCCCACGGCCCCCTGCACCACCCGATCCCCTGAACTGCCGGCAACCTCCACGAAAACAATGTCCGACCCGTCGAGGGCGTAGGCCAGTCCGGCGACGAGGCTCGCCAGAACCGCGACCACCACCAACCCGGCCACCAATTTCTCGCGCCCCCCGTCCAGGCGGCCGAGAAACTCCCTACCGACGTTGCCCATCACATTTCGGGCCGGCTCGGCCGCCATGGCCCCGATCATCGCAGTGGCGAGCAGGCCAACCGTGCGGAAGAATCCCGGCCACAGCCGAAAAGACGTCTCCGGTAATGCGAGGTCGGCAGAACGGTGCATCTCCACCACCAACACCAGCACGGCAACGGACAGCCCGAGCCCCAGCCAGGGGGCCATGCCCGGGCCCGCCGGCGCCCGCACCATGGCAGCGATCAGGTACGCCATCCCCAGCCCGACCACCAGCAACAGCACTGCCAGCCCGGCGAAACCTCCCGGCAATCCGCCCGCCGTCGCCGCCAGAATGTCCAGTCGTTGAATCTTGCGCCACGGCTGCAGAGCCAGATCAATATGCCGGTCGCCCGGGATCCCATTCGTCACCACCGACCCGGGAAGCTTGTCGGTCAGCGAGGCCATCAGATAGGCCGATCGGGTCGCACCCTTGTCGACCACGACTTGCAGGCGAAAACGACGTCCCACAGGATCGGTAACCGCGCCGAAGTCCCAGCGAATCGCCCGAATGTCGGTTCCGACCCGGGCTTCGATCCGCCCTTCCCGAACGATCGTCTCGCCTTCGCGCAGGCGGGCAACAAAGGGTGTCGCGGAGTCCGCCACCCCGTCTACCCTGGCAAAGAACTCCACCCCGGTCAGGAACAGCCCGGCGACCTCGAACTCCTGCTCCACCGACTCACCGGAAGCCAGCGGTCCGATGCCAAACAGCGTCTCCGGCGTGCTCGAGTACATCGGAGCGTTCCAAGTGAGCCCCCACAGGAGAACCAGCGACGCCAGGATCGCGCCAACCGCCAGCCCCGAGGCTGTGCCGGCGCGATGCTCGGAAAGCCACTTCAGATATCCGGCCAGAACACGCATCGCGACATTCTATCGGCGCGCCGTCGCGCCGCGATCTCGATCAACCCGATCAAGGCCTCGAGGAAGCCTGCTCTCGGTTGTCCGGACGGAGCTTTACGCCATACTTGCGCGACTACTTGGAGATTGGATTGCTATCGATGGAGACACCCCGGGAAACCGTCGTCCGCTACCGCCGGGTCCTTGGCCGAAAACACGTTCTCCGCGAGACTTACCTCGCGTGGTACAGCCGCATGTCGGCGCTATTTGCCGACGCCGGGCCAACCGTCGAGATTGGTACCGGACACGGGCTCATGGCCGACGTTGCCCCCGGCCTGATCACCTCGGACGTCTTTCCTTCCCCGTACACCCGGCTCGCCAGCGACGCCATGTACCTACCGTTCGAGACTGGCTCCGTAGGCAACTTCGCGATGCTGGACGTGCTCCACCACATAGAGCGGCCGGTGCGAGCCTTCGCCGAGTTCGCCCGCTGCCTACGGCCCGGCGGTCGCCTGGTCGTGGCGGAGCCCTACCTCTCTCCGGTGGCGCGCCTGTTGTTCAGATTTCATTTCGAGCCGGTGGATTTTGACCAACAATTGGGAGATGCCTCCGCCCCTCCGAACCCCGGCAAGAGCGACCCCTTCGACGGCAACATGGCCCTCTCCCAAAAGGCGCTGGTAACCGAGACCGACCGCTTGCTGGAACAGGTCCCTGATCTGCGCCTGGTCGGCCGGGAAATCAGCGATCACCTCGTCTACCCGCTTTGCGGCGGATTCAACTTCCCGTCGCTGGTCCCCCGGTGGGGAGCCCCCGCCCTGCGCGCCCTCGAACGGTACACGCGTTTCATGGCCCCGATTGCGGGCTTTCGCATCATCGCGGCCTTCGAGAAGCCCCGCAAAGCCTAGCCGCGACCGGTCTGGGAAGGCACCGAAGGCGGCTCCTCCAGAGTCTCGATCGGATCGCCCACGGCCAGAGCCGCCCGGGAATCGTCGTTTGGATAGGTCGCCACCGGTATCAGGCTGAGGAATGTCCACGCCTGGTTTTCACCCGCTAAGCGTGGCGCAAAACGCTCCGCATCGGCCGTTTCCCCGGGCCGATAGAACCAGAGGCGGCCATCGCCCGCCAGCACCCGAAGGACATCCCCGGTCGTTGCCGGTGCCTCAGTAACCTCGGCGACCTTTGTCCCCCACTCGCTGGTTGTACCGGTAACCAGCAGCCGGCCGCCGTATTCCACGTCGTAGGCGACCGGACGGCCAACCAGTTCGTGAACACGCCACGGGTTCACGTCGCCGCTCGTCAGCAGTGCGTCGCCCGGTCCCATGACACTTCCCAACCACGTAAG
>PVBE011534965.1_pt1 | contig 14321 bp, 10 predicted proteins | sample 1631181 | NCBI WGS metagenome assembly PVBE01 (sample SAMN08397723, study PRJNA350692) | Marine metagenome, whole genome shotgun sequencing project. | isolation source: water | place: Pacific Ocean | collected 2012-04
CCTTGCGGGGTGAAGCCGAAATTTCGGTCCGCGGGTTCCTACGGAACCCTTGCGGGGTGAAGCCGAAATTTCGGTCCGCGGGTTCCTGCGGAACCCCCTTGTGGGGTGAAGCCGAAATTGTGGCCCAAACCGGCCTCCGCGTTATACTTGCCGCGTTGTGCGCAGACTGCTGACAATCTCACTGACCCTGGCCGCGCTGGCGTTCACCTCGCCCGCCACCGCTCAGCTTCGCTACATGGCCACCCTGGACGTCAGCGAGCAGTTCAACAGCGACGCTTTTGCCGGTGTGCAGCCCGAGCCTGGCGCCGTACAACAGTCGGAGCCGGACCTGATCACCATTCTGCAGCCGGCCCTGCGGCTGTACTACAACTGGCCGCGCAACCTGCTCTACCTGCGCTATGGCCTGACGCTGCAGTTCCACGCCCTGGTGCAGGACAGCAACGGCACGCAGGACCCGGCGGACGACGGGCTGCTCTTCGGCTACGGCAACAGCCTGGATTTTGGCTACAACCACCAGTTCACCCACCGCACGGAGTTGGCCATCGTCAGCCGCCTGCGGCAGGGCAGCGAGACCACCTCGGTGTCGGGCTACGTCGGCGCCGGCGGCGCGCCGGCCTTCGGCCTGTTCACCACCGGCAACAAGTACGTGACCGAGACCCTGGAGCTGGGCCTGCACCACACCTTCAACGAACGCTGGAGCATCGGGCCACGCCTCCTCGTCGAGGCCTTCTTCCCTTACGACCTGGACACCTCGGTGCGCTTCGATCCGGACGTGCAGTCCCGCTTCATCCCGCCGGCCATGAACCAGGGGGTGGCGCTGAGCACCCGGGTGCGCCGGGGCTTTGCCATCGGCTCCCTGTCGGCCACCGTGGATTTTTCGTACATCCACGAATACTACGACCAGGATCAGGCCCAGTACGCCGGGGTCTTCCCGACGCACCTCAACACGGTTGTGGCCGCGGCCTCGCTGAGCTGGCGCCACCAGCTGTCGGAGCTGTGGGACTACTCGCTGGGCGCCGGGTTCGACGTGCGGCTGCGGGACGAGTACCAGGCAGAGGTCGGCATGCCGGCGGAGAACACCGGCTTCGGCGAGCCGAGCTTCGGCCCCATCGTCGAGGGGTCCATCCGCTTCCGCTGGCAGCGAAACCTGGCCGCCACCCTCAGCTACGGCCACCGCACCCAGCGGGTCATCGAAAACGCCGTGTCCACCGCCGCGGAGGTGGACGAGGTCGGCCTGGACGCCTACTACATCGTCGACCCGTGGCGCTTCGACGTCTTCGGCTCCTTCCGCTACCTGCGCAACGAGAACCGGCAAACGAGCACCAGCACGGGCCAAAACGACATGGACGACACCATGCTCGGTCGGGTGGCCGCGTCGGTGGGCTACCTGGTCATGCCAGGCCTCAGCCTGGAGCTGACCTACAACTTCGAGATCGCCAACAACGCCCTGGCCTTCTTCGCCACCACCGATGGCTCGGGCAACACCGAGGCCCAGGCCCGGTCTTACGCCTACAAGCGCCACCTGGTCACCGTGGGCGTCTCCCTGGCCTGGCCCCCGCCTCCGCCCCAGGACGTCCGCTTCACCCGCCGCGAGAGTGAGTACGACCCGGTGTTCATCCGGGACGCCGCCGGCGCCGGCGAGCGGACCCGGGACACGGGGCTCGACAACCCGGACCGCGTGGAAGGGCGACAGGGCGTGGTGGACGATCCCCTGCACCCGGACAACCGGCTGGACCCTGACGGCAACCCGCGGCCGCGGTAGAGCGGTTCGGGCTCGTTGGTGATCGGATCAAATACAAAATACAAAACAAGAAATTCAAAATGGAAAATGGGTTGCCAGTACGGCGGCCGGTGCCTCGCCGCGTTGCGGCTCGTTGAAGGTCGGTCGCGTCCCCGGTGCCCATGTTCGCTCACCACCGTCGGCGCGTCCTGCCCGTTTTCCATTTCATGTTTTATGTTTTCCCACCGTCCTCCACGGACTGCGCGGGTGATGGGACGCGGGGGACTAGGCCCCCGCGCTACATGCCCGAAATAATCAACGCAATGGGGCAGCGCAGTAGTTAATCCGTCCCCCCAACGAAAATCGAGCCGCCCGGCGGCGAGCCCCAAGCACCGCCCGTCCCCCCCTTTCCCATTTCATGTTTTGTATTTTCTATTTTTTAATTTCCCACCGTCCTCCACGGTCTTCGCCAGGTCGTTGAGCTCCTCGCGGCTGAGTCCCAACTTTTCGACGGCCTCCTCGATGGTGATGGCGCCCTTGTAGCCTTTCAGGTCCTGGACGTAGGGGCAGTCGGCGGGGAAGGCCCCCGCCTCGATGCCCCCGGCCACGGTGATGCAGCGCACCTCCTCGCTGTGGCGGCGCTGGTAGACGCGGCAGCTGCTGGACTGCTCGTCGTAGTGCTGACACGGCACGTCGGTGATGACCACCACCCCGTCGATGCTCAGCTTCTCGTGGCAACAGCGCCCGCAGCGCTGGCATAGCTCCTCGCTGTGCTCATGGGAAGAAGCCGCCACGACCTACCCCTCGCGATCCTCAGCGCCCTCCTCGGAGTCCCCGGCCTCCCCCTTCTCCTCCTCCTGCTGCTCCTCCTCCTGCTCCTCCTCCTGCTCCTTGGTCTCGACCTCGGCCTCATCGTCAGCCTCGACCTCCGCCGCTCTGGTCTCGGCCTCCTCCTGAACCTCTGCCTCTTCCCCGCTCTCCTTCTCCTCCTCGGCCTCCTCGGCCTCCTCGGCCTCCTCGGCCTCGGCCTGAGCCAGAGCCTTGCGCAGCTCTGCCTTGCGCCGGCGCATGGTGAGGCGCTGGCGTTTGGCCACGGCCTGCCGCTGCTTGCCACGTTCGACCACCCCCTCCATGACCTGCACCGCCGTGTGGGCCGCCCAGATGCGTTCCAGCAGGGCGGCGTAGGAGGCCGAGAGGAACATGGCCATGGCCAGCAGCTTACAAGATCCCTGGGCGATCTTGGCCGCCGTGGCCGACACACCCATGCTCTCGAAGAGCATGGTCACCAGCAGCATGCAGACGAGGAACCAGAACCCCGCGGCGAAGAAGATCACCATGCGGAAGTTGGCCAGCACGGTGGAGCGGCAGACCACCATCAGGGCCATGGCCAGCCCCGTGGGGATGGCCTTGAGCACCAGCACCGTCGAGGAGGTCTGGCCGCGCCCGGGCAGGGTGCCGTCGATGAGCACGGTGAGCTGCTCTCGCAGCCTGAATTGCTGGTCCAGGGCCAGGACGAGGAAGCCCACGGCGAAGATGAGCCAGGTATATTTGTCCCGCCGGGACCCCTCCTCCAGACGGATGATGTTCACGGCCAAATAGCAGGCGAAGAAGAGCAGCGCCGCACCGATCATCTGGGCCGAGCCGAGCCAGATGATAAACGACTCCTCACGGAAGTGGTAGTCCCGCTCCCCCGGCTGGCCCTCGTAGATGGCGTAGCCGATGGCGATGAGGTTGATCGCCACCAGCACCGCGGTGACCAACCTGTGATAGGGCTTGGGGACCGGCTGCTCGGTCATCATCCACCAGGATTCGGGTTGGACTGCTTGCAAACTCTACCCCCAGTGGGGCTGGCAAGCAACTTCGGGGAAAGATAAGGAAGAGGAGGAGAAAGAGGAGAGGGAGATGGATGGAGGTTGCGGGCGTGCCCGTGGCTCGCCCTTAACCTCCAGCGCCGGCGGCGCGCAACACGAACGGATAGGAGACGATGACGATACCGCCGCCCTTGGGCTTCGGGAAGAGCCAGCGGCGTACGGCCTTGGCGATGCAGGTCTCCACGTTGCGGTTGTTCATGGTCGACTTCTGCACCACCGCCATGACCACCTGGCCCGTGCCAGAGATGGTGAACTGGATGATGATACGGCCGTAGAGGTCAGGCTTGGCCTGCAGCTCTTTCTGGTAGCAGTACTTCACCTCGTTGATGTGACGGCGGATGATGCGCCGGATGATCTCCTTGTCCAGCGCGCCGCGCACCTGGGCGCGACCGGCCACCACGCGGGGGGCTCTGGCCCGACGACCACGCAGACGACCCACGCCGCGGCCGTAGCCAGCGCCGGAGCCGCCGCCGCCGCCCTTGCCGATGGTGCCGAGGGTACCGAGGCCGATGGTGCCGGCGCCGGTGCCGCCGCCGCCGCGACCTGTGCCAACCAGGCCCAGGCCACCCACACCGTAGGCCTCGCCGATCTGGTTACCGATGAGGCCGCCCAGGGCGTCCTCGGTGTCGTTACCCAGAGCCGAGTCCCGGCCGAAGATGGAGGCGATGTGGCTACCGGACTGCTGCTTGAGCAGCCCGAGCACGCCGGCGTTCTTGGCGGCGTTCTCTGCCAGCCTCTTGGCCAGATGCGGATCCTTGTTCTTCTTCGGGCCCTTGAGACCGTAGAGACCGGTCTTCTTCTTGGACTTCTTGGAGCCCATCTTGCCCTCGTCGCCCTTGTGCTTCTGGCCCTTGCCGCCCTGCTCGTCGTCGGTCTTCTTCTTCAGCCAGTCGGGCACCTCGTCCTGCTTCTGCTCCTGAGGCTTGATCAGGAACTTGACGAACTTGTTCTCGGTGTTGAACAGGTCCAGGGACAGGGCCTTGGCGTCCGGCGGAACCGAGAAGACCAAAAACAGCACCAGGGCATGGGCCGCGAAGGACATGCCGGTGAAGACCTGGGCCGTCCAGTCCACGGAGCCGAGGAAGGAGCCGATCACCTGGCGGCCGGCGGCCACCGAGTTGATCAAAAAGGCGTTCTCGCCGATGTCCACCTTGATGCGGGCGTCGGTGGGAATGGGGAAGGACAACGCACCGGGCACGCTACCATCGGTAGTGGCCCGACCAACGTTTGCCATCTCCTGCAGCGGGGTCCGGTCGGCCCCCACCGTGACGTCGCCCGTCATGCCGCTGGTATAGACCAGGGAGTAGTCGGTCCCCGAGGACTGCACCAAGGGGAAGGACTCGGCCGGGATGGCCGCGGACTCCATGTTGAGGTCTGCCCCAACATCAGTGCCGAGGACGAAGTGCGGCGACATCTTTTCGGACTTGAAGCGAATGCGCCCGATGATCACCAGGGCCATGCCGAGGAAGACGAGGACGCCGGCCATGCCGACGCCCATCTGCCCGAAGACCACGTTGAACTTCATGAACTCTTCGAGAGCCAGGTGCGAGGGGGACTCGCCAGACGCCGGCCAGGGCTGGTTTGTGATATCCGGCATACACGAGAGGGTATGAATCATGGTGGCGATGAAGCTCGGAATGGAGATCACCGTGCCGCCCAGGAACATGATGGCGCCGAGCACGACGAAGGCCCAGGTCAGCCCCGAGACCTTGCCGGACCGGGGGTTGTCCAGGTGCCGCACCTTGAGCACCGTGCGGCCGAGCATGGAGGTGACCTCCACGGCTCGGGTGCCGTCGGCGCGGTTGAAGGTCGGATCCTCCATGGGCGCGGAGTAGGCCGCGGGCTGGGGCGCGGGGGCCGCGGCCATGGGTGGAGCCACGCCGGGCGGGGGCACCACGCCGGCGGGCGGGACCACGCCGGCGGGCGGAACCACACCGGCTGGAGCGACCACAGCGGCCGGCTGGGCAGCAGCCTGGACCTCGCCCACCTCGATGACGATGCGGGTGTCACCGAGGAGCACCTCGTCGCCGGTCGAGATCTCGCACTTGTTGACCTTCTCACCATTGACGATGGTGCCGCTCGAGCTTCCGAGATCGATGATGTGAATCTCGCCCGGTCCGGTCACCTCAACCACGGCATGCATCCGGGAGACCTTGTCGTCCTCCACCCGCAGGTGGGACGACTCCAGCTTCCCGATCTTGATGATGTCCTGGGTGAGCGTCTCCTCTCGGACCAGCTGGTCGCCTTGATAGATCCGAAAGATCAGTGGAATCTTGTGTTCCATGGCCTCCTCCACCGCGCGCGTACACCGAACGGACGGCGCGGGTGTTTGGCAGTGTTTAGCTTGTTATTTCTGCGCGTTACCGTGCGTTAAATGTCCTCGGCGGATTTGAGCATCTCCGGGATGAAGTCCGCCCGGATGGTGATCAGGCTGGAGTGCTTGGCGCGGCGCTGGGTGTCGATGAACTCGCCGTCTGGTCGCTGGAGCTCGCCCTCGACCAGGTCGTCATCGAAGTCGTAGACCGTCTTCTTCTTGTAAGTCACTCCAGGGGCACTCCCGCGGGCCTGGGCCGCCGCAACGCTTTCAAACATCAAAGTGCCGCTGAAGATGAAGCAGCCCACGAAAACCAGAGCTAAGATTCTCTTGACCATCGATCTCTCCAACTGTTGCCCCGGGTACCTGCTCCGGGGCCGTTAACCGTACTCCCGCAGCCGAGTTAGACAGCGGGGTACGTGTAGGGTTCCAAAAAAAATCGCAAATCGGGAATTATTTTGTAACCTGTGAGGATTACTTACCCTTTTTTGCTCCTCCCTTGGCCGGGGCCTTCTTGGCAGGCGCAGGCGCGGCCTTGGGAGCCGGCTTCGGCTTTGGGGGCGGCGCCTGCTGCTGCATCTTCTTCATCTGCTCCATCATCTTGTGCTGCTCGCGGAGCATCGGGATCATGTCCTTGATGTTCTTCAGCCGGCGCTTGACGTCCTTCTTTTTGCGGCGGCTCTTGCCAGCGGCCTGGTATCTCTCGAGGTAGCCGGCCGCCTCCTTCAGCTGCTTGATCGCCTTGATTGGATCCGCGGCGTTGAAGGTGTAGTCCTGGATCAGGATCCCGATATTGTAGGCGATCCCAACGTTGCTCGCGTCCAGCTTGCGGGCCTTGTTGTAGGTGACCAGAGCCTCCTTGAACCGACGCTGGCCGCGGTAGGCCACGCCCAGGCCCACCAGCGCCTGCACCTTGGTCTGCCGCTTGGGGTTCAGCTTGATCGCCTGCAGGAAGGCCCCCTCGGAGGACTTGTAGTCACGGAAGCTGAGGGTGATGGCGCCGATGTTCATCAGGGCCTCGAGGTAGTTTTTATTGAGGGAGGCGGCCTGGCGGAAGTTGGCCAGGGCCTGGGTCACCTTGCCCATGCGCAGGTAGATCAGCCCCATGATGTTGTAAAGAGCCGGATACTTGGCATCGACCTTCATGCCCTGAGCGCAGATCAGGCGCGCCATCTCGAGCTGGGAACGGTTCTTGGCGTGGTCGTAGAGCACCAGCGCCAGGGTGCCGTAGGCCTCGATGTTGAACGAGTCCATGGCCAGGGCGCGGTGCACGTTGGCCACCGCGTCGGCCAGGGCCTGGGGATCGGAGAGCGCCTTGTTGCGCTGGATCACAGCCAGGTTGGCGTACCCCTCGGAAGACTTGGCGGCCGCGGCCTTGGTGAAGTACTGCACGGCCACGCCCACCTGCCCCTTGTTGAAGTAGATCTGACCGACGTTGTTCAGCGACGGGCCGTGCTTGGGGTGCTTGCGCAGCACGCCCTGGTACGCCTTCTCGGCGTTGGTCAGCTGCCCGCACTCCTCCCAGACCACGCCCTCGTTGAAGCCAGCCTCGGGCAGCTTCGGGTGAGAGGCGAAGACCGAGGCGAAGTTACCGGCCAGGTCAGCGCAGTTGCCCTTGGTGATGCCCTTCTTCTTGGCCTTCTTGTACGCCTTGATCGCGTCGGCGAAGCCCATCTTGGCCGCCTTGGAGATCTTGCGCGCGAAGGGCTTGTCCACCTTTTCGGTGGGCCCGGAAGGCGGCGGAGGCGGAGCAGCGCCTGGCCCCTTGGCCGGCTTGGCCGGGCCACCGCAGGCGGTCAGGGCGATGATCATCAGTGGAACGAGTACCGTGAGTATTAGACGTTTCATTTTCACCCTCCTCACTTGACTTCCGCGATGACGTCAGCGCGGTCGACCCTGAAGGTGACGTACGCCGGCTTGGCCCGGATCTCGGAAGCGATGGGGTACTCGGCAGGCTTGATCTGGTTCAGCTCGGCCTCGCACAGTGAGGACCACTCGTTGTACCACGACAGCTCCGTGGACTTCTTGAGGCAGGTGGCCAGACCCTCGACGGCCTTCTTCTCCAGGGGAGAGGCCTTGTCCTCGAGGGTGTCGCAGTAGGTGTCGGTGAACATCGTCACGAACTCCTCCTTGGCCTCCTTGCTATAGAGCGACTTTGGGATGGGAGGCTTCGGCACCGGAGCGGTGTAGAGGGCGTCGGCGAAGTTCTGGAACAGCTGGCCGATGCGGGCCGAGGAGGCGATGGCCCAGTGGGCCACGCGCAGCTTGATCACGTCCTGGTAAATCTCGCGGGTCTTGGCCAGCTTCTTGGTCTTCTCCTCGAGGTACTTGCCGAAGGCTTTCAACGACTTTTCCTTCTTCTTCTTCGCCTTCTTGGACTTGCCGCCCGAGAAGTCGAGGCCCTTGGGGAACTTCACCTTGAGGAAGTCCTCGAACATCTTCTCGGCCTGGTAAAAGCGCGCCGTGGCGGCGGCGAACTTCATGTCCTTGATCCTGCGCTCGCGGTCCTCCTTGGTCTTTCCGGCGATGGCCTTGCCGCCCTTGGCCTTCTTGAACAGGACCAGGGCCTTGGCGAAGTGCCGCTGGGCGGCCTTGGCGGAGCCAATGTTGCGTGAAATCACGATGACGCGCATCTTGGTCTCGGGGCCACACTGGGTACGGACCTCGATGGTCTTCTTACGCCTGCGCTTCTTGCGCTTTTTGATCTTGCGCTTGGAGCGCACGCGCTTGACGCGGATACAGGCGCCCTTGGAGACCTTGCTCATGGGGCAGGACTTGCGCCAGAGGATCTCGCCGATCTTGACGTTGGCCTGAATCTGCCGATCCAGCCCGCCGTGGCGGCCCCACTTGCCGAGGTACTGCTTGTAGTGGCGAACCAGCTTGCCCTTGTCGCCGGTGTGCTCGTGGATGGCGGCCATGGAGAAGTTGACCGCCGCGGTGCGCGAGCGGTACTTGGCCCGGCGGCCGTAGTTCCTGGAGAAGATCCGAACGTCCTCGTTGGCCTTCTTGTACTCGCCGCGGCCCAGCCGGAAGACGATGGCGTTCTGCAGCGCCTCTGCCGACTCACCCTCGCCCGGGAACTCCTTGGCGAACTTCTCGTAGTAGTTGGCGGCGCGGCTGTACCAGGCCAGGGCGTGGTAGTTGGCGCCGATCATGTACATCGCCTTTTTGGCCAGCTTGTGGTTCGGCTTGACCTTGATCAGCGTGTTACGAACCGCGATGGCCTGACCGATGAGCTTGGCAGCCTCGAAACACAGCGCGGCGTTGTAGAGCACCTCCGCCCAGCGCTTGTCCTCCTGGTACTTGTTGGCGATGTAGACGTACTTGCGACCGCACTCCTTGTAGCGTGCCGTCTTCTGCAGGTACTCGGCCTCCTTACGCTCGGCGCCGCGCTTGAGCTTGCGCAGCTGAATCAGGAAGGAGTACTTGTCCGGGTCGGACGCCGGGTCGATGCGGGAGCCCCGGGCCATCTTGGTCAGGCGCGGGTCCCTGAGGAAGCGGTCGACCCACTTGTTGAGGGCGGCGAACTTGCCGGTGATGTTGAGGGAGTCGAGCAGCAGGTTGGCCGCGTACTCGCCCAGCTCGTCGTCGGCGTGCTTGGTGGCGATGACGGCGAAGTGCTTGACCGCCTCTTCGTAGTGGTTGTGGTTGTAGTGGATACGCGCCTTGCGGTAGATGATGCTGACCAGCTCGTCGGACTTGGGCACGTGCTTGATGTACGTGTCGAAGGCGGCGATCATCTTCAGCTTCTTGGCGTCGATCGGCAGGGGCTTGGCCGCCTTGACCACGGGCTCCTTCTTGGCCTTCCTGCCCCGGCGCTTCTTCTTCTTGCGCTTGCTCTTGCGCGTGGTGTCCTGGGTCTCCATGGACACGTTGAGCGCCGAGCGCCAGGAGATGACCGCGGCGTAGGCAGCGTCCTTGAGGTACTTGCCGCCGGCCTTCATCTTGACCACCTTGGTGTAGACCTCCGCCGCCGGCTCCCAGCGCTTGAGCTTGAAGAGCAGCTCGGCGTAGTAGTAGGTCATCTCATAGGTGTCGTTCTCCTTGGGGAATGTGGCGAGGTACTCGCGATAGAGCAGCATGGCCAGGGCGTAGGTCTCGTTGTTCTGGGTCTTCTGCGCCTCGCGGTGCCAGGTGGTGGCCAGCTCGCGGAGCACGCCCGAGGAGTTTTGCCGGCACTCGGCCAGGGCGGTCTTGCGCATGCCGCCGCGCTTCTTGACGGCGAGGTAGACCGCGCCCAGGCGCCGGGACTCCTTGACCTGCTCGGCCTTGTTCTTGCCCGAGAGGCTGCCCTTGACGATGGAGTACTGCCACTTACACAGCTTCTTGTTCTTGGGGAACAGGGCGATGAGCTTGCGGTAGACCAGCATGGAGTCGATGAACTTGCCCTGCCCGTAGTAGAGGTTGGCCAGCATCTGCAGCATGGTCTTGGCGTACTTGCCGCCGATGCGCTGGAAGAACTTCCAGGCCTTGTCCGGCCGCCCCACGTGGGCGAAGGCACGGACGGAGTCCTTCTTGGCCTCCTTGACCAGGATGATCTTGCTCTTCTTGGTCCCCTTCCAGCGGCCGCTGTTTTTGATGACCATGACGAACTTCTCGAGGGCGCGGCGCGGATCCTTGAGGTTGAGCCAGCACCAGCCCTGCTTGTAGACCGCGTAGCCGTAGATCGGCGAGTTGGGATAGCGCCCGACCTGCTGGTAGAGCTTGAGCGCGTCCTCCACCTTGCCGGCGTTGAAGTAGTACTCGGCGAACGACAGGTAGGCGTCCGGGATGTACTTGCTCTGAGGGAAGTTTCGGATCAGCTTGCCGAAGAACTTGCGCGCCTTGTCCTGGCGGCCGGCCTTGTTGAGCATGTCGGCCACGTTGTAGAGGACCTCGTCCATGCGCTTGTAGTTCTTGTACTGGGCCTTGGTGGCGATGCGCAGGTACATCTTGATCGACTCGACCATCCAGGCGCGCTCGGCCTTTTCGTACTGCTTCTGGCGCCTCTTGATCTGAGTCTTCTGGTTCTCCGTCTCGGACTGGTAGAGCTTCTCGTCCAGCTCACGAGCGCGGAACATGTACTGCGTCTTCTTCTCACGGTAGTGCTCCGCGAGGCGGAAGAAGTAGTCCGGCTTCTCGGCGTCGTCGTCGTCGGTGACGCGGATCAGCCGCTTCAGCGTGGCGATGGCCGCGTCGGTCAGCTTGGCCACCTTGGCCTGGGTCTTGGCGCGAAACTGTTCGGCGAATAGCCCGGGCGCGAAGTTCTTCGCCTGTGCCTTGGACCGTTCCCGCTTGACGTCGGTGATCTTGGTCTTCTTGGCCCTGACCTGGACCTCGCCCCGTTTCTTGAACTTGGGGCCAGCGTCGGCCACCAGGGGCACCGCGAGCACTGCCAGCATGGACAGCGCCAGTGGAGTGTTGAACAAAACCTTTCTCATGCTCATACCTTTCCGGTTGTGCTGAAAATCGATCCCTCAGGGCGCCTCGGCGCTCCTGTTTTATTTTGTACGCGAGGAATGGTACCTAGCGCGTGCAGACTGAACGAATCCTGAACTTGTAGTACCCCAGCTCGTCCCGCCAGTACTGGCCGTCGAAGGGCCAGAAGAGGTGCTCCTCGTCCGGCGTGATCTTGGTCTGGTCGCGAGTGTTGGCCGGCACCACCTGCTCGTTACGCAGGGCGGCCTGCAGCTTGCCACGCTCACCGTTGATCGTCTCGTACTCGACCTTGATGCCTTCCTTGATCAGGCGCTGGATGTTCTTGGCTTCGCGCCGCAGGCGCCGCTGGGCCATCTGGCCGGCCTCATTCTGGGCCAGGGATTTCTGCAGGGTCAGATCCTGGAGCACCACGCCGGCGATGGCGGTGGCCTTCCAGGCGGGGTCCGCGCCCTGGACCTGCTTCAGCTCACGGTCCAGCTCGTGGACGTACTTGAAGGTCTTCTGCAGGGTGCGGTCCGACAGGGCGGTGCGGGCCAGGCGGCCCACGGTTCTGCTCAGGCCGGCGCGCTTCTTCTGGATCTTGATCGCGAAGTCGTAGAAGTCGGCCGGGTCCTTGTACTGCTTGAGGAGTGAGCGGATCTGCTTGCGCAGGGGCGGGTACTTGACGTTGAACTCCGCGATGGCCTCCTTGCTCTGGGGAAAGAGGCAGTTCTGGAAGTAGATCACCGCGCGGAGGATGTACGACTCGGGGTAGAACTCGGTGTCGAAGTAGGGGGCGTTGATGGTGTGGATGTTACCCAGCGCCTTGGAGAAGTCGTTGATCTGGAAGTAGGCCCAGGACTGCTCGAAGAGCGAGTCCAGCCAGTGCAGCGACTCCGGCTCGATTTTATCGTAGTACTTGATGGCCTTTTTGAACTGCTTGACCGAGTAGAACACGCGAGCCATGGAGAGGATGGCCAGCTCCTCGAAGCGCTTGATCTCGTGGGTCGAGGGGGCCTCCTGCGCGGCACGCAGCAGCGCCTTGAACGCGCGGGCGGCCGGCTTGGCCTGGTAGAGCCGCACGTTGGTGATGCCCTCCATGAACTTGGCCCTGGCGTAGAACGGGCTGGCCGGGGCGACCGAGGAGAAGAGGCTGATGGCCTCCTTGAAGTTGCCCTTGGTGTAGTGATAGCGGCCGAGGAGGTAGAACAGCTCGTCGCGTACCTTCTCCAGAGCCGGCTGCTCCAGCTGGGTGCGGCTGTACTTACCGATCTTTTTCAGGATACCGGCCGACTCCGGCAGCTTGCGACTCAGCGACGCAAGCCACTTGAGGGTGGCGGCGTAGTACCGGTGCCCCTGGCCTTTCTGCACGATGCGGTCGAAGTAAGACAGCGACGCCGAGTAGAAGTGCAGGTGATAGAGGGTCTTGCCCATCCAAAACTCCGCCCGCTGGGCGTTGGCCTGGCTGTCGCCGGTTTCGCCCTCGATGACCTTGTGCAGCTCGATGCTGGCGCTGTAGTAGTCCTGGGCCTCGTAAAGCTTCAGGGCTTTCTGCAGAGTCTTGGAAGGCGGGCCGCTCTTTTCGACCGTCTCGGGTTGAAACTCGAAGTCCTGCCCCAGGGCTGGGGAGGAGAACAGCAGGATGGTGCAAATCAGGGAAATACTCCGGTTCATCCGTTTCCTCGCATTGGGTCTAATTCGGGGGTCGTTACTCGGGATCCCGCTCCATACCCGGACCCCCACTCTGGAGTGGGTAGTCCGGAACCGCACGAAACGTAGCACCCCGGGATGTGAGTAGGCAAGGAAAATCAAACTGCTCGAAAGTGGACCCGGAGATCCCATTGGCCGCCTCGCGGATCGCTGCTGATCCTGCAGGGAGGCTCATATTATCATTAAATAAATATTGGGTATCCTCTGTTATTGACTTGCCCATTGTCGTGTGTAACATGGACCAGCTTTAATGCTACGCTGACAGAGCGCCGAAGCTTTCTTTACAGGAGCTGTACCAATGAAAAAACTGCTCGTCGTACCCGCCCTCGTGGCCGCTCTTTCCATGTCCCTGGTCGTGCTCATCGCCTGCGAGGATGAGGACGTCGGGATCCCCTGCAACATCGGCGCGGGCTCCGTGGACTCCGGGGCCCAGATCAGGGTGAACTCCCAGGCCCTCGACTGCCGCTCGCGCCTCTGCATCTACTACCCGGCCGCCACGGCCCAGTCCATGTGTACCCGCATCTGCGAGAACGAAGACGACTGCCCCGAGGCCGGAGAGATCGAGACCTGCACCGAGGGCTTCTCCTGCGTGGTGGGCCAGACAGTGGGCTCGCTCAAGTGCTGCAAGATGTGCGTCTGCAAAAAGTACCTCAAGGGCGTGGACGCCGGCGCCGCCTCGGCCGCCTGCGCCAACTTCACCGCCGACTGCCCCGAGCTGGAGTAGCTTTGGGAAGCTGTTAGCTGTTAGCCATTAGCTGTTAGCTCCTCGATTCCTCCCCTTCTTCCGCCCTTTCCCTTCGTTTCATCCGCCACTGACCGATGAGGTACGGTGTGCCGCCCAACAGCAGCACCAGGATCACGTAGGCCGTGCAGTTCACGGCCTCGGTAATGCTTGCGGCCCAGATCGTTGCCTTGTGGGAGGGGGTCAACGCCTGGGCTGATGCCGATGAAGATCCTGATCAGGGCGTACACACTGGTCACGACCGCCGGGAGCGGGCCTACCACCAGGAATATTCTGGCCAGCCGCCGGGTCCGGGCGTTGGCCAGCACTGCGTGGGCCAGGCAGAGGCCCACGGTCACGGCCAGCAACCCATAATACAGCAGGCAAATCACCAGGTCCGTCATCACCCCTCCTCGTCGATTGTCCCACAGGCTAACGGCTAATAGCTAAAAGCTAAAAGCTCCTCAACAGGCCCAGCCAGGCTCGAAGGCCCCCCGCACGAGATGGATCCTCGCCTCGGGCTGCAGCACGATCCCGACGACGTCGAAGCGGATCTCCCGCTCCTGTTCGTGGCGGCCGAGGTAATGA
>PVBE012077481.1_pt1 | contig 14320 bp, 12 predicted proteins | sample 1631181 | NCBI WGS metagenome assembly PVBE01 (sample SAMN08397723, study PRJNA350692) | Marine metagenome, whole genome shotgun sequencing project. | isolation source: water | place: Pacific Ocean | collected 2012-04
CCGTCTCTCCTTTCACGGTGTCTGGCCGACAACCGGTGCCCTGGAACGCGGCACCGTCGACGAAGCGGTCGCGGAAGCGCGCGACGTCCTGTCGATAATGATGCCGGGCGGCGGTTTCGCCATGTCCCCGGCCCACTTGATCCAGTCGACCTCGCCGGTGGAGAACGTCGTGGCCGTCTACGAGATGATCAGAGAGCACGGGAAATACTGACCTTCTGAACACAAGCAAATGACGGGGAACGCAAATGAGCGATCCAACACAGGCCACCGGAAATGACCCGCCGGCGTTTCGTTGCAGTACCGCCGAGCGTGTGCTTTTACGCGAACTGGCGCAACAGGTCGCGGCGATTGCAGCGCTGCCGGTGCAGCAGCAGACGATCGACGACTGGAAGGCGTTGAACGCGCTGCGGCCGAACCGTCCCATGGTCACGATCGACCAGATCCCGTGGCACGAGATGGACGTCGAGGACGAGCTGGCGCTGCAATGTGAAGACCCACAGCTGCGTGAAATCGAACAACGCTTGCGGCGCACCATCTACAGCTGGAAGCGGATGCCTGCCGACATGGTCGTGAGGCCGGTGTTCACCGTGACCAAGGTCGTCGAAGGCGTCAGTTTTTTCGGCATCACCATTGCCGAGGAAACGGCCGTACGCGACCCCGCCAACAACATTATCAGCCATCGGTTCTTCGATCAGCTGCAGACGGACGAAGACCTGGAGAAGATCCGCACACCGGAGATCGTTGCCGACGCCGCGGCGACCGCCGCCGCCGTTGCCGGTGCCGCCGATCTGTTTGACGGTATCCTCGATATCGAGGAAGGCGGGCACGTGCCGTCCTTTAGCCCGTGGGACCATATTGTAACCTGGCGTTCGCCGGACGGCATCCTGTTCGACATGATGGATCGTCCGGACTTCCTGCACCGCATCATTGCCCGGGTCACCGAGGCCTATCACAGCATGCTCGACCAGCTCGAGGCGCAGGGCCTGCTCAGCAGGCCGCAGGACATCATCCACTGCACCGGCGCCTTCAGCGACCAGCTGCCCGCTCCCGGCTACGACCCGCAGCGGCCGCGGCCCGCCGACATCTGGACCTGCGGCATGGCGCAGATCTTCTCGACCGTGTCACCGGAGGCCCACAAGGAATTTGACATCGACTACGCGGTCGGGTGGTACGAGCGTTTCGGGCATGGCTATTACGGCTGCTGCGAACCGCTGCACAACAAGATCGAGCAGATCCGCGCGCTGCCGAACCTCAAGAAGATATCGATGAGCCCGTGGGTCGACACCGAGCAAGGCGCCGAGCGCATCGGCGGCGATTATGTATTTTCGCGAAAGCCGTCGCCGGCGTTCCTGGCGGTTGATGAGTGGGATGCGGGGGCCGTCGAAAAGGATCTGCGGGAGACGGTCGACTGTTGCGCCCGCCACGGCACGCCTGTGGAACTGATTCTCAAGGACATCAGCACCGTCCGCTACCAGCCGCAACGGCTCTGGGAATGGGCTGAAATCGCCCGCCGTATTGCCAATGAATGACCGCTTCCGTATCGCCCGCCACAGTGGCGGCGCGGGTCAGGGCCAACCGGTTTCGAATTCGCTGGCACCATCGCCGTAAACCAGGTCGCCGTACTCCCGCCATTGATTCAATTCGTCCAGGCCCATCGGCAGGCGTGACTTCAGCACCTCCAGGTTGCTTTGCAGCTGCGCCACCGTCGAGGGCGCCGTCAGGGCGACCTGCACGGCCGGATGACTGAGAGCAAAACCATAGCAATCCACGGCCGACGGCACCGGCCGGTCGCGGCCCCAGTCACCGTGGCCGCGCAGCAGCGTGCCCCAGCGTGTGCAGGTGAATGCCACCAGTGGAATGCCGGCCGCCCGGGCGGCCGGCAACACCCGTTCCTCCGGCCCGCGGTGTGCCATGTTGTAGCGGTGCATCAACACGTCCACACGACCGCTTTGAATCAACTCGATGGTCAGGGCACGGCTGTGCGCGGAGAACCCGACGTAACGGATTTCGCCCCGCTCCCGACATGCGGTCAGCTCGCTGAACACACCATCGGCGGCCAGCAATTCGGCCATGTCGTCGGCCGGCGAAACGTACTCGATGAAGAAGATGTCGAGCGTGTCGATGCCGAGAAGTCGGCGCACGCTGTCGATGTACGTGCGGAGTTCGGTTACGTCGCGGCATTCGCTGCCCGTAGCGACGATGACATCCTCGCGCCGTTCCGCCAGCAAGGGGCGGAGCCCGGTCGTTAATGCCGCATACGAGAGATTGTAAAAGAAGAAGAAATTGACGCCTGCCGCCGCGGCGAGATCGACAAAACCTTCCCCAACATGCGGACTGCCAGCCAGGCCCAACCGGCAGCTCGGGGATCCGTTGACCGTTCTCAAAGGCGTTGCGGGCATGATCACGTACGCTGCTGCCAGTACTCCCGAAGCTCGTAGAACTCCCTGAACATGACTTCGGCGACCGCATCGTCCACCCCAATGCCTTCCGAATCGCCATAATTGAAGACGATGAATCCACCCTCCGGCGTCGACCAGTTCTCAATCAACTTCCTGGCTTCATCGCGGATGGCATCCGGATCTTCCCCCGGCAGGGTCGACTGGATATCGACCGTTGTCAGGAAACACACTTTGCCGGCGAACGCATCGCCCAGTTCGCGGATGCCGTAGGCCTGCGGTTGCTGCAAGTTCAGTACGTCCGCACCGACCTCGATGAAGAGCGGCACAAAGCTGTTCACCTTGCCGCAACTGTGCAGGATGACGTGCCAGCCGTAACTGTGTATGGCGTCGAAGAGTTGCTTGTACCTGTCAAAGAAAAATTCCTGGAACACATCCGCCGACACGAACGTGTTGGTTTGTGTGCCCCAGTCATCGGTCAGAAAGATGCCGTTGATCCGGTCGCCGAATCGTTTCGCGGCTTCATCCAGATGCGCCAGCTTGAACTCAAGAATCATCTGGATCACACGGTGTATGTTCTCCGGGTCGAGGTAGAAATCCTCCAGCGTCCTTTGAAAGCCATGAAGCAGGTGCAGGCGTTCAACGAGATTGAAGTGGCTGGTGATGACGACGTATCGATCAGCGGCATCCTTGATGCCATCATCGATGCGTTCGAAGTAGAAGGGGTTCCGGGGGTTCGGCGGCTTGTAGGTCGACAGTCCGCTCCACTCCTCGAGAGGATGCCCCACGACCTGCCCCATGTTGTTGACTTCCGTCCTTTTCCATTGGCATCCCCAGTCATCCGGGCCGGGATTGTCGAAAAACCAGCCGCTTTCCTGCCGGTCCATTTCCCAGCAGTCGCAGACATCATTGGGGAAGCCCTCGATCACCGCGGACAGTTTGTCGCTCCAGGAGCCGCCCAGGAAAAACGGCAGGCGCGGGGGCGTGTCGAACTCGATTGCTCGGCGCACGATTTCTTTGCGTTCCATCCTCGTCTCCGGTCGACGGTTGGGGACTCCCATGAAGAAAAGCAGGAACAATGCCAAATAGTCAGCGGGACGATGCCTGTGCGGCGTGCCGGCCGACCTCCCGCCGTCGAGCCTGGTCAATGAATGGCGTTGCACAATGTCCGGTGGGATGACGGTGTCCGTTCTGCTCCGCTGTTTGTTCAGTTTCCCTGTCGTCGTGAAAAGAAGTCACCGTGAATCTTGATATATTCATCACCAAAGGTGAAAATATTCACCAGCCCGGAAGTGATGGCCGCCGGACTCGGCTGTCGCGGTGTCTGCTTCGGCAGTATCGACAACGCCGTCAAGGCTCCGGGGAATACCGCCAAGCAAGGGACAGACAAATGGCTGAAATGACCGGTCACGAGCGCCTCGACAACATCCTGGCTCGAAAGCCCGTGGACCGGATCGGCTTGTTCGAGCATTTCTGGGGCGATACGCTGACGAAATGGCGGTCCCAGGGTCACATTGCCGAGGACGAGGATCTTGCCAGGCATTTCGGCTTCGACCTAGCCACCTGCGGGTGCTTCAACATGGTCGTGCAGCTCGACTACGAGCCGGTCGTCCTCGAGGAGACCGAAGAGACTGTCCTTATGCGCGACGGCAACGGTGCGGTGCTGCGCCGCCACAAACTGCACGACGCCACCCCCGAGCATGTTGACTTTGCCGTCCGCGACTACGCGGGCTGGCGGGAGCAGGTCGAGCCGGTCCTGAAGCCGAGCCGCGACCGCATCGATCCCGAGGTGTACCGCAACGCCCGCGCGGCGGCGGCCGAGCAGCAACAATTCTTCTGCTGGTGTGGCGCCAACTGTTTCGAACTTATACATCCGCTGTGCGGTCACGAAAATATGCTCATGGGCATGGCGCTGGAGCCCGAATGGATTGCCGAGATGGCCATGTTTTATGTTGACATCACGATCGCCCTGCAGGAGATGCTGTTTGCCGAGGCGGGCAAACCGGACGGCATCTGGTATTACGAGGACATGGGTTTCAAGCACCGCCCGTTCATGTCGCCGCAGATGTACCGCGACCTGATTCAGCCGGCGCATGCGAAGTCAATTGAGTTCGCCCACGCCCAGGGGTTGCCGGTGATCACCCATTCCTGCGGGTTCATCGAGCCGCTGCTCCCGGGGCTGATCGAGGCCGGTATCGATTGCCTGCAGGTCATCGAGGTGAAGGCCGGCATGGACCTCCTGCGCATCAAGCGCAACTTCGGCGACCAGATCGCCCTGTGCGGCGGCATGGACGCGCGAAATCTCGTTGCCAACGACAAGGATGCCATCGCCGCCGAGCTCAATGAAAAGATCGGCCTGGCGAAGGAAGGTTACGGCTACATCCTCCACTCGGACCACTCCATCCCGACCGACACCGAATACGACACCTACCGCTTCTTTGTCGATGAAGGGTTGGCGCTCGGGGCCTACTGACTGCGGTCTGCCGACAGGCGCCCGGCGGCGGCGGCGTATTGGTGAAACAGTTTCACGTAGAGGCGGTAGTCGTCATAGGAGACGTCCGGCGGTGTCTGGTGATCGCAGGCAGGCAGAAATCCCCCTTGTGCCGCGACCGGCAGCAGTCGTTCGAACTCGGCGCGCATAGCGGCTTCGCCCCGGCTCATCGTCATCTTGTTGAAGTGCCCGATAAAGCACGTGTCCGGATACGCTGCGCGCAGGTCCGCCACGTCGACATTGGCCTGCCGCTCGAGCGGCAGCACGCCGTCGAGGCCGACTTTGTCGAACCACTTTACCGGCACCGTGATGTCCCCGTCCGAATCAACGACAGACAGGATCCCGGCCGCCTTGAGCCGGGGTATCAGCATTTCATAATACGGCCTGAGAAAGTCGTCGAAGTGCGGCTCGGAGAGCATGGCGCCGTGGTTGTAGCTCATGTCTTCGGCGAAGGTCATGAAGTCCGGGGTGCAGACCGAACTGACCTGGTCAATCACCTTGGCAATCCACTCGACCAGGTCCAGGTTGATCCGATGCACGAGCGCCGGCTGGTCGTAGAACGCATAGAGATGACGCTCGATGCCAAGCAGCTTTCGCGGCAGCCAGAAAAACCCTTCGACGGTGAACCAGAGGACAACATCGCCGTCGGCCTGTTCGCGGGCCCACGCTTCCCACTGTCCGTGGTCCACCGGCTCGGGCGGAAACAGGTATTTGCGAATCCTCTCGTAGTCCGCCTCCGTGGCAATGATGCCGGCCCCGTAATGCGTCGGCTGCGGGCAATCCGGCGAGAAGACGCGGAACCAGTCCTGCTTGTAGATTTCCAGGCCGAAATGGCGGCAGATCCCGTACCGGTCCGTCAGCTCGGCGGGCAGGCCTTCGCGGTGCCACCGAGTGATCGTCAGCTCCCACCACGGGGCCCATTCGAGCACCGGCAGCCGGTCGAACGGGCGGAATCCCATCACCGCATGAAATCGTTCTCGTGTCGTCATGAGGAGCCCCGCTGTTTCGAGACTCTTAGCAGGATCGTCGCCAAAACCACGGCTGGTCAACCCCAGCCGGCAACGGCAGGAGGAGGAGGGGCGGGAAAATTGATCTTTCAACGGAATATTTCAGTGCGGTCACCTTTCGGCATGGTCTATGCTCCCCCACCTGTACAGCACGGCATCGCCGGCCGGCCGGCCGCGACGCCGGCGGCGCAACCAACTGTTGTTGCGGTGCGTGTCGCCGGCGCTGCTCGTAGCGCTGTGTTCGATGCCGGATCGAGGTGTCCGATTCCGGATGAGGCTACAGGTGAGGCGCATCATGCCAAAAGCGACAAAGAAGGCGCGAACCCCGAAAAAACCGGTCGCCGCCCGGGACACAGGCTGCCAAGCCCAGCTCGCCAGCCGCCGCTCGAAGGCCAGCCTCCATACCCGAGACCTGTTGAAGGGGGGCGGGGCCGCAGTTTTTCGGATTTCGCCACGCCATCGGAGGCTTGCAGATGAGAATCGATTTTGACCGCCAGCGATGGGACAGGGTAAAGGACAACAGCCGCAACTGGTGGGCCGGCGAGCTTGGCCGACCGCTGATCCAGATGCGGTTGCACGGCGCCGACCCGGGGCGCCCCGAACCCGAGCTGCCGGCGCGCCATTTCACCGCTCAATACGGTACGGCGGTGTCGGCGGAGGCGATTGTCGACCGCTGGGATTATGATCTGGCCGGCACCGTCCATCTGGGTGACGCCTTTCCGGTCGTCTGGCCGAATTACGGGCCCGGCGTTCTTGCCGCCATGATTGGCGCGGAACCGGAGGTCCGGGACGAGACCGTCTGGTTCCATCCGCGTGCGCAAGTGAAGATCGATGATTTGTCGTTCGCGGTGGATTCATCCGATCCGTGGCTGCAGCGCATCCGCGACATCAACAAAGCCGCCGCTGCCCGGTGGGGCGACCTGGTTCAGGTCGGCATGACCGATCTCGGCGGTGCCTTCGATGTGCTCTCGACCTTTCGACCGGGTGAGCAGCTGCTCCTCGACCTGTACGACCATCCGGGAGCCGTCATGCGACAGATCGATGCGTTGCATGCCCATTGGTTCGCCGTGTTCGACCTGTTCAATCAGGACCTGCAGCGTTTTAATCCCGGCTACACCGCCTGGACGCCGATCTATTCGTCAACGCCGTACTACATGCTGCAATGCGACTTCGCCTACATGATCGGTCCCGACATGTTCGACCGGTTCGTCAAGCCGGAGCTTACGGCGAGCTGCGAGCGGTTGTCCAATCCGTTCTATCATCTCGACGGCCCCGGTCAGCTGCCGCATCTCGACAGCCTTCTGAGCATCGAGGCGCTGAAAGGGGTGCAGTGGGTTCCCGGCGACGGCCAGCCCGGGATCACCGAGTGGCCGGAGGTGTACCGGAAGATTCGCGACGCCGGCAAGCTCATCCAGGTATTCAGCGGCCAGTCGGAAATCGGCTACAAGGCCCTGGACGTTTTGTCCGACCAGCTGAGCGACGCCTCGCCGATCATCATGATCGGCGAGACCGATATCGCGGCAATGGACGAGGTGATGGCGTTCCTCGCGGCCTACGGCGCGGCATGACCGGCCTCATCCCATCACTTCGTCGATGACTTCGCGGGTGATCTCAACCCACCGGCGGACGCGGTTCCGGTCGCCTTGGACAGTCTCCACGTCCTTCAGGGTGATGTCGACACAACAGTCGTGTTCGCGGCACACTTCGAGATCACGGCGCAGTACCGTGCGAATCCGCTCTTCATCGAAACCGTACGCCACCATCTCCGTCGGATTGGGCCGGTAACTGAACACATAATCGCGCCTGATCTGCCCGGCGCATTTTGCGACGTCCGCCGCCGGGGAGACGGCGATTCGGCGCAACTTGGGGATTTGCCGCAGCATGTCGATCTTCTGTGTCAGGTCCTCACAGCACCCGTACGCCACAAGCCCGAACTGGTCGATGATCGGCCGTTGATACTGCAGCAGAAATTCCTCGTGGAAGTCGGGTGAGACGCCGGTGAACTCCTGTGCCGCGACAAAGGTCCACAGGTCGCGGCGTTTGACGCCGTTGACGTTCGGCTGCGGGTCGTCGAGTTCCTCGGCATACGGCATCGCCTGGTTCTGGTGCATTGCCAGGCCCCAGTTGCCGGCAGCCTCCACGGTTTCCTGGGTGCGCATGACGCCGTCGCGCATAATCGTCAGCAGCCGGTGCAGCCATTCGGGGTTGTCGATCATGTCGATCATGAAATTCTCCATACCCCGCAGATACCCGAGGTCGGACGACAGGTCGGCGGTCCAGTTGCGGTAGGCGGGGCCGCGGTCGACATTGATCGTGATGATGTCACCGAGGATGTCGGTGAGCCGCGCCACATCCTCGGCGGTTCCTTCTTCGTCGATCTCATGCCACGGCGGGCGCACGTTCTCGATGTCTTCCAGTTTCCTGATCGGGTAGTCGACCTTGAAGGCGCCGCCTGGTTCCTGCGGCATCAGGCGGGTGCTGCCGATGAGGCCGCCGATGCCCCAGCCCTCGCACTTGTACCTCGACCCGATCGAGACCCACGGCTCGAAAATGGAATCGTCATTCAGCGAGTCCCAGAACAGGCAGTGACGGAAGAACGTCTCGAACGGCTGTAGAAACTCATCTTCACACTCGCACCGTGACTCCGGCATCTCGTCCCAGGCTTCGGCCCGCGTGTAGATCGGCGGCAGGGTCCGTTGCAGGCTGTTGTGCCGGCGCCAGAGGTCACGGCGCACGGCCTGGATGTCCCTGCTGCAGAGTTCCAGGTACCGTTTCGCCAGGTCGCGGAGAATCGTTTTGTCATGCATGGGAAATAATCACCTATGGTCCTGCCGCCGAGCCGGCTTGTTGAGGGATGTCATTGTCGCAGCGGCTGCCGGCAACTCCAGCGCTCGGCGTTGCGCAACAGCGTTTCGGCCGCCTCGATCGACTCTGCCCCGGTCGAGATGAACACGCCGCGCGGCCCGAGCACCTCGAGGACCGTCTCCACCTCCTCGTGACTGGCGCTGAGCTGCACCAGTTTTCCGGCGTCCTGGATCTGCTTGAACAGCGGCAGCCAGCGGGTAACCGGATAGTGCGCATCCCGGTGTCCCGGATTGAACTGGATGCCGTCCAGATGCTCCAGCTCCAGCAGGGCTGGGATGTGCTGCAGCGCGTCTTCGCCGTCGAGGTGGTAAAAGCTGTGGTCGAACCAGCGGGTCAGCTCCTCCATCTCCGGCATGACAAACTCCCGGTACAGCTCGGGGCCGATCAGGCAGCTGAAATCACAGGAGAGGCAGACGTTGCGGCCGGGCCCCCACATGCTGACTATCTCCGAGCCGTTCCGATCCGCATCGCTGAGATCGTGGAACCACCCCCACGCCCACCGGTAGGCGCGGCGCAATTCACGCAGCGCCTGCCGCACCTGCTCCGGGTTGTCGAACATGTCGAAGCACAATGGCCCGTATCCCCGCAGCAGGCCCAACACGTCCGTCGGCGCCAGCACCGCCCCAAGCGTCGACAGGTATTTGCCATGGCTCTCGGCATATTCCCGGCGCGTGATCTCGAGGAAACGCCGGCACCACTTGCTGTTCGCATCGAAACGGTAGGGGGTGCGCTGCCAGTCCTCGATAACCGGGTCGACAAACATGTAATCCGTAATCCCATACCCACTCGCCCCCCGTTCAAACGCCGGTTTGCCGCCAAAGAACGCATACCCCAGGTGGGTGCCGCTGATCGGCAGGGATTCCCCCCCGTAGTACCGGTTGCCGAACTCGGCGTGCAGGCGCGCCTGGTGAAGATCCGGATCCGTCTGCTGGAACTCGATGTCCGGCGACTCGGGCAGCAGCACACGCTTTTCTCGCGGGGCGGAAATCCCGACGCAGACCCGGTCGATGATCTCGTGTTCCCAGAAGGCCAGCAACCGCTGCCGCGCCGCCGGCCAGTTCTCCTTGTATTGCAGTGGCTCGACACCGTTTTTGTCGGGGAGTGTGCTGCTCATCGTCTTCCTCAACCTGGTCGAACTGGTCCGAATGCTTCGATCCGTTCCTCGATCAACTTGAGCCGGTCGAGTATTGCGTCCGGAGGCACATCGTCCGCGACCCCGAGGATGAGGCGTTCGCCGGTGCCGATCGACGCGAACAGCTGGTCGAGATATTCGGCGAACGCCTCATCGCTCATCGAATGCTCAAGCAGGGCGATCGACGGAATGCCGCCCCACACGGTCGTCCGTTCTCCGACGCCCGCCAGCACGTCCGCCAGCGTGCAGTGCGTCATCGGCTGCGTACACACGGACTCGGCGATGTCGAAATTGCATGCGGGGTAATATGGCAGCAACTTCTGATTTTCGCCGTCGGTGTGCGTCAGCAGGTATTTGCCGCCGGCGTGCAGCCGTTCGGCGACCCGTTGCAGCCATGGCGCGATCTCTGCCTGGAAGAACTTTGGCCAGGTCGTGTTCTGATCGTAGTTGCTGCCCCAGAACGCCACTTCGCAGTCACACATCATGACCGTGTCCAGGATCGCTTCGAACACCGGCGTTATGCTGTCGACCAGGTGATGCAGCTCGGCCGGGGAATCCGCGTACAAGTAGAAAAACTCCGTCATCGGCATCATGTCATGCATGATCAGATGCATCGGGGAGGCGGCGGAGGCGCCGCCGGCGACCGCCAGGCCGCGTTCACCGACAGTCGCCTGCAGATCATGGTATCCATCGGGCGTCGGTATGACTTCCATATGTTGAAAGACCTGGGCGACGGCGGCGAGATCGGCCGTCGACTTGATCGGGTACACCTCGATGAACGGCAGCGAGATGCCTCTCCGCTCCATGTCGGTCGTATGGCGCAGGCGCATCGTCAGCGTCCCGGCCGACGTCTCGATTGTCGTCCGGAAGTTGTGGCCGTCCGACTCGAATTCGACCGGCAGGTCACGCAGCTCGACGCGATACGGCAAGTCCGGATGATTGTCGATGCCGAGGGCGCGCACAACGAAGCATTCCGGCCTGGTATCAGTGGTGTAATCGGCCCGCATCAGCCGGCAGCCGACGTCCAAAACATCGGCGATCCCGGGCGTGCTCAACCCCTCGAACTGCGGCGGCAGCGTCCCCCGCGCGCGCTGCGCAATCCACCAGAGGTCCATGCGCGGCGCCCACGGAATCAGATCGGTCGGTTCGCGCCGGACAGTCGCCAGCATGCGTTCGTGATGGGTCATCAGATTCACCCCGGTTGACCGTTTCCCCGTTGCAATTTCAGTGCCGGAGGTTCCGGCTTTCCATTACGAATATCGCACGTCCCGATGCTCCGGCGCATAGAATTCAGGAAGCAGGCGATCGACACGCAACAGGCCTTGCCGGGTCAGGACGACCTCTTGGCCATCGTGCCGGAGGAATCCCGCCGTCTCGAGGTCTGCGAGGGGGCGCGCGAAATGCCGTTGAACATCGACGTTGAACTTGCGGCGCAGGAGATCACAATCGACGCGCCCGAGTTTGAGCTGGAGGACGAACTCGCGCGTCAGCCGCTCGCCCTCATTCAATGTCAAGGCTCGGCCCGTTGGCAGGCGATCCGCCGCCAGCCGTTCATTATATTCGTTCAGGTCCGTCACGTTCTGACAATGGATGCCGCCGAGATAGGAAAAGGACGAAGCGCCGATCCCCAGCAGGTCGGCGCCATGATACTGCGCGTCCTGGTAAACGAACCGGTGGCGCTCGGGATCGCGGATAGCGGTATATCCACTTCTGATGTGGTAGCCGGCAGCCTCGAGCATGTCGAAGCCCCGGGAGAGCCTGGCGCGCTTGACGTTCCAGTCGTCGGGCGCCTGCTGCAGCCGGCCCTGCTGATGCAGTCGAAAGAGCGGCGTGTTCAAGGGTATCTCGAGCTGGTAGATGGTGACGCTCGGGACCTTCATGCCGATCACCCACTCGAGACTGCTGACGAAGGTGTCGTCGGTTTCACCGATCAGCCCGACAATCAGGTCGACATTGACGACGTCGAATCCGATGTCCCCGATGATTGAATACGCCTTCTCAACATCGTCAACGAGATGGACGCGGCCATTCGCCTTGAGCACCTCGTTGTCGAGCTGCTGAATACCCATGCTGATCCTGGTCACGCCGGCCTCTCGAACGGTCATGAGTTTTCTTTCCGTGATGCTCTGCGGGGCGCATTCAATGGTGACCTCGCCCGCGGCCTTCCAGGGAATCGTCGCCTTGAGGCCGTCAAACAATCGCTTCAGCTGCGCGTCCGACAGGATCGAGGGCGTCCCCCCGCCGAAGTAGACGAAGTCGAACGTGCGGTCGGCGAAAAAACGTTTCTGCCGGTAGAGCGCCAGCTCCTTGATCAGCGTGTCGATATACCGGTCAATCTGCTCGGGTGTCTGCCGCACATAGGAGAGATAATAGCAGAAAAGACACCGCATAACGCAAAACGGGATGTGAACGTACAATCCCATAGCCGTGTCATCCGCGCCGGAAACCGGTTGGTCCAAGCGCTCCCCGAGTTGCGGCACGGCCTCCTCACGCCAGCAGGAGAACGGGGGATAGGCGGAAACGAAATAATTACCCGCCAGCGGCTCCGGAGATTCCGGAGGTTCCGTGCACGATCGATCTTGCCCGGCCCGATTGGTCATTATCACTTGTCGTTTTGTGCGAGATAAGAGGGAACAGGAAGCGGTATTGGTGTGCAGTTCCGGTGCCAGCATTCCGGCCCGGCATGCAACGGACTGAACAGAAGTGGATTAGTAGACCGCACTGCGCCGAATTCGGCAACGGCCTGTCGAACCAACCGCCGCGGGATGTCCGATTTCGGTTATGGCCCACTCCGGTCGCGACTGAACCACAGCAGGCAATAAAGGCTGCAGGCGAGCAACAACGCCCCCGTCACAACATGCGCCGAGGTCGGAACGGCGGCACGATGAGTGAGGATTATCGTAGCGCCCAGGGCCAGCTGCACGATGGTGAGAACCAGCATCAGCCAGGCGGCGGCCATGGCCCGGCCCCGGCAGTTGCGCCGTTGCAAGGCGGTCACCGCGGCGATTACAAGGATTGCAATGGCGCCGGCCCAGACCCGGTGCACATAGTGGATGGCGATCGGAAAAGTCCATTGCGTCGGCCATAGCCCGCCATCCACCAGTGGAAACGTCGGAATGGCCAGACCGGCGGCCGTGTGCCGCATGATACTGCCGATGATGAGCTGGACATAGATGCCGACAACCACAGCAATCAGAAGCCGGGGGATGCCACGGTCAGGACGAGCCGGGTCGATCGAGTGCTGTGTCCAGCCTCTCGACAGTGCCACACAGAGGTATACGACGAGGCAGAAAAACGCCTGTGCCAGACACGCGTGGATCATGGCGAACCCAATGTTGCGGTCCGTCACGCGCAGCCCGCCCAGGGTCCCCTGCACGATCACCGCCACGACACAGATGCCGCCGGCAAGCCTGACGCTGCGCGGCGCCTTGACGATCAGCATCCAGGCAAACAGGATCAACGTCAGAATCCCAACCGTGGCGCCGACGAGGCGATGTCCGTGCTCGGTGCGTACCGGGGTGTCCTGCCACCAGCCATCAGGGTTGACGGAGCCGAACGACAGCGGCCAGTCCGGCACCGCGAGCCCCGCCCCGATTGTCGTCACGATGCTGCCGCTGGTAATCAGCAGTACCACGGCGATCGCAACGACTATGGCGAAGTAGTGCAGTGGCTTGTTGTAGGAGTCGTTATCCTGCATCTTCTAATCCTCTCATCACATCCATCACGATTGCCGAATTTGGCAATCGTGATGGAAACAACAACATTTTGCAGAAGTCAGCCGCGCACCAGATACACGCCCAGCGCCACGAGAATCAGCCCCAGCAGCAAATTGATGCGGCCGAACCATGACGCGCAACGACGCAGACGGCGTGCGGCCTCCGAGTCCGGCATTTCCTGCCACAGCGCTGTCGCCCTGGGGCCGAGCCAGAAATCGTGTAGGCCGCTCGCGAGGAGAATCACACCGAACAGGACGATCTTGACGGCCAGCGCATGACCGGTTGGGCTCGACCAGAAGTCGCCGCTCGACATGGCCGGCCAGGTGTACCGGTAATGAATGTTGATGATCCCCGTCACCAGCATCGCCCACAGGCAGACCCAGCCGACGCTGCGGAAGCGCGTACCAATGTCGTGCACCAGCGATGCCGCAGCTTGACGATGATCGGGATGGCGGATCGCCGGCACCAGGGCGATTGCGATGAACGCCGCGCCGCCAATCCACACCGCCGCCGCCACGATATGGATCCACACGGAAATGAGGTAAGGCAGTTGCATCGATAACCGTCCCCGATCAGGCGATCCCGGTGTCGGCGTCGCAGGTGTCAGACGGGGTCATCGTCGCGCCCCCGTATCGATGATGCACCTGCCTGTAATCGGGAGTGTGGCGGGGAACTCGACCCCGTCGACAATCAACAGCCCGGGCAACTCGGCC
>PVBE012927580.1_pt1 | contig 14320 bp, 10 predicted proteins | sample 1631181 | NCBI WGS metagenome assembly PVBE01 (sample SAMN08397723, study PRJNA350692) | Marine metagenome, whole genome shotgun sequencing project. | isolation source: water | place: Pacific Ocean | collected 2012-04
GATGAATGCGAATGGAGCCTCCGGCCAGCTCGTAACCATTGCACACCATGTCATATTGCGTGCCGCGCACCCTGCCCGGGTCAGATTCCAGCAAGCGCGCATCCGTGGACGCCGGCGCCGTGAACAGATGATGGCTCGGGTCCCAGCGCCGTTCAGCTTCATTCCAATTGAAAAGTGGAAAATCGACCACCCAGCAGCAGGCGAGCACATTCGCGTCACAGAGATCCAGGCGCTCGCCCAGCAGCGCGCGCAGTTGCGCCAGAGACTCATTCGCCGCGGCAGCCCCGGCAGCCGCAAGCAGAAGCAGATCTCCGGGTTGAGCCTGCATTCGGTTCAGCAGCGCCGCCAGGGTTTCATCGGCGAGGTGTTTGGCAAAGGAGGAGCGCTCAACTTCGCGGTCCTCCCCGATGGCCGCCCAGGCCAGGCCGCCAACGCCATATTGCTGCGCAAACTCCGTCAGTTCGTCGATTTGCTTGCGACTGTAGCCGCCACAACCCTTAGCGTTAAGTCCTTTCACCACCTCGGCCTGCGAGAATACGCGAAAGTCGCTCTCCGCCACCAGGTCGGTGACTTGCTGCAACTCGAGGCCAAAGCGTACATCAGGGCGGTCGGTGCCGAAGCGGCTGATGGCCTCCACCTTGCTCAACCTCGGCCAGGGCGTTTCCTGAAGCGTCATCTCGGACACAGTGGTAAATAACTCCGTCATCAATCCTTCGGTTGTTTCCATTACGTCTTCCCGTTCCACAAAAGACATTTCCAGATCCAGTTGCGTGAACTCGGGCTGCCGGTCTCCGCGCTGGTCCTCGTCTCGGAAGCAACGCGCAATCTGGAAATAACGCTCCACCCCGGCTATCATCAGCAGCTGTTTCAGCTGCTGCGGCGACTGCGGCAACGCATAGAATCGACCGGGATGCACGCGGCTGGGCACCAGATAGTCGCGCGCGCCCTCTGGCGTCGTCTTGAAAAGAATCGGAGTTTCGATCTCGATGAACCCACACTCAGAAAGGTGCTTGCGGATGAAGGCCACCACGTCATGGCGCAGCTGCAGGTTGCGGGTCATGCGTCCACGCCGCAGATCCAGATAGCGGTATTTCAGGCGCAGCGCTTCATCAACCGCAGAGGGTTTGTTGATGTCAAAAGGCGGCGTCTTGGCCGCATTCAGGATTTCCACACGCTGCGCCAGCACTTCAATTTCCCCACTGGAAAGGTCAACGTTGGCAGCGCCGGGCGGGCGTTCGCGCACCGTGCCGGCGACCTGAAGCACGTACTCGCCCCGCACAGTGGCCATGACCTGGTGCGCCGCAGCCTGCTCCGGGCCGGAAACGATCTGCACCAACCCCCAGCGGTCACGCAGGTCAATGAAGGTGAGCCCGCCATGATCGCGCCGGCGGTGCACCCAGCCGGCGAGGGTGACCTCTTGACCGATGTGCTCGCGCTGCAGTTCTCCGCAGGTGTGGGATTTGAGCATCTCCGTGGTTTCTCCGTTGCAACAACAAAAACGCCCTGTCACGCGGGCAGGCTATCTGCAATCTCGGTTTCCGCAGCGCCTGCCGCCCGGTGCCAAAGCCAGGCTGCGCGCGATTATATCATTCGGCAGAATCTCGGTCAATCGAGAGATTACAGTCGTTTTAGTGCAGTATTTGCGAAAGAAACAGTTTTGTACGGTCGTTCTGCGGATTCTCGAAAATCTGCTCCGGCGTGCCTTCCTCTACCACCTGTCCTTCATCGAAGAACACCATCCGGTCGCACACCTCACGCGCAAAGCCCATTTCGTGCGTGACCACCAGCATGGTCATACCGGATTCGGCTAGTTCAGTCATCACGTCAAGCACTTCCGCAATCATCTCCGGGTCGAGCGCAGAGGTAGGCTCGTCAAAGAGCATAATCTTGGGCTGCATCGCCAGCGCCCGCGCGATAGCAACGCGCTGCTGCTGCCCGCCGGAGAGCTGCCCGGGGTACTTTTCGGCCTGCTCGGGGATGCCCACCCGCTCCAGCAATTGCATCGCCGCTTTTTCAGCGTCCTCTTTAGACCGCCGACGCACATGCAGCGGAGCGAGGGTAACATTGCGCAAAATGGTGAGATGCGGAAACAGGTTGAACGACTGGAACACCATACCGATTTCCTGCCTGATGGCGGCGATGTTCTTCACATCGTGCGTCAGTTCGATGCCATCCACGATTATCTGGCCGCGTTGGTGTTCCTCGAGCCGATTAATAGTGCGGATGAACGTCGATTTTCCCGAGCCCGACGGCCCGAAGATCACGATTTTCTCGCCCTTCTGCACCTCCATGTCAATGCCGCGCAGGGCATGGAAATGACCAAACCATTTGTGCACGTCGCGGGCAATAATGATGGGTTTATCGCCATTGCTTTCGACCAGCTGCTGATCACTCATTATTCTGCCTCCAGATTCTCGCGTTTATCTTCTTCCCAGCCCCTGCGCCCGCTCCACCCGCCGGCCCGAGTACGAAATTGCATGAGTTACGATCCGAGTATAATTAACTCGTCCATACTCCTGATTCTATGTGGCGCCAAGCATGAAACTGCTTTGGCGGTCAGGGCTATGGATATGCTTCAAGGCCGGCGCGCAGCGCGCCCTCGACAGTTCCGTCGACACAGCGTGATCCAGAGAAGAGTCTTTCATCCGGGTTGTAACTCTGGGTATTGTACTGGTAGATTACAAACTCCCAATCATCCATTGACCCAGTGTATTTCAAGCGGCAAATTGGCAGATGTACCCCTAAGCTAATCTTGTACAAGTACAAAAAGATTCCCTCATATCGGGTTGTATAAGAGTAGTTTGGGTCTTCGACAACCTGCTGATTGAACAGGTCGACGATATCATCGACCTGTTTTCTGACACTTTCAGGTATTCCGTCTTTCGTCATATTGTTAACTCTTTAGTTGGGGGCAATCGCATTTCAAGTAGCCAGGCCGGCACGGCTGCCTCCCAGTTTGACGAGGGTACCCATACCGTTTTCAACGGCTGTTACGTATACGTGGTGTGCTGCGGCGAGATCTTCCACCGCGATTCCGAGCGACTTGAACAAGGTGATCTCCTCGTCGGTTTCGCGCCCTGAAATTTTACCTAGTAAGATATCGCCAATTTCACCTTGAATGTGATCATCGCCTATGGCCCCCTCTTTCTTAGGAAATAGAAAATCTCCAGCTTCATTCAACGTCGATTCACGTTTGTCTACAAACAATCGGGATTTCACTACCGCTGTGGTGTCCAGCTCTCGTGAAAACGCAACGCTTGATCCAACCGCGTTAACATGGGCGCCGTTTGAGAGCCAGGCCCCTTGAAGCACAGGCTCACGTGCAGAGGTACAGGTGCAAATGATGTCTGCTGCACGCACGGCGGCTTCAGCCGACTCGGCAACTTCTACCTGTATGCCGTGCCGCACGGATTCACGTTCGGCGAACCGGTGTGCGTTGTCCGCTGTGCGGCTCCACACGTGCACGCGCCGGATGCCGCGCGCAATCAACATCGCTTGCAGGTGCGTGCGAGCCTGCACGCCTGAACCCAATATGGCCAGGTTGCCAGCATCCTCGCGCGCCAGCAGCCGCGTGGCGACCCCGGTGGCCGCAGCAGTGCGGATAGCCGTAATCTCGCTGGCGTCGATAATGGCCAACAAGCACCCATGTTTTGTTTCAAACAGCATCACCGCCCCCTGGTGGGAATCGTACTCGGTGCCGTGGTTACCCGGCATCACGCTCACAACTTTAAGCCCCATGGTTTCGATATCTCCGAGGTAAGCCGGCATCATGCCTAACGCGCCAACTTTTTCGGGCAGCCACAAGACCGGCCGGAGTGGCAAGATAGCATCACCCCGACCCAAGGTCTTTAGTGCAGCCTCCACAGCATCCATACACTCACACATGGGCAGCAATTGGAACACTTCGGATTGGTTGACAATGAGCACTTCCATAATTACAGGCTCCTCACTCGTTTGTCTTCAGTCTGGCATTTACGTATTCGGCTTTTCCCTGACCTTACTCTCTCGACCCTGATCCCTAATTGAGCGGGCTCGCGCGGCGAGACGGTCAACGGGGTGGGCAGCATGAGATGCAGGAGGGGGGTGAGTATCGGCCGGGTACAAGGGGATTATCTGTCGCCGTGGCGGTTGCCGATCTCGTCGTAGATTACGCTGGTTCGTTTTGGCAGGCCTGACGATCTTGCCGTCACGGGACTCCAGGTCGAGCCACCATTTCCATACCAAATTGCGTTTGCCGTACTCCAGCGCATCGTCCAGCCAGACAAGCACTCTGCGCAGCGCCGGCACGTGGATCGCTATCCAAAGTGCGATGCGATAATGCATAATTCCCTCTTTGTTAAATGGACACACTTTCATGCAGCGTCCGCATCCCGCGCCGTAGGGGTTGGAGACGCGGTAGCGAGTGCAGGCTTCTACGTTTGGCTTCCACATCTCGTAGCCGTTAAACATTATTTTGTCGCCAAATGAGATGGCGGCAGGGGGGCATTCTCTAGCACATTTCGCACACTTGCTGCAAAAATCCTGCAGGCCAAAATCGATCGGTTGATCGCCAGCCAGGGGTAGATTGGTGGTCACCACGGCAGTTTTGAAACGTGGTCCCAGAAATGGATTTAGAACAACTTCACCGATACGGCTTAATTCCCCGAGGCCGGAGAGAAGGACCAGGGGCAGGTGCAGTACTTCGCTATCACGGTTCGTATGGGGGCGAGCATCGTAACCGAGCTGGCGGATATAGCTCGCCACCGTACAGGCGACAGTAGAACCTTTGAGGTAGGCGCGGTAGCTCTGAGCGCTACTAATCCAGTCATCCCCACTGGAACCTGCCATGGTTTCATATCCCTGATCAATGAGCAACACTAGCGCATATTTGTGCCGCGGGCGGATCGGGTTTCCCTGTATGTCGTGAGAGTACCAGGCGTATTCCGGGACTTCACAAATACCCACCAGGTCGGCGTCGAGGAAGTAGCACAGTGCCTTTATATGGTTGGCCAGTTCTTGCGGGTCGTCTGAGAGCGGCGCAGCCTCGGGGGCGACCTCGCCGTTATGTAGCGAAACCTGAGAGAGAATTGTTTGTCTCAACGCCTCGGAGATCGGATATTTTGTGACAATGCGCGGCAGTTCACGCTGAGGTTTCGGGCCGAGATCGCCCAGCGCAGCGCGCGAAAAGAAGTTTGCGCGCTTTGGTACGCGGGGCACTTTGTCCATGATCAGCGTCGTGGGACGCTCCATTCGCCTGATCTTCTCCATAGGATATTTCCCTAAATGCAGAGGGCGCTTGCGGGATGAGAAAATACGCATGTTCAGACACTCTCCTGACCGTACATTTCGATATCGTCTGCAAGCCGGTCGATGGCTTCGTGGATGGACTCCCGGCGCGCGTTTAGGTGCGCGAATCTCTCTTTCGAAATTTCATCTTTAATTAAGCGGGCTGGGGCGTCGGTAAGTTCGAGCAAATTCTCCGTTTCTATGATCTTTTTAGAATTCAGTTCTGTCCAAGGTGGCAGCGCACAAGGTGGTCCTCTCCAACATCCACCAGCCTAGGTCCAACCTCCCGGCATTCTTCTCGGATATGTAAAGGGCAACGGGGGTGGAAGGCACAACCAGGCGGAACCTGGCTGGGGCTAGGTACAGTGCCTTTCAGGAGCAGCTTCTTCTTCCGTCGAGAGGCATCGAGTTCTGGCTTGGCTGCGATCAGCGCCCGGGTATAGGGGTGACGGGGCTTTTCAAACAAAGTCATCACCTCGGCGCTCTCTACAATCTTTCCCAGGTACATCACAAGCACCCGGTCACACACGTGGTAAATCACATTGAGATCATGAGCAATGAAAAGATAGGTAAGCTGCAATTCTTGCTGCAAATCCATAAGCAGGTTGAGAATCTGCGATTGGATGGATGCGTCCAATGCCGATACTGGCTCGTCGGCTACGATCAATCGAGGCTTTAATATCAGGGCACGAGCAATGGCAATCCGTTGTCGCTGACCACCGCTAAACTCGTGAGGATAGCGGTGACAATGTTCTTCGGCCAATCCTACTGCATCCATGACCTCCAAAACCTGGCGTTGGCGCTCCGCTCCGCGCGCTAAACGATGTACATGCAAAGGTTCTCCAATGATGTCCTCTACCTGCATGCGTGGACTCAGGGAGGAAAAGGGATCCTGAAAGATCATCTGCAAGTGTGAACGCACTTTCCTTAACTGGGGCGGGGCCAAGCTGGACAGCTCGACACCATTAAAGGAAACCCGGCCTGCCGTCGGCTGCTCAAGACCTAACACCAATTGGCCGGTAGTAGTCTTGCCACATCCCGACTCCCCGACCAAACCTACTGTTTCTCCGTCGCCCACCTGGAAGGTGACGCCATCCACTGCCCGGATGGTTCCGATTTCTCGTTGGCGGATAACCCCGCGAGTGATGGGGAAATGTTTTTTCAATTCGACAACATCGAGGAATGGTTGATTCATAACACATACTCGTAGCAATTCACCCGACGATCTCCGTCTAATTGAACCAGGGGTGGTGGTCTCTGGCTGCAAAGCTCTCTACGGATTGGGCAGCGGGGATGGAATCGACAACCCGGGGGAGGGTTTGAGGCGCTGGCGACGATGCCCTCAATCACTGCCAACCTCTCCTTACGCCGGCCGAGCCGTGGGAGAGCCTGGATGAGCCCCTGTGTGTAAGGATGAAGAGGAGATGACAGAATGTCTTTAGTGGCGCCGGATTCGACGATATTGCCCGCATACATCACCGCCACCTTTTGGCACATTTCGGCGATGACAGCTAAATCGTGAGTGACTAGCATAATGCTTAAGCCAGCTTCGGCCTGCAAGCGCCGTAGCAAATCTAATATCTGAGCCTCGATGGTTACGTCCAGAGCTGTCGTGGGCTCATCAGCGATGAGCAAGTCGGGGTTGCAGGCCACGGTGATGGCGATCAGAATGCGTTGGCGCATGCCCCCGCTGAATTGGTGGGGATAGTCGTCCACGCGTATAGTGGGAGAGGGAATACCGACGCGGTCCAGAATTTCTATAGTCTTCTCACGAGCGCACGCCGCATTTTTCTCCTCGTGCACCTGAATGATTTCTATGACCTGGCGCCCCACGGTCATAAGCGGGTTTAAATGGGCTATGGGATCCTGGAAAATCATGGCTATCCCTCGTCCGCGCACGCGCCGCATTTCCGCCTCGCTCAATTGCAAAAGGTTCTGGTCACGGAACCAGATTTCACCCGATAAAATCTCTCCGGGTGGAGGGACTAGCCTCATGATGGAAAGCGCTGTGGCGCTTTTGCCGGAACCTGATTCGCCTACTAATCCCAAAGTCTCTCCCGGCGCTATAGCCAGGTCAATGCCGTCTACAGCTTTCACCACTGCATGCCGAAGCGGGAAATGGGTCTTTAGGCTCTTCACTTCCAGAAGTTTGTTCATCGGCTTTAGCCCAAGGCCCTGGTTCTCAAACGCGGATCCAGTGCATCACGAAGACCGTCTCCTAAGAGATTGAATCCGAGAACGGTCAGCAAAATGCCCAGACCCGAGAATATAGAGAGCTGGGGAGCCGGAGACATATATGCGCGGCCGTCGGCCAGCATCTTGCCCCAACTGGGGGTTGGCGGGGGAACTCCGACGCCTAGGAAGCTCAAGCTGGCTTCCCCGATGATTGCAAATGCCATCCCCAAAGTGGCGACGACCAACACTGGCGCCAGCGCGTTGGGAAAAACATGCCGCAGCAAAATGTAGCCGTTGCTGCAGCCAATAGATTTCTGAGCCTGGATGTAATTTTCCTCACGCAGAGATAATGCTTGTATTCGGGCAATGCGGGCAATAGCGGTCCAGCCAGTGACACCCAAGGCTAAGATCACGTTACCGATGCCGGCTCCCAAAGAAGCGACGATAAGTAGTGCCAGTAGAATATACGGGAATGACATGAAGATATCCACCACACTCATGATGAAGCCGTCCACACGACCACCGTAATAGCCGGCTATCAGTCCCAGCGTGAGTCCGACGATGACACTAAGGGACTGGGCAGAGATGCCTACTATTAGTGATACTCGTGCGCCAAATACGATGCGACTGAACACGTCGCGCCCCAGGTGGTCTGTGCCAAGAATATGCTCCGGGCTAGAAGATTGTAAGGGCATCGAAAGCGGTGTAGTAGGGTCGTAAGGAGCAATCAGCGGGGCAAAAATAGCTGTCAGACCTGCCACAGTCACGAGCACAAAGCCGAGTACTGCGATCTTGCTGGCGACAAAATCCTCGTAGATTTCTCTGAACCGTCCTGTACGCTCTGGCATTTCCTGAACAAGAGCGATGGACGAATCTGGTTTCGCTGTCTCTTGAATCATCTCACATACTCCTGTTACATGGCCATGATCTTTCGGAAGATCGAGAGCCTCAATCTATTTGTGCTTCGAAGCGAATACGTGGGTCAATATAAGCATAGCCAATATCTACCAACAAGTTGACGGTAAAAACGCCGATGGAGATCGCCAGCGAGCAAGCCTGGATCACCGGATAATCCCGAGCCAGAATCGCTTCATAGAAGAGCCGCCCGATGCCCGGCCAGGAGAAAACCACCTCGGCGACTAACAGGCCGCCCAGAATAGCCCGAAAGTGTAGGCCGATCATGGTGAAGGCGGGTAAGAAGGCATTGGGCAAGGCGTGGCGCAACAGAACGCTGGCCTCACGCAGTCCCTTCGATCGGGCAGTGAGGATAAACTCGCGGTTGATGACCTCCAACATGCTGGAGCGGATCACGCGACTGTCCATTGCAGCGCCCGCAAATATCACGGCGGTTACCGGAAGGATTAGATGCCGCAGCCGTTCCAGGCTGAAGAAACCCTCTCCCATCCCGGACACAGGCAGCAGACCCAATTTGACGCTAATGCCCAATTGCAAGAGAAGGGCAGTCCAAAAGAGGGGCATACTCACTCCGATGAGCACCAGAATAGTCACCAGGTAATCCCAATTTGAATGCCGTTTGACCGCCGATAATATCCCAGCAGGGATAGAAATGAAGGGTCCTAAGGCGATCGCAAAAAAGCCAAGATATAAGGAATTAAACAGGTTCCTCGCAACCTGGGGTAGAACCGGGCGGTTGGTAAACAAAGATTTGCCGAAATCCAATCGCACCATACTCCACAACCACTTGACGTAACGCACGGGCGCTGGTTGATCCAGGCCCCATTTGTGGATCAGGTACTCTGTGGTCTCTGGCGTCGCGTACATTCCCTGGAGATTAGCTGCCGGGTTTCCCGGCAGCACCGTAAGCAAGAAAAAGACTACGGTGGTCAGTCCAAAGACGAGAGGAATCGATCGCAGAACACGTTTTAGGATATACTCTTTCATCTTCTCTCTCTCATCTCTCAGGCATCGCCCTCATCAACCGCATCTCATCTTTATCCAAGCAAGCGGGCGGCGGCAAGGGCATAGACTTGAGCTGCAGCAACAAGGCCATCGAGCGTCGTGTACTCGTCAGCCGTGTGGGCGCAGCCCTCGATGCCCGGCCCATAGGTTATCGCCTGAACTCCTGCATCCACAAAGTATGAGGTCTCAAAACCGCCCGTGCAGATTGTGAACGTGGGCTGCGCCCCGGAAACCTGGCGGATAGCCTCTCCGAGAATCTGACACAAATGGTTATCAGGCGAAACCGCCATCGGCGCGGCCCGGAAAGTAACCTGTAGCTCAACTTTCAAATCGGGGTCGGCCTCTTGTGCCGCCAACAAGAAGCCCTGAAGTTCGCTCTCCGCATCTTCTACGGTTTCTTCAGGGATAAGTCGCCGGTCAAATGAAAACGTACATGTGTCGGGCACGCTGGAACGGGCGCCGTTGGCGCCATTGACCATACCTCCTAACATCAGGGTGGGCCGATTAGCCCCGGATGGTTTGAAGTGGTATGCACTGCTGCGCTGGGCCAACCTGGGCTTCAGGCGTTGTTCGGCGCGGCGAGCCAAGGACGCCATTTTTTCAAAGGCATTAACTCCCCGGTCGGGCTGACTGCCATGAGCAGCGCGACCATATACGGTAATGTCACCCCATATCCCCCCTTTCATTCCAACGTAGACATTGTTTGGGCCGGAGGATTCGCCCACGATGGCATAGTCAGCTTGTATCAAATTCTTATCAAAAGCATAGACCAACCCCGCCTGGGTATACATTTCCTCGTCAGGGCTAGCCAGGAAGATCAAGCGTCCACGCTGAATGGCCTTGGCTTGGGTCAAAACTCGACAGGCCAGCATCATCGCCGCCAAGCCGCCTTTCATATCCGTGGCTCCCAAACCGTACAGCCGGCCATCTTCCACAGAGGGCAAGTAAGGATCTCGGCCCCAGCCGCTGCCCGGCGGTACGGTGTCATAGTGGCCATTGAGATAGAGCGTGGGACCTGAAGCGTCTCCAGCAGCCTCACTAAACACGAGCAGCCGGGGTCCGCGGGCGCCGGTCGACAGACGTTGGGGAAGTTCATCCGCCGGGACCTGCGCTACATGTACTTGCATACCCGCTTCGGTCAGCCAACGTTCGATGAAACGAGCCAGGGGTTCGTAGGTGTCTCCGGGTGGATGCGGGGTGGGCAGCGCGATGAGCTGCTTTGCCAGTTCAACTAAATCGGCTTGCTGTGCTGCCACAGATTCTGTCAATTCGTCTTCGGTTTCTAATCGGTCGTTCACATCCATCTTGCTAGTCTTGTCTTTCTTGGCAAACGCAACACTCACATCCAGTTGGCCGAACCAGGCGACAGACCTGGAATTGCACGGGAAAGCGAGGCCCATCGCTATTGTGGGTTGCGATCATGCAACCATCGACGGTCGCCTTACCCCAGGCAACGAAAGTGGAACACTCACTCGTCCGTCAAGCGTTCGAAACGGGGGTAGGCCTGGGCACGCGCCTGAGGTTCGGTGTGAATCAGGTAAGATCAATGCCACAGTTCACCACCCTCATATCGATCTCTTCCAGACCAGCGCCCTCGGCCATGCCAGCCATTTCCTCCAAGTAATCTTCGCTCCCACAATCCGTCGCCACGTCACATAGAACGTCAACTTCGGCAATGATGTCCCGACGGCTCAACCCCAACTGGCTGCTCTGTAAAGACCTGCCAGGTGGGGCCGGCTCCGATGGTCACAGCCCAGCGGCAGGCTGAACCCAGCGCGCGCGCCATCTCTCGCGCGGCGCCGGATTGTGGTAACGAAGACGGTTACGCATGCTCGAACGTTGTGGCTCTCTGCGAGAAACGGTCGAGCTGTGGCGTGCGGATCGAGGTATTACCGTAGCAGCCCAGATGGTCGCGCCGGAAGGTGTCAGACACGACAAGCACTATATTGAGATCATCCATTAAGGAAACCGGCGACCTCAACCCAATTCCCTTTACACGGGTTGCCCAGAGCAATCTGGGCACTACCGGTGTCTAAGTTCCAGACGCTAGAACGACATGTGCCGCCCAACTCGCCGTGGTACTCGTGATGCCGACACAAGGAGTTTTCACCCGGTTTGAAATCAGACACGGACACATCGTAGTGATTGCTCATTATGTCGCGGGCAACGTATTCATCGATGCTGCTGTGCTTAGCCTGTAGCAATCGATCTAAACTGGCATGACGGTAATATGTGTTGCTGTCAGTGGGTCGCAGTACTAAATGAGGTTTGATTTCCTCGCTGAGGGCATGGTTAGTTACATGGAAGTAATCATTCTTCGAGTCGGCCTGCACCGATACCTGCCGTTTTGGTGTTGCTTGAACAAGTTCGACCCGACGTTCCCGATCTGCAAAGAGATAATTCCCGGCGTTTATTAGCGGCAGTTCGCTAAGCGTTTTTACAGCGTCCGGCACACAACTGCAGGTCTGGATGATGTGGCGAAAGACGAAGGGTAAAGGAAGACCATGGCGCGAGCCTCGCTCTGGTATGCCTGCTTCAAGGGCCAGCCCTGCCAAGAACAGTCCTGCCTCGTTTAGCATAGAGTGCTGGGCCACCCGACCAACGATAGTGGGGCTGACAAAAGCCAGGCCTTGAGTTGGTCGAACTAGGCGGCAAACCTGAAATTGCTCAGGAAAGCGCGGGCCATCGTTGTTGTGGGTTGCGATCATGCGGCCATCGACGGTTGATTGTCCCCACGCCACGAAGGCGGAACACTGACCCAAGAGTCTTTCAAAGCGGGCGTAGGCTTGAGAACGCTCCTCGGGGTCAGTAAAAATCAGAGTAAGGTCCAAGCCACAGTTCAGTACCCTCAGATCAATCTCATCCAGACCAGCGCCCTCGGCCATGCCAGCCATTTCCTCCAAGTAATCTTGGCCTCCGCAGTCCACTACCACGTCACATAAAGCATCAATCTCCCTGACAATGTCCTGACGGCTCAGTCCCACCTGACTGTTTTGCAAGACTTTCCAAACGTGTTCGACCACAATGGCCACAGCACTTCGACAGACCGCGCCCAGCGCGCGCCCCATCTCTCGCCCAGCGCCAGCTTGAACCACGCTTGGCATTGGCCCATCCCACGGATAAAGGCTGCTTGTCATTTAGTAACTCCACAGAGAAGGATGCATGAGCGGATCAGAAGGTACTCTCTGAATCCGCTCATGCTGGGTGATTCCTTCTCAGACGCGATTGGCGTCAATTCTGTCAGTCGTCGCGATATTCAGGATCCAGCCAGACCTTTTCAAACCGGGTAACCCAGAAGCCCTGGCCTGTGGCGGCTATGTTAGGGTCTAACAGGCCATGCACCCAAGGTTGAATAGCGATGACGTCTTTATCGTGAAAGTAGGGGACGTACACCGAATCTTCAAGGATGCGCACCTCTGCCCGGGTGATTAATTCCCCGCGCTTATCCATGTCCAACTCCAGTTGTGCCTCCTCTAGGAGAGCATCCACCTCGGGGTTGCTGTAGCCGATCCCGTTACGCGGTCCATCGCTGCTCCAATTGGCGGCCATCCAGTCGGCGGAATCTGGCGTCCAAGTTTGACCTGTGACATAAAAGCCATAGACGCCCTTACCCATCTCAGATAGATAGGTGGAGAACTCTACAGGCACCATCTCGGTGTTGATCCCGGCCTCCGAAATCTGGGTAGCCAGGAGCTCCATATCCGTCGTGGCCGATTTGCGGTTCCAGACGTGCATCTGGATGCTTAACTCACCTTCGCCGTAGCCGGCCTCAGCAAGTAACTCCCTGGCTTTGTCTAGGTAGCGCGGCCGGTAATATTGGATGCTGTCGTCGTGACCATCCAGTCCCGGCGGCGTAATCTGATTGGCAGTTGTCGCCACGCCGCCGCGGGTGATCTCAAGGAGGCGGTCCATATCCACAGCCCAGTTGATCGCCTGGCGCACCCGGATGTCGTCGAAAGGCGGGATATCGGGGTCCATCAGGAAAAACCAGGTGTTGCTGCGGCTGCCCACAGCCAGTTTGTCCTCCCATTCAGGGTCCACCAAAAACTGCTGCTTATAGGGGGGGTCGAGGTACAGCATTTCCACGTTCCCGGCCTGCAACTCCAGAATGCGAGTGTCCCTCTCCGGAATAATGAGGTTTACCCAGCGGTCCAAGTAAGGCCGGCCATCGTACCACCCGTCAAAGGCTTCAAAAGCGATTTCCGTGTCGCCCCACTCCGCCATCGTGAACGGCCCTGAGCCTACAAAGTTCTCGGGGCTCGAGCCGTAATCGTCGCCCAACTCCTCTACCACATCGCGAGGCAGTATTAAGCTACCTTTAGGCCCAGCAATAGACTGCAGAAAGTACGGATTGGCGTTTGCCAGCGTGATCACAACAGTCAGGTCGTCAGGCGCCTCCATCGACTCGACGATTTCGTACTTGGTGCTAAAGGGCATGCCCTCCCGCGCATATTCGTTGAGGCTGAAAATCACGTCATCAGAAGTGATCTGTCGACCGTTGTGGAATACGGCCTCCTCGCGCAGGTGGAACGTGTAGACCAGACCATCGTCAGAAATATCCCAAGATTCAGCCAGGTCCGGGTAAACATCGGAGGGGGCGCCCATTACCACGTTGACGAGTGCGCCGAAGACCTGCTGCATTAGCGTCTGCTGGGATACCGAGGTAACCTCGGGCGGGTAAAACCGTGTCGGTGTTACCGGGTATGCATAACTGAACGTGCCGCCATACCTGTCCTCTGCTTTCTCTACTTCAACTTCCTTTTCGACGACTTTTTCAACTTCAACGACTTTTTCGACTTCAACGATTTTTTCGACTTCAACTTCCTCGCGCACCACCTGGGTGACCACGATTTCTTTTTCGACCACCTGCGTCACCACCACTTCCTTCTCAACCTCTATTACCTGTGGCTGGCAGGCCGATAGCACCAGGCCGGTGACCAGAAGAAGGCTAAGTACAACA
>PVBE010331577.1_pt1 | contig 14319 bp, 11 predicted proteins | sample 1631181 | NCBI WGS metagenome assembly PVBE01 (sample SAMN08397723, study PRJNA350692) | Marine metagenome, whole genome shotgun sequencing project. | isolation source: water | place: Pacific Ocean | collected 2012-04
GGTGGTAACGGACGGTACGGGTCGTGCAGCCACGGTGTCTGGCTATCACGTTGCAGGCAAAACGGGAACCGTACATAAGTCGACGGCGCGAGGCTATGCCGAAGATCGATATTTGTCCCTATTCGCCGGCATGTTGCCCACGACGGCGCCGGAACTTGTTGCCGTTGTCGTCGTCGACGAACCCAAAGGCGGAGAATACTACGGCGGTCGCGTGGCAGCACCGGTTTTCGCCAAGGTCATGCGCGAAGCGGCGCGGATCATGGGACTAACACCCGATTTGCCCGACGCCGCCGATGAAGCCCGTTATCGGTTGGCCGCTAGTGCGTCTAGGCAGCGGGTCGGTGGGCCCGAGCGATGATGCCGGCGCACTCCAACAACGTTTTGACCCTTTCTGAGTTGCTCCACGGAATCGCCGCCGTCGACGCTCGTGATGATTGCGAAGTCTTCGGACTCGCGTCGGATAGTCGTAAAGTCAAGAAAGGTGATTGTTTCGTCGCTTTGAGCGGCACGCGCTCCCACGGGGTGCAGTTCGCGCACCAAGCGATTGCGGCGGGTGCGGTAGCGGTCCTGATCGAGGACGTTGAGCTCGCGCTTGGTGGATCGATCCCGGTCATCCGTATCGATCGACTGAGAAAGGAGCTTGGTCGAATTGCCGGCCGATTCTACGGCGATCCGTCGCAGTCGCTCGATGTCATCGCCGTTACCGGTACTAACGGAAAGACGACGGTGGCATTACTGTGCGCCCAGTCGCTGAAACGGCTGCACGGTGATGCAGGATATGCCGGGACCCTCGGCATCGGACGACTCGGCGATCTGTCCGAAACCGCAACGACTACGCCCGACCCGATCACACTCCACGAATTCTTCTCGAATCTCCGTAATCACGCGAGTCGCGGGGCAGCGATAGAAGTCTCGTCGCACGCGATTTCGCAGTCGCGTGTGGTCGGCGTGGCGATAGATGTCGCAATACTTACCAACATCGGACACGATCATCTCGACTATCATGGAACGCGCGAAGCTTATATCGAGGCCAAGAAATCACTTTTCGCTAACGAGGATCTCGAACACGCGGTCATCAATATTGACGATGACGTAGGTCGCGAACTCGCCGAAGAGTTATCCGCGAAGACCCGATGCTGGACCTACAGCAGTCGAACGAAAATCTCTGGCCGCAGCGACGCCCGTCACCTCTATCTCACACGGTTTGCGGGGGACATAGGCGGGTCGACTGTCGCCGTTGCGACGCCGCAGGGCGAGGTCGAAATCACCACCCCGTTGATCGGTGACTTCAATGCGCAGAACATCGTTGCCTCTCTCGGAGCCCTGATGGCACTTGGAAATGACGCAGAGCCTGCGGCTCGCGCGCTATCGAGCGCCAGTGGCGTACCCGGCCGCCTAGAGATTGTCGACGATGGTGCCGATAGAGGCCCCGTTGTGGTCGTCGACTACGCGCACACGCCCGAGAGTCTATCGCGAGTGCTCGCTGCCCTGAGACCCATGACTGATCGCAAACTCATCTGCGTGTTCGGTTGTGGCGGCGATAGGGACAAATCCAAGCGCGGGCCGATGGGTTCGGCGGCGGAGCGGGGAGCGGATACCGTGATCGTGACCAGCGACAATCCCCGCGGTGAGAGTAACGAAGAAATCGTTGCCCAGATCCTCGGGGGAATGCGCGCGGCCGGCGATGTTGCCGTGATTCACGACCGTTCGAAAGCGATAGCCGCGGGCATCGATGCCGCTTGTTCCGGCGATGTCGTGTTAATCGCCGGGAAAGGGCACGAGCAATATCAGGAGATTTGCGGAGAGCGACATCTTTTTTCCGACTCCGAGACCGCCTCTCGGGTATTGCACGGTCTTGGCTCATGATCGGTATGCAACTCAGCGGCGCGGCAGCAGCGATCGGGGCCGATTTCTGCGGTCATGATGCTTGGTTCGAAGGCGTATCGACGGACACGCGTACGCTTGTGAACGGCGAGCTGTTTTGTGCTTTGGCCGGTCCGAATTTCGATGGGCACGATCACTGCGCGGTCGCCGAGAAAAAAGGGGCGTCCGGTTTGATCATCGACCGTACCGTTGATACCCACCTTCCGGCGCTAACCGTCGACGACACCCGACGGGCACTGGGGCGTCTCGCCCGCGAATGGCGCCAGCAATTCACGCTTCCGGTCGTCGGTGTCACCGGGAGCAGCGGAAAGACCACCGTCAAAGAAATGATCGCCGCGATTTTGCGAGTCAACGCGACGGTGTTGGCAACGCAAGGAAACTTGAATAACGATATCGGTGTTCCCCAGACCTTGTTCCGACTTGACGCAAGGCACGATTATGCGGTCGTTGAAATGGGAGCTAATCATCTCGGAGAAATCGAATGGCTGGCGGAAATTGCTAAGCCGCTGGTCGGAGTTATCACGCTGTGCGCCGCGTCGCACCTCGAGGGCTTCGGATCGGTTGAGATGGTGGCTCGCGCTAAGGGCGAATTGTATACAGGTTTACTTGCCAACGGCGTCGCGGTGCTTAATGCGGACGACAATTTTGCGGCGTACTGGAGCGACGTTGCCCGGGGCCGGCGGATTCTGCGCTTTGGCCTTAAGAATCCGGCGGACGTTTCCGCAGAGAAGCTGTCGAATCGAGGTGTCGGCAAGGGCATGAGTTTTATCTTGCGGTTGCCGTCGTCTTCTGTCGATATCGATTTGCCTTTCGACGGCGTGCACAATGTTTCCAACGCGCTCGCCGCAGCCGCGGCCGCCTCTGCTCTGGACGTCGAACCGGATACGATTAAACGCGGTCTGGAAAGTGCCAGGAAAATCGGGGGACGGCTGTGCGTACGGGGTGGCTTACGCGGATCCCGGATCATCGATGACACTTATAACGCGAATCCAACGTCGCTCGCGGCGGCCGTCGACGTTTTGGCGTCCGTCGAAGGTCGGAAATGGGTCGTCCTCGGAGACATGGGTGAACTCGGGCCGGGAACAGTCGAGCTTCACCAAGCGGCCGGCGCGAATGCGCGGGCCGCCGGCGTCGACCGTCTGTATACCTTTGGTGCGTTGGCGGAAAAGGCGGCTTCCGCTTTTGGCGAAGGCGCCGGAAACTATTCGACTATAGACGAACTGATCGCCGCTTTGGGGAGCGATCTGGATGCCGACGTTACCGTACTGGTCAAGGGTTCCCGTACAATGAAGATGGAACGCGTAATCGACGCATTGGCAGAGGCGCAGCCTTAATGTTGATCTACCTCGCCGATTATCTAACCGCCTATCATTCCGGGTTCAACGTCTTCCAATACATTACTCTGCGCACGATCTTGGGCGTATTGACGGCGCTCGGCATTGCGCTTTTGATCGGCCCGGTGATGATTCGGCGATTGAGTCATTTGCAAATTGGGCAGAATGTACGCGTTGACGGCCCCGAGACTCACCTGTCGAAAGCTGGGACGCCGACGATGGGTGGATTATTGATACTGGTGTCGATCGCCGCGAGCACGTTGCTTTGGGGCGATCTCAGCAACCGCTTCATTTGGGTTGTCCTCGTAACCACCGGGGTCTTCGGCGCCATCGGCTGGGCGGACGATTATCTAAAACTCACTAAGGGGAGTTCGAAGGGGTTATCGGCCGTAAGCAAATATAGTTGGCAATCTGTCGCCGCGTTGCTAGCTGCGCTGTTCTTATATTTGACTGCCAAGACGCCGGTCGAAACCGAATTGATTGTCCCGTTCTTCAAAAACATTGCGATCGAACTCGGATGGTTTTATGTCATTTTGACTTATTTCGTCGTGGTCGGGACAAGTAACGCCGTGAATCTGACGGACGGTCTCGATGGCCTCGCGATCCTTCCGGCCGTTATGGTCGCCGCGGCTTTGATTGTTTTCGCATACGTTACGGGCCACCTGAATTTCTCGAAATACCTCGGCGTGCCGTATATCGCCGGGGTCGGTGAAGTATGTGTGTTCTGCGGGGCTATTGTTGGCGCGGGCCTTGGTTTCCTTTGGTTCAATACCTACCCCGCCCAGGTGTTCATGGGCGACATCGGCGCACTTTCGCTGGGCGCAGCCTTGGGTGTCGTCGCCGTCATCGTCCGTCAAGAGCTGGCCTTGATGATCATGGGTGGCGTGTTCGTCGTGGAGACTGTATCGGTGATATTGCAGGTCGTTTCATTCAAACTGACCGGGAAGCGGTTATTCAAGATGGCACCACTCCATCATCATTTCGAATTAAAAGGTTGGCCCGAGCCACGTGTCATCGTGCGGTTTTGGATTATCACGGTGATTCTGGTTTTGGCGGCGCTGGCAACGCTGAAGATCCGTTGAGCCGATGGCCGCAAAAGCCGAAAAAGTGATTGTTCCGATGACAACAAATTTCGTCGACGCAGAGTACGCCGTATTTGGTCTCGGGAAGACAGGTTTGTCGTGCGCGCGTTTTCTGGCACGGAGAGGATTCGACTTCGCCGTTATAGACACCCGCGATGATCCGCCGCAACTAGCGAATCTGAAGGAATCTTTAGCCGATGTCGTCGTGATTACGGGGGCAACGTCACCCAGGGTCATAGGGCGTTGCCAGCACGTGGTGTTGAGCCCGGGCATTTCCCGCGACCATCCGATCGTCACGGCCGCAATCGAACGAGGGATCGAAGTTATCGGAGATATTGAGCTTTTTGCCCGCCACGCACGAGCGCCCGTAGTAGCGGTTACCGGCTCAAACGGGAAAAGTACAGTGGTCACGATGGTATCCGAGATACTCAGCGCAGCCGGGTTGGATGTGCGAAGCGGTGGAAATCTTGGGACGCCGGCGTTGGATTTGCTCTACCGTGGTGACCCCGACTGTTATGTCCTTGAAGTATCGAGTTTTCAATTAGAGTCAACCGGGTCTCTGGCGCCCAAAGTAGCTTGCATTTTGAACGTCTCTCCCGACCATATGGATCGATACATCGATATGTCGTCGTACCTGGCGACAAAAACGCGGATCTACGAGCATGCTGAAGTTGTCGTTCTGAATATGGATGATGGCATGCTTAAACAGCTTCGACCGAACTGTGAAACGCGGCGCATCTCTTCGGGTCTGTGCGAGACCACGCGGTATCGATTAGACCAACACGACGGTGAGCTATGGCTGGTCGCGGCGGGCGAAGAATTCATGCGGGCCGACGACCTGATTCTGCTGGGCAAGCACAACTGCATGAACGCGCTTGCCGCAGTTGCGATCACCGACAAACTGTCGGTTCCGCGTGAGGTACAGAAGCGCGTCCTCAGGGCGTTTCGTGGGCTTTCCCATCGTTGCCAGACGATCGCGACTAAATCAGGCATCGACTGGATCGACGATTCGAAGGGGACAAACGTAGGTGCGACTTGCGCGGCTATCCGCAGCGTTTTCTCCGGACGTCCGGGCGTGTTGATCGCGGGAGGACAGGGTAAAGGCGCCGATTTCAACGCTCTTGCCGCCGCCGTCGAAGGGCGAGTTCACGATGTCATCCTGATCGGCCAAGACGCCAGGGTAATCGCCGCGAGCCTGGATGGGCGGGTAGATGTCCATTTCGCCTTGGATATGCATTCAGCGGTCGCCGCCGCCCGGTTATTGGCACGGCGCGGCGAGGCTGTCTTGTTGTCGCCCGCGTGCGCGAGTTTCGACATGTTCGACAATTTTGAGGCGCGCGGCAGAGCGTTTATCGATGCCGTAGAGGAGATTTCGTCCCCGTGAGCCAGGCCGTGGTTCATAATCAGCTTGCTCATCGCGCGCGGTACGACGATGGGTACGACTCGTGGCTCATCGCAGTCGCGACGGTTCTCGTGGCGCTTGGACTGATAATGGTCGCGTCCTCATCGATCCCTATCGCACACAAGAACGGCTATTTAGAACTGTACTATTTTTGGCGCCAGTTTGCCGCCGTGCTCCTCGGCACGGGCTGTGGTTTCATCATTCTGCACCTGCCGTTGTCAATATTCGATCGAATAAGTACTTTCCTGCTGTTAGCGGGGGTCACGCTGCTCGCTATCATTTTGATTCCTGGTGTCGGCCGTGAGGTCAACGGCAGCATTCGGTGGATACAATTCGGTCCCGTCGCGTTGCAGGCGTCCGAGCCGGTAAAGCTCGCGGTAATTGTTTATGTTTCTTCGTACCTCGTCCGTCATCAGGTACAGGTACAGACCGAATTTGTCGGATTCATCAAGCCAGTCGGTGTACTAACGATAATCGCGGCTTTGTTGCTCCTCGAGCCGGACTTCGGTGCCGCCGTTGTCATTTTCTTGACAACGCTCGGCATGCTTTTCCTCGGTCGCGTGCCGTTCGTTCGGTTCTGTTCCTGGGGCCTCGTGGCGTTGGCGGTGCTAGCTTCGCTCGCTATATTGGTGCCCTACAGAATGCAGCGACTAATGACCTTCATGGATCCGTGGTCGGATCCGTACGATTCTGGTTTCCAATTGACGCAAGCACTGATCGCGTTCGGGCGTGGCGAGTGGCTCGGCGTCGGGCTCGGCAACAGCATTCAAAAATTGTTTTATCTACCGGAGGTACACACTGACTTCGTGTTCGCCGTCCTTGCCGAGGAACTTGGGATGGTCGGTACCTTATCGGTTATCGGACTTTTCCTTTTCCTCATATGGCGAATATTTTTCATCGGCAGTTTGGCGCAGCGGCGTGGTCAGGACTTTGCCGCTTACCTGTCTTACGGCATCGGCCTTCTGATTGGCATAGAAGCGTTTATCAATATCGGCGTCAATATGGGTTTGCTGCCGACTAAGGGATTGACGCTGCCTCTGATGAGTTATGGTAGTAACAGCATGGTGGTCGTCTGCATCATGTTGGCGATGGTCTTACGGGTGGCTAAGGAATCCCACGTCGTATTCGTTCGGGGGCACGAGAGATATGAATGAAGTGGGGCGCCCCGTGCTCATCGTAGCTGGCGGTACGGGTGGACACATCTATCCGGCGCTGGCGGTGGCGGATTACCTGAAGAACCGGAATGTCACTACCGTGTGGCTTGGGTCGCGCCGAGGTATGGAAACGCGGATCGTACCGGCAGCCGGGATTCGACTGTTTCGGATTGCGGTTTCGGGATTGCGCGGACACGGTCTTTGGCGCTGGTTGATAGCACCCTTTGTTCTGAGTATCGCTCTGGTGCACGCACTGCTAACGGTCATTCGAGTACGGCCGATCTTGGTGTTGGGCATGGGTGGCTTTGCCAGCGGACCAGGCGGGTTGGCGGCTTGGATCTGCGGTCGGCCGTTGGTGATCCACGAACAAAACGCGATTGCGGGGCTTACCAATTCCATACTCAGTCGTGTTGCAACGAAGGTCTTGGAAGGTTTCCCCGATTCTTTTCCAGCCCGGTGCCGCGCTATCACTGTGGGCAATCCCGTACGCGACTCGATCACTTCGATTGCGCCACCCCGGGCGCGAGGAACCGGGCTGGATACCTTGAGAATACTCGTTGTCGGCGGCAGCCGCGGTGCGCGCGCCCTAAACGACGGCGTGCCCCGGGCAATCGGCGGGATCGACCCGCAGATGTTGGAAATCAGGCACCAGGCCGGTGCCGGAAACGAGGCCGCCACGCGAGAAGCGTATGCACACACGCCCGTCACGGTGCGCGTAACCGAATTCATCGACGACATGGCCGCAGCGTACGATTGGGCAGATCTGGTGATATGTCGAGCCGGTGCCATCACCGTTAGTGAGCTGGCCGCCGTCGGCGTTGCCTCGATTCTGGTCCCTTTCCCGCACGCCGTCGACGATCATCAAACTGCAAATGCAGATTACTTGGTTCGCGCGAATGCGGCGATCCTGGTCGCGGAGGGGCCGGAGTTCGTTCGACGCTTGGCGGCTGCCGTACAACATTTGCATCGCAGCCCCGGTCAAATACTGCAGCTCGCGCGCCGGGCCCGGGAATTGGCGAAACCTCAGGCGACGACTCTCCTTGCCGATCATTGCTTGGAGCTTATGGATGCATGAATCCGATGTGGGCCCAATGCAGAACGTGCGCCGGATTCATTTCGTCGGGATCGGCGGCGCGGGCATGAGTGGCATAGCGGAGGTTCTGAACAATCTGGGCTATGAGATTTCCGGATCCGATCATAGCTCTAACCGAATGACGCAGCACCTGCAGACAATCGGCGTGACGGTATTCGATCATCACGATGAGCAAAACATCGAAGGATCGGATGTTGTCGTTTATTCGACTGCGATCCCGCGCGATAACGTAGAACTCGTAAGCGCTCGCGGGAAGCGGATCCCGACCGTACCGCGGGCTGAAATGTTAGCCGAATTGATGCGGTTCAGGCGAGGGATCGCGGTCGCCGGAACTCACGGCAAGACGACTACAACGAGCCTGATCGCCGCGATCCTTGCGGAGGCAGGAATGGACCCTACGTTCGTCATTGGCGGCCTCGTTCATTCGGTCGATTCGCACGCACGTTTAGGAGCCGGGGACTTTCTCGTTGCCGAAGCCGATGAAAGCGACGCCTCATTTTTGCTTCTTAATCCCTTAATGGCGGTGCTGACCAACATTGACGCTGACCACATGGAGACGTATGGCGGTGATTTCTGCAGGTTGCGAACAAGTTTCATAGACTTTTTCAAACGCTTGCCATTTTACGGGGTGGCGGTTGTATGTATCGACGATCCGAATGCGAACACCATGTTGGCGGAACTCCACAGCCGCGTAGTAACGTATGGCACCCACGAACGCGCCGATATTCGGGGGTTCGATTTTCGACAACTTGCCGGAAAATCGACCTATAAAGTGGCGCAGCACAATTCCCCGGACATTTTGGACGTGACGTTGAACATGCCCGGCGAGCACAACATGCTCAACTCGCTCGGGGCGATCGCCGTCGCGTCGGAACTGCGGGTGCCGGGCGAAGCAATTGTCAAGGCCCTGTCTTCCTTCCAAGGGATCGGTCGCCGCTGCCAGTGGATGGGCGAAACGCGAATCGGTAGCGCACGCGTGTCCGTAATCGATGACTATGGGCACCATCCCAGCGAGATTCGGGTAACCGTAAAGGCAGTGCGCGACAGCTGGCCCGGCAGACGGTTGTTGGTCGCTTTCCAACCGCACCGTTATACGCGTACGCGCGATCTCTTCGAAGATTTCGTGGATGCATTGACTACCGTTGATGCGCTGGCGGTTCTCGACGTATATCCCGCCGGAGAGGAGCCAATTCCGGGGGCAGACGGGCGGGCGCTTTGTCGCGCTATCAGACTTCGCGGCAAGGTCGATCCGATCTTCGTACCGGAACTCGGGCAATTCATCGACGTACTAGGCGGTATTGCAAAAAATGGGGACATCGTGTTGTTGCTAGGAGCCGGCAGCATAGGTCGGGTGGCCGAACTCATGCAGTTCGAGCCGGACCAGGAATCGCCGGCGCGGCAAGAATAGGGCCGTTGGATAGATGGGATCGCAACTCGAAATGGCAAATGTGAGGGGTAACTTGCTTACGGAAGAGCCGATGTCGCGTCATTGCTCGTGGCGGGCGGGCGGCCGCGCGGAGCGTTTCTTCGAACCCGCGGACTTGGACGATTTGGTCGCATATTTGAAGCTAACGGACCGCGGCGAACCGATCACCTGGATCGGTCTTGGCAGCAACGTATTGATTCGAGACGGCGGGTTAGCCGGAACGGTTATATCGACCGTGGCTACCCTCAACGATATCGAATGGCTGGACGAATACCGGTTGTACGTCCAGTGCGGCACGCCCTGCGCGAAAATCGCTAAAGAGGCGGCCGGGCGGGCGCTGGGTGGGGGCGGGTTTCTGGCTGGTATCCCGGGTAGCATCGGCGGTGCATTGGCGATGAATGCCGGGGCGTTCGGGTATGAAACCTGGACGTTAGTCGAAAGCGTTGAGTTAGTCAGCCGAGAGGGTGTGGTCCAAAGCTGTGATCGATCTCGGTTCACGCCGTCTTATCGTAACGTCGATGTTCCCGAGGAACACTGGTTTGTCAGCGCCGTGTTGCGCTTCAATGCCAAATCAAACATTGAAAGCGAGCAGGAGATCCGAGAGTTTCTCGCCCAGCGGAGCGCTTCGCAACCGACCGGCCAAGCGAGCTGCGGCTCGGTATTTAAAAACCCTCCTGGGGATTTTGCGGGTCGGCTCATCGAAGAGGCGGGGCTTAAAGGCGTGGGATGTCGTGGCTGCCACGTTTCCAGCAAGCACGCCAACTTCATTATTAATGACGGAGGCGCGAGCGCGGCGGATATCGAGGAACTAATAACGGAGGTTCGAGAATCTGTAGCAAGGAAATTTGGAGTGATCCTTGAGCCGGAGGTGAGGATTATCGGATGTCGACAACGATCGGAGAGCGTCGCGAGTTGAACGATGTCGACAATACGACAACGTACAGAAGACGAGATCCTATCAACGGCGGGACGCGTTGCTGTATTGATGGGTGGAAGTTCGGCAGAACGCGAGATTTCGTTGGATAGCGGTAGAGCCATTACCGCTTCGCTGCTACGGGTAGGTGTGGATGCACGGGAACTCGTCTGGAATGACGATCTGGTAAGCCTGTTGGCCGAGTGTAGCCCGGATCGCGTATTTATTGCTCTCCACGGTCGCGGCGGCGAAGACGGTACCGTACAAGGCTTGCTCGAAATATTGAAGATACCGTACACCGGAAGCGATTTGTTCGGCTGCGCCCTATCGATGGATAAAGTCCGCTCAAAACAAATATGGCAGAGCGTTGGTCTAGCGACGCCAGCATTCTCCGTATTTAGGCGGGGCGATAGCGCAAAGGCTTTTCCTCATGATTTGAGTTTTCCGGTCATGGTGAAACCCGCGCGCGAAGGATCGAGCTTAGGCGCGACTAAGGTCTGCGAGTCGTCAGAGTTGGAGGCCGCGATCGAAGGATCGCTAGCCTATGACGATACGGTATTGGTTGAAAGCTGGGTTAGCGGTGGCGAATATACATTGTCCATTGTCGCTAACGATCCGCTGCCCATAATCAAACTCGAAACCCCGCACGAGTTTTACGACTACGATGCTAAATACGTAGTGGATACCACGCGCTACATTTGTCCTTGCGGTCTGTCAGACGATTTGGTCGGTCGCTGCATAGACTTAAGCGTGAACGCTTTCGACGCCTTGGGTGCCAGCGGTTGGGGGCGGGTCGATTTCATGCTCGACCAACAGGACGAGCCCTGGTTGATCGAACTGAACACTGTCCCGGGCATGACCGATCACTCGCTAGTCCCGATGGCGGCAGCGGCGGCCGGTATGAACTTTGACGAGCTCGTAGTGAAGATACTTGGAACTAGCTTCGGCGGTGTCGAATAGTGGGCAAAGCAAGAAAAACCGTACAAGCAGAACGCAACCCCGAAAACTCAAGTCGTCGGGGTCGCCACCCGCTGTTGCTGATCGTCGGGATGTTCGCCTTTTTGATGTTCGCATACGGAGGCTACCTGATACAGCAACTACGCGACCCGTTGGCCTTTCCGATACGGAAGATAGCGGTCGAAGGCGAATTTCATCATCTGACTTCGGAACACGTCCAACGTTTGGTATCGAACGCGGTGCACCGCGGATTTTTTGGAGTCGACGTCGCTGTCGTGCGCGCGCGGATATTGGATGAACCATGGATCTTTGATGCGGCCGTTCGGCGCGTCTGGCCGGATACGATCCGGGTGAGCATCCAGGAACACGGCGCGGTAGCCCGTTGGGGCGAATACGCATTGCTGAATCAATTCGCCGATATTTTTGTGCCAGATTCGAAAACGATTCCCCCTAGTCTAGTGATATTGGACGGCCCGATCGGCACCGAGAACGAATTGTTGACCCGCTATTTCTCGATAAAGAAAAGCTTGGATAAAGTCGGTTTGCGCATCGCCAGGGTTGATTTGTCGGAGCGTCGAGCTTGGGCGGTCGGTCTTGAAGGCGGCGCTACCCTGATGATCGGACGGCAAGCGGTCGTGGAACGCTTGGTCCGCTTCAGCGGGGTATTCGAGCGTGTGTTAAAAGAAAACTGGGACGGTGTGGCGCTGGTCGATCTCCGATACACGAACGGATTCGCGATTCGAGAAAGAATCAAATCGGTTGATAATGGGTGAGAAGTCTCATGTTAGCGAATAGCGGTGACTAATCGGAGTTTTACCGAATGGTACGAAAACCGGACAAAAACTTGATCGTCGGCCTCGATATTGGAACATCGAAAGTGGTCGCCATCGTTGGCGAAATCTCCGCGGAAAGCGGCTTGGAAGTCGTGGGCGTTGGCTCACACGCGTCCAGAGGATTGAAAAAAGGGGTAGTTGTCAATATCGAGTCGACCGTGCAGTCAATTCAACGTGCGGTCGAAGAAGCCGAATTGATGGCGGGTTGCGAAATACATTCGGTTTACGCCGGTATCGCGGGTAGCCATATTCGTAGCTTGAATTCCCACGGGATAGTGGCAATCCGAGACGGCGAAGTAAACGCGAGCGATGTCGAGCGTGTAATCGATGCCGCCCGGGCAGTCGCGATTCCGGCGGATCAAAAGATACTCCACATACTGCCGCAGGAGTTCATTATCGATGGGCAAGAGGGGATCCGAGAACCGATTGGGATGTCAGGCGTGCGCCTCGAAGCTCGCGTCCATATGGTCACAGGTGCGGTCAGCGCTGCACAAAATATTGTTAAGTGTGTTAGGCGATGCGGCCTCGAGGTCGATGACGTAATTTTGCAGCAGCTGGCGTCGTCCCACGCGGTACTGACCGAAGACGAAAAGGATTTAGGCGTGTGTCTGTGTGATGTCGGTGGAGGTACGACAGATATAGCAATATTCGTTAATGGCGCCATACACCATTCGGCAGTGATCCCGATCGCAGGCGATCAGGTTACTAACGACATTGCCGTGGCGTTAAGGACGCCAACGCATCACGCGGAGGATATCAAGATCAAGTACGCTTGCGCCCTGACGCAACTCGCTAATCCGGAGGAAACGATAGAAGTCCCCAGTGTCGGCGATCGTCCACCCCGGCGGCTCGTACGCCAGACATTAGCCGAAGTCGTCGAACCGAGGTACGAAGAGTTGTTCAATCTAGTGCACGCCGAATTGAAGCGGAGCGGTTTCGAAGAAATGGTCGCCGCCGGCGTAGTTCTTACGGGAGGCGGATCGAAAATGGACGGCGCCATCGAACTAGCAGAGGAAGTATTCCACATGCCCGTCCGCCTTGGGGCGCCACAGTACATAACCGGTCTGGTTGACGTTGTGCGAAACCCAATATATGCAACTGGGGTCGGCCTGCTACTTTTCGGAAATCAAGCGGGCAACTCGCTCAGCCAACACAATCAGTTCGACAGTCCCGGGGGTATGTGGCAGCGAATGAAAAACTGGTTTCACGGGACTTTTTAGTCCAATGCGAAGCGACTGTAAAAATGGAAGCGTCTTGCCAAAATCGAGTGTTACGCCGCTCGCTTTCGGCATTGAAATACCTAGAGTAGTTGCGCATCTACACTGCGGGTTACTTGACTAGTGCGTAGCACCATAATGCGGAGGGGCCAATATGTTTGAACTTGTGGATGCCTACAGTCAGAGTGCTGTAATAAAGGTAGTTGGAGTAGGTGGTGGCGGCGGCAACGCCGTACAGCATATGTTGGGCGCGGCAATAGAGGGGGTCGATTTCGTATGCGCGAACACCGACGCGCAGGCCCTGAAAAACTCGTCCGCTAAAACCGGGTTGCAACTCGGGTGCGACATAACAAAAGGGCTTGGCGCGGGTGCAAATCCTGAAATCGGGCGTCAATCTGCGCTCGAAGATCGCGATCGTATCAGCGACGTGCTCGAAGGATCGGACATGGTCTTCATTACCGCTGGGATGGGGGGCGGCACGGGTACTGGCGGTGCTCCCGTCGTCGCACAGATCGCCAAAGAAATGGGGATCCTTACCGTCGCGGTCGTGACGAAACCTTTTCCGTTCGAAGGACGAAAACGCAGTGAAATCGCGAACGACGGTATCAAGGAGTTGAGTCAATTTGTTGATTCCTTGATCACGATCCCGAACGAGAAACTGCTCAGCGTACTGGGACGCGACATCACCCTACTCGACGCTTTCAAGGCGGCGAACGATGTTCTACTCGGGGCGGTTCAAGGTATTGCGGAATTGATCACCTGCCCGGGACTCATTAACGTTGACTTTGCCGATGTGCGAACCGTCATGGCCGAAATGGGGATGGCGATGATGGGATCGGGCAGCGGGCGCGGGTCGGATCGCGCACGGCAAGCTGCGGAGGCCGCAATATCGAGCCCGCTTTTGGAGGATATTAATCTGTCGGGCGCGAAAGGTATTCTGGTGAATATCACCTCGGGCATGGATCTGACCATGGGAGAGTTCGAAGAGGTCGGAAATACCGTGAAATCGTTTGCTTCGGATAAC
>PVBE010712765.1_pt1 | contig 14318 bp, 13 predicted proteins | sample 1631181 | NCBI WGS metagenome assembly PVBE01 (sample SAMN08397723, study PRJNA350692) | Marine metagenome, whole genome shotgun sequencing project. | isolation source: water | place: Pacific Ocean | collected 2012-04
AGATTCGTGACCTGCTGCGCGGTGTCGACGCCGTTCTCATTGGCGACCGCGGCGATTCCTACGGCGCCGAAGGTGGCAATCTTTCGCTTGAAGTCCGCGCCGCTCTCCAGCAAGACCGCGAGAATCGCACCCTGGTCCTGAGCCGGATCTACGGCTTGGGCGGACTCGATTTTCTCGACACCGACGCGGAACAGTTCTTCGACGAGGCGTTTAAGGCGGCGCGCGCGGGTTCGGTCGAGACCCCCTTCGCCTATCACGGAACCTATGCCGGCAAACCGGGACAGGACCCGCCGGCGGGGCTACCGCCGATCGCCACCGAAGAGGTCTCGCGTGGCATGGCGAAAGTCACACCGGACCCCGAAACGGGCCTCCTTCAGGTCGAGCTTGAACCGCTCTGGGCGATGACCGCGGTGCCCTGCCGCGTCGCACCCGGTCACGGCGCCTGCCCGGGCTGTGGAATATTCCCGGTGTTGCACCAGGCCTTCAGCGTTCTCGAAGGCGATCTGGTCGTCCTGTTCCAGACCGGATGCGCAATGGTCGTGACGACGGCGTACCCGGCTTCGGCCCACCGCATCACCTACATCCACAACCTGTTCCAGAACGGCGCGGCGACGTTGTCGGGCCTGGTCGAAATGTATCTCGAACGGATGCGCCGCGGTGAACTGCCGGGGTCGCCCGACATCACCTTCATCATGGTTACCGGCGACGGCGGATTGGACATCGGCATGGGACCGGCACTGGGTGCCGCCCACCGCAACCACCGCATGATCATTCTCGAGTACGACAATCAAGGCTACATGAACACCGGCGCCCAGCTTTCTTACGCCACACCGATGGGCCATCGCACCTCGACCAGCGAAGTCGGGACCAAGCGCGCGGGAAAAGTCTTTCACCATAAGGACTCGGCCCAGATCTTTGCCGCCTGCCACCTTCCTTATGTCTTTACCGCCAGCGAGGGTTATCCCGAGGACTTCATGCGCAAGATCGCCAAAGCGCAGTGGTACGCCAACCGCGAAGGCATGGTGTTCGGCAAGGTTCTGGCATTTTGTCCCCTCAATTGGCGCACCGAGGACGACGCCGCCGAGGAAGTTCTCCAAGCCGCCGTCGATTCTTGCTTTTTCCCCATCTATGAGGTCGAGCAAGGGCACACCGTTATTACCTATGATCCGGATGCCAACGGGCGCCGCCGGCCGGTTGCCGACTGGCTCGGACTCATGGGCAAGACCAAGCATCTCTTGTCGCCCGACAACGCCGAATACCTTGAGGCCGCCGAGGCAGAAGTGGAACGGCGCTGGCAGCGTCTGAAGACGATGCACGCGCAAGAGGGCCTGTAGACAATGACTAAGATAATCGAAAAACGGCCGCTTACCCCCGTGACCAAACTGTTCAGGGTTGAGTCGCCTCTAGTTGCGGCGGCCGCGCAGCCGGGACAGTTCGTCATCGTGCGCATCCACGATGGTGGCGAGCGCATTCCCTTGACCATTGCCGATTTCGACCGCGACCGTGGCGAGATCACCCTCGTGGTTCAGGAAGTCGGCGTTACCACCCGGCTCATGGGGGCCCTGGAGGAAGGAGACGAGATTCTCGATTTGGTCGGCCCGCTCGGCACCGCATTGGATATTGCGCCGGGCGGCCATGTTGTCGGCATCGGCGGTGGCTTCGGCGTGGCCGCCCTGCTGTGCCCCATGCGTGAGCTCACCGCCCGCGGCGACCGCACGACGGCCATTATCGGTGCGCGCGAGAAGGATCTGTTGATCCTGGTGGACGAATTGCGCGCCGTTTGTAACGACGTTGAACTGTGCACGGACGACGGCTCGGTCGGGTTCAAGGGCTTCGTGACGCAGCGGCTCGAGCAGCTCATCGACGGAGAAGGCCCGGGACCGCCGGACCACGTTCTGGCGATCGGGCCGATGCCGATGATGCGCGCGGTGGCGGAAACCACGCGCCCGGCCGCCATCCACACCGAGGTGTCGTTGGATCCCCTGATGATCGACGGAACCGGAATGTGCGGCGGGTGCCGGGTCACGGTCGGCAACGAGACGATGTTCGCCTGTGTCGATGGGCCCTTCTTCAACGCCCATCTCGTTGAATTCGACGAAACCGTACGGCGCAACAAGATGTATGTCGATATGGAGCATCAAGCCGCCGAACGGCAGGCCGCCGGAGGATCGGACTGATGCCCGTCAAACGCGTTGAAAAGACCGTCATGCCGACGCGGGAGGCGGACGAGCGTGCCCACGACTTCCTGGAAGTCAACGAGGGATACGATCTCCTCCGGGCAAGGTTCGAAGCCGAACGGTGTTTGCGTTGCCAGGACGAGGTGTGCGTCGACGGTTGTCCCGTGGGCATCCCGATTCCGGATTTCATCCATGCCATTGCCGCGGGCGATATGCCGCGCGCCGCATCCATCCTGCGTACAGCCAACCCGCTGCCCGCCATCTGTGGACGCGTCTGTCCCCAGGAGACACAGTGCGAAGAGCTGTGCCACATGACGACGCGTTTCGAGCCGGTAGCCATCGGTCATCTTGAGCGCTTCGTGGCGGATTGGGAATTCGCCCAGACTGAAAGCCTGGATCCGCAAAAACCGTGGCGTTCCGAGCGGATTTCCGTGATCGGTTCAGGCCCGGCAGGTCTGGTTTGTGCCGGCGAACTGGCGCGTCGGGGCTATTCGGTTACCGTATTCGAGGGGCTGCACGCCCCCGGCGGCGTGTTGCGCTATGGCATCCCGGAATTCCGGCTGCCCAACGCTATCCTTGACTGGGAAATTGCCACACTTGAGCGCCTCGGCGTCGAAATCAAATGCAACATCATCGTCGGCAAAACCATTTCCCTCGACGATCTTTTCGATCGCATGGGATTCGCCGCCGTGTTCGTAGGCACAGGCGCCGGACTGCCGAATTTCCTCGGCATTCCCGGCGAGAATCTTAACGGCGTGTACTCGGCGAACGAATTTCTGACGCGCATCAACCTCATGCGGGCCTATGACTTCCCGAACGCCGACACACCGGTAAGGGTCGGCAAAAAGGTCGCCGTCATCGGTGCCGGCAACACGGCCATGGACACGATACGGGCGGCCCGGCGCATGGGCGCCCAAAACGCGCTTATCGTCTACCGGCGCAGTGAGAACGAGATGACGGCGCGCATCGAGGAGTACCACCACGCCATCGAAGAAGGCGTCGAGTTCCATTGGTTGACCAACCCGATCGAGGTCATGGGCAACGAAGACGGGTGGGTAACGGGGCTCAAGTGCCAACGCATGGAATTGGGTCCGCCGGACGACTCAGGGCGCGCGCGCCCGGTTCCGATTGCGGGCTCGGAGTTTATCATCCCGGTGGACAACGTCGTGCTGTCGATCGGCAATAATCCGAACCCCCTGCTGCAAAGAAGTGGTGCCGGATTGGAAACCAACGAATGGGGCTGCCTGGTCGTCGATGAAGCAAGCGGCCAAACCTCACGCCGCCGCGTCTACGCAGGCGGGGACGCCGTCACCGGCGCCGCCACCGTGATTCTCGCAGCTGGCGCCGGCAAGACCACGGCCGCAGCCATCGACCAGGACCTGTCGGCCGCCGCCGAAAGCTGACAACAAGGTGGACGAATTGCTCGACGACAGTAGCGGGCAGACGATCCTGAACGGAATCAACGACGTAGCGAGGAAGGCAACGCCATGAGAGTTCATCTCGTGTTCGTTCCCGATGAGGACATTGCGCCGGAGCACACCCTCGACTTCGACATGCCGAGCGCACCGCAGGTTGGCGATTACCTGACGATTGTCCGGCCCGGCCAGTCCGGCAGTGCGACGTTGATCGTCCGCCACGTTTTCTGGACCCTCGATTGTCCCGAGGCCGCGGCCGCACACCGCGCCGATTCAGCCGCGGTCGGCGCTGTCGACTCGGTGACCGTCGAATGCGAATTCACGGTCGGACCTTATGCCTCCGAAGAACACCACGGGATCGCGGCGGTACCCCTTTGCGGCAAATGAGGCGTGGCGAATGAGGCCGGGTCCGCGGCGCTACGACAGGTAGCGTGGCACGTCATATGCCGTGGCGCGTCAACGGCGCCCCACCGTGACAATTCGATCAGCGGCGGCCGGATAGAGCTCCCGCGCGACCCGTAAACGAGGCGCCGGCCACCAATGCCACCCGACTAGCCGGACCGGTTCGCCGCAGTCCCTAGCCGGGCATCCGCGGGACTACGCCCTCGCTTTTCGAGTTTTCCCGCCGCGCCATCGTTCCACCCCCGGCCGAACGGATCGCAAAAGAGTGGCCGAGCGGCTGAACGCGTGCGCCTGAGAAACGTGTTTGCGGACCACCGCCCCGTGGGTTCAAATTCCACTTCCACCGCCTTCATCCATTGACGGGCTGAATGAAGGCGGCGCGCGATCGCCCGCTAGCGCAAATCCTGAGCCGGCGGAATCGCCGGCGACGACGATTTGCGTACTATGTCGAAGGGATAGAGCTTTTCGCGTGAGCGCATGCGAACAGGAAAAGCTCTAAGGACCCAAACACTGATTTTTCGAAATTGCTTTGGCAGCATATCCACCTCAAAATAGTAGAGTCCAGCAGGGGTTGAACTAGCCGTTCATTCAAAGTCTGGACCCAAAGGGGGCATCCGTCGCAACATCAAGGTTATTCGCATCGTTGCCTTCCACCCGTGGCCACGGAGTCAACAGTGGCAAGGGCTCGCGGCGGCGGCGGCCTTGAACCCTGGTGCGGACAGCGAGACCGGGACAGACGCTTCGCATCCATGAATATCCTCGATTTCATTCCCATCGCCTTTATCATGATCGCCCTCTTCGGGGCGCTCAACTATCACCTGCTGAAGATGCCGGGAACCGTCGGCATGCTGATCATCGCACTGGCGGTGTCGGCTCTCATCACGGCTGTGGATAGGATCGTTCCGGGCCTGTCGATTGGCTTCGCGGTGCGTGAGGCGATCGCGAGCATCGATTTCCATAAGACCCTGATGGAAGGAATGCTGAGTTTTCTGCTCTTCGCCGGTGCGCTGCATGTCGATTTGGGCGCGATGATGAAGCGCAAAGCCGCCATCACGCTGATGGCTTCCGTCGGCGTGATGATCTCGACCGTGATTATCGGCTACGGATTTCATCTTGCCTCGGGCGCCGCCCTGATGACGGCAATGGTGTTCGGCGCCCTGATCTCGCCGACCGATCCGGTTGCGGTGATGGGCATCCTGAAGACCGTCAAGGTCCCCGAGACGCTGGAAACCAAAATAGCGGGAGAGAGCCTTTTCAACGACGGTATCGGCATCGTCGTCTTCAGCGTCCTGGTGGGCGTCGCCTTTCCGGTGGCGCAACATTCCGTTGAAACAAGCGCCTCGGCGATTGCTCTTTTTCTGGCCCAGGAGGCGCTTGGCGGGGCGGTGCTCGGCGGCGTGGCAGGCTATCTGGCTTACCTGCTGCTCAAATCGATCGACGACTATGTTCTCGAAATCATCATCACGCTGGCACTGGTGACCGGGGTCTACTCGCTGGCGACGCAACTTCATTCATCGGGACCTATCGCCGTCGTTGTCGCCGGGCTGTTCATCGGCAACCGGGGTGTCCGCCATGCGATGAGCGAGAAAACCCGGGAACATCTGCTTAACTTCTGGCACCTGATCGACGAAATCCTCAACGCCCTGCTGTTTACGCTGATCGGGTTCGAGACATTGGCCCTGGATATCCAGGCGAACTATCTGATCGCCGGGCTTGTGGCTATCCCGATCATGCTTGGCGCGCGGCTGGTTGCAGTATCGGTCCCGATCAAACTGTTGTCGTTGGGCCAGGAGTTCACAAAGGGGGCCATCCCGGTGATGACCTGGGGTGGCCTGCGCGGCGGTATCTCGGTCGCACTGGCGCTTTCGCTGCCGCTCGGACCGGAACGCGATTTAATCCTGACCGCCACCACCGTGGTGGTCATCTTTTCCATCGTCGTGCAGGGATTAAGCGTCGGCTGGGTGATCCGGCGGGTGGTTGGCGAGCTACCATCACCCTGAATCAAGCATCTCTTGCGCCGGGCGTTGGCGATTCATGAGCACACCTGACGTCCGCTCCCGACCCCGAAGGAGACATGAGCCAAGTCTGGGTCCGGCTCAATTAGCCTTCCTCCCCTTTATCGATCGAGCACAAACCCCCTACCCCCAAGCGGTTGATACGGTAAACTTCCGTCACTCAGTTCGCATGAGCCGTGTTGGGGTCGTTCGTTCCGGAAAAGCTCGTGGCAAGTGAAGGTGAATCGCGCCGGCTGGCCGCCATCATGGTGGCGGATGTGGTGGGCTACTCGCGCCTGATGGGTGACGACGAGGCCGCGACTCTGCGCACGCTTGGCGACTACCGCAAGGTCATGAGCGAGGCGATCGCGCGCCATAACGGCCGTGTCGTCGATGCGCCGGGCGATGCAATGCTCGCCGAGTTCGCGAGCGCCGTCGATGCCGTACGCTCCGCCGCCGATTTTCAGCGCGAGCTTGGCGTTCGCAACGGCATCTGGCCGAACACCGCCGCATGGAAATGCGTATCGGCATCAATTTCGGCGATATCATTATCAAGGACGGAGCGCTCTACGGCGATGGCGTCAACGTCGCAGCACGCCTGGAAGGTTTGTCCGATCCGGGCGGCATATGCGTGTCGAGCGCCGTGCATGAACAAGTGCAGGACAAGCTCGACCTGAACTTTGAATACATGGGCGAGCATGAGGTCAAAAACATCGCCCGGCCGGTGCGCGCTTACCATGTTTGGGCGGACGGTATGGGCGAGGCGCCGGCGCCGGCGGAAGGATCAGTGCCCCGCCGGCCGTCCATCGCCGTCCTGCCTTTCGTCAATATGTCCGGCGATCCCGAACAGGACTATTTCGCCGACGGCATCACCGAGGACCTGATCACCGAATTCTCGCGCTTTCAGGAGATGATCGTCATCGCCCGCAACTCGATGTTCAGGTACAAGGACCAGGCGGTCAAGGTTCAGGACGTGAGGGCCGATCTCGGCGTGCGCTACGTCTTGGAGGGCAGCGTCCGCAAGGTCGGCGAGCGGGTGCGCGTCACCGCCCAGCTGGTCGAGGCCGCCACCGGCCACCACCTGTGGGCAGAACGCTACGACCGCGAGCTAGAAGATGTGTTCGCGGTCCAGGACGAAGTTACCCGCCAAATCGTCGCCACCCTCGCAGGCAAGCTCGACGCCACCGAACGCCGCCGCGCGCGCGGCTCCGACGAGCGGACCGAGAACCTCGAGGCATACGATCTCTGGATGCGTGGCCGCGAGCACTATCTCCGCGGCACGCCCGAAGACAACCTCGCCGCCCGGCGCTTGTACGAGGAGGCGGTGGCGCTCGATCCCGACTACGCGCGCGCCTACGCTGGACTCGCCTGGACCTATCTGGAAGAGGCATTGACCACCGGATCGGAAGAGGCGTATGAGCGCGCCTTGACGCACGCCCGCAAGGGCGTGCGTATCAATCCGGCCTCGCACTCCAATTACCTCACCCTCGGCGAAGTCTGCCTGGCGAACGGCCTGACCGATCAGGCCGTCGAGGCGATCGGGCACGGCGTCGAGATCAATCCCAATGACTCCGAGGGCCTGGCGATGTTGACCCATGGGCTGTGTATGCAGGGCAAACCCGACGAGGCAATCGCGCGGATGAGCGAGGCGTCAAAGATCAACCCGGTCCTCAGACCGATGCAACCGATGCTGGTCGGCTTCGCGCATTTCGTTGCCCGCCGGTATGCCGAGGCGGTCGCGGCCATGGAGAGTCTCGACGACGTGCCGCCCTGGGCCATGGTCTGGTCCGCGGCGGCGCTGGCGCAAATCGGGCGTGACGGTGAGGCCAATGAAATGATCGTGCGTTATCAGCAAAGCGCGCAGCCGTGGATATTCGCTAGCCATATCAGGTATTTCAAGCGCGCCGAGGACCGCGAGCACTACGCCGAGGCGCTGCGCAAGGCAGGCTTCGTGGAGGACCCGAGCTGAGCGAAGGGATCGAAATCACGGCTCCGCCTGTTGCGGAGGCTTCCGAGGCCTACATTATTTCCTGACCGCGACGTCCCTTTATTGAACGGTGACTACCCCCGTCATCGTGCGATGTCGATTCTCGCTGGTGGCTTTTGGATGTTGCGGCGCGGTTGCGGCCGGCCGATCCACGGCAGCGCGCCCGGTGGACAGTTGGCCCCTTTGAAACCGCCGCCTGACTATCGGAACAAGTCTATGCGCTGGCGGGCCCCGCGGTCTCAACCCGGCCAGCGATGGGTGCGCGCCTCGCGGGCAAAAACGGCGGCAGCGGGCGAGTGCCGGCGGTCCGGCGGGCTCACGAGCGAAATGGTTCGCTCGACGACCGGATCGATCAGCGGCCGGCTCAGCAGCGCCCCCAGTGTCACCGAGTATTCCGGCATGAAGGCAAAACCCATGTCGGCCATCACCATTCCCTGGATCCAGTCCTCGCGCTCGCTCTGGAAAGTGGCGTAGAGCTCCACTTCCTTGGTCTTGCAGGTGGCCGTGACGAGGTCCCGCATCTCGCATGCGAGCCGGTCCACGTAGGCCTCGCCGGAAACGTCCTTCAGCCTGATCGCATCAAGCCCCTCGAAGCGGTGGCCCGGGGGGAATACGACGACATAGCGCTCGGTGTAGAGCGGCTGGGATCTGAAGGCCGGGTCGAGACCCTCGGGCGCGCTAAGAACGGCCAGATCCAGCGTACCGGATTCGAGACGCACCGACAGGTCATCGAGACCGCCATCTTGCACGGCAACCTCGATTCCCGGATACCGTTGCTGGAACCCGGCAAGAAAGCGGGCCAGCCGCACGGGTCCGATGGTCATCATGGCGCCAACGGTAAGGGGCGCATGATGAAGGCGGCGAAAATTCTCGGCCACCGTGTGGGCGGCCTCTGTCTCGCCGAGAACCTGCTGGAGATGAGGCTGCATGAGCTGACCAAGGTCCGTCAGCACAATGCGTTTGCGTTCGCGGTGAAACAACGGCCCGCCCAGCTCCTCCTCCAGCTTCTTGATGGCACGGGTTAGCGCGGGTTGCGAAACATTGCACTATTCGGCGGCGCGCGTGAAGTTGAGGGCATTGCACACGGCGAGAAAATACCGGACTTGATGCATTTCCGTTGGTCGTCCCCCCAGACTGGCCATAAACAGCGATTATTAGCTCATAACAATACGATATTTCCAAGTGCCGCACGCTTCCGAGAGAGTAGGCGAGCAACGGCGTCTGGAGACAACGATGGCATCCATGCTAGTTCACATCACTTGCGGTCCAGAGAGCCCGACACGGGCCGCACTCGGGTTTCTGGTGGCACGGGCGGCGATGGACAAGGGCCACGGCGTGCACCTGTTCCTGGCCGGGGACGCGGTTCAGCTTTTGCGGGACGCGGTCCTCGACAGTCTGGCGGGCCTCGGCACGGGGAAACTGCGCGAACATTTCGATGCCCTCGCGACCGGCGGCGCCAGGTTCTATCTCTCGGGAATGTCGAGCGCGGCGCGCGGCCTATCCCCCGAGGAGCTTGCAGGCAAGCCCGAAAAAATGGCCATGCCGGACGTGCTCGTCGATCTCGCCTTCGAATGCGAGCGAACGCTCACGTACTGATGGCGCAACGAAAGAGGCGTATCCATGACCAAGACAATCGAGTGCCAAAACCTGTTCCCGGGCTGCGACGCTGTCCTGGAGGCCGACACCGAAGAGGAACTCTTGCAGGAGGCCGCCGCCCACGCCGCCTCGGCTCACGGCCTGAGAGAGATCGACGAAGAGACCGTGGACAAGGTCCGCGCCCTTATTATAGACAAGTAGCAGGATCGGGCCGGGCGGAGAAACAGGCGTCGATCAACACCTGAACCGATCACGCCTGGATTTCGCCTATGGAGGCACCGGCGACTTCGTAGAGAGTGGGCCGGGACGTCCGCCCGCGCAGGGGCGATAGGCGCGTGCCCGGTTTCCCGGCCTGACGCCGGGACCGGTAAATCCATGGCCGGCTGGCGCCGGCATACCGGGTTTCTGATTGCCCAGCGCCCAAATGGCATGCACCATGCGTGTTGTCCGCCCAGATGGAATATACTGCTGACCTGCCGGGCCACGCCGGCAGCCCGTTGTTCGTCGATGCGATGGGCCCTCGACAATGGAAAGGCGGAGGACACATGACCAAAGCCAAGGCCCGCCAGCGCGCAAAGGCGAAAGCAGGGCAGAAAGCCAAGAAGCGGGAACCCAAAACCGAGCAGCCCGACCAGAACATTCGCCCGGGGAAGTTCGATCCGGGTCCAAATACGATAAAAAGCCCGCGGGTGAGTGGCAGGGCCAAGGATTTCTCCGGGGCGAGACGGGGGGCGTCGCGGTCGAAGTAGGCCGAGCCATGGCGCCGGCCACGGGACAGGTCTCAAAATACGATCAAACGAAAACAGGCATCCGTCGTTGCCGCCTCAATCCCGGAAATTCACGTACTGAAGAGGCTGGCTGATCTTGCTGTCTTTGATCATCGTGATTACAGCCTGCAGGTCGTTGCGCTTCTTGCCGGTGACCCGCAGTTCGTCGCCCTGGATCGCGACCTGGACCTTCACCTTCATGCCCTTGATCGATTTCACTATTTTCTGCGCCAACTCGCGCTCGACCCCCTGCTTGATGATGACGGTCTGGCGCAGCGAATTGCCGAACGCCTTTTCGGGGGTCTGAAAATAGAACGCGCCGACATCCACCTTGCGCTTTGCCATGTAACCGCGCAGCAGTTCCTGCACCTGCTTCAATTTCAATTCGTCATCCGCCTTGATCAGGATGGTCTCATCGGTTCGTTCGATTGAACACAAACTGCCCTTGAAGTCGAAACGGGTGCCAATCTCGCGCATGGCGCCCTGGATGGCGTTGTCGACCTCCGGAATTTTCGTGCGTGAGACGATGTCAAAGGATGGCATGGCTTTCACTCTCTGAATGGGCGGGGCCGCTCGATTATAGCGCACGCGGGCGGTTTGATTGATCGGCCGCGCGCCGGGCCTGCCCCAGAAGCTCGCGCCGCCGCCACCACCGGAGAGTCGAGCGATCGGGCGCACCGGGACGCGCACCCCTGGGCCGCGATACTTGCGGCCTCGGCCCGATTGGTATCAATTCCCTCTATTCTGCCCGCGAAACGTTCACATCGTTGGCGGCAGAGATGATCCTTTCCGATGGAGCAGCGAACGATGACCCCAGCTTCGCGATCGTTTCAGGTTATGGCGAAGCCGACCGGCGCCGTTTGCAATCTCGATTGCGCCTACTGCTATTACCTTGAAAAAAAAGATCTTTATCCGAAGCGCCAGTCGCTCCGCATGGCCGACGATCTGCTCGAGAGTTACATCGTCCAGCATATCGAAGCCTGCCCAGACGACTTGATCTTGTTCGCTTGGCACGGCGGCGAGCCGACCGTACTGGGACTCGATTATTTCCGGCGCATCGTTGAGCTCCAGCGCCGCCACCGGCCGGCCGGGCGCCGCATCCGCAACGGCATTCAGACCAACGGGACGCTGCTCGACGAGGAATGGTGCCGCTTTCTTGCAGCGGAGCGTTTTCAGGTCGGGATCAGCGTCGACGGGCCGCGCGAACTGCACGACCCCTACCGAGTGACCAAGGGTGGAAAATCGACCCACAAGCAGGTGATGCAATCCTATCGGCTCCTGAAGCGGTACGGCATCGCGTGCGACATGCTGTGTGTCGTCCATCAAAAGAACGTGGCGCAGCCTGCATTGGTCTACCGGTTCTTTCGCGATAGCGGCGTCAAATTGCTGCAATTCCTGCCCCTTGTTGCGCGGCAGGGCGAGACCGGGGTGAGTGCGGAATCCGTGCCGGCGGAGGCCTACGGAGATTTCCTGTGCGGCGTTTTCGACGAATGGATCAAGCACGATGTCGGCCTCATCGCGATCCAGAATTTCGACGAAGCGCTACGGCCATACCTTGGCATCGACCACTCGATTTGCATATCGAGGAAGACCTGCGGCGACGTTGTGGTCGTCGAGCACAATGGCGATGTCTATGCCTGCGACCATTTCGTCGGCCCGGAACACCACTTGGGAAACATCCGCGAAACACCGCTGGTGGAGCTGGTGGAAAACCCGGCGCTGTCGGACTTTGGGCGCCGCAAACAGGACCGCCTGCCGGGCGCGTGCACGGCGTGCGAATTTCTCAAGTCGTGCAATGGCGGATGCCCCAAAGATCGATTCATCCGAACGGCGGAAGGCGAAGACGGCCTGAACTATCTCTGCGACGGATTGCAGCGGTTCTTTTCCCACAGCCGGCCCTACCTGCGCCTGATGGCATCGCTCAGGCAGTCGGGGAAATCCCCGGACCAGCTGATGCAGCTTTTGCAGTCCGAAGCGGCGGGCGCCGTCCCCCAGGCCGGGCGCAACGACCCCTGCCCGTGCGGCAGCGGCCGAAAGTACAAAAAATGCTGCCTCGGCAAGCTGTCGTTCGAAACGCTCGAATCCCGGGCGCACGATCACTGACCCACAGGATCGAACCCGACGGACGAGATCGCTGCTGCCGGCTGCGGCGATCGTCTCGACCGACCGCACGGCGCCACCCTCGGTCAGCCCCGGAGGATGTCGTCCGGCGCCACGGCCCGGCGACCCGTCGCTACTTGCATAAAGACGCCGTCGATCTCCTGCCGCGCGCCATCATCAGCGTCAACGGGATGGGCGTTCGAGACTTGGCGGCACCCTTGGGCCAAGAGGGCGCCTTGGCTCAGATTCTGGTCCTGGGCCCGAAGATAATGGGGGGTAGGCTGCGGCAAAGGAATTGAGGCGGTGGGCGCAATGGCGGACAGAGCCCGGTACCGGTGCCGCGCCGGGCGCTAATCACTTGGGCCGACGGGCCAAGGGTACGACTGGGGCGATTCCAGTTCGTCTGGAATCGCCTATGGCCGCGAGGCGGCCCGCCGCTTGACCGGCGCGCCCGCGAAGATGTGGCCACTTCGGTTCGCTGCCGTGAGCGAAAAAACCAGAGTGGTTCCGATCAAAACGGAACCGCTCTAGGCGTTGCCGAGTCTGTCCGGCGCTCAGAACTTTCCCCTGGTCGTCGCCACTGCCAGGATATTGGCAGCGAATTCCTTTTCGAATTTCTCTCGCGTGATCGCCTCCGGCGGCGTCTCGAGGATGGCATCGAGGGCATAGACAGAAGTGACGTAGGTATGTGTCCCGTATGGCGGACAGGGACCGCCGTAGTTCGCCTTCTTGAAGTGATTTCGGGTTGTAACGGCGCCACTCACCTTGCCGTTCCGTGTCTCAGGCGCGCTTGTGACCGAAGCGGGAATGTCAAAGACGTTCCAATGAACCCAAGTGTAGCCGACCACGGAAACGGCATCCGGGTCGTCCATGATAAGGGCGAAAGCCTGGGTGCCGGCCGGCGCGTTCGACCACGAGAGCTGGATCGAGATGTCGTTGCCGCCCTTGCGACCGCAGGTGTATGTCTGACATCAGCGCCCTTGGGACACATTGAGGTGTTTTCATAAGAGAGGATTTCTGCCTCATCATAGTGACCGAAGGGCACCAAGATGAGGCAGAAATCAATGAGCAAGAAGGATCCGGCTGAGAAGGTTGTCCGGGATATCCGTCGCAAGACGCGGCGCAAGCATTCAACGGAAGATAAAGGTCCGCTTTGTCCTTGAAGGGCTGCGGGGCGAGGAGAGCATCGCTTCCCTGTGCCGGCGCGAGGGCTTTGCCGAAAAATAGACGTTGCCCCAAAACGCCCCCGATTACTCATTGTTTGACAAGACTACTTATCTGCAATAGCCATTTGGATCATGGCTTAGCAAGATCAGGATTTCTCGAATAACGTTATGTTTCAAGTATTAGAAGAAAGTTCGGGAAATTTCATTACTCTCAAAGCGATAGGAAAAATCACCGCCAAGGACTACGACACCTTGGTGCCCTATCTCGAAATGGCCATAGACCGGACGGGTCCACTGTGCATTTTTTGCGATATGTCTGAGTTCAGCGGCATGGAAATTGCCGCGATGTGGCGTGATTTGAAGTTCGGTATTTGTCACTCCCGGGACTTCCACCGCGTGGCCATTGTCGGTGGACGCAAGTGGATGGAATGGTGTGTGAAGCTCATTGCCCCCCTATTCAAGGCCGAGATCATATGCTTCGGACCCGGCCAAGCGGACGAAGACAGGACCTGGCTTTCAAACTAAAATTGATCGCCCGGCACCAAGAATTGTGAGAAGTTCTATTGCCCTAGCAATGAAAAAAGCGGCAATAGAGCCATATGTCGTGTTGGATGATCTCGGGCGGGAATCAGTGGCAACGATAGGAGATCTGTTTCATCGCTGGAGGCTAGACTGTTGCCATTCGACGCGAAAGCCGATTAACGTGACAAAGCC
>PVBE012757194.1_pt1 | contig 14318 bp, 18 predicted proteins | sample 1631181 | NCBI WGS metagenome assembly PVBE01 (sample SAMN08397723, study PRJNA350692) | Marine metagenome, whole genome shotgun sequencing project. | isolation source: water | place: Pacific Ocean | collected 2012-04
AACTGCTATCTATTTTGAAAAGATCGCACCATGGATAATTGACAGAGACAGGTCGTGGGATCTTTTGGACTGTAACGATCCTGAAGATGATGACGTGCCTGATCTGGGTAGTGGCATCTGGGCGCAGATGCTCTACATGTTGAGCCATCATTTTACGGATTTTCCTGAGTTTATAACTGCTCTAATCACAGATGCAGTAACAGATCTTTGTCTTGAAGTTGCACCTCATAAAGGGTCTCTTCAGGACACAGAAAATGAGTTTGCACATACTCATAGGCATTTCAATTCAAACACTGTGTTTGAAGATGCTTTTGAGTTAGCAGACTCCACTATCGCTCCCGATAGGGAGCAGAAAGAGAGGCATAATAATGCCACTTCATAAGATATTTGATGACGCTGAAAGGCGCATGACTGAAAACGGGTATGACCCGTACTTTGAAAGCGACCCTCCTCCGATAGAGGAATCGGTAGATGCTTCAACCTTGTCAGAGGTGGAGGTAGATACAACCGTCTTAGTCGAGTTGGAACCTTTTGAGTACGAACAGGCTAACAGCGTGGGTATCCGAAGGTTCACTGAGAACTGGGGGAGGGCTGATGCCGCTCATTATGATAGAAGCCGTATGCAGGATGACAGGACGGCACAAGTTGCCGCTTGTGTAGCCGAACTTGCGGTTGCTAAATATGTGAATGAGTATTGGGGTGGTCATGCATGGCCGGAGCGCCTCCATAGCCTCTATAAAGAAGTCCCTGATGTGGGGCGAAACATTGAAGTAAGGCGAGTTAGAGGTGACAATCCACCTGCGATACGCCACTATCAAAGAGGTAAGGGGCTAGTCCTTTTCGCTGTTCGAGTTATCGAGCCAGAGTTAAGGTCTGCTGAAATCCTTGGCTGGATTGACCACGACGAAGGTTGGGAAAGTCGCAGGAAATCACAGTGGGGTCACACTGTGCCTGTAGACGTTCTCTATGCCCCTATGGACTACTTCGACAGGAAGAAGTCATGATGCGCTTACGGCGCTTATGGAAGCCCTTCTGGAAAGACATTGCTGAAGCGTGTGTCGCTACAGGAGTGCGTACTCAAGAGGAGGTTGATGAGATGATCAACTTCTGCAATCAAGGGAAGGTGGACAAAGCGACCTTCTTAGGCGACATCCTCCGCAATGACTTGGAGGGTAATTGGCAGACCCTCCATAGTGACTTGGAGGTCGAAGAGAGGTAACGGGTTAGGAGGGGGTCTGCGGAACAGTGGGCAATTTATGGAAGCGCATAGTTCGGCTTCCCCCTCCAAACCTTCGTCTATGCCTTGGCAGACAAGAATCTAATCATATTTGATATAGATCTGTACCTATTGCAACTAATAGATTAAGACCGTGCTGTAGTAATAGCGTCTATCAATTCCGTTTTTTTCATTGAAGAATAGGAACTGATACCTAATTCAGAGGCGATTTCTTTAAGTTCCGCTACTTTAAGTTCATCTAAATCTTCTGTAGCCGTTTCCACAGCGTCTTCTTTAACTATTTCGTAAACTTCTGTTTCGCCATCGCCCGATATTCCCAATCGGTCAGGAGCATCGTAATCTTGCAACCCTTTGTTAATTAGTTCCCATTTTAAACTTCCAGGTTGTTGAATTTCTGGAGTTTGAGGGAAACAATGCCAAGGAACAATTCCTTCGGCTGCATTTAAAGTTGCTGGTCCAATTTCATCTTCATGAGGCTGACTTGGATACAGGATTGCAGGAACACCTTCTATGTCACAAATCACTCGCAATAACCAACCAACATTTTCAGAAGTCTTATCATCTAATTCGATAACAGAGAATTTGCAAATTGAAACAAATATGCATCTGCTTTGGGTGTGAGGTGCGGAAGGAGCAAACGTTCCGATTACTGCACGAGTACTGTCGGCAATCTTATGAATCTCTAAAGCAACTGGATCTATCACATAATGAGGTCGATGTGAAAGATAATCTCTATCGAATGTCCTAATGGCAATATCGGCAGTCCAAGTGTCGGTGCAACCTAAAATAATTTTAGGAGCAACAGAAGGAAGTTCCCGTCCTTGTTTAAAAGGAACATCCGTCTTATGGTGTTTGATTTCTAGCATATTAAACCTCTAAATAGTTTTTCAGTTGATATGAGTTTACATCAAGTAAAAGATTTAGAAGTCAATTTCCTCATCGAAAGGATCATTGGCTGGTGCGGGGGTTTCTACATTGTTCATTTTCACAGAAGGACGGCTTTCGTTGTTTCCGTCTTTATTTCTTTGAACACGAACCATGCTTTCAATATCTTCTACTGGAATTAGAACATCTTGTGCTACAACTTGAGTTGCATAACGCTTGTCACCTGTTGTTGCATCTTCCCAACTGCGTTCTTCTAAATAACCTTTAACTTCACAGCGCATTCCTTTTTGAACAATTCCTGCTGTTTGTTCTGCAAGATCGCCCCAAAGTTGGACATTAACAAAAGATGTGTTTGTCTTTTCCCACTGTTCGTTTTGTCGTCTCCACCGTTCTACAGCGAGTCGCAACTTAAGCATTGCGGTGCCGCTGGAAGCGTATTTCAATTCAACATCGATGACGTTGTTGCCTTTAAGTGTTATATCTGCTGATGAGCGTGCCATATTAATCTCCTAATACTAATCCTTGTGTGCTCTATCCAGTAAGTGTATCCTGGGCATAGGACAAACGCAAGGGATATCAATGCAGCCACCAAGTGACGGACTACTCGTAATTCATGAACATCTGGTGGAAGTATGCATGGATTTAGTACAAGCAGATGAGGATGAAGATCTCAAAGAAGTTAGAGAAGACTTCGACAATATGATTCAAATTATTCTTGAAGCACTACAGATAGAAGTGAATGAAAAAATAGTCACTGAAGAAGGAATCAATTTCCAATGCGGTATGACTATTGTTCCGAAGCAGTAGCAATTTTATTTGTTATGAATGCTGTTACTTGTGCCGCTGTAGTAGGTATATCCATATAGTCAGGATGCGATTTCAGATACCGTAAAAAGGCGTACCACTCTGCTTGTTGATCTGCATCATTAAATACAAGCGTGTATTGAACTACTGCTTTTGCTCCAGCAGAATCCGTTGCTGTAGCCCCTTGTGTAACTAAAGACTTCATCGTCTCTTCGTCCGCAACTGTAGGTGGAGGATTTTCTCTTTCCATGTCGGTAATAAGGGTAGGGGCAGTCCATCCATCATTAGAAGTGCTCACAGGCGGCAAAGCCTCAACAGGATCGAAAGTTGCTATTTCAAAATCGTCCCATCCAAGTTCTTCAAAGAACTGAGGCATTTCTTCGACTACTGACATGAGCATCTCCTGAAGAAGCCCTTGGTCGTCTTCACCTAGTTCCGATGTTCGATTATCCGCTAAGGCAAAAGCAATTGCCTTTTCGTGGTCGAAGGGCACGGCTAAAACAGCCATGTGTGTCCACCCAAGTTCTTTCGCTGCGGCTAATTGATGATTACCGGCAATAACGGTCAAGGTTTCGTCGTTATTATCCACGGCGACGATTGGTTTAACTTGACCAAATTCGTCATAGGAAGCGACTATTGACGCAAGATTTCCTTTTCGGGGATTCTTAGGGAGGGTTAAAAGGTTGTCTATAGGTCTAAGTAGATTTTCTAAATCAGGGCTTACTTTATGTATCATGTTTGCGCCCTCACATTCGCGGCTAATGTTCTCAAAGAGTCTAAAGCGGTCCTAATGGAGTTTAGTTTTTCTTTCTTGGCTTTAAGTAAAGCATCTGCCATTTTTAAATTATAAAATTCATCTGCGAGTTTATAGTCCGCCCATGATTCTCGCTCTTTTATCGAACCCTGTGCTGCTAGATATTCTTTTGCCCAAGACCCTTTGTATTTAGCGTCCTTTTTGGATTGATCTATAGCGAGAACTTCAAATGCCTCTGTGTGATCTTCCAGTTCCTCTGTTAAGCGAATAATGTTATTTTCTATATCCCCTTGCGTTATCGGTGCTGTCCTCATATAAGTCCCTCTTCTTTGGCTATTACTTTAAGTCTGTCTGCTTCTTCATCCCAGTCAAACTTGTCAATACAATTTCGTTTCATAATCAATTCATCAAACTTGTCATCTCCAATCATGTCAATCGTGAAGATGCCGAATTCCACTGGGTTATCAGTGAAGAACCTATGACAAGAAGCGCATAGGCAAAAAGCATTTTCTAAGTCGGTTCTAGTCCACGAATATTTACGACTGATGATATGTGCACATTGAAGAAAGGATTGCTCTCCCGCCCCACATTTCTCGCAACTGCCTTTTGACCTAACTATTTGTGCATGTAATTTGGTTGCTCTGCCTTTAGCACCCTTACCATAAATATTACTCATATAACGCTTTCTAAGATTTTTTCTAATCTTAGTGCGCCTTTCTTCACATCTAGGGACTGCACTGCTTCTCTGTTCTTTTTGGCTTCTTCTATCCTTGTCTCTGGATCTGATAATGCATCAAATGCTTTTTTCCATTCAATAAACTTTCCTGCATATCTACCTATTCCATACTTGTCTCTTAAGCGTAAATATTCAGGTGTTTTAGAAGCAACAAATGGTATGCCAGCAGCAATGTATTCAAGAGGTTTAATCCATGATTTAGCGTGATTAAAAGCAATGTCATTTAATGGAGCAACACCTATATCAAATGGAAGCATCTTGGGTAATTTCGTAGGTGACACCATCGGATATAAATCGACTCGTCCTTGTGAGACGTTAGTTTCTTCCCAAAAGGCTGGGGCTTGTGAAGAAAAACCCGTGTGATGGAAAGAGAATTCTTTTTCTGGTAGTTGAGGAAATACTCGTTTAACCTCACCTAGGTCATTGCTTCTGTGTCCTGTTGAACCATGCCAGCCAATTACAACAGGGCTTCCATCAGTGTGTTCCCGTTGAGGGTACGCATCAAAGTCAACACAATTTTCAAGCATTACTACTTCTTTTGCTCTTAATTTACTTTTGGCTTTTTCTGCCAAGAAGGGAGTAGAGACAACCACTAAATCTGATTTAGAAATTATGTCACGGTATATGTTTGTATTTTCATCTTGGTTTTTTTTAGGGTCTATATAAGATTTAGCCATATGGCTATCGTGTAGCCCCCAATACCAGTCGTCTAAATCATTAATTATTATTTGACCATTCGATTTGGCTATATCCATATTTTCAGGTATGCCTGACAACATCCACCGTTGCATGTAAATGACATCACAGTCTAAATGGTGGTTTCCTTTAGTATCGGTCACCCCAAAGATCCCCAACTTGTGAGAAAAGACCAACACGCCCACAGTGTGTTCTATGGGGATATGTTTTAGATATTGTCCTATCCGAATCCAATGAGATCCACCCGGTGTAGGACTTCCATCTTCTTCAACGACAGTTGAAGACCAGTCGGCAGTAGCGAATCCAACCTTCATTTAAAAGTTTTTGATCTTTTTCTCCATGTCCACAAAACCCCACTCTCCAGACATGCAGTCCCATAGCGCAAGATCTATAGGGGTTGGCTCAAAGTCGTGTAATGTCATAAGGTTTTTGTGTTCTTCGATTGCCTTTTTTAAAAATTGCGCAAGAGAAAGTTCAGATGGGTCTGTATCAGAGTCACCCATTGCAATAAGTTTTTCTGCTTCTGAAATCTTTTGCATTACATAAAATCTAAACCTATTAATTTTTGTTTTCTTTTCATCCGTAGCAACTCTGAATTCTGTGACCATATGGCTAGGAAGATTTTCGGTGGCAACCATTTCATCTTTAGAAAGATCTACTATTTGTTCATTTAAATTTTCTATTAAACCAAGCAGTGTCCCTTTCCATCTTTCACGATTTTCAGGAAGTCGCAGGAAATCACTTTTCTCAGAACTTAAAAGATTTTTTACGTCTTCAGAAACCAAACGGTCAAAACTGTCGTTATCCATTTCTACCTTTCAAGACCAAGCAGGACAAATATTTTTATAAGCACACCAGTTACATAGCGGTCCAGTTTTTGTAGGAAAAACACCAGTCTCACAGCCTTGTGAAACTCCATCCCATGTTTGCTTAATTAGTTTTAATACTATTTCTCTTCGTTCGGGGGTGGGGTCATACCTTTTGAACTCTTTAAACTTAACATACATTATTTCTGCATTATCAATCTTGATACCATTGAGACGTTCCAGCATCTCCACGTATAAAACAATCTGAAACACTTTGTCGTGTTCGTATTTTGGTTTAGAAACTTTTCCTGTTTTATAGTCTGTGACAGTTAAAGATCCGTCTGTCTCTTCTGTCCATCTGTCTATAAAGCCCAACAATGGAACACCGTCTATTTCTGCGGAAAACTTGTCCTCCACTCCACGGATTTTGACTTCTTCAGGAGACTCCATTTTGAAAACATTTTCCACACACCACCAAGCATTCCAACGGAACTGGTTAATGTCTTTTATCTTTACTTTGGAAGTCTCTTCTTTAAATTTGTTTTCCCACATTTCACGAGCAATACGCCGTGCTTCTGGAATTGTCCGATCCTCTGAAGGTAGTTGATAGAGATCTTCTAAGATTTCATGAACGAAAGTCCCAAGAATCATTGGTTCCGTGGTTGGTTCAGGGATACGGTCTATTCGAGAAAATCTAAATCTTAATGGACACTGTTCATACGTTGTAATACTGGAAGCAGATAAGTGTGTTGGTAATTGCAAGGTTGTCATTTTTGTTTAACTATTTTTTTTTCTTCTGTAGGAATAACTACCTTAATTGATTTCTGCTCTTCAGCGGGAACAAGCACTGGATACCCCCAAAGAAAGGAAAGGGTTTTATTTTCTTTTTTGTTCATGGTCTTTTTCTGAACCCTTAAGTGCCTTTTCTTTTTCCGCAAGCCTCTCTCTAACTTTCAAAAGATGCCCACGGGTAAAGCAGTCTGTTCCTTGATTCTGATCAAAAGCCATTAAAACGTCTCTTCCTTCTCTACTACGGTTGCACCATCAAACATTAAACGGATTACTTCCACGCTGGATGCGTCAAAATCTTCAACCTTCATTGAACGATTAGGTTTACTTTCACCAAATTGCTTTTCATTGAACCATTCACGGAAAGAATCTTTCTTCTCATCGCTTAGTCCTTTGAAGTTTTCAGCAAATACATGCCACTTGTCGCTATCCACTGGGTAAGACTCTTCAACATCTAAAGCCAAAGATTCTTCACTTCTGGCTAAATGTAGGGCTATTCCAAAACCTTGGCATGCTTTTTTGAAAGCATCTGATACTGCTGATTTAAAGTCATTGCCTAAATCCATAACTGAACCAGATTTCAGTATTTTGACTTTTGCTCCGCCATAGCCTTCTTTTACCGCCATTGTTCCATCAACTTTTGCAGTCACACGGACTTGAGCGATAACACTGTCTTTATATTCGGGTTGAATGTGGCATTTGACTATTTCATAGTTCCAGTTGCCTGTCCCAAGTACTTTGTTTAGTCGGGCTATATATTCCGCAACGGCAACATAATCAAAACTTCGTCCACCGACAGAACGCTGATAGATAAGTATCTCATCAAAAGGTTCGGATAATAGTTCAGCCTGTGTTTTCTCAGTCATCGTTGCTCCTATAAATTAAATTAGTTATTGGTTCTTGTACTTCACAATATGCATCAGCATCTATTCCCAGTTCTCGTAAAGCAGTTACCCTCCAGTAAGAAGGCGAAGCGTACTCTAAGAGTTCCCCAATCTGCTCTTCCGCAGACTTGAGAAGTTCTCCTGTGTCTATATCGATGCTTCGATCATGAATTCTTTTGGCTACCACGGAAGCAAGTCCTTTGTGATCCCACTTTTTACGTGGATTACCTGTCTTGGTTTCCATAGAGAACTGTTGTGCCATAAAGGGGCTTTGATCCCATTCGGAATCCAGAAGCAGGTTAGATGCCTCTTTCTGCAACGAAGTGATGTACTTCTTTGCTTCGTTCAGAACATACCCAATATGGATCAAACGAATAATCCTTTCAGGGTCTTCGGATGAGCGTTCTAAATGAACGGCTTCATCAAGGCGTTCTAGCATCTCAAAAGTTTCTTCTTGGAGTCCCATATCTCCTCCTTGTTAGTAGATAGTGCTTACAAATTACCACTGTTAATATTTTATCGCAAGGATGTGACAACGAACACTTTGAATAGCCGTTGGGGGGCACTTTCCTCTTGTAAACTAGGTGCTGCTTAAATCACATACAAATAGAAAGATGCAATGAAAACTCGAATAAAAAATCTCTTCAAAACCACAAAACCCCGTCGAAGCGGATACTACCTGCAAGATCGCCGCTCATGGTCTGATAGGTACGAACGAGAAATCGCAAAATATTTTTGGGGCAGGTTCTAACGAACATTTGTTCGATTTTTATTCTTTTTATAATATAAGTTATAAAAACTTATATTTTTTTAATTCTTTAAAGTTGTTACTCTGTGAGTTATGAGTTGAGAGTTTTTGGCCCTCCAAAAGGAGAGCCAAGTTACTCCGTATCGTTATTGAGCGGTCGTAAGAGGCACCTAGTATTCCGAACGAAAGAATATGTTGGTCAGCGGGCATCCACACTTTGTCCAATTTTGCACGATCGCGATCGTATAAATTTTCGTTCTGGTTGTAGGTGCTGACTGCTGCCAAGTTCCACCACAAAGTGTAGTTCAGTGCGCCCTACCACAGGGCGTTAGAATCCAAGCCCTTCTTACGGGCGAATGACGCTGGTAAGGCGACAGGCAGATTCTCGATGTCCTTGCCATGGTTTCATCGAGCCTCAAGAGGAAATGAATTGTAGGAGTGTGACCATATCCGCGTTTCAGGGGATTGTCAAATTAAATTATTATGGATATGCGTCCTCGTTGTCGGTGACCTAAGCCAGCCACTTCATTGAAGCAACCAGAAGAAGCATCTACTTGGTCGTCGTGCCATGCTGATTCAGGGAAGGTTCCCATTTCATCTAAGAAGTCGGAGATCCACGGACCTCTCACAAGTCTTACGTTGCCATTGGCTATTGCGGCAGCCATTGGTCTGGCACGAGTCACTTTGTCTCCTGTTGCGCGGATACCTAAGAAGTCTGCACCGGGTAGGACATAGCGAGCATATTGGTCAATAAGGTTTTTTCCGCTACTTCCTGGTTCTTGTTCCATTCTGATTGGAACGTGTGGTCCATCTAGTTCTGCTGTTTCTGCTATGAGCCGTTCAATCTTGTCACCTTTGGCTCTTAGTCTTTGAACATCAATAATGTAAAACACACCTTGATCAAATGCTCCTAGTACACCTACTGTCCAGTCAGGATCAGGATTTACATGGGAGGGTTCCGTTGCCGCTAAGTCCCAAAAGCGACACCATTCTGGATCAACAAAATCTGGAAGGTCTGAGGGTTCGATAACTATGAATGCTTCTCTGTCGATAAGGCTTCCTGTGGTCACCGCCCACCAGTCGCCATTTTCAAGACGCTGTCTTTCTGTCGGATCTATTTCTTGTAGCGCCCGCCGGTAAGAAATCGGGTCTATGCCGGGGTTGTCATCTAGGAAACTAGGAACGAATACCCGATCAGGCGCTTCCTCACCTTCGACAATGAATCTTTGTCTCACCCAATTAGGGGCAGGGTTTGATGCGGCTCTCATTCGGAGAGGAACGTTTGCGAGTTCTCCAGAGTTTGGTTTACGCAGACGAGAGAAAAGGTATCTGTAATCAAATTCCCTTATTTCTGTCACCTCATCCATTCCAATGAATTGGAATTCTGATGACTTGTATCGAAGGTAATCATTTTGATTGTTTAGATATCCGAAAGTTATTCTTGCACCTGAGGGAAAAGTGGCGACATAAGTAGAACCGTTCCAACGGATTTCTTCGTGTTCTTTAACCCATCCGAGAAATCTGTCCATAAGGGCACCGGGTAGTGCAAGGTCTGCATAGGTGCGACGGAACAGGATGGCAGAATAGTTTGGAATATCGACGTATTGCATTGCAGCCATTAAAAGAGCAGAGGACTTGCCTCCGCCTGCTGCTCCTCCGAATAGTCCTTCAAGGGCAGTTGACCTAAGAAATGCCTTTTGTGTCAGTGAAGGCGTTTCAGGACAATATAATGGTGCCTTGGGTTGAAGGAACTCATAGATGTCTGTCCAGTCTGTCATTGTAGGATACACTTTCTTTAGCCTATGCCTAACAGAATAATCCACGGGGAGTGAATGTGTTTAACCTTAGATCAATTTTCTCTCGATCAGGTATTGCTCACGTTTGCATGTTAACTGCTGTAATACTATTAGGGATAGGTTTTGGACAAATTAATCCTGGCTATGGACTTGCAGCAGCAGGTTTAACGTTAGGCATGTATGGCTATCTTTTAGGTGCTGAGTAAATATGGCGTGGAATCTTTCTAATAAATCGCAACCGGATGCAGAGAAAAAATCGGTATCAATTGGTGCACCTGTCGCTTATAACGCAGGTTTAACAGGGAAGCCGTATTCTGATGGTTGGGACATAGAGCGTGCCTACCGCGAGGGGTTAGCAAAGGTTACGTGGGTTTATCGTTCTATAGATGCTATTTCTAGTAATCAAGCAAGATTGCCCATTATGTTTTTGAAAGATAATTCACCTTTTGGTGAAAGGGTTCTAAAAGATGAAGAAAATGTTTCTTTAAGAGACATTTTAAACAGGGTTAGTAATGATGGTGAAAGTGCTTTTGGTTTCAGGTATCGAGTTTCTGCTCAATTATTGATGAGCACTCGTGGAGTGTTTATTGAGATTGTTCGTGGTCGAAATGGCGATCCTATAGCACTTCATCTTTTACCTCCTCAAAGTACCGCTCCTATTCCTGATCAAAAGAAATTTGTTGCAGCATTTGAGGTTGAGTTACCCAATGGTAAGAAGCAGAAGTTAAATCCTAAGAATGTAATTTGGATTCGCCGCCCTCATCCGTTAGATCCATATTTGTCAATGACACCTATGGAATCGGCAGGCGTGGCTATTGAAACAGAAACATTAGCAAAGTTGTACAACCGGAACTTTCTTTTAAATGATGGTCGTCCGGGCGGCTTATTGGTTCTCAGGGGAATGATTGATGAGGATGACAAGCAAGAACTGCAAGCGAGGTTTAGAGGGAATCTTTCTAGGGCTGGTGGAATCGGTGTTATCTCATCCGATGATGGAGCAGATTTCGTTGATACAGCGGCAAGTCCGAGAGACGCGGCATACGACGTGTTACGCAGGCTCACGAAGGAAGAAATCCTTGCCGCCTTCGGGGTGCCGGAATCGGTAATTGGAAATGCGGCAGGTAGAACATTTTCTAATGCGGCAGAAGAAGGAAGAGTTTTCTGGTCAGAGACCATGAACCCACATTTAGAATTGCTGTCTAGGGGGCTAGATGTATTAGATGAAAACTATTATGTAACTTTTGATACGTCAACTGTACCTGTATTGGAATTAGCAAAACAGGAAAAAGAAAGACACTTTCTTCAAGAAGTTCAATCTGGTTTGATCACTCCCAATGAATATCGTGAGATGACAGGCAAGGTTAAAGTTGATGCATATCTTGCTGACTCCATGTTGGCTAGTCCTAACTTGGCACCAATTGGGAACACTGAAGAGCCGATGCCTAAAGAAGAGGCGATGCCTCAGGGTCAGGGAATGCCTCCTGAAGGAATGCCACAGGGAATGCCTCCTGAAGGAATGCCACCAGAAGGAGAAGGGGGATTGCCTGAAGGGGCACCTCCTCTTACAGAACCTAATAATGTGGAAGATCCTGGATTATTGCCGGGAGAATTTCCTCTTCCTAAAGATGATATTTCAAACATAGAGATGAAACATTTTGATTTAGAAGAGTCGTGGGAAACAAAGGCTGCTCAGGATGTGGACAGATGGGAAGCAATTTTCCAACGTTCTTTAGAGAGGTATTTTGAACGTCAAGAAAGAGTTGTAACGGAAAAAGTTAGTGGAGCAAAAGCGAAACGTCTTTTAAGTTCTGGCGAACTTAAAGTCGGAAACATTTTTGATATGGATGTTTGGAATAAGCAGTTACGAGAAGATCTTGGACCTGTAATAGAAGGTGCGATGCTGGAAGCCTCCACCACGGCATTAAAAGAATCAGATGAAGAATTAGATACAAAAGATGATGAAATTGCTGAATATGTAACTTCTCAGTTGGATCGTGCTGAATATGTGAATGAGACAACTAAAAAAGAGATTGCTGCGGCAATTCTTTTAGCGATGGTTTTAGTGGGAGATGATGATGAAAGTTCTGCTCCCATTTCTGCAAAAGTAGCCTTATTGGGGACAAGTATTGCGGCTGTGTTTGCTGCATTGTTAACTAAAAGGTTGTTGACTACTTCTGAGGTGGAAAGCAATGCTGCTTATAACGCTGGGTTGTATTTTGGTGGACGTAGAGCAGGTGCAATAAACAAGACTTGGATCACTCGGAAAGATGGCAAGGTTCGTGCAGGGCATGCTCTTATAGAGAGTAAAACTGTGAATATTGCGGATAGTTTTAAAACGGGAGTAACTTTAAGGTTCCCCGGAGATCCCCTTGCTCCGCCTGAATTGGTCATTAATTGCCGTTGTTTGCTTAAGTTTGGGGAATAAGTATTACTTTACTTAAAGTAGTTTTAGTAAACTCTGCTTTATGGGGGTTAATGCTGGTTGTAGGCTTGGCGAGAGTTATCTATACGAGGTAAAAACATGCCAGCACTTACTTTTCCAGATGAAACAGATTTAACCGATATTCAATTCAAAGCCCGTGCGGGTCAAGTCAATATTGATAAAGCACAGGGTATTGTTGAATGTTTTGTTGCCGCTATAGGGAACAAGGATTCCGTAGGGGACATTATCGTTCCTGGCGCTTTTGATGCTTCATTGAAGCGTCGTAAACCTCGTGTTGTATGGGGACACAATTGGAATGAACCCATTGGAAAAGTATTAGATATTTTTGAAGTACCTCCTCGTGATCAACGTCTTCCTGAAAAGATGAAAAAAGCAGGCGTGGGTGGCGTGTATGCACGAGTTCAGTTCAACATGAACTCACAAAGAGGTAAGGAAGCATTTGCGAATGTTTCATTCTTTGGAGAAGAACAAGAGTGGAGTATTGGTTATAAAACGCTTGATGCGGACTATGACACACAGCATCAGGCAAATGTTTTAAAAGAAGTTGAACTTTATGAAGTTTCTCCTGTTTTGCATGGGGCTAATCAATTGACAGGAACATTATCTGTCAAAGGTGGAGAGACTCCAGAATGCGGAACAGATGGTGAACTTTGTGCAGTTAAAGATTTTGTTGAAACCACTGAAGAGAAGGCTTCAGAAGGAGAACAAGAAGTTACTCAACTGAAGCAAATGTTAGAGAGTGCAATTAATGCTGCATTTGATGAAGGTGGAAAACTTTGGGATTTCGATGACTCTAAAGCGGTAATCACGAAAGGTGATAACGAAAAAGAGGCATGGGTTATTTCATACAGTTTCAATAAAGATGAACAAGAATTCTTATTTTCTCAACCTAAAGCCGCAGTTCTTGAAACGTTTGTTCGTGTGGTAGATGAAGAGGTAAAAGGTGCTTGTTGTGATTCCTGTGCTAAAGGCGATTCAAGTGGTTGTGAAGCAAGCAAATCTGTAGACACAGAAACGGAAGAAAAAGGTGCTGGAAAGATTTCTTCTCAAAGTGTGCAGAAAATTACAAACGCAATAGAGATTCTTAAAAGCATTGTTGCAGAAGTTACGCCTTCTGAAGGTCCGTTGGAGCGTAAAGAACCAGAAGAAAAAGTTCTAATGCCCGGATCTTATGAAAATTATTCTGAAAGTCTTCCCTTTGAATGTAAAACGGAAGATGAAATTGCTGATGTTGTAGAAGCATTAGCAGGACAGGGAGTTGCAGTTAAATTCCCTACACCAGAAGCATTCGCCTCTGGTGTTAACACTCTTGAAGTGTTGATGCCGGAAGACGAGGAAACGAAAGTGAGCGTTGCCCACGCAATGGGTAAGGCTTTGTCAAACATTGAATGGTTAACAACCGAGCCTGCCCAATAGGAGTCAAAAACATGGCTGAAGAAAATAACACAGAAGAAGTTGAGACTGAAGAGAAAACTCTTGAGGATCAACTGTCCGAATTAGAAGAGGTTGCTGCCTCTCTAGTGGATGACACGGAAACCAAGTCAGATGATTCTGAAGGTGGTGAAGAAGAATCCACTGAAGAAGAATCTGAAAAAGAGCCTGAAGAGGCATCTGCTGAAGAAGCACCTGCTGAAGAAGCACCTGCTGAAGAAGCATCTGCTGAAGAAGCATCTGCTGAAGAGGCACCTGCTGAAGAAGCATCTGCTGAAGAGGCACCTGCTGAAGAGGCACCTGCTGAAG
>PVBE010353771.1_pt1 | contig 14316 bp, 10 predicted proteins | sample 1631181 | NCBI WGS metagenome assembly PVBE01 (sample SAMN08397723, study PRJNA350692) | Marine metagenome, whole genome shotgun sequencing project. | isolation source: water | place: Pacific Ocean | collected 2012-04
CCCATGATGACGACCCCGGAAGGACGGTCAGGGAGAATGCCCTGCGAAAGAATGCCGCCTGCCGCAGCAGTTTCCCTGACCGGTGCATTCTCACGGCGGACACGATTGTCGTGTTTAACGGGAAGTGCATTGAAAAGCCTGAATCCCTGGATCAAGCGTTCGTTTTTCTTCGAATGCTCTCCGGCCAGGTTCACAAGGTTCTTACGGGAGTGATGTTTTCGGAGCCGGGTTTGCCGGCCGAAGCGGAAGTTGTGGTCTCAGTTGTCCGGTTTAAGGATCTGACGGAGGACGAGATGGCCGTGTATTTCGATGTCGTGGATCCCATGGACAAGGCAGGGGCATACGATGTTGACCAGTACGGACACATGGTTATCGAAAGCCTGGAAGGTTCCAGGACGAATGTCATGGGGTTGCCACGGGAATCGGTAGAAAGATGGTTAAGGCAACACCCGGAGTTCCTGGCGTGAATATGGAGCCCCTGGACATAGGCGGGTTGAATATCGAGATGCCCGTTGCGCTCGCCCCCATGGCGGGCTACACGAATGCGGCTTTCCGGACGATTTGCCACCAGTTTGGCTGTGGTTTCTTCTTTACCGAGGTTATCAATGCCGCGGGCATTACGCATGGATCGAAGCGCACGCTGTTCATGCTGGAAACGCTCGCGGGTGAAACCCCCCTGGCGGGGCACATGTATGGTTCGGACCCAGCCGTTATGGCCGATGCGGCACGCACGATAGAAGACACCGGAAGATTTCAGTTGGTCGACATCAACTGCGGATGCCCGGTGAGAAAGATCGTGGCAAAGCATTGCGGTGTGGCCCTGATGGCCGATCCTGCCCGGCTGGGCCGAATCGTGGCGTCTGTGAAGAAAGCGGTTTCGCTGCCGGTCACGGTCAAGACACGCCTCGGGCTTTCCGAGGACAGCCACAACGTACTTGAGGTAGTGAAAGCCGTTGAGGAATCCGGGGGGGATGCGATACACATTCATTCGCGTTACGCATCGAAACAGCATAGTGGTCCTGCGGATTGGGATGCTCTGGCGGAGGTCAAGGCGGCCTGCAGCATTCCCGTGGTGGGCAACGGCGGAATAGACGGTGCCGAAGATGCGCCGCGTATGCTGAAACACACAGGTGTTGACGGTGTAATGATAGGTCGAGCGTCGATAGGGAATCCGTGGGTGTTCAAAGATGTTGCGACCCTGCTCGGCGGCGGTGAAGCGGAGGGGCGACACAGTGTCCAGGAGCACAGAAGAACTATTCAGGCCCATGTCGAGGCCGTAGTAAAACTCAAGGAACGGGAACAGCATTTCAGGAAACGCGGGCGCATGAATTCCGACGAGGCGGCCGCGGTTCTATTTCGTCCGGTGCTGCTTAAGTACATGGCCGGTTTTCGGGGAAGTTCGTCGATACGCCGCGGTCTCAACTCAATGCTCAGCACGGCTGAGATCATGGCCGCCGTCGACAGAGTCCTTTCTGCCCACGAATCGGATTGGGTGGACCACGCGTGAATCCTTGATCTTGACCTCCGACTCTGCTTAAATGCCGCACAAAGCGTGGGGGGTTTGGAGCAGGAGCGCGTTATGAATGACAAGTCGCAAGTAGAAGCATCGGGAACCGGGAATCCGGATTTGGCCGCAATTATCGAACGTGCGAAGCACGAGCTCGAACAGATGATAGATCTGAACCCTCAGATCATGCTGCTGCTGGACGCGGGGGGTACGATCCTGCGTTCTAATAAGGCATTGCTCGAAATGATGGGCGAGACGTCCTTCTTCGGGGTCCTTGGGAAAAACGTTTCCGATATCATGGATTGCGGCGATCCCAAGTTCTTTTCCCGCCTCCTTGATGAAGGTGGAATCTCTCAGGGCGAGGCCCTCGTCAATCTGCCTAGCAGGGCTGCTCACATGTTGCGCTTCTCGGTTGTCGGTTCCGGCAGGGAATCCGAGCTTCGGGTCATAATTGTCGAAGATATTACCGAGGAGAAGACCCGTGAAGGCGAAGTCAAGCAGGCTCACAAAAAGGAAGCTGTTCGTGAGCTTATGGGCGCGTTGATGCACACGATCAACCAGCATCTCACCGTTATAAGCGTGAGAGCAAAGCTTATGTCAATGGCCCTGGAAAAAGGTTCGACGGATCAGAAAGAATTCAAGAAGAGCCTCGATGACATTACGAACCTGACGATGAAGATTGCGGAAACGCTTAGCCAGGTACGTGAGCCGGGAGAGCTGCGCACAACCCACTACTTGAACGGCACAAACATCCTCGACCTGAACGCTTCAGCCCAAACGCCTCCGCCTGCAGAAGACGACTGAGATGGCCCTATGAGAGCTCGGTTGAGATATGCTGTCCCGTCCCGGTATGAAATCCGCAACTGATGCACAGCACGGAACCCGGCGCCAGGGCTTCTCCACAGCTTGGACACCCCGTCTTCGCGGCCACCGTTCCCGCAGGCACCGGGATCGCAATGGCCTGTTCGCAAGCTGGACATTCAATGGTTTCCCCGGCCATATCGGTCGGTGCCTCGAGCGATTGATTGCAGCGAGGACAGCTGAACTCGATATCTTCAGCTTCAGGCATTTGAAATCTCCCTACAGATGATTTTATGCGCTACACGAGGACTATACTCAGCCTCATCACTTGTAGTCAAGACGGTCTGACACGTTGACGCGTCACGCCTTTATGCCGCAGATCTTTACAATACATTTACTGGTCCACCTCGTAGCGGTGGACCTACTTCATCTCAGTACGTCCACCGCTACGAGGTGGACGCCGTCCAACACTGTCCCCGTGCGTCACACACATGGTGCGATGCTCCTACCTGGCAGACAAATAAATCTCACCGTCGCTGGGTGTTTCTTCGATTTCGTTGTCCTCGAGGAGGTGCCGCACGGTTTCGTTGACGCGCGGCCGTGCTATTCCGAAGGCCGCTGAGATCTGTTCGGCAGTGCATGGCCTCCGTTTGAGCATGGCCAGGATTTCGGTCCGCGGTGGCTCAATGTCCCGCGTCTCCTTTCCCCGAAAGCTCGCCACGACTTCCGCAGGCGGCGAGAACAAGGCCGACAGTTCCAGGAGTCTGCGAGGACTCACGGCTACTGCCAACGGATCAGCAGGAGGTCTAACTGCAGTGTTCAAGTGTACGCGGTCGGCGCCGATACGGTCGACAAGCCGGGCAATTCTGGCGACTTGTGAGTCATCGGTGTTTACTCCTTCCAGGAGAAATACCTCGATCCATAGTTTCCCTTGAAACTGGTCCCTGAACTTCACGTAGCTTTCTACCATGGCATCGAGCGACACCCCTGTGCAGGGCCTGTGAAGCCGCTCGTAAGAGGCCTGGTCCCACGCGCTTAAAGATACTTTTACAAGCGATGCCCTGCATGCATCCTCTCGTACCTCCGGGAGTGACAGAAGGGTGCCGTTGGAAAGAATGGCCGTCGCCGCCGAAGCGTTGTCACTGACAAACTCCAGTATTCGTCCGAAGTTCACGTGAAGAGTTGGCTCGCCAGATCCGGCCAGCGTTATGTAATCCGCGCCCTCACCCTCGCGAAACCAATCTGACAGTTCCGCGATCACTTCATCGGTCGGAACGTATTCCTTTCGAGCGAGCGTACTGCAGGTTGTCGCTCCAACTTCACAGAAAAGGCAGTCCAGCGTGCATGTCTTGAATGGCACCAGGTCAACCCCCAGGGATCTTCCCAGGCGACGGGAAGGAACCGGGCCAAAAAGATATCTGTAACGTGACATAACCGGAGAATACACGAACTGGCACCGTCTTTGAAATGAAGGATTTGGATAAGTATCTCCGCTATTGGCGGAGATACCATGGTTGATGGTTGATGTGGAAGTCATTGAAGAAATGACTTATCATTCTCAAACAATCTTCTTCCGCAAAGAAGGATCGATTAGACATGAGCATTGCGAAGAAACCAAAGCTGGTCAGGCTGTTCTGCGGTATTATCGCCGTATCAGAAGACGCCATAAAGCAAGTGGAGCAGGAACTGGTCATGCTGTTCGGGCCCATCAATGTCGCTACAGGCACAATACCCTTCGACTGCACGCATTACTACGAGTTGGAAATGGGTTCGGGACTTCTCCGCAAGTTCGTGGCCTTCGATAACATGATCGATCCGGGAGATCTCGCTGACATCAAGACCCGCACAAACAAGATCGAACAGAAGTACATGACAGCCGGAACTTCGGGTGCAACATCAAGGCGCGTCAACCTGGACCCGGGATATGTCACTCCGGCCAAGGTCGTACTTGCCACTGCCAAGAACTACACTCATCGGATTTACCTTTCCAAGGGAATATTCGCCGAGGTCACCATGACCTTTGACAAGAATGGATGTGTCTTCCTTGACTGGACGTATCCGGATTTCAAGACACCCGGTTACACGGAGTTCTTTCTTGGCTTGAGGGGCGAGTTGCTGGCTGCACTGGTTGACGGCCGCGTTGATGCGGACTCTTCTCATGGATGTTGACCTTGCGGGAACTTGCTTTTTGGCGGTTGTGTTTTTGCGGGGATGTGCATATAAGTAGCGCTCGTTTTCTGCGGAAAGCCCGCTTTAGACGGTCTGTACTGCCGCGAAGAACCGGAAAAATGAAGAAACCGAACCTTATCACGTCAACAATACTCGCCTCATCCTGCCTGTTCACGGTAGCGGCTTATGCCGGAATCGATGGGGACTCCGGCGGGGATATGCCACACCGGATGATGACGCTCGTCGTGCAGTTGGGAGTTATTCTGTTGGCGGCCCGCCTCGGCAACATTCTTTTCCGGCGGCTCAGGCTTCCCGGGGTGGCCGGGGAACTCGCGGCCGGGATACTCATAGGTCCCTACGTCCTGGGTGCAGTCCCTCTTCGCTTTCTGGGATTCCCGAACGGACTCTTCCACGTTTCAGCGGATATCATGCTGGCCGGCATTCCCGTCTCTCCCGAACTTTACGGCATTTGTGCAGTGGCTTCTGTGCTGCTCCTGTTCATGGTTGGCCTTGAAACGGATATCAGCCTGTTCATGCGCTACTCGGTCGTGGGCAGCCTCGTGGGTCTCGGCGGCGTCACCGCCTCCTTCGTTTTTGGGGACCTTGCCGCAGTAGGGTTCTTCCGCATTTTTCTCGGGCAAACAGCGGGCTTTCTGTCGGCGCCATGTCTCTTCCTCGGTATAATAACTACTGCAACATCGGTTGGCATTACGGCCAGGCTGCTGAGCGAGCAGCGCAAGCTTGATTCTCCTGAAGGTGTCACGATACTGGCAGGCGCGGTTTTTGACGATGTTTTGGGCATCATTCTCCTCGCCATAGGAATGGGAGTCATCGCCGCTTCGCGAGAGCCTGGTGATATCGACTGGGGCCATATCGCCATCATCGCGGTCAAGGCCATCGGTATCTGGATTGCCGCGACCGCCATCGGGCTTGTGGCTTCTCGCCGAATCAGCACGCTACTGAAATGGTTCAAGGACAGGTCCGCAATAGCAGTTATGGCCACAGGGTTGGCCCTGATCCTCGCGGGACTGTTCGAGGAAGCGGGACTGGCCATGATAGTGGGAGCTTACGTTATGGGGCTTTCGTTGTCGCGAAGCGATATCAACCACGTGGTGCGTGAGAAGATCCACCCCGTCTCTTCTTTCCTCGTTCCGGTCTTCTTTACCGTTATGGGCATGCTCGTCAACATCCGCCTCCTTCTCGCCCCCGAGGTCCTCCTGTTCGGAGTCATCTACACGCTGGTCGCGGCTTTCGCCAAGATAGTGGGATGTGGAATTCCCGCCCTCGCGTGCAATTTCAACGCAAAGGGAGCGTTACGGATTGGTGCTGGGATGTTGCCTCGCGGCGAAGTTACACTGATCATGGCGGGCGTCGGGCTCGCTGCTGGACTGCTTGACCAGAAGTTGTTCGGCGTCGTTATCTTCATGACTCTTGCCGCATCGATGATATCCCCGGGGATAATCACGTGGCTCTTCAAGCTCTCGGGAAGCGGACTCAAGAATCCCGAAGAAGAGGAGACCGGTGCGGCCGTTGCTTTCAGCTTCCCCTCTGTCGAGACCGCCGAACTTCTTGTGCAGAAACTGATGCGCGTGTTCAAGTCCGAAGGGTTCTTTGTTCACACGCTCCACCGCCGTGACAGGATCTACCAGCTCAGGAAGGATGAAGTGGTCATAGGCTTCGAGCAGTCCGGATCCGACATATTGTTTGATTGCGGCAAACCAGACATGCCGCTGGTGAATGCCGCCATGTGCGAAGTACTTGCCGACCTGGAACACACGATCAACGAGCTCAGAGAACCTATCGACCGCGCTGCCATCGTCCGTAAATTGCAGGATGAAGCGCCTGGCAAGCCGGGACAAATTGCGGCCGCATCATCTTACGTCGTTCGTGACACCATGCTTCCGCAACTTGAAGGCGAAACCAAGGAGGCCGTAATCGACGAACTTCTGGGCGTCATAAAGGGGAAGGGCCTTATCAAGAACCTGGAAGCCGCAAGGGACGCGGTCATGACCCGTGAAGCCAGCATGTCAACCGGCATGCAGTATGGAATCGCCATCCCTCACGGAAGGACAGACGCGGTTGACCACCTCGTGTGTTCCGTGGGATTGAAGCCTGACGGCATCGATTTCGATTCGATCGATGGCGAACCGTCACGTATCTTTGTCCTCACCCTGTCGCCGCTGAGTGCCGCGGCACCGCACGTGCAGTTCATGTCCACCATGAGCCAGATCCTGAATGAATCCGGCCGGGATACGCTATTGCGCTGCAACACGGCGGACCAGATGTATGACATTCTCTCCGGAAAACGGGATGCCAAGGGAGCACCAGGAAAGCCACGGAAGGAGAAGAAAAAGCGGACGCCGACTCACGGGAAGCCGCGTACCGAGCTGGAACCTGGTCTTTCAAAGTACCTGAAGTCCGAGTTACTGGACGTGAACCTGCCCGGGGAAACCAAGGAAGAAGTGATCAATGCCCTGGTGGATATCCTGGCAAGGCACGGGGACCTTAAGAATGTGGATGCCGTTCGCCGGTTAATCTTCGAGCGAGAAAGACAGATGTCAACCGGCATGGAAAAGGGCGTGGCTATACCCCACGCAAGAACCGACGAAGTGAGTCATCTCACTTGCGTGGTCGGGTTGAAGAAGGATGGCATAGATTTCGAGGCCATCGACGGTCAGCCATCCAACATATTCGTTCTGACGTTATCTCCAACTCAGGCATCAGAACCACACATCCAATTCATGGCCATGATCAGTCGGATTCTGGATGAAGAAGGTCGAGATCGCGTCCTGGCTGCCGAGACACCCGACGAACTGCGGTATGCACTCTCGGGCGGCGGCGCGGGCTGAGATGCGCAGCTCAGGAGAGCAGCGCTACTTCAAGAGTAGATCGCCCCTCCAGAGGTGATCGCAGAGTTACCCCGCCTACGCCTCCAGGCCGTTCACCAGCCTGGCGGCTTTCAGGGTGTTTAGCATCAACATCGTGATGGTCATTGGGCCGACACCGCCGGGGACCGGAGTGATGGCGCTTGCCTTTTCTTTCACGCCGTCAAAATCAACATCTCCCTTAAGGATGGCGACCATCCTGTTGGGGTCTTTCTTGCTGGGCTTCTCACCAACGCGGTTCACACCGACATCGATGACAACCGCGCCTTCCTTAACCATATCGGCGGTGACGGCGTTGGGCACGCCGGCGGCAACAATGAGAATATCGGCTCTTTTCGTGTGAGCGGCCATGTCGCGAGTACGCGTGTGGCATACCGTCACCGTAGCATTGGCGCCATCCTGCTTCTGGATCAGGATGTTGGCAATTGGTTTGCCGACGATGTTGCTTCTTCCCACCACCACCACCTCGGCGCCTTCGATCTGCGTTCCCGAACGCATCAGAAGCTGCTGGATGCCTGCCGGTGTGCAGGGAAGAAAATTAGCTTCACCGATCATGAGCTTGCCCACGTTGATGGGATGGAACCCGTCAACATCCTTGTTGGGATCTATGGCGAGAAGAACCTTTGTCTCATTGATGTGCTTGGGCAGTGGCAGCTGAACGAGTATTCCGTGGATCTTGGGATCGTTGTTGTACTTGTCGACCAGCGCAAGGAGTACCTCTTCGGTGATGTCTGCTGCTTGACTGTCCTGCACCGAATAGAAACCAAGCTCCTTTGACGTGCGCTGTTTCGCCGTGACATAGCTTCTTGACGCCGGATCGTCTCCCACAAGTATGGTCACCAGGCCGGGTACTATGCTGTTCTCGTTCGTGAGTTTCTCTGTCGCTTCCTTAATCTCTTCACGTATCTGTGCTGCAACTTCTTTGCCGCTGATAATCTTCGCTGTCATTAATTGCCCCTGCTATTTACCGCCTGAGACGGTCTCAATCATTCTTGGCCCGACCTGTTCATCAACTCTACAAGCCTTCTCGCAATCGCCTGCGCGATAGTCTTGTAGCTGAATTCGTGAGAATTCAGACTCCCCAAGCCCGGGACCCCCTTCGCCCCTCGGAATCCTCACGGATCCCGCTACATGGGACTTCGTGAACAAATCCCTATGAATAATCCAGGCTAAAACAATCCCTTGACCTTACCTGTATCCACGTCGACGTCGATTCTTCTGTAAGCAGGATTCGAACATGTACCGGGCATCAGCTTAATGGCCCCGGCCACGGGTACGACGAATCCGGCACCCTTGTATACGAGGATATCGGCGATAGGCAGCTCCCATCCGGTCGGACGTCCCTTCAGGTTGGGATCATGAGAGAGGCTTAGGTGGGTTTTCACCATGCATGTCCCGAGTTTTCCCGTCGCCGGGTCCGCTTCCAGCATCTTCGCCTTCTCCAGGGCAACATCAGAATAGGTGACCCCATCTGCCCCGTATACTTCTTTTGCGATGAGCTCTATTCTCTGCCGGAGCGGCGTCTCGAGTTCGTACAGCAGGCGGAATTCATGCTCTTCGTCACAGGCAGCCACGACGGCTTCCGCCAGCTCGATCGCACCTTCGCCGCCCTTCTCCCAGTGCTTCGACAGGGCGCACAAGGCACCGTTGTCTTCCGCAACTTTCCTGATCAGGGCAACTTCGTTGACGGTGTCCGTGAAGAAGCCGTTGATGCACACAACCGGCCGAACCCCGCTCTTCTTCACGGTCTCGATATGGGCGACCAGGTTCTCGCAGCCCTTCTCGAGGAGTTCCAGGTTCTCTTTCGTGTAGGCCTCATCCATGGGGACGCCAGGTCTAACCGTCGGTCCGCCGCCGTGCATCTTGAGCGCACGAACCGTCGCGACGAGAACCACCGCGTTGGGCTCGAGTCCTGAGAAGCGGCATTTCAGGTTCCAGAACTTCTCAAAGCCAATGTCCGCTCCGAACCCGCTCTCGGTCACGTGGTAATCTGCCAGGCGCGTTCCCAGCTGGTCGGCTATTATCGAACTTTGCCCTATCGCGATGTTCGCGAACGGTCCGGCATGGACGAGAACAGGCTGGCCCTCGACAGTCTGAAGCAGGCTGGGGTTGATGGCGTTGACCATCCAGGCAGTCATCGCGCCGTCCACTTCCAGGTCGGCCGTTGTGACCTCGTTGCCCTGTCTGTCATAGGCCAGGACAATCCGCCCCATCCTCTCTCGAAGATCCGCGAGGTTTTTTGCCACGGCAAGAATGGCCATTATCTCGCTGGATACGGTGATCGCGAAACCGGAATCCATTTCGTACCCATCCATCTTGCCGCCTTGGCCGATGCGAATGTTTCTCAGGGACTGTGCACAGAAATCCATTATCCACTTGAACTCAACGCGTTCAGGATCGACGTCGAGGCGAGTCAGGTTGCTCTTGGCGAGGCGTTCGTCGTCGTAGTTGTTCTCGTGCTGCATCCTGGCGGTAAGGGCAACCATCGCCAGGTTGTGGGCGTTGGTTATGGCGTCGATATCGCCGGTCAGCCCCAGGGAGAACTCGGTGAGCGGTATGCACTGGGCCAGCCCGCCGCCCGCGGCGGAGCCCTTGATGTTGAAAGTCGGTCCACCGCTGGGCTGGCGTATAGCCCCAATCACTTTCTTGCCGATCTTTCCGAGACCCTCTACCAGCCCCATGGATGTCGTCGTCTTCCCTTCTCCGAGCGGCGTGGGAGTGATGGCGGTTACGTCGATGTACTTGCCCTGTGGGACGCCTTCCAGGCGCTTCATGGCCTGTATGAAATCCACCTTGCCTACTCGTTTCCCCATCGGAATGAGTTCATCACGTGTTAGACCCGCCTCTTCGGCGAGTTGCTCCAGGGGCTTCATTGTCGCTTCTGCTGCTTCTGCGATCTCCCAGTCCTGCATCTTGGTGGCGTCGAGTTTCATGCATCCCTCGTTCTAGATGATTATAGCCGGCGATATAATGTTAAATGAAGTTTGCCGACCACTCCCTATTTAAGGGCCGTATGTTCCACTAACTGCAAAAAAAAGCAAGCTTTTGATGGGGCAATTCTACGTTCTCGGAAAATTGGTCAGTAGGAGAGCTTGCTCCCGCCGATGTACTCCCTGAGAATGGATATGCCAGGTACGGCGGTGTCGGAGGCGGCGAGGAAATTTATCAGGAACTCCGACATCCTCCTTGTCTCGGCGTACTCGGGGTTGGCGGGTTTGATCTGCATGAGCAGGGGTTCGACCAGGGGTTTCAACACGGCCAGCTCGTAATCCAATGCAGAATTGAACGTGGCGTCCGCCTCATTCTGAAATGGGAATATCCACCGCTTCTCGCCACGTCGAACGGCTGGCCAGAGCTGGAAGGTGAACAGTGGAGAATGACCGCGGAACTGGTGATCCCGAACAAGCCTTCGAATCAAACGGTTATCTGTCGTGGAGATCCTGTTGTTGGCGTCCACACTCAGCTGTGTCAAGGCGCTCACGTATACCCTGAACTTTTGCTCGACCGGAACCATGCTGGTCAGCATGGGATTGAGACCGTGAATTCCCTCGATGATAAGAATCTGCCCGGGCTCTAGGCGGAGATTCTGCCCTGTCCATTCCCTCTGTTTCGTCTCGAAGTTGTACGATGGCAGCTCTATCTCCTTGCCCTCGATCAGATCGCAGAGGTGCTGATTGAACAGCTCGAGATCCACGGCTTCTATGTGCTCGTAATCCGGTTTGCCCTGTTCGTCCAGGGGGTTGCGGTCGGCGCCTACGAAATAATCATCCGTGGCCAGCGTGACGGGGTGCAGCCCGTTCACGGTCAAGTGCGTCGTGATCCTTTTGGCAAAAGTGGTCTTTCCCGAGCATGATGGTCCCGCAACCAGGACCAGGCGTATGCGGTCCCGGGCGGCTGATATCTGGTCGGCTATCCCGGCCAGCTTCTTCTCGTGAAGCGCTTCGCTTGTCCATATGAGATCTTCTACCTTGCCGGATGCGATAGTTTCATTCAGGCGGCCAACCGTGTTGACACCAAGAATCCGTCCCCAATCCTTGTGTTCCTGGAAAATATGAAACAGATGAGGCTGATCCTCGAACGGCGGAATGTTCAGGGCATCGGTTCTGTCAGGTAGGTGGAGAACGAAACCCGGTGGATAGTGAATCAGCTTGAAACGTGAGAGAACCCCGGCGCTTGGAACGAGCGGACCGTGTGCGAGATCTGAGAAATCACCGCAGCAATGCAATACCACGCGCGGGGAGTTTCTATGCTTGAGCAGGTTCAGTTTGCTCGTCTGTCCCGAATCGGTGAAGGCCTTCACCGCATCGGAGTAGGCGACTTTACGCCTGACAATGGGAATGTCAGATTCAACCATCTTACGCATGCTCTGCGCTACGGCATCCAGACCCTTCTCACACATTCCTTCGTCACCGTTTTCCGTTGGGTGGAAGCTGCAGTAAAGGCCCGGGCCGAATGAATGCTCCACGGAGAACTCCGCGTCCGGCGCAACATCGCGTACTGCCTTTGCAAGCAGGAAGCAGAGCGACCGGCGGTAGATTCGCCATCCGTGAGAATCCTCCATTGTCAGGAAGGATACGTGGCTGTTCACGGTAAGGGGGTACGAAAGCGAAGAAACGTCGTTGTTCACCAGTGCAGCAATAAACGGAATTTGCGGCGATACAGGTGCGGGCGCCAGTGTCCCGACCTCAACCCCGTAAGGACATTCAATCATGCGTCCATCATCAAGAGTAACAGAAATCAAGCTCATTACAGCGGATCATAAATGAATTCTGCTGGTCCCGCAATAGGTGGTTCTTGAGCGTTATGCGCTGCGCGCGCAGAACGCAGTGGCTAGGAGTTAGGCGCTAGGCGTTAGCGGGAAAGGTCCGCCGTCCGCGGAGCCATGCCTGCCTCGTAACCCGTTGAAAACCGTGGGGTCGATTTGCACTGTCCAGAGTCCTAGCTACTAACGCCTTGCGCTGTGGGGTAAACATAATCTCACGCGATCAAATCACGCTGGCAGTGTTGATCGAAATCACAGCGCAGAGAGCTTCTTGATCGCCCCATGGGGCGTCATTTTTCTTCCTTTTCTTCTGGACCTTTCTTTCTCCGTGATTAGACTACAGTCGACGGGGAGGTAATAGCGATGACAGAGGCCATATTCGAGATTCATGGCGCGCATTTCGAGCCGAAGATTCGTTAGGCAGGTTGCGCGGGCGACGAAGGGATAAGTGCTTCGGCTACAGCATCGGCGAGAAGGCATCCGGTGTTTGTTAAGAACCACCTTTCGTCTCGCTGTTCAACAAGTCCAAGCCGTTCTTGTTCCAGCAGCGCCTGATGCCAATGATCCATTGGCAGATCTTCAGTCACGAAGTCGTTAAGGAACACTCCTTCCTTGAGCCGAAACGCGAACATCAGGCGCTCCGTTGCATCCATTTCCTTTGAAAGGATCTCTGCATCACAGTTGGGTGAGAGGCCTTGGAACAGGCGTGATACGTAACCGTCCAGACTCGCGGAGTTTGACCACCGTTTTCTGCCGACGCGTGACGAGGCCGCGGGACCAAACCCGACATAGTCCCCTCCCCGCCAGCAGGAAAGATTGTGCAGGCATTCAGAGCCAGGCCGTGAGTAGTTCGAGATTTCGTATCGATTGTATCCAGCCCCACCCAGGATATCTTCGGCAATGGCCAGAGCGTGAATCTGCACCTGCTCTGAAGGCATCGATACATGTCCGTCCTTGACCATCGCGTGGAGTACCGATTTCTCCTCGACCGACAATGCGTAGACCGACAGATGGTCGGGCTCAAGTCGGGCGGCGGCAAGCAGATCCCTCTTCCAGCCATCCGTATCCACTCCCGGCAGGCAGGTAATGAGATCAATACCGATCTTTTCAAAACCCGCCGATCGTACGGTTTCCACCGAGTCGGAAATATCCGTGGCGGAATGGCGCCTCCCCATTTGTCTCAATACCTCGTCATCGAACGACTGTGCCCCCAGACTGATCCGGTTGACACCTGCAGCTTTAACGGCGGAAAGCTTTCTGTCAGTGAGCGTTCCCGGGTTCGCCTCCAGTGTCCACTCGACCACCTTTGAAAGGTCCATGCGGTCGTGGATGGTTTGCAGCAGGCGTTCAAGCCGCTCATTATCCAGGATGGAAGGGGTGCCACCGCCAAAGTAGACAGTCTCCGGAGAAGACTCACCATCTATGCACATATCCAGTTCGCGCTCAAGGCTTTCGAGGAATGCGTTACAGGTGTTTGCATCGAACAGTTCGGAGTAGAAAGCGCAATACACGCACTTTCCGCTGCAAAACGGTACGTGTATATAGAGGTGTTCAATCGGAGTGTTCACTGTTTAGAATGTAGCAGGATTACGCGCAGAGTGCCCAAGTTTTTCACTGACCGGAAATGCTCAGCAAAGTATGTACCGCCGGCCCGACGGGCCTGTCCACCGTAGCCTCGGCGAAGGCGGGACCAGGTGCATGGGACGTGCATTGCGAGCGCACAACTTGTGTGAGCACCTGGAGTGCACGATCCAATGCACCTTCAATGCACATGGCGCCGTCGGACCGCCGGCGCCTACGGCTGCGCAAGCCTTCGCAGCAAAAGAAAACAGAACTTTGTATTGCAAAGTACTCTGGGGATTGCTATGTTCCCGTCAAGAAAGGTGGAGATATGATTGCTACACATGTTCATGATGCTCTTTCACAAGTTCGCAGGCTGCAGGCGCTGATTCTGGCGAGGAAGAATTTTCAGGGCTATTCGGGGGTAGCCCGAATGGCTTCCGGGACGGTTGTGCTGGGTGCCGCCATGGTTCTAAACTCTGACCTTGTCCCCCGTTCGGTGATGGCCCACCTGGTCGGATGGGGATCTGTCATGGGGCTGGCGATGGTGATCAACTACGGCGCCCTGGCGTACTGGTACTTCACGGATCCCGAAGCGAAGACGAGTCCCATGTCGCTTTTTCCGGCTATCG
>PVBE010613914.1_pt1 | contig 14316 bp, 21 predicted proteins | sample 1631181 | NCBI WGS metagenome assembly PVBE01 (sample SAMN08397723, study PRJNA350692) | Marine metagenome, whole genome shotgun sequencing project. | isolation source: water | place: Pacific Ocean | collected 2012-04
AAAAAATGCCAAAAGATTGGTTTAAAAAACACGGTAAAAAAGTTGGTGGCTTTAAGGGCGAATCAACAAGACGTGAATCAATGAATCATTTTGCTAAGGTTGTTGCAAATGGTAATAGATCAGTACAAGTGCTTACTGAAAGTGAAGTTATACAACCAGAAGTTATACAACCAGAAGTTACAGGACTTCAAGCATATATGAATAAACTTGAGGAAGGTAACGATGAAAATAAGTGAAATAATTGAATCTATTGATGAATCTTTTTGGGTTGGCGGCAATCACAATAAGCCCAAACCAGGCAAAAAAGGTGGTAGTGGATTTAAATATAGGAAAAGAAAAGCCCCGAAACCTTCTGCTGGAATTAAAGGTGGCCCAAAAACAGGACCTACGGCAAAAGTATCATTAGCAGGCGGAGGATTATCACCATGAGAGTACAAGAAATAATAATTGAAGATAATGTATCTGAAACAATGGGCGTAATGAAGGCTAATCCTAGTATTAAAAATTTAAGCAAACACCAACAAAAGCAAATTGATCTTAAAAAGAATGTTCAAGCTCATGATGAGCTTACAAAAAATCTTGGTTATAGTCCTGAAAAATCAACTCAGGCATTAATACATGCAAAAAAACATGGTATTGAACCAAGTGCAATGGTACAAAACTCTCCTCAATATAAAATGCGAGGACGTGGATATAAGAGTATCCGTAATAAATAAAAGTGTAATTTAAAGGTTGACTTTATTTCAACCTTTATGTTATAATAAGTTCATGAGTGCAAACGGCACGAATGATCCAGGCAATTAACGGCAAATATAGGAGAATTACTATGCCTACCTTAGCAGAAATAAGAGCGAAGTTAGTAGCTCAAGAACAAAAAACCGGTGGTAACTTTACTACCGACAATGCAATTTACCCCTTTTGGAATATCCCGGAAAACACAACTGCAACATTAAGGTTCTTACCTGATGGTGACGCAGAAAACACTTTCTTTTGGCAAGAACGCCAAATGATTAAGATTCCATTTGGAGGTGTTAAAGGCCAAGACGAAGGACGAAATGTTTTAGTCCAAGTTCCTTGTGTAGAAATGTGGGGCAAGGAATGTCCAGTTCATGCGGAAATACGTCCTTGGTTTAAAGACCCATCTTTGGAGAACGAAGCTCGTAAGTATTGGAAAAAGCGGTCTTATATCTTCCAAGGATTTGTGGTAGAGAATCCACTTAAAGATGACGAAACTCCCGAAAATCCAATTCGTAGATTTATTATTAATCCGTCAATTTACAAAATTATATCGGCGGCATTAATGGATCCTGACTTTCCAGAGATTCCAACTGATTACGAAAATGGTACCGATTTTAAACTTACCAAGACCCAGAAAGGGCAATATGCAGACTATTCAACATCTAACTGGGCTCGTAAAGAAAGAGCATTAAATGAGTTCGAAAGAACCGCAGTTGACACAAATGGCTTGCATACTCTTAACGATTTTATGCCAAAGCAACCAAACGACGACGAAGTTAAAGCAATTTTCGAGATGTTTGAGGCTTCGGTAGCCGGTGATTTATATGACCCAGAAAAATGGGGCTCATATTACACACCAGCCGGCATGAGTAAAACTGGGGGTGATACTAAAACAGTTCCTACTCCAGCACCTATAAGCGAACCTGCAAGTACTGTTGAACAACCCAAAGCAGAAGAGCAGACACAAGCAGATCCGCCGGTAACTGAAGAGGCAACTGACGGTAATAAGCCTTCAGCAGATCAAATTCTTGCGATGATCCGTGAACGTAAGAATTCCTAATATATCTTAAATCAGCGGGGCAGAGATGCCCCGCATTTTCTTGGAAAGTTAAAAAATGTCTAGACCTTTTGATATTTCAAAATTCAGAAATAGTATTACAAAAGCAGTACCAGGAATGGCAGTAGGATTTCATGATCCTGTTGATTGGATTAGTACTGGTAATTATGCTTTAAATTATTTGATTAGTGGAGACTGGAGTAAAGGTATTCCACTTGGTAGGGTTACATGTTTTGCAGGTGAATCAGGTTCCGGTAAAAGTTATATATGTTCCGGTAACTTAGTTAAACAAGCACAAAAACAAGGTATCCTACCTATTATACTTGATTCAGAGAATGCCCTAGATTCAGATTGGCTAGAAGCAATTGGTGTTGATACAGCCGAAGACAAACTTATGAGATTTGGTGTTTCAATGATTGACGAAGTAGCAAAATTTATAAGTGAATTTATGAAAGGGTATAAAGAACAATATTCAGATGCACCTTATGAAGAGCGTCAAAAAGTTTTGTTTGTAACTGATTCGTTAGGTATGTTACTTACACCAACTGACATTGACCAATTTGAAAAAGGTGATATGAAAGGTGATATGGGTAGAAAACCCAAAGCACTTACTGCCCTTGTTCGTAATAGTGTTAATTTAATTGCAGGGAATCCTGTAGGAATAGTTGCTACCAATCATACATATGCATCACAGGACATGTTTGATCCAGATGATAAAATTAGTGGAGGGCAAGGATTTATATATGCTTCCTCTATTGTAGTAGCAATGAAAAAACTTAAATTAAAAGAAGATGAATCAGGAAATAAAATAACTGATGTACGTGGAATTAGAGCGGCTTGCAAAGTAATGAAAACACGTTTTGCAAAACCTTTTGAGAGCGTACAAATTAAAATACCATACGATACTGGAATGGATCCGTACAGTGGTTGTTTAGATTTGTTTGAAAAAGCAGGTGTTATCGTAAAGGATGGTAATAAGTTAAAATACCAAACTCAAGACGGTAACGAAATTAAAGAGTTCCGTAAAAATTGGGACCATGAAAAACTACAAATTGTAATTAATGAAACCGGTGATAAGGAAATCCAAGTAGATACAATCGTTAAAATGGCAGAGAATCTTATAAATAAAGACAACTTTGACGAGGATGTAGTAGATGCAAATGAATGATAGTGATGTTGCTTTTTTTCACGATATGTTTGACATGTTAAAAGCATATACGGATAAAAAGGAACTAGAAGAAGCAACCGATCAATTGGTTGAAATTTTTGAAAATTACAGTTATACTATAGAAGATAGTTTACATAGTCTTAGAGGTTACAGTAAGACGCTCGATGCCGTGCTTGATTCAAGATACGAGGAAGAGCTAGATGAAGAAGAACCTGATGATTATATATATTAAATGTCCAATTGGTTTATAAAAGTACAAAAGGATTTAAGTAAAATTCCTGATTGTATTGATTATTTTAATGAAGAATTAAACAACATAGGGTTTGAAGTTTCAATGAAAGGTAATCTTGAAAAAACTTCAAGAGAAATGCCCGGTATTGTTGCACATAGATTTAATCAATTACAAGAGCTTGAAAGTATATTAGAACACCTTAATATTGAAATGCGAAGAGAACGAGGTAGACTATTTAGGAAATATTTAGAGCATTACCAAAGAGCATTATCAAGTAGAGATGTTGAAAAATATGTAGATGGTGAGCAATCTGTTTTAGATTTACAAGGATTAATAAATGAGGTTGCTTTTGTCCGTAATAGATATCATGGGCTAATGAAAGCTCTTGAAGCCAAGCAATTTCAAATTAATAATGTTATTAAATTGAGGGTTGCTGGATTAGATGATATAACTTTATGATTGAACAAGAATCGGGGCTATTCAAAACTATAGATGAGGCCAAAGTCGAGGCAAAAATACTTGCCGAGTTTTATAAGGAAACAGTGGTGGTAACAGAGCATATAGATGGGTTCGAGATTGAAATGTATCCAGAATGGGCGTATACTGACAAAGAAGTTAAACTTTTTGTCGATCCCGACACCATTTATGCATAATAAATAAAAAAAAGATAGAAAAAGTGAAAAAAATAGGAAAAAAAGGTTGACTCTTTGGCTAAAGATAGTATAATACATGTATAGTTAATAACAAGGCTAACACAGGCAAACACAGGAGACAACATGATACAGCCAGGAACGCAAGTAACGTTAACCGGGGGCGTGTACAGAGGAAAAGGAATGAGTGGAACCACTGGAATTCTTGTTAAAGAATACCAAAATTTTAATGCTCCAAAAGATGGATGGGATGGTTTTATTACTATCCGCACAGATGATAATAACATCCGAGTCAAAACTACCAATTCAAATTTTGCACCTTATGTAACCCTTGAAGAAGGAGACACAATGGTTAGTGAAACACCAGTAGTTGTTGAAAAGACAGACGAAGAGCGTATTTCAGAAATTAAAGAGCGTTTCGAAATTTTGGACGAAATGACCCAAGCCAGTGTAGATGGAATTGTACGTGGAATGGTTGTAACAGGACCTCCTGGAGTTGGTAAAAGTTTTGGTGTTGAAAAGGTACTGGAAAAGAATAGCATGTTTGATAAACTTGCTGGTAACACTATTAAATTTGGTGTTGAAAAAGGTGCCGCTAGTGCAATTGGTTTGTACCAGTTACTTTACAGGTATGCAGATCCAGGAAGCGTTTTGGTACTGGATGATTGTGATAGCATCCTTTGGGACGAAGTTAGTTTAAACTTGTTAAAGGCGGCTTTGGACTCCAGTAACAAGCGAATGATTAGTTGGAACACAGAGAGCTCAGCATTACGTAGAGAAGGTGTTCCGGAGAAATTTGAATTTTGTGGATCAGTTGTTTTTATCACAAACTTAAAGTTTGATAAAGTTAAAGGTAAAATCAAGGACCACTTGGAAGCGATTCTTTCAAGATGTCATTACTTGGATTTGACACTTGATACAATGCACGATAAAATGCTTCGTGTAAAACAGATTGTTGCAGACGGAATGCTTCAAAAATACAACTTCAGTAAGGCAGAAGAAGAACAGGTAGTTAACTTTATGGAAGCCAATACTGATCGTTTGCGAGAAGTTAGTTTGCGAATGGTAACCAAACTGGCAGACCTTAAAAAGATGTCAGAGCATCGATGGATGACACTTGCTGAGAATACTTGCATAAAGCGAGGATAAGCGAGTTTCAAAGGTGTTGGTGTACCTAACTTGGAGCCAGCACCTTTTTTTTTGGCAATTAAATGGATTGCATAATAGAAATAAAAGACGAAGTAAATGTTAAGATACACAATTTAAGTTTAATAACAAGGCGTAAACTAGAGAAAAAGTTTAAGTATTTTATGCCTTATGCTTATCATGTTCCTGCATATAAATTAGGTCGTTGGGACGGTTGTGTTAGTTATTTTAGCCCTGGTGCCGTTACCTACCTAAATCTTCTTGAAGAAATCATTCCAGTACTTGTTGATGAAGGTTATCAAATTAATATAAAAGATAGCCGCGATTCTACTGCATTAGATTTTATTACAGTTACCCAAGAAACCCATAAAGATAAAAAATGGCCTAAAGGTCATCAAGATGTAGGTAAGCCAATTATACTAAGAGATTACCAAGTTAGTATTATAAATCAATTTTTATCACAACCACAATGTTTACAAGAAATTGCAACAGGAGCAGGTAAAACACTTGTTACGGCTACATTAAGTCAGTGTGTAGAGCAATATGGTGGCACTTTGATTATTGTACCAAACAAAGATTTGGTAACTCAAACAGAAAAGGATTATATTAATTTAGGACTCGATGCCGGTGTGTATTACGGGGATAGAAAGGAACTGGGCAAAACCCATACGATATGCACTTGGCAGAGTCTTAATGTATTAGATAAACGATTTAAAGATGGTGAAAGTGAATTAGGCTTACATGATTTAATAGATGGTATTAGTGCAATTATTGTTGATGAAGTACATATGGCAAAAGCAGATGTACTTAAACGATTACTTACAGGACCATTTGCAAAGGTACCAATCCGATGGGGATTAACAGGCACAATCCCAAAAGAGGATTGGGCCTATGTATCATTAGTTGTTAGTTTAGGTGGTGTTGTAAACCGCTTAAAAGCGTCGGATTTACAAGATCAAGGTGTACTTGCAGACTGTAAAGTAAATGTCTTGCAATTACAGGACACAATACAGTATAATAACTATGCTAGTGAGTTGTCGTATCTTACGACAAACGAAACTCGCATGGCTTACATTACAGAATTATTAAAAGATATTATTAAAGGCGGTAATACATTAGTATTAGTTGATCGTATTAAAGCCGGAAAAATACTCCAAGAAGGATTAGGAGATGAGAGCGTTTTCATATCAGGTTCGGTTAAGTCAGCAGACCGACGAGAACAATACGATGAAGTACAAACTGCTGACAACAAAGCAATTATTGCTACTTACGGGGTTGCATCTGTTGGCATCGATATACCTAGGATATTTAATTTGGTCCTACTCGAGCCGGGTAAAAGTTTTGTCCGTGTCATACAGTCAATCGGTAGAGGAATTAGAAAAGCAAAAGATAAAAACTTTGTCCAAATTTGGGACATAACCTCTTCTGCTAAGTTTTCTAAAAGGCATCTAACTGAACGTAAGAAGTTTTATAATGAGGCTCGATACCCTTACACAATAGAAAAAATAAAATGGTGATATGCTATTACATACATTAGAACATGGTGTATACGACATAGATCGTATACCAGAAGAAATAGATAATATGTATTATGGAGTATTGGATTATAGTGATCAAAATTCTCCTGACTTTATATATTGTCCGTTAGTATTTTTAGAAAGTTTTAGTACACCTTGTTTAGAAGTTGAAATAGGAGGAAATAGGTTTCATATGCCATTAGATTGGCATATTATTATCGCAGATAGATTTACAGGAGAAAGTGAATTGTTATCATTAGTTCATTGTACAGGAAGAAGATTTTCAGCATTTTGTTTGGATATGAGTAATAGTAGTATTATGCCAGACTTTGGTGATTTAGATGTTGTTAATGTTTATACTGAGAAAAAATGGTATGTACCTAAGTTAAGAGTTGGGCATATATTAGCAGTACCTGTCAATCCTAAGACTAGCATTTGTGCATTTTTTGTTAAAGATATACAAAAGATTCCTGAGGTATTAGATTTTGAAAAGTTGTGGGTATAAGGGGAACAAGAGTTCCCCTTTTGGATTATCAGTCTGCTTCGAAATCGTCTGCGCCGGTAAAGGAATCGTCCGTACCTGCTTCTTCAATTTCAGCTCTGTCATCAGAGGCATCAGTTGTGAATGTCCATGGCATAGATGTACCTGAATCAAGCATAACTCTATGTCCAGTAATTTTTGTAACTTGGCGAATTGTTCCGCCATCGTCTTTTACTGTTACAGTCATTTCGCCTGAGGCTAATGACCCTTGAGCTTTATCAACTAATGTGCATGTTGCATAAGTGGTACCGTCGTAGCATTTATATCGCTTGGTACCTTTTTGTGCAACGATCCAGCCGTTTACTTCGGCTGTTCCATTATGATAACGACATTTTAGTTCGTTGCCAGCATCTGGTGAACCTATATGTCTTTTAGCAATTGGTCTTCCCATTTGTTTCTCCTAATGTGGGTTCTATCCACTACGGGGTTGGCGCCCCATAAAGGTTGCAAATTCAACCTAAATCGTGTATTATATATTTATTATGAAAAAGATTGACCTTAAATCGATGTTAGGAGCAGTTGATAGACGTAACAAGGATTTTTACGAGCAACTATCCGAAGAACAAGAAAAAGAATTTAGTCCGTTTATGGTATTACGTTGGACTAGTAGTGTTAAAGGTAGCAAGCAATTACAATCGCATTATTTAACATATGCTAATGAACTATTAAACAAAAACTTTTCAATTTTATATAAGCATAAAAAGTTATTTTGGCAATTAGCATCTGTAATTGGATTAGGAAGTAATCAATTTCATCCGTGGATAGGTCCAAGTAAAAAGAGTAAAAAGGATGAACTTACAAGCAAATTAAGTGCATTGTATCCAGGATTAAATCAAGATGAATTAAACATACTGTTAAGTAATAAAAAAACAGTTCAAAGCATGTTGGATGAAATAGATGGCAAAGTTTAAATGTAGTTTTTGTAATCGTGAATTTGTAAAAGAGACAACATTAGCATCGCATTCCTGCCCAAAAAAATTATACCACAATGATAAAGATGAAAAGTATATGATTATAGCATTGTGGTGTTATAATAAGTTTCTTGCTAGAAATACTTACAGACAAGCAGATATAACAAAGTTTTTAGCATCACGACACTACATGGAGTTTATTAAATTTGCTAGGTACTTACTGGAAGCACAAATTAAAAATTATCAAGAATTTATGGATTGGATTTGCGATAATAATGTTAAAGTAGACCATTGGAGAAAAGATACTACATATGACAAGTTTATTAAACAACATGCATTAAAAGAATCGTGTCAAAGAGCATTAGAAAAATTTGTATTATGTACACAAGATTGGGCAGAACAACAGAGTAAACCAATGCAAGATTTTTATGTAGGAGTTAATTCACCTACAATATTAAAACTTATACGTGATGGCAAATTAAGTTTATGGATTGCAGTTGGTACAAATTTTGGAAAGCAATTACTATCCAAAATGGAAGATAGTGAACTTAAACATTTGGATAATTGGATTGGTGACGATTTACCAAAATGGAATCGTTTATTTGATAGAAATAAAGACGATCTTAATTGGGCTGATAATGTAATTACAGAGATGAAGTTTAATGGCGTTCAATACTGATGTTGATATTGATGTAGCAGATAGGGATAAAGTATTAGATTTATTTAAACATGTTCCTGCAAAGCTCACAGATGATAAGAAACATAAAACGGGTGTTTATTTTCATAATGTACCAACTGATCATTTAAATGGTACTTGTGCTATTGATTATAAACAAGCAGACGATCTTGGATTTTTTAAGTTGGATGTAATTAATAATAGTGCATATAAAGATATAGATCCAACTAAGTTAGAGGAGTTAATTTCAAAAGAACCAAATTGGGATTTGTTGTTGGAAGAAAAAGTAGTCAAGAAACTGTTTCATGTACATGATCACATTGACATATTGCGAAAGTTAAAACCAAAAAGTGTCGAACAATTAGCCTCGGTATTAGCGATTATAAGGCCAGCAAAGCGACAACTATTGGAAGAAACATGGCAACAGATAGAACAAAAAGTGTGGCAAAAACCAGTAGATGGAACATATTACTTTAAAAAATCTCATGCTATAAGTTATGCAATACTTATTGTAATGCAATTAAATACAATAACAAATGAAACATGAACAAATCAAACATGATATTAATAAAGATGGCTATCATGTTATTTTAGACTTTATAAGTAGCGAGCAGGTTGCTGAAATGCGGAAACTTTGTGATGAGTTACCGCCTCATAGAGGAATTGTTCATGGTTGGACGCCAAGTCAAGCGATGTACGCCAACGACGGGCTACCGTGGTTGTATTATTATACCCCGTACATACGTGAAAACAAAACAATTAATTATATCAAAGAAAAACTATGGCCAATTTGTACTGAACTATTAGGACCATGTACTTTTCGAGCAACAGATTTTATTGTAAATTGTGCTCGTTCATATAGACAAAAAGAACTTATATATAGACCGCATGTTGATACACCGTATAGATTTGAGAAATTTAAAGATAGAACAGATTTAATAGGAATGCAAATAGCAATAGTCATTGATGAACTTACAGAAGAAAATGGCGCCACCGGATATATACCAGGATCGCATACTTTGAAATATGAGTTAATGGATCATGGAAAAAGCACAAATCACGAGAAGTATGTAAACTTTTTTTTATCTAATTGTAAGCAACATATAGCAAAACCAGGAACCTTGATTTTATGGGATGGTAGATTACTACATAGTACAATGCCTAATAAAACAAACACTAATAGAAGGCTGTTTTTAATAAATGCAATAAGCAAATCGATATGCGATGAATTAGATATACTTGACCCAATTAATTAGGTTTTTTAACTAATTCTATAGTTCGGCGTTTAGTTCGCTTTTCGGAAATATTGAATAAATTAATTTCGTGACCTCTGTCAATAGTTGTGTTTTTTGCTGAAAGTACCATTAAATATGGATAGAATTCTTTCATATCATTATATAGAAAAAACGTTATTGGAATCTTTCTATTTGATTCCCACCACCAAGTTTCACCTAATGTAATAAAGGTTTTCTTGAGGTTAGCATGTCTTATAGAATTATAATCAAAAAACATGACAAATGCTGAGTCACTTTGTTGTATGATTCCCAAATACTCTTTATCATTAGATCTAATGATACTTAAGAAAGGGAATCGTTTTAAAATCTGTTCGTAGTCCATAAATATTATATAATGGGGTAAATCACTGTGAATATTTATACTTTTTCCAACACGTATTTTTTAGAAGATAACCCCGCAAAAGGTGCCTTGACAATGCAAGCAGGAAATGTTAAAATAATAAAAAGTGTAGCAAATACAGTTAATTTTCAAGTTAAAGACAAAGATAGAAAAGCAGTAAAGATTGATAACTTGTCTGTATATGCTAATATATTGAATACTGACGGAACACTAATAAAAAATATTAAGTGTATTAAAAATACTGTAACTGAGGGAAATTTTGATTTAATTACTGCCCAAGGTGATTTTGAACATACAGATCCAGGAATGTATAGATTAAGTTTTTATACAGAAGATTCAACTGGAATTAAAAAACCATTGTTTACAAACCTAGCAGGCACTGGTAATTTAAATGTAGAAATAGAAGACTCAATTATAGCATCGCCAATAGATAGTATTACAGTTTCAACATTTAATGAAACAAGTGGCGGTTCAGGTATATATGAAAGTTCTGCTATTAGATCACATGAAGTTGCAGATAAACATGGATTAATTACTTTTGTTGCATACCTAAGTTCTTATTGGGGCAAACTATATTGCTATGGAACATTAGATGATACCGTTTCGGGTAGTAGTGCATGGTTTGCAATACCTTTAGGATCAATAAATGATTATGCTGATTATACATCTGCTACAACAAAGTTAGATCCGTTTAATTTAACTATTGCAACAAAGTATATAAAATTTCAGCATGTACCAGATGCAAGTAATGCAGGAACATTAACCAAAATTTTAGTACGAGCGTGATACTAGATTATGTAAAGACATTACTCCCTATCAATACTAAAGTCAGTCCAAGTGGCTGGCATACCATGAACTGTCCTGTATGTACGTTCAATGGACAATCACGACCCGATACAAGAAAACGAGGAGGCTTTAATTTTAATAATGATGCAGTAGCATATCATTGTTTTAATTGTGGTTTTAAAACATCTTGGCTTCCGGGTAGGAAAATTACATCTAAATTTAGAGTTCTATTAACTAATCTAGGTGCAACAGATAATGATATTAAAAAACTTATACTCGCATCAATGCAAATAGAACCTGACAAAGCACAGGTTACATTTGATTCATTAGCAATACCAGGACAATGGAAAGAAGAAAAACTACCAATTAATGCTAAACCAATATTAGATTGTGAAGCAACAGACGAGTTTACTAAAGCATTAAAGTATCTTGAAAAACGTAGTTTATTAGATGCAGGTAATTGGTACTACACAAACGAAAAAGTATACAATTTTAATGAACGTATAATTTTACCATTTGAATATAATAATAAAATTGTAGGCTATACTGCTAGGTTATGTAAACGGCCTAAGTCACGAAGTATACCAAAATATATTACAAGGTCTCCGCAAAGTTTTTTATTTAATTATGATCAGCAAACTAATGTTAAATATACGATTGTATGCGAAGGCCCATTTGATGCACTAATGGTAAATGGTGTTGCAGTTTGCGGTAATCATTGTAATAGTAGACAAGTAGATTTATTAAATCACTTGCCAACAATAAAAGTTGTAGTACCAGATAAAGACGGCAAAGAATCCAACTTAATGGATATTGCAGTTGAGAACAAATGGCATATAAGTTTGCCAGAATGGCCGGAAGGTATTAAAGATATTTGTGATGCAGTAGCACATTATGGCAGGCTCGAAGCCTTACTTACAATTCTGTATGCTAAGGAATATAACAAAATCAAAATTAAATTAAAGCAGAAAAAATGGCTGAAGTAGATTATACATACGAATTACAAAAAATGTTTATAGAATTTTTGGTAACAGAACCAGAACTTTATGCAAGATGTAGTAATATTGTTCAACCTGAATACTTTGATGCCACACTTAGAGAAAGTGTAGAATTTATACAAGAATATTCAGATGAACATTCTGCTATGCCTGGGTTTGAAATATTAAATGCAAAGACAAAAAGAAAGTTTGAAAAAGTACCAGTTACAAAACATGAAACAGATTGGTTCTTAGGAGAGTTTGAACAATTTTGTAAACATAAGGCATTAGAAAAAGCAATTATAGAATCTGCAGATTTATTAGAAACACAAGAATATGGTACAGTAGAAGGTATAATTAAAGAAGCAGTTAGTATTGGTTTAACAAAAAACCTAGGAACAGATTATTGGCAAGATCCACTTTCTCGGTTACAAGAGTTAAGAGATAAAAATGGTAGTACAAGTACAGGATGGAAAACAATAGATGACAAATTGTATGGTGGATTTAATAGAGGAGAACTTAGTATATTTGCAGGAGGATCGGGTGCAGGTAAAAGTTTATTCTTACAAAACTTAGCACTTAATTGGGCTGAAGCAGGATTTAATGTAATATATCTAAGTTTAGAACTTAGTGAAGGATTAACTGCAATGCGATTAGACAGTATGATAACAGGATATTCAACAAGAGAAATATTTAAAAATATCGAAGATGTTGAATTAAAAGTTAAAATGCATGGAAAGAAAAAAGGTAATTTACAAATTATACAATTACCAAATGGTTGTACAGTTAATGATATAAAAGTTTATTTAAAAGAATATACTACACAAACAGGTGTAGAACCACAATGCATACTAGTAGATTATCTAGATTTAATGATGCCAGCACAACGGAAGGTACCACCAAGTGATCTGTTTATTAAAGATAAGTTTGTTAGTGAAGAACTTAGGAACTTTGCAGTAGAAGGAAATTATTTGTTTGCAACGGCATCACAGTTAAACAGAAGTGCAGTAGACGAAATAGAATTTGATCACTCACATATTGCAGGAGGACTTAGTAAAATACAAACGGCAGATAATGTTATTGCAATTTTTACTAGTAGAATAATGCGAGAACGTGGTAGAGTGCAAATACAATTCATGAAAACTAGATCCAGTAGTGGTGTAGGACAAAAAGTAGAATTAGATTTTGATATTAATACACTAAGAATACAAGATTTAGCAGATGATATGGAAGAAACACCGCAAGAAAACCTGTATGATAAGTTAAAAAAGACGTCAACAATGCGGGATGAAACACCAAAAGAAAGTGTAACTGTTGATCAAACAGATAGATTGAAATCATTGATTAAAAAGATTAACTAGATAACATTGTTAAAAATGTTAAAATTACTTGATTATGCTCACGAGTTAACTGTCGACCGCTACCTAACATACCAAGTGCCTGGCGAACTTCGTCAGCATATGCAGGATCAGGGACAACTTGTCCAATCATACCTTCAATTGCTTGCATATTAATTGGAGGTGGTCCTTGTTGTTGTACTGGTTGTTCAATAATATGTGTCAATTTCATATAAATATTTATAACAGGATCTATATAAATGCAACGTAGAACAAAAAGTCTTTTACAAGAGATTAACGAAGTAATACCTCCTAAGAATAAAGGTATGGTTATTGAATCTCGTGGACAACATCTTATATCAACTGTTACTAATTTAATTGATATGATTTACGAAACATACGATAAAGAAATAGCACTAGATATACACAGAAGGCTTTTAATTAGCATTAAAAACCAAGATCCAAAAAAATTCTTAACAGGAATTAAACGGGCATCAAGTAATGAAAATATCTGAGATAATAAATGAAGCGGAACTAATAACTTCCCCTACTAGAGGCGATTCAAGTGGTCAGTCTGCTCGTTATAGAAAAGGCATAGATAAAAAGACCGGTAAAGAATGGTACCAATACAATAAGCAAGGTCATTGGGGTAGAAAACATAGTACAGAACAAAGTGCAAGAGATGATGCTCAACGTAAATGGGCCGCCGCAGGAGGACAACCTTATGCTGGTCGAAGTCCGAGCATGGATCACATGGTTCAAAAAATGATGCCACATAGAAAAAAATATGGTATGTCGCCAACAGATGTTGCAACGATGGCACAGATATCTTCCGGAGGAGGTTCCTTAGAAGATTGGAGAGCAAGATATCCTCGCAAAACCCCAACACAAAAAACAAAACCAGGGGTAGTAACACATCAATCTAAAAAGACTACTTTTGGCAAA
>PVBE012790225.1_pt1 | contig 14316 bp, 4 predicted proteins | sample 1631181 | NCBI WGS metagenome assembly PVBE01 (sample SAMN08397723, study PRJNA350692) | Marine metagenome, whole genome shotgun sequencing project. | isolation source: water | place: Pacific Ocean | collected 2012-04
ATCTCCTAAACTCTTTCTCACCCCCAAAGGCTGTGTCGATTGGAGAAAAGACGCTACTTCGTGTCCCCCCGGGTGAAGATGCAGAGAACATACAGGCTGTCCTCAACAAGGCTATAAGCATGGCGGGGGAGGACAAGACAGTGCGCGTGGAATTCGCTGCTGGAGCTGAATATCGGATCCAAGCGCCTGCCGGCAAGCCCGTCCTGGAGATCAAGAAGAGGGGGGAGGCTCATATCCCGGTGAACATGGAGATTGACGGGATGGGATGCACTTTTGTCGTCACCTCATGGTCCCGGTTCATGTCTATCTCGCAGGCGCAGAATATTGTACTGAAGAACTTTCACTTGACCTACGATCCGAAGAACATCAGCCAGGCGGTTGTCACCAGTGTGCTCGACGAGAAGAATGGGTTATACGAGATCACCATAGACAAAGGGCACCCATTCCCGAATACGCCCCGTTTCACGACGTCAGATCTTCGATGGGCGATTGTTATGAAGAAGCTTGCCGACGGAAGCTGGGGCATGAAAGCAGGCTGTCCTGCGACCTTTGGGTTCAAATCGAAGAAGCCTCCCGAGCATCTCGGCGAGCGACGTTTCAGCATACGCATCCATACCTCTTTAGATCACGGAAGACTGCGTGGTGCAAATGCCAACGATCCCTTGCGCCAGGCCCTTGAAACGGGTGACCATATTGCACTGCTTTCCAGAACAAACGGGCGTTCGTGTTTCTATATCTCACGGTGCCATTCTCTGGTCTACAGGGACATCGAGATCAATCATTCTCCAGGTGCTGTGTTCACCGACCAGTTCAGCGAAAGAACGTGCTACGTGGATGTCAAGGTGCGTCCCTCGGAAGGGGACCTTTTCACATCCACGGCCGACGGTATATTTACGACCAATCAGCGGAACGGTCCGTGGATTGAGAACTGTCTGCTCAAGGGAATCGGAGATGACGCTATCGTTCTCAAGAACAGCGTCGGGATCTACAAGAGTCCTTCGGAAGACCCGAGATACCCCTATGTTATGGGCGCACATAACGACTGGTTCTCGGTTCTTCCCGGAGACCGGCTTGCGGTGTACAGCATCCGCGAGAGGAAGCTCCTTGGGCAGCACCGGGTCAAGTCCGTGTCGAACCAGAGGCCATGGGGAGACAAGAATGTAGCCCTGGAACCAGGACTGACTCACAACCCGAAGGATCCTGACATATGGATCTACAATCTCAGTAACCAGTGCAACGGGTTTGTTCTCAGGAACAATACGATAATGGACCACCGCCGCTGGGGTGTTCTCTGCTCGGGATCCGACGGGTCGATCATCGGGAATCGCTTCATCCGTTCCCAGAACACGGCCATTTACCTCGTAAACTCTGACAACTACTCTGAGAATAGGACAGGCGCTGCTTCAAGTAATGTGGAGATACTGTCAAATCACTTTGAGGGATCGTGGCACGCTGAGAATGCCCAGCCCTTCGGCGTGATTGCCTCGCGAATAAATGGGAAGATCGAGATCACACGGGGAGAGGATGAAAACGCGTCGTACGGAACGGACTGGAACGGCATCACAAATATCAGTATCCAAAATAATTTGTTCAAGGAGTGGGATACCACTGCCCGAGTTCCTGCGGGGAAGAATTCCGGGGATATCGTCGAGCACGCTGTTCACGGGGTGTCCCTGCGCGATGTCAGGAACGTAAAGATTACGGGGAACACTTTCATCCCGGCCGCCAGCATGCATAAGGATGCGTACGCAGTGAAGATCAATGATTTTGCAGATGTCACGGTTGGAGACAATACCTTCCGAAGCTGGCCCGGGGGACCGGGAAGAGCAGTTCATAAGACAGGTGAACAGGAATGCCCCGCGAACTAGTTGTGCAGTCAGACGGCCAACCATTTTGTGTACCAAAACTCGATACTGAATCATGAATCAGTCTATATACCCTTGATTTCATTGCTTCTTCTCCCTCTTTTCCAGCATGTCACTTGTTACTTGGAGCATTGTAACAAGTAAGGTGCCCAGCCTCCTGAGAATGAATCTTGCCCAGGCAAAGGATACGCCGGGTCGAAGTCCTCAGAGCCTCTACACGGTGTCGGGAGGTCCAGACGCATAAACACCCGTCTCAGGTCGGGACATCTACGCCTTCCCCTAGTGCCGCTTGCGTGAGCGTGGCTACCCCCGCAAATTGTATGTGGGTGCGTGAGTGTGTGAGTATGTGGGTGAAAGAATGCAAGACTGACCCAATTGGTTTTATCGGTTTTCTTGACTCACATACCCACACACCCGGTTCATCTCGATACTCAAGGTTTTCAGGCTTGATAGGATCTGAAAGTGCCCACAGCGGTAAATGCTCCGACAGAATATGCATGGCAGAATTAGGCGATTCGTGCTATTATTTATAGTTTGGGGTAGGTCAGTTTATTTTGATGAGCTTGGATCGTGAAGTGAATGCGAGTGGAGAAACTGCGCGAACGTCTCACTCGCATTTCCGTCCTTTCAAACAGGTTTCTCTCTGTAAGCCAGATCTCTTGTAAGAATTCGTTGTTCAACGGAGGAGTGTCATTCCCGACTCCGCTTCGCCCGGGATGACAAGATAGCCGAACATGCATCTTAGAAAGTGTCACATAGCCCTGCTTTTCGCCGTAGCCGCGGTTTCCGCCCACGCCGACAGCGTGGTCATGTTCAACGAGATCATGTATCATCCGGCCGGCGATGCCCAGGAACTCGAATGGGTGGAGCTGTTTAACGGGCTTTCGTACGACGTGGATATCTCGGGGTGGCAGTTGGACGGCGGGATCGAGTACACGTTTCCAGACGGGACAATCATTCCGAGCGAGGGCTATGTTGTCATCGCGAAGTCGCCGACAGCCCTTGAGGCCGCGTCGGGCGTCACCAACGCCTTTGGTCCTTTCAGTGGTCAGCTCTCCAATGGCGGCGAGGCGATTCGTATCGAGAACAACAGCGGCCGCGACATGGACGAGGTCAACTACGGTGACGGTGGTGACTGGCCGGTTGCCCCGGATGGTTCGGGCGCCAGTCTCGCCAAGATTGACCCTTTCACGTCCAGCCCACCTCCGGGCAACTGGCATTTCAGCCGTCAGCTCGACGGCACGCCCGGAGCCGTGAATTTCCCCGGCGGAGGCGGACCAGTGGTAACAACGCTGGTTGATCGTGACGGAAGCTGGTATTACGACGATACGGGCGTTGACCTTGGCACAGCCTGGCGCGCTCCAGGCTATGATGCTTCCTCCTGGTCAAACGGCCAGGCCTTTTTTAACTCGAACCTGGGGAGTGGGGGCGGCTACCTGATCACCAACGGACTGGTCCAACGCTACCGCGCGGAAAGCATCACAGGACTGAGCGACAATGACGTGGTAGGCACCTGGTCTGACCTGGCCCTGGACGACGGAACGGCGCAGGATGCGACCTCCGCGGACGATCCGCGCTTCTTCGGCAATGTCGTCAACGGTAAGGCAGTTATCCGTTTTGACGGTGCAACGGACGAGATGCGTACGGCGCTGACGCCAGGCATTGGCCCTACAGACGGCTTTGTGTATTTCATAGTCCTGAAAGCCAATGCCTCCCCCGCGAACGGAACTGTCACCGACGGCAGCGGAGATTACATATTCGACAGGGAGAGCAGCCCCAACGGAAATCCGCTGGTTTCACTCAAAGCCGTCAGCGGCCGATTCGGCTACCAGAGCCGCTACGACAACGGCAGCGGCCTCGGCGGCCCCGTCTCCACGACGACCATTTCGCAGACAGGCTTCCAGATCGTCACGCTGCGGCGCAACCGCACCGCCGGACAGTTCGAGATCTGGGTAAACGGGACGCTCGAGGCCTTTACGACCGACAATGGCAGCGACCTGACACCGTCTCCGGTCAACATCGGCCGTCATGCCACCAGCACAACCGGCGGATTCATCGGCGATATCGCCGAGGTACTGATCTACAACCGCGAACTTGAGGATACCGAGTTGCAGTCCACGGGCTCTTTCCTCGCCGACGAGTACGACATCGATACCGGCTTCGAAGGAATCGTCGGACGTACGCCGCTTTCGCCCGCCACGTCCACCTGCTACTTTCGAAAATCCTTCGTGTTAGATGGCGATCCGACCCGGACAACGTTGTCGCTGGCATCGTGGATTGCTGACGGCGTCGTCTGCTACCTCAACGGGCAGGAGGTCCATCGCGCGAATATGCCGGGCGGCGCGATTGCGTTCTCGACGGCCGCACTGACAGACATCGCCGATCCGTTCACCCCCAGCTATGCGACGCCGTCTGTAGGCCCTCTCCTTGCCGGAGCCAATGTACTGGCAGTAGAAGTCCACAGGGCATCCGGGGGGACAAACATATTCTTCGGATCCGAACTGCAGGGCACGGAAACTGTACCCGATCCGACCGACGTACCGCCCCTGGCAATCAACGAGATCGAGGGTGTGACGAACGCAGCGTGGTGGATCGAGCTCGCCAATCTCAGCGGCACTTCGCTGAATCCAACCGGTTACGTCGTTTCGATCAGCGCCGACCCCGCGCGCGAATACACCATCACCAACACGTCCCTCTCAGCCGGCGGATTCCTCGTCCTGTCCCAGGCGGAACTGGGTTTCACCGCACTGGATGAAGATCCGGTCTTTCTCTACCGCCCCGGAAATGCCGGTGTGACCGACGCCCGCGTCGCGAAACGGTCCTTGCGTGGAAGACACGATACACGCTGGTTGCGGCCAAGCTCCCCCACCCCAGGCCTCACCAACGTGTTCACGCTCTCTGATGCCATCGTGATCAACGAAATCATGTACCATCACCAGGCGACCAACGATAGCGTCACGTTTGCGGAATCGTCCGAGGAATGGATCGAACTCTATAATCGCGGCACGGGAACGGTTGATCTGTCGGGCTGGAAGCTGGACGGAGGTGTTGGATTCGATTTCGGCGCTGGAACAACTCTCGACGCCGGCGCCTACCTCGTCGTGAGCAACTTCTCGGGGCAGTTGTCCAACCGCGGCGAAGCAATCGTACTGGAAGACGCGACGGGGAACCCGGCCGACGAGGTGCACTACATCGAGGGCGGGCGCTGGCCGTCGTTTGCGGACGGCGGCGGGTCCAGCCTGGAGCTTCGCGACCCGGACGCGGACAACAGCGTGCCGGAGGCCTGGGCCGCCAGCGACGAAGGGCGCCGCGCGACATGGCGCACCTACACAAACCGCGCAACCGCCGCCTCAAGCAGCGTCGGTCCCGACAACCAGTGGAAGGAGTTCGTGCTGGGATTGTTGGACTCGGGTGAAGTACTCCTGGATGACATCAGCATCATCGAGGATCCCGACGGTGCAGCAACCGAACTTATATCGACCGGTGACTTCGAGAGCGGCATCGGCGACTGGCGGATCATCGGCAACCACCGGCACAGCGAAGTCATCACCGATCCCGATGATGGAGGAAACCAGGCTCTCCGCCTGGTGGCATCCGGAGCCACGGAACACATGCACAACCACGCCGAGATTACGCTGGCGGGAGGTCAGAGCGTCAACAACGGGACGGAGTACGAAATAGCCTTCCGCGCAAAATGGATTGGCGGCTGTCGTCTGCTGAACACGAGACTCTACTTCAATCGAACGCCGGAGACGTTTGTACTCGATGTCCCCATGACGAATGGAACGCCCGGCGCAGTTAACTCGACATACGTTACGAACATCGGTCCAACGTACGCGGAGTTTTCGCACGAGCCCGTGGTACCGGACAACTCCGAACCCGTGACAGTGTCGGTCCTGGCTGATGACCCGGACGGCGTTGCGACCGTTAAGACGTGGTACGCCGTTGACGGCGGCGCGTGGCAACAGGTGGTGATGACGGGTCTCGCCGGAGAATACACCGCGATAATTCCGGCCCAAGCGGCCGCGTCCGTCGTGCAGTTCTACGTGGAAGGCATCGACGGTCCTGGCGCAATCTCGACATTCCCCTCGCGCGGCAGTGATTCACGCGCCCTGTACAAGGTCGATGACGGGCTGGCCAGCTCTACGCTGCATAACTTCCGAATAGCCATGACGCCTGCCGATGCTGACTTCCTGGATACGGATATTCAACTTATGAGCAATGAGCAACTTGGCTGCACGGTGATCTTCAGGGAGTCGGACGTTTACTACGACGTAGGTGCACGCTACAAGGGCAGCGAACGGGGCAGGGTCTCCGACAGCCGCATTGGTTTCAAGATCGGCTTCAATGCCGATCAGCTCTTCCTGGAAGCTCACGGAAGCGTGGCCATCGACCGTTCGGCCGGACAGTCTGTTGGACAAAGGGAGATGCTCATCAACCAGGTGATGAACCGCGGCGGCGGAGATCTCAGCAAGTACACCGATCTCATAAAGGTGCTCGCGCCGAAAAACGAGCACACCAGTGCCGCAGAGCTGCAACTGGCGCGTTTCGGCGATGTCTTCCTCGGTGGCCAGTTTGAAAACGGGCGTGATGGAACCATGATCGAGTACGAACTGATATATTACCCCACTTCAGCGGATGCCCAGGGCTACAAACGCCCATCGCCCGACAGCGTCGTCGGAACAGTTATAAATGACAAGGGCGACGATAAAGAGAACTACCGCTGGCCATTCCTGATGAAGAACCATCGCGCCCGGGATGATTACAGTGATTTCATCGCGTTCGCGAAGGTCTTCGGCCTGTCCGGCACATCATTCAATGAACAGGTGGGGGACGTAGCCGACGTGGACCAGTGGCTGCGCTACATGGCCTACGCGGTAGCCGACGGACACGGCGACAGCTACCCCTCCGGCAGCAATCGCCATAACACCATGTTCTACGTGCGATCCGAAGATGGGCGTGTACTGTTCTTCCCGCACGACATGGATTTCAGCTACAGCACAACGCGCGCACTGGTGCCGAACTCCGACCTCGGCAAGCTCATCGGAACACCGGGGCGCGAACGCCTCTACTACGGACATATGTGGGATATTCTGAGCACGGCATACAACGCGACCTACATGCAGACCTGGACCGACCGCTTCGGTGCATTACTACCGTCCCAGAACTTCGCCAGTTACCTCAGCTTCATCTCATCGCGGCACGATTTTCTTGTGGGAGAAATCAACGAACGGGTCGCCCCGGCCTATCCGTTTGCCGTGACAACGCCAAGCGGCTTGACGTACCCCGCATCGGACATCGATGTCGAAGGGGACGCCTGGATCGACGTCAGGGAGATCTATCTAGACGGTCAATCGCTTCCCCTTGACCCGAGCTGGAGCTCAGCGGGTTCCGGCTCCAGCACGACCTACTCGTGGTTGACCACCGTTCCTCTTGAACCGGGGTCCAACACACTGACCTTCCTCGCATACGATTTCCAGGGTGTCCTTCTTGGCTCGAACACCATCACGGCCTACAGTAGCGTCCTGGAACGCCCCCTGCAGGACAATCTGAAGATCACCGAGCTGATGGTTGATCCAGCCGGAGGCAGCGATTACGAGTTCATCGAGCTGTACAACGCTGGTGATGAAGCCCTGGACATGACTAATGTCCGTTTCACCGCGGGAATTGACTTCGACTTCGGGGCTGCCGGTTTCACCACGTTGGGAACCGGAACTTACTGCGTGGTTGTCGGCGACCCAGTGGCATTCGGAACGCGCTACGACACAAACGGTATTGTCATAGCGGGCACGTTCAGCGGCAAGCTCGCCAACGGGGGAGAGACAATCGAAATCCTCGGACCGCACAACGCGGAAGTCCTTCGTTTCGGTTACCAGTCGGGACGAGGCTGGCCCCTTGCTGCTGACGGGGCAGGCCATTCACTCATCCCCACAGACCTCCTCAACCAGCAGGCCGGTTCACTGGACTACAGCGGCAACTGGCGTGCGAGCGCCTACATAGGCGGTTCGCCCGGGGAGGCTGATCCGGAGCCGATCAAGGACGTGGTCCTGAACGAAATTGCGGCCCACACCGATTACAGCAACGCGGCGAAGCCGGAATACGATTCCAATGACTGGCTGGAGTTATACAACACCAAGACTGCAGGCGTCTCCCTCGCCAACTGGTACATGAGCGACAGCGCCTCGGATCTCAAGAAGTGGGCCATACCTGTAACTAACACCATTGCGTCCGAAGGTTGGAAGGCATTTGATGAGGTAACCGGGTTCCACAGTCCAATCACCAACGGTTTCGGACTCGACAAGGCCGGTGAGGAGGTGTTCCTCTCCCACCTTCCTGGCACAAGCGAGGACCGTGTCGCCGACTGCATACGCTTCAAGGGTCAGGAAAACGGAGTCACGCTCGGACGCTATACAGACGGAGACGATTACTGGTACACACTTGCGCCGACTCGCTCGGCTGCAAACGGCGTACCGGGCAGTCATCTCGTGATCAGCGAGATCATGTATCATCCGGAACCGACGGTTGCCAACCCGGAGAACAACACCAACGACGAGTACGTGAAGATCTACAACCCGCTGTTTGTCCCTGTGGAGTTGTGGACAACTGCAGGACGCTGGCGGATCAATGGCGGGATTGGGTACACATTCCCATCCAACACCACTATCGCTGCGGAAGATGAACTGACGGTTGTTTCGTTTGATCCCGTGACCAACATCACGGCGCGAGATGAATTCCTGGCGCATTATGACCTGGATATTGGCGACGTTACTATGCTGGGCCCCTACAGTGGTCAGCTTGACAACCAGAGCGACCGGATAGCCCTGGAGAAGCCCATTGAACCGGACCCGCCGGATACTGACGTTCCCTGGGTAATCATTGATGAGGTCATCTATTATGACAGTAATCCCTGGCCTACCGCCGCAGACGGGATGGGACCGCCGCTTTACCGTGCGGATCTGGAGGGAGCCGGGAGCGATCCGGACAGTTGGAGCACTGCCCCTCCTACTGCCGACGCGTTCGTGATAACGTCATTGTCGATTTCAGGCGGCACGCCGCTGGTAACATGGGAGGGACTGACGAACGGGGAATGGTACGTTGAACGATCGACGAATCTTTCCGAAGGCTTTACCCGGATAGCGACGAGCACGGTGAGCGCAGTTTATCATGATACGGCGCTTCCCGGATCGGCCACGGAGAGTTACTACCGAATAGCCGCCATACTCAACACCATCACCGTGTACACGCGTAACACTGCGGGATACTTTCAGCTCACTGTTCCTTCGAACGGCTATAGCCTTGTCAGTGTCCCGTACCAGAAGTTCCCTTTGTACCGCGGCACGGTGACCTCGAATACCACGCTCACGATCACTGACTACGGAGCATCCTGGACCGCGGGAGAATTTGCGCGGGGCGCGGCTGGACAGGAGCCAACCGGCACCAACTCCTTCTACGTGGAGATCCGCGACAAGGGCAATCCATATGAAGGGAAAATATTCCCGATCACAACAAACACTGCCACGGAATTGCAGATCGAGGGTGGAGCCGCGGCGGGCCTTACAACCGGCGCCCTGGCAACGGCATCTTATGCCATCGTGCCATACCAGCGTGTACGCGATATTTTCGGCGAACCGGATTCGCCACTCCTGGTGGGAGGAGGCGCCGTTCAAAGCGCGGATAACATCCTGTTCTGGAGCGGCACGTCGTGGCAGCGAATCTACAACAAGGACTCGGGAAACCCGTCTTTCCTGACGAACCACTGGCTGCTGGGCAGTACGGTGGTGGACGACAAGGCCATAGGCAGGGACAGTTCCTTTTTCCTTTACCGCCAGGCGACATCGAACACGGTATTGCACCTGACCGGTGAAGTTCCTGCGTTTGAACAGTGGATCGACCTGGATCCCGGATACAACCTGGTGGGAGGATGCTGGATCGAGCCTGTCTCGGTCGGGGACACATCTCTCCAGGGCACGCTCAACGGCGGCGACAATCCGGAGGAGGCGGACACCATCCTTGAATGGGGCGGCTCAAGCTGGCTTGGCGCGGTTTACTACAAGACCTCGGGCAATCCTCCGTTCATTGTGAACCACTGGGTCCGCGGAACGACCGTCATGGACAGCTCCTTCACTTTCATGCCCGGCAAGGGCTACTTCATCAAGAACTCATCAAGCAACGTGTGGCACAAAGCGAGGACATGGAACGAGTAGACATGTTCTGGCATTAGCCTGCCATACCGGGTTATCGTGACCTTGAGGTGACATCGGGGTCGCCCGGGAGATGCAGTCGGATGGTATGCCCTATGAGAACAGTGGCAGGCATGTGGTTCTTCTTGCTCCGGGCAGTAGTCCTAGGCGAATCGGAATCCGCCCTGGACCTCACCGATCCGGCACCGCCCCGGTTCCATTCCAAACCGGCCTCGATTGCGGAACCGGCGCCACGCTCACACGCCGGGTGGATACAATACCGGAAGGCCGGGCCCTTGGCCCGCGCTGCCCTGGTGGACGATTGGCCCTGTTTTCTCGGGCCCACGCGCGACGGAACAACCCGGGAGACCAGGCTTCTCACAACGTTCAGTCCTCTACCACAAGGACGATCGGACCCTCTCCTCCTCTGGTCATCGGCCAGGGGGGAAAGCTACACCGCCCCATCAATACGGGGCAGCCGGCTCATTCACTTCTACCGGCAGGAGAACCGTGAGGTCGCCGACTGCCTGCAGGCGGATTCCGGCAAACGGTACTGGTCGATTGCATATCCCACCACGTACCGCGACCGCTTCGGCTATCTGAACGGCCCACGCGCCAGTCCCGCCACTGACGGTGATCGCGTCTTTACCCTCGGCGCACAGGGCGTTCTGCAATGCCTGGACTTGCCGAGCGGCCACCTGTACTGGCGCAGACAGCTCGCGAAGGAATTCACTGCCAATGAGGGGTTTTTCGGGTTTTCCTGCTCGCCCTTGATTGAGGGGGACCTGGTCATCATCAACCTTGGACTCGGCAGATGTGTAGCGGCATTTGAGAAGCAGAGCGGTGCACTCAAATGGATCTCGGGAACGCAATGGGGGCGCAGCTACGCAACGCCCGTTGCGGCCACCCAGTACGGGAAACGTAAGCTATTCGTCTTTGCGGGGGGAATGACGAATCCGCCGGTCGGCGGATTGCTGTGCCTCGACCCAGTAACGGGGAGCATTCATTTTCGCTTCCCGTGGCGTAGCAAACGCCAGTTCTCTGTCAATGCATCCACGCCGGTGGTGTCGGGCAACCGCGTGTTCATCTCGTCGTCGTACGACGTCCACGGCGCCATGCTTGAAATTAAGCCCGACTTCACGCTCAGCGTAGTCTACCGCACGAAAGCCTACTCGTCACACTGGGCAACACCGGTTTTGCACAATGGCCATCTCTATGGATTCTCCAACAACAAGCTGACCTGCATGGATTGGAAGACCGGTGAGCGGTTGTGGCGCAAGACGATCAACGTTGGGGACGAATTCGGACAGGATGTGACGGATGGCGAAGGCCTGCGATCGCCCACCGCACGCGGTGCGGAGCGCTACAGGGACACGCCCGGGAAACGGGGATTCGGGATTGGCTCCTTGATCCGCGCGGACGGGCGGTTTCTCTGCCTGGGAGAAACGGGCCTTGTGGCATGGCTCGACCTGTCGCCAGAGGGGTGTCGCATTCTATCGGGGAGGCGTCTTTTCGACGCCCAGCAGACATGGACAGCTCCCGTCCTGAGCCGCGGACTCCTCTACATCGCTCAGAACCATGTCGACGGTGACACCCTGCCGCGATTGCTCTGCTATGACTTGAGGGAGCCATAACCCGAACATCTCACCACTCGTGGAGAAATGGCGGAGAACGGATTCGGATGATTTCCCTTGACTTGAAAGGGGCATGGGCACTGAATACTTAACTCATGTAACAGATGTGTGATCTGTCCGCACGTCTAGTCCTGTTCCCACATCAACGAGAGGTGAAACATGCTCACGAAGAGCCCAGTCAACCGCAGAACCTTCTTGAAGACTGGAGCCGGTACCGGCGCCGGCCTCCTCTTCCTCCCGTCGGGAATTGTCACCGGTGCCGTGTCGCCGAATAACAAGCTCAACGTGGCCGTCATCGGGTGCGGCGGGCGCGGCGGCGCGAACCTGAACGGCGTGAAGGGCGAGAACATCGTGGCGCTGTGCTACGTCAATGCGGGCAATCTAGCCAAAGCCGCGCAACGTTTCCCGAAGGCCAAAACGCATGTCGACTGGCGAAAATGCCTCGAACAGAAAGACATCGATGCCGTCGTGTGCTCGACCACCGATCACACTCACGCGTTCGTCAACGTGTGGGCGCTGAACCGCGATAAGCACGTTTATTGCGAAAAGCCGCTGGCCAACTCCGTTCACGAAGCACGAACGGTGCGGGAAGCATACCTGAAGCGCAAGGGAAAGGTGGCGACGCAGATGGGCACGCAGATCCACGCGTCCGACAATTTCCGCCGCGTTGTGGAGTTGGTGCGGCAGGGGGCTATCGGGGCCTTAAAGGACATCCATGTCTGGTGCAGCCGAATACCTCAGGGCGGCGATTACCTCCCCGAGGTGAAGCCCGTGCCCGGACACATCAACTGGGACCTGTGGATCGGGCCGTCGCCGTTCCACGCATACAACCCCGGGTATGTTGGCAGTTGTCTCAAGTGGAACCGCTTCTGGGATTTCGGCAGCGGCCAGATTGGGGATATGGGAAGTCACTTGATGGATCTTGCATTCTGGGCCGGTGACCTGCGTTTCCCTGTTTCGTGCGAAACCGAGGGAACGCCTCTTAACGCCGCCACTTGCCCGCAATGGATCAAGACGAAGTGGGTACACCCGAAGAACGACTGGCGCCCGGCTGTGGATGTCAGCTGGTACGATGGCGGTAAGAAACCAGGCATGCCAACCAAAGTGTTCAACCGCGATTCGCTCTTCAAGGGCGTGTTGTTCACGGGCGACAAGGGCTGGTTGCTTGCGGACTACGGCTTCAGGATCATGATGCTCAAAGGCGATATGACGCACTACGACTCTCCCACGGCCGAGCAGCTCATTCCCAAGTCCATAGGGCACCACCAGGAATGGATCAGGGGCTGTAAGACGGGTCAGCCCACACTGTGTAATTTCGACTACTCGGGGGCGTTGATCGAGAACAACCTGCTTTCGCTGGTGGCATACCGTGTGGGCAAGAAACTCGAATGGGATGCCGACAACCTGAAGGCCACCAATTCTCCCGAGGCAGACCAGTATATCCGCAAGACCTACCGTGACGGGTGGGTCCTGAGCGGCTAGTGCAGTTTGCGCTCATGCAGGCGCTTGCAAGCGAAGACCGCCTGTTAGCAGATAGCCGGAGCCGGTGAAAAACAAGCGACTGAATCTGATCATCGCAGGTTCCTGACGTCCGCGGCTTAATCGAACAGGATACTTCTTCATGAAACGACGCACCGTACTCAAGAACACGGTGCTGATTGGTGCTGCGGCTTTAACGGGAACGACGTGGAGCAATGCGAAAACTGCCGCTTCCCCTGTTCGCGCTCAACCACGCAACCGCATCGGTGTATCAACCTATTCATTCTGGCAGTTCCGTGGCAAACGGCTGGGAATGCCGGCATGCATCGACAAAGCTGCTGAGATGGGGTTCGACGGTGTGGAGTTGCTCCACGTTCAGATGCAGGACACCTCCCCTGAGGCCCTGCGCAAACTGAAACGCCAGGCGCACGCCCTTGGCCTGGACCTGATGGGCTTCTCCACGCACCAGGGATTCCTCAACCCGGATCCCGCCGTCAGACAGCAGAATGTCGAGAAGACCATCCACCAGATCGAACTCGCCTACGCCCTCGGTATTCCAACCATACGCATCAACACAGGTCGTTGGCGCACGAGCAAGAACTTCGATGAGCTCATGAAGAACAAGGGTATCGAACCGGTCCGCGAGGGCTGTACCGTCGAGCAGGGGTTCGAGTGGGTTACTGCGTCAATCGAGAAACTGCTGCCCAAGGCCGAGGAATGCGGCGTCGTGCTCGGCCTGGAGAACCACTGGGGACTGGGACTCACCGCCGAAGGCGTTCTGCGCATAGTGGAGAAGATCAACTCCCCTTGGCTGGGCATGACCCTCGACACGGGCAATTTCCTGGAACGGTCTTACGAACAAATGGAGTTGATGGCCGCGAGCAAGATCCCCATCCAGCTTGTGCAGGCCAAGACCTATTACGGCGGTGGGCGGTGGTACACACTCGACATCGATTATACCCGGGTCGCAGCCGTCTTGCGGAAACACGGTTACCGAGGTTACATCTCGCTCGAGTTCGAAGGCAACGAAGACGCCCAGACCGGCGTGCCGAAGAGCCTGGCACTGCTGCGGAAGCACTTCGGCTGAGGGCCAAGCCAATATCATTATGAGTAACCGGCGGCTGGCCGGATCAACGTGAGGTCGGTGCGGGGTCCTGG
>PVBE012893379.1_pt1 | contig 14316 bp, 14 predicted proteins | sample 1631181 | NCBI WGS metagenome assembly PVBE01 (sample SAMN08397723, study PRJNA350692) | Marine metagenome, whole genome shotgun sequencing project. | isolation source: water | place: Pacific Ocean | collected 2012-04
AACAAGCTGGTTGATAAGGATAAAAATTAATACAAAAAGGTTATTTTTTTATTAAAAAAAAATCTTTTGCATAAAGCGCGCTTAGGTTGTACATTAATTTCTAAAAAAATTGCCTATTTTTTGAGGATAGATGTCTAAAGATAAAAACAGAGTTTACATTTTTGATACAACCATGCGTGACGGTGAGCAATCGCCTGGCGCGTCCATGAGCCTTGAAGAAAAAATTCAAATTTCTAGAGTTTTCGATGAATTAGGTGTTGATATTATTGAAGCAGGATTTCCGATAGCTTCACCTGGTGACTTTGAAGCGGTTACTGAAGTTAGCAAAATTTTAAAAAAATCAATTCCTTGTGGATTATCTAGGCATATAAAAAAAGATATTGACGCATGTAGCGAGGCATTAAAGTCAGCTAAAAGATTTAGAATTCATACTTTTATTTCAACAAGCCCACTTCATATGAAACACAAATTAGATAAATCACAAGAAGAAGTTATTGAGGCAATAAAAGAACACGTAACTTACGCAAGAAAATTTACTGATGATATAGAATGGTCATGTGAAGATGGAACAAGGACGGACATGGATTTTATGTGCAAGACTGTTGAACTTGCAATTAAATGTGGAGCAACAACAATTAATATACCTGACACAGTTGGATATTCAGTTCCTTCGGAATTCAAAAAAATAATTGAGACACTTATTAATAAAGTGCCAAATATAGATAAAGCTATTTTATCAACGCATTGCCATAATGATTTAGGCTTAGCTGTTGCAAATTCTTTAACCGGAGTTTCTGCAGGTGCTAGACAAATTGAGTGTACAATTAATGGCATTGGAGAAAGAGCTGGCAATGCCGCTCTTGAGGAAATTGTAATGGCAATGAAAACAAGAAATGATCTCTTGCCATTTAAAACAGGAATAAATACAAAATTACTGAGCAAAGCATCAAAAGTTGTATCAAATGCTACTGGCTTTCCAGTTCAATTTAATAAAGCTATTGTAGGGCAAAATGCTTTTGCTCATGAAGCTGGAATACATCAAGACGGAATGCTCAAGAACAGAAATACCTACGAAATTATGACACCAGAAAGTGTTGGTGTTAAACAAACTTCTTTAGTGATGGGCAAACATTCTGGAAGACATGCTTTTAAGGGAAAATTAACTGATCTTGGGTATAGGAGTATTACTGATGACGTAATTCAAATTGCTTTTGGTAAATTTAAAGTACTTGCGGATAAAAAAAAACATGTATACGACGAAGACATTGCAGCTTTAGTAGATGATAGTTTAATTAAGGAAAAAAACGCTATTATTTTAAAATCTCTTAAAGTGCTCGCCGGAACCGGAGAACCACAAAGAGCAGACATGACATTGGAAATTTATGGAGAAATCAAAAAAGCAACAGAGACTGGAGATGGTCCAGTGGATGCTATTTTTAAATGTGTAAAAAAATTGTATCCTCATGAAGTAAAACTTAAATTATATCAAGTGCATGCCGTAACCGAAGGAACAGATGCGCAAGCAACGGTAAGTGTAAGAATTGAGGAAAAAGGCAAGTCAACTGTTGGCCAAGCGGCTGATACGGATACTCTTGTTGCTTCAGCCAACGCTTATTTAAATGCATTAAATAAAATGATTATTAAAAGAAAAAAAACAGCTCCAGAAGAATATGAGCGTGCAACAATGAAAGGAATATAATGCTAGGATTAGAGAAATTAACTCAGTATTGGTCAACGGATATGGCCATAGATTTGGGTACGGCCAATACTTTAGTTTTTGTCAAAGGACAAGGTATTGTTCTTAATGAGCCATCCGTTGTAGCTATAATAGAAGAGAGGGGCAAGAAGTCAGTACTTGCTGTTGGCGATGAAGCAAAAACAATGCTTGGAAGAACGCCTGGAAATATATCTGCGGTGAGACCTTTGAGAGATGGGGTAATAGCTGATTTTGTGGTTACAGAAGAAATGATAAAACATTTCATAAAAAAAGTTCATAAAAGAAAAGCTTTTGCAAGTCCAAGAGTGTTAATTTGTGTACCAACAGGATCAACCCCCGTTGAAAGGAAAGCTATTCAAGATTCTGCCTTAGCCGCTGGAGCAAGAAAAGTTAATTTAATTGAAGAATCAATAGCAGCTGCTATTGGAGCGGGTCTACCAATTTCTGAAGCAACTGGATCTATGGTTGTCGATATTGGTGGTGGTACAACTGAAATTGCCGTTTTGTCATTAGGTGGAGTAGTTTATTCCAATTCGCTTAGAGTGGCAGGCGATGCAATGGATACTGCCATTATTACTTATATGAGAAAGCAATTTAATTTACTAGTGGGTGAAGCGAGCGCAGAGAAAATAAAAAAAGAAATAGGCACAGCCTTACCAACTAGTAATAATACTTATTTGATGAAAGGAAGAGATATAAGATCAGGCACTCCCAAGGAAATAACGCTGAAAGAAGAGGATACTTCAGAAGCGCTAAGACCTATATTAAATCAAATTCTGGGAGGAATTAAGGATGCTTTAGAGAACACTCCTCCAGAACTGTCGGCGGATTTGGTTGATATGGGTTTGGTGCTTACTGGAGGTGGAGCTCTCATTAAAAATATAGATAAACTTATAGCAAAAGAAACAGGATTGCCGGTTCAAATTGCAGAAGACCCAATGTCTTGTGTTGTTCTTGGAACAGGCAAAGCGTTGAATGAAGAACAAACATTTTCGACGCTGCTAATTGATTAATATTTTTTATAGATAATGAACTATGAAAACAAGTCGGGAAGATTTTGGCATAGTTATCCGCTCTGCTTTTTTAAAAAAGGAGACAAAGCAGAGATTTTCACTGTTCGCTCTCGTCGTATTTTCTATCATTCTAATATATGTTGAAACAATAAAAACTAAGCCACTTGACTATTTAAGATTCTTTGTTAAAGACACAATCTATCGAGGTTCAGTTATAGTCTCTTTTCCATCAAAGGGTTTCAATAGAGCATCTAGTGCTGTTAAAAATCATCTAAATCTTTTTAATACAAATATTAAATTAAAAGAAGAAAATACTAAATTAAAAGAAAAAATTTATGATCCAGATTTTTTAATATTTGAAAATAAGCAATTAAGACAATTACTTGATGAGCAGGTAACGTCTTCATCAAATTTTGTTAGTGCAAGAGTGATACTTGATAAGCAAAGTCCTTACCCCAATTCATTTGTCATAAATAGTGGAAGTAATAGGGAAATAAAAAATAGTATGACAGTGTTAGATGGAAAAAATTTTATCGGAAGAATAGTTGATGTTAATTTTTTTTCATCTAGAGTTTTACTTATTACGGATTTAAACAGCAAAATTCCTGTTTTAGTTGAACCAACAGGATATCATGCGATCTTAAATGGTCGTGGGATGAACGAACCAACGTTGGAATATCTGCCAGAAAAACATACAGTTCAATCAGGAAATAAAGTTTATACCTCAGGAAAAGAAGGCATTTTTGCTCCAGGCATTCCAATCGGTGAAGTCAGAACAAGAGGTGAAAAAATTTTTGTTTCGTTATTTTCTGACATAAGTCAAATCACGTTTGTAAATATTAACCTAGGAGAAAAAAATAATTAAATTTTATGATTTTTTCATTTAGAGAAATTAAATTCAAATTTTTAAAATTAATACCTTTATTATTACTTTTTTTTATCTCGCTAAACGGAAATTCTGTAATTGATTTTAAATTTTTTTCTATAAATCTTCATTATATCCTAATTTATTATTGGGTTTTAAAACGGCCACAAACCTTGGGATATGGATTTATATTTTTATCAGGAATAATCACCGATGTGATTTTTGGATTGCCAATGGGGGTTAGTGCATTAACTTTATTGGTTGTTGCATCGGTAGCTGCCTATGTAAGAGTTGTAACCGTAAGACCTTCGCTTTTTTATGATTGGATAAGTTTTATTCCAGCCTTATTGATTGCAAACTTTATTTATTTTATTGCGTTATATTTTTCAAATTATTTTGTTGATTATTTGCATATATTTATAAATTCTATTTTTACTTTTATTTTTTATCCATTCTTATGGGTAATTTTTGAAATATTAATAAATTTTATTAAACCAAAATTACATGTTTAAAGATTCAAAACAAACACAAAGCAAAACAATGTTAATTGCCAGAAGAATGTTTATGCTAACAGGGCTCAAATTGGCTGTTTTCTTAGGTATTGTTGGTCGTTTGTTTTATTTGCAAATTTCTGAAAATATAAAATACAGATCGTTATCCGATAAAAATCGGTTAAGGGAATGGAAGCTTCCACCTCAAAGAGGGATTATAGAAGATTTTTTTGGTAAAAAAATTGCTGGTAACACTCAGCTATTTCAATTACATATGACGCCGGAGGATGTTCCGAACTTTGAAGAATTGTTCTTTAGGTTATCAAAATTAATCAATTTTAATGAACGACAAAGAAGAAGTTTACTTAAAAAAATAAAAAAACGAAAACCTTGGGAACCTGTTATAATTTCTGATAATTTAACCTGGTCTGAGTTTTCCAAATTAAATCTTTTCTTGCACGAGATGCAAGGAATAAAGCCCGTGGTTGCCGTTACCAGAAAATATTCACAAGATGGTTCTTTTTCTCATTTAATTGGATATGTTTCGGATGTAAGCCAATCTGATTTAGAAAATAGCGAATTTTTAAGAAAAGTTCACGTTCCAGGATTAAAAACTGGTAAAACTGGTCTCGAAAAATCTTTAAATGAATTAATGGTTGGTGAGGTTGGATACCAAAGATATGAAGTAAATGCTTATGGCAAAAGAGTTAAAGAACTTAAATTTCTTCAAGGCACCACCGGAAAAAATCTTAGAACAACTCTAGACATGGATATTCAAAAATTTGCAAACAAATCGTTAAAAGACAAAAGTGGATCGATTTGTGTAATGGATATTTATACTGGAGATATGATAGCCATGGTATCTAGTCCCACATTTGATCCAAACAAATTTGTGCATGGTATAACCTCTAAAGATTGGCAGAATCTACTTAATGATGACAAAAAACCTTTAATTAATAAATCCATAGCTGGACTTTATCCTCCGGGCTCGACCATTAAACCTATTGTTGCACTATCAGCATTAGAGAATGATGTTGTTAGCCCTAATACGATAGTTGAGTGTAAAGGTGAGATCGAACTTTATGGTCATAAGTATCATTGTTGGAAGGAGAAAGGCCATGGATTTTTAAGACTACGAGAAGCTATCAAACAATCTTGTGATATTTATTTCTATGAAGTAGCACGAAGATTAGGAGTGGATCGTTTAGCTGTTACAGCAAATAAATTTGGGTTAGGAAACAAAGTTTTTAATATTTTAAATGAGGAACGAACTGGACTTGTTCCAACTACTAAATGGAAATCAAAAAATATTGGAAAAGGATGGGTAATAGGAGAAACTTTGCTTGCTGGAATCGGCCAAGGTTATTTTCAGACCACCCCCATACAGCTGTGTTTAATGACATCTCAGTTAGCTAACGGCGGTTACAAGATTAAACCAAGAATCATCGATGACAAAAATGCTTTGGAACCAGTAATTCTTGCTTGGAAAGAAGAGTTCGTCTATCGAAATAAAAATAAGAGCGATTTTAATACAACAAGTTCACAAACTGCTGACCCACCAATTAACATTGGATCTAATTTAGTAAAATTATATAGAAATCCTGAAAACGTTAAATTTATTTTAGATGCTCAATTCGGTGCGACCAACGAACCAATGGGTACTTCTTATAGATCAAGACATGTTAAATCAGATTACATATTTGCTGGAAAAACAGGAACATCTCAATTAAGAACTATTACTAAGGAAGAAAGAGAACTCAAACTAAAACAAAAGGATTTACCTTATAAAAGAAGAGATCATGCTCTTTTTACTGCTTTTGCACCCTACAAGAATCCACGATATGCATTTAGTGTTGTTATCGAGCATGGAGGAACCGGTAGTTCAGCAGCTGCTCCGATTGCAAAAAGAGTAATAAAAAGAGTTATTGATCGACATCAATTAAGAAAAAAATATCAACAAGATTTGTTTCAAGAAGTTTAAATAATGAAAAAAGATTATTTTCACAGAAGTAATTTGGGTTTTAAAGACAAAATTTTGTCTTTAGATTTCAAATTAATTTTTCTTATTTTATTACTGGGAATTATTAGTTTTTTTGCCATGTATTCCACCGAAAGAGGAAGCTTCGAATATTACACAAAAAATCATATTTATAGATTTTTTACTTTCTTTATAATTTTTATTGTTGTTTCTTTTATCAATATCCGATTATGGCATAAATCTGCTTATCCATTTTATTTTGTCACACTAATGTTGTTAATTGGAGTTAATTTTTTTGGTATTACTGCTTCAGGCTCAACTCGTTGGATCAATTTATTTTTTATTAATCTGCAACCTTCTGAACTAATGAAAATTGCTCTTATTATTTTTCTAGCAAAATATTATAATAAGATCCCATATCGTGATGTAAATAATTTGAAGTTTTTGATTCAACCATTTTCTGCTTTATTCATTCCTGTTGTTTTAATCATCGTCCAACCTGATTTGGGAACCGCTATACTTATAGCAGCTGGAGGTCTTGTTGTAATTTGGCTGGCGGGTTTTAGAATTAAATATTTTATCTATTCATTTTTTGCCTTCATTTGTTTGGCGCCTATTGTGATATCTTTTTTAAAGCCTTATCAAAAATTAAGAATTTTGACTTTTTTAAATCCCGAAAGAGATCCTTTGGGTGCAGGCTATCAACTTATTCAGTCTAAAATTGCCATAGGATCTGGAGGATTTTTAGGAAAAGGTTTTTTAAAAGGGAGTCAAAGTTATTTAGATTACTTACCAGAAAAGCATACAGATTTTATATTCACTTTATTTTCGGAGGAGTTTGGTTTCATCGGTTCTTTTTTCTTGTTGATTATTTATGTGCTAATTATATATAGGATTATTGCAATAGGAAATCAATCAAGAAACAATTTTGCAAGACTGTATTGCTACGGTTTTGCTGGAGCTTTTTTTATTTATGTTGTAGTCAATATGTCGATGGTTTTAGGCTTGCTTCCAATTGTTGGAGCACCCTTGCCAATCATGTCTTATGGAGGTTCTGCTATGCTTGCAATAATGTTGGGGTTAGGAATTGTAATGAGCTGCAAAATTTACAACAGAGATGATATTTTTTAACGCAATGTTTTTCGATTATTAATTTGAATTTAAAAAGAACTGTATTTCAATTAGAAAGTTATACTAAAATTTTAATAAATCTTTAAAAAAATAAAGTTATTTCAATCACTAAATACTGTATTTTCAGTAAAATCACTTGGATGCAGCGTGAGATTTTCAAGGATAAATTTTTTTTAAAATAATTTAATTTTAAAATTAAGATTGTCGTAAATATTATTGGGATTGTATATTTTAATGAGTTGAATGTTGGTTTTTTTAAAACAAAGACTAGGTTTTAATAAAACAACTTGAGATTGTATTCTTAATTTTAAATATTTTATTTTTTCATTGTTAAATATTGTGAATTTGTGCTTAACTACTAATAATGTTTAAATCTTTGCGCGCAACTGAAGATAAAGTTTTAAATCGTAGCGGACGATCGTATATCGGTGAAACATTTCAACTAGAAGGAGATTTAAGATCTTCCGGAAGCGCTGATATTGCGGGACTTATTAATGGAAATGTTTTTATATCTGAAATGACCGTAACAGAAACTGGATCAATTAGAGGTTCGCTAGAAGCTGGCATGATAGAGATCAATGGACATGTTGATGGGAAAATTATGGCTGACTCAGTGATTATTGGAAAAAGTGCGGTCATTAAAGGCGATATTTTTTTTAGAAAAACATTGAAAACAGAGGAAGGCGCTGACATTGATGGTTACATAAAGCGGATTGATGGTGGTAAAACTTATACCGAAGAAGATATAACGATTGATGAAATTGTTGATAAAACCAGCAATGGTAAACCTAAAATTATTCCAGTGCCACAGCACAAAGAGGCTGTATAAATTGTCGTTTCATCTATAAATATCATTTAATATATAAAGTTAAAGTAAAGAGCACAATGAATGAAGATATAGGGTTAAAATCTTCAGTAGGAGTTATTGGCGCCGGTATACAAGGCGTTTGTGTTTCCCTTTTTCTTCTTAGAAAAGGTTTTAGAGTTACACTCATAGATAGAGATGAACCTGGAAAAGAATCAGCTTCTTTCGGAAATGCTGGGCATTTCTCGCCTTATGCTTCCGTACCAATGAACAGACCGGATGTCTTAATAGATGTACCAGCAATGCTACTTAGCTCGACAGGACCATTATCAATGAAATGGAATTATGCACCTAAAATGATTCCATGGTTTCTGAAATTTTTAAAAAATTGCAGCAGAAAAAATATGATGCATACGGCTAAATATATGCATCAAATATTAGATTTGGCCTTGCCAGCATATGATGAACTATTTCAAGATATTGATGTTTCAGGATTGGTAGAAAGCAAGGGAATTATTTATTTTTGGACTGATAAAGATTTAAAGAGTAGAGAATTAGAAATTAATATAAGAAAAGAATTAGGAGTGGAACAACGACTATTAAAACCAAACGAAATACACGATCTTGAACCAAATATAAGAAAAATTTATCATGGTGGAGTTTTTTATCCTAGTGCAAGACACGCGAGAAATCCTAGAAAAATATTACTAAAATTATTTGATTTGCATTTAAAACGAGGAGGCCATTTTAAAAAACAAAATGTTGAAACAATTGATTTTTCAGTTGATAACAAACCTAAAATAAAGACTAATTTAAATTCTTATACTTTCGATAAAGCTGTTATAGCGTGTGGAGCTTTTTCAAAAAAACTAACTGATCAAATGAATGAAAAAATTCCATTAGATACTGAGCGAGGTTATCACATTCATTTTAAAGGTTATGACCATTTACTTTCAAGACCTGTAATTTTTTTAAATAGAGGTTTTGGAATAACTCCTATGGAACAAGGACTAAGAGCAGTAGGAACAGTAGAGTTTGGTGGCTTAGATAATCCTTTAAGTAAAAAAAGAATTTTGAATCTTGTAAATAATGCAAAATATCTATTTCCAGAATTATCGGAATATCATGATGAATGGTTAGGCTTTAGACCTAGTTTGCCTGACTTTTTGCCAGTTATAGGGCCATCTAAAAATTACAAAAATTTATTTTATGCTTTTGGTCATCATCATTTAGGATGGACGCTTGGAGCAATAACAGGAAAAATTATTGCAGGAATGCTTGCCGAAGAAAATACTAACTTAAATTTAGCTCCTTACAGTTCACTTCGATTTAGCTAGAAGATTAGGTTAGATGTCAAAAAATACAATTGCTTATATTTTGCTTATATTTACAACTTTATTTTGGGCCGGAAATTTTATTATTGGAAAAACAGCCAGTCTGTTTGAGATACCACCTTTTACATTAAATTTTTATAGATGGTTGTGTGCTTGGTTAATACTAGCTCCATTTACTCTTAGTGAGATTTTTCAAAAAAGAAATTATATTTTGGAAAATATTAAACTTATTACAATTTTGGGAATTACAAGTATCACCATATTTAATTCCATTGTTTACTACTCTTTGAACTTTACCCAAGTTATTAGTGGAGTATTAATGATTTCGACAATTCCCGTTATGATAATTTTTTTTTGCTGGGTATTTAAAATTGAAAAAACGAATTTATATCAAATACTAGGAGTAATTTTTTCTTTATTTGGAGTGATTGTAATTATTACCAAGGCGGATTTGGGAATACTATTAAATTTAAATTTTAATAAAGGAGATTTGTGGATGGTGGTAGCCATGTTTTCCTGGGCAATTTATTCTGCACTTCTAAGAAAAAAAAAGTTTGAATTATCACACATCACTTTTTTACAAACAATTATTACAGCTGGTCTTATTTTCTTATTACCTGCTTATCTTTTAGAAATAATGTTAGATCATAAATTAAACTTGCACTTACCTTTTTTGTTAACTTTAGGATACGTTGTGCTATTTCCAGGACTAGCTTCCTTTTTTTTTTGGATCAAAGGTATTTCAATAATAGGCTCTAATAGATCAGGAATATTTTTACACTTAATACCAATTTTTAGTACTCTAATGGCAATAATAATTTTTAAAGAGAAGTTTATGAACTTTCATTTTATAGGGGCTGCATTTATTATTATAGGAATTGTTCTATCAGCAAAAGGACGAGTAACCATTAAATGAATAAAAATTTAACCCCAGAGCAAAAACATATTTTGTATGAGGAAGGCACGGAATCACCAGGATCCAGTTCTCTAAATTATGAAAAAAGAGAAGGAGATTATCTTTGCATTGGTTGCGAAACTAAACTATTTGACTCTAATAAAAAATATGTAAGTGATTTAGGTTGGCCATCTTTTTTTGAGGCTTTGCCTAACGTTTTTGAAACTAAAATTGATAATTCAACAGGTTCTCCAAGAACAGAATATCACTGTAAAAAATGCGGAGGTCACCATGGTCATATATTTAATGACGGACCTAATCCTACAGGTAAAAGATATTGTAATAATGGATTATGTTTAGTTTTTGTACAAAAAAAAAAGTAGCTTAAGCAACTACTTTAATATTATATAGTGATAGATATTCCTTTCATCATTTTCATGAATAATGACAAATTTTGTTTGTCATAAATTAAATACCTAGAAGAGAGTTAAGTTTTCCATTCTTTTCTAAAGTTTGCAGTTCGGCGTTTCCACCGACATGGTTTTCTCCAATAAATATTTGGGGAACGGTTTTAGCTCCATTTAATTTTTTGAGCATTTCTTCCCTTTTTGTAGGATCCGTGGCTATATTATATTCTGTAAATTTAATATTTTTTCTATTAAAGAGTTCCTTTGCCCAATTGCAATGAGCACATTGTTGACCTGTGTAAATTACTACTTTTTTCACTTGTCTTATTATATGATAATTAATTCAAATGTTACCAATAGATTATTTTTTATTTTTACAGATAGTTTTTTTTCTATGCATAACTCCAGGAACACCTAGGGTGGTTATAGTGACATATGCCATTAATTATGGTCTTAAAAGATCAGCAATTACAGCCTTCGGAGATATTTCAGCAAATACAATACAAATGATTTTGGTTGCTTTTGGAATTGGAGCTATAATTGTTGCGTATCCACAAATTCTTATTTATGCAAAGTGGATAGGAGTGGTTTATTTATTATATCTAGCTTTTGACTTAAAAAAATCTTCTAAGAATTTTAGTTTTGAAGAAAATTTATCTTCAAAAAGTAATCTTTCTTTATATAGAGATGGTTTTATGGTTGCCTTTTTTAGCCCAAAGGCATGGGGTTTCTTTGGAGCAATGTTCCCACAATTTTTAAGTTTGGATGGAGATTTTAAAATTCAATTACTTATTTTAATTATTTCTTATGCAGCTATCGATTTTTCGACACTTATTCTTTATGGTTTTGTGGCGAAAAAAATTGCAACTTGGCTTAAAGCAAATCCAAAAACTATTAATACAATCTCTGCGAGTGCTCTGGTAATTATAGCTGTTATTTTTGCTGTAGCTCCAATTGATAATTGATTTATATCAGTTTTGCACATTTTGTATGTCTAATTAAATGAATAAGTCTTATTGAATTTCTTTAGTAATATTTGTTTAATAAGTAGATTTATAAATAATCAATTACAAAAGGAAGAGCGATGAAAAAAATATGTAAACTTACGTTAGTTTTTTTTTCTACTCTAGCCCTAATTTTAGGAACTTCTTCAACTTCTTTTTCAAAAGTTGAAGGGGATAAAATAATTTTAGGTGCCGCGGTTTCTCTCACTGGAAAATATTCTACAAACGGTAAAAATACCAAAAATGGTTATAATTTGGCCGTTGAAAGAATAAACCAAATGGGAGGAGTTAAAGTAGGAGGAAAAGCCTATAAATTTGACATCATTTACTATGATGACGAATCCAAAGGAGATCGAGCAGCAGCACTTGCTGAAAGGCTTATAAAGCAAGATGGTGTAAAGTATATGCTTGGACCTTACAGTTCTGGTATGACAAAGGCGATTGCACCTGTAACAGAGGAAAATAAAATTCCAATGGTTGAAGCAAATGGTGCGTCAAGATCATTGTTTACCAAAGGATACAAATATTTATTTGCAGTATTGTCTGCAGCGAACCAATATCTTGAAGTTGCAATCGATCTAGCTGTTGAAAAAAATGGTGGAAAGCCAGTTAAAATTGCAATGGCAATTCAACCAGATGCATTTTCAGAAGATGTGGCAATAGGTATTAGAGAAGCAGCAGAAAGAACTGGATCAGAAATTATACTCGATGAAAAACTACCAAAAGAACTAAATGATATGGCATCAATATTGGCTAAAGTAAAAGTTCTTAAGCCAGATGTACTTGCAGTATCTGGGCATACTAAAGGGGCAGTGACTGCGATCAAACAGATTGCTGAATTCAAAGTAAATGTTCCAATGTTAGCAATGACGCATTGTGATGCTGGTAAATTGTCTAAAACTCAAGGTACAAATGCTCAGTACGCATTATGTGCAGCGCAATGGCACAAATCATTATCTTACAAAGATAAGTACTTTGGGACTGGATTGGCGTTTGATGCGGATTATACAGAAAAGTATGGCGAAGCACCTCCCTATCAAGCGGCAGAGTCTGCGGCAGCGTTATTGGTATGGAAATCTGCTTTTGAAAGAGCAAATTCTTTTGATACAGAAAAAGTTCGTGATGCTTTAGCAAAAACTGATATGCAAACTTTTTACGGAAATGTAAAATTTAGTAAAGCAGGTCAAAATATTGCTAAACCAATGGTATTGTTCCAAGTTATATGTGGCGATGATGGAAAATGCGAAAATAAAGTGGTAGCACCAACTAAATGGGCCTCTGCTGAATTAGTTCATCCAATACCTTTATGGTCATCTAGATAATCAAATAAATTGAAATTATGCCCCCCGTGGAGTCTAGGGGGCATTCTTTGTATTATAATTGCAAGGATGGATTTTTTAATTTTTAAAGCTCCAATGTTAATGGTACAGGCTTCCATGAATGGAATACTGCTTGGAATTCTTTTTGCCCTGATAGCTTACGGAATGGCTTTGCAATGGGGAGTGATGAACATTATTAATATTGCTCAAGGAGAATTGGTAATTTTAGGTGGGTATATAGCGTATTTTATGTTTAAGGTTGGAATTCATCCAGCATTTGGCATCATTGTTTCCCCTATTATTATGTTTTTTATAGGTTGGTTTTTATATAAATCAATTATTTCTCGAGTAGTTGACAGAGATTTATTTATTTCAATTTTAGCAACTTTTGGAATTAGTATTGTAACACAACAGTTAATGAATTCAGTTTTTGGGTCCGACGTTGTTGTTGCACAATCAAATTTCGGTACCCTGATGCTATTTGATAATAGCGTTGTATTACCCTACGTAAAATTATTTTCAGGCGTTGTAAGTGTTATCTTTGCTTTAATTTTAATTTTATATATGAAAAAATCGAGGTTAGGTCGTGCTATTAGAGCAACAGCTCAAAATGCAAAAGCTGCAAAAATTTTAGGCGTAGATACTGAAAAAGTATACGCTGCAACTTTTGGAATTAACGCTGCTCTTTGCGGAGTAGCAGGAACTTTAATTGCCATGACCTTTACACTGCACCCTTATATAGGTTTACCTTATACCGTTAGATCTTTCATGATTGTAATTATTGCAGGATTAGGAAATTTACCTGCTGTTGCTTTATCAGGAGTGGGTCTGGGAGTTTTTGAGGAATTTGCAGATTTTATTCTTGGAACAGAGTTTAGAATTGCAGCAGTTTTCATGTTATTGGTTGTAATTCTTGTCTACAGAAGATTTAAATTATCTATAAAAAGAGAATATTTAAAATGAAAAGAAATAAACTAATTATTTATGGTTTATTATTGGTTTTTGGTCTTATTGCGCCTTTTTTATTTCCTGCTTTTAAACTTCAAATTTCTATTATGTGGTTGTTAGTAGTTTTGTCACTGACTTGGGATACTCAAGGAGGACAAATGGGCTACAATAGTTTTGGCAACATCATGTTTTTTGGAATAGGAATGTATGTGTGTTCCAGCATTCATATAGGAATGTTCTTTAATCTTGCCGAGTGGACCGAAGGTGGAGGTGAAAAAACTTTTCTACATACATCCTTACAGTATTTTCAAGGACTTTCAGTCGGCTTAATTTTATCTGGAATTATCCCCGCAATTGTGGCCGCATTAATTGGATACGGTATTTTAGGTTTAAGAGGTCATTATTTTGC
>PVBE010191098.1_pt1 | contig 14315 bp, 10 predicted proteins | sample 1631181 | NCBI WGS metagenome assembly PVBE01 (sample SAMN08397723, study PRJNA350692) | Marine metagenome, whole genome shotgun sequencing project. | isolation source: water | place: Pacific Ocean | collected 2012-04
CAGTGACGTAGATAACATCAGCACCGTCAGCGGTGCTGACTGTGTCTGAACCGCTACCCATACGGATCAGGTCATCACCACCACCGCCATTGATGGTGTCATTACCTGATCCACCACGAATAAAGTCAGATTCATCTGTACCCATGATCAGATCATTACCAGCAGCAGTGTGCACGTAAGTATTAGTAGCTGCAGCACCTGTTGGGCCTACTTCGGCAATTGTTTCGCCGTCGGTTCCTACAACAAGCTCGCCATCAACTTTTACGTCAGGATCAACGGATGCACCACTAAGGTTGACTTCGTCAGTCGCATTAACACCAGCTTCAGCGTCAATGTGATAATTGAATCCTGCGATGGGCCCCTGATTATCAGCTACAGTAACGATAGTACCTGCAGAGCCATCGCCTCTAATGGTGGCGTTTTCGACCGAAGCAGCGATGGTCACTGCCCCGGTGACCTGGATTGGATCATCGATGGTTGAATCGGGTGAGGTCACCACCATGTATCCACTTTTCACCGTACCGCCAGGGCCGGGGTTATCGATAGTGAGTGTTTTGCCAGTAGCTGGATCAGTGTAGGTGCCTTCAATAGGAATACCTATCTGGATACCAGTATCTGGATCGACAGGGCTGGTTGCTGGGATTAGGGCAGACACGGAAAAAGATTAAAAGATCTGACGTTCAGGAATTTAGAGGAAATGTGGGTGTTTTTGCCCATGCATCACCAATCAAGACTCAACAAAAGGGGTGATTTTCGCCAAGAAGCCAGTCGCAGCAATGGATCCGACAGTCAAAAAAGCGGCACAACTTGATCTTGAAACCTTGACAATGCTCGCTGGGAATGGCGGCTGAAGAAGCTAAAAAGTTCACGGCGCAGATCAGCTGAAATCTGAATCGCGGGCCTTGGATTCCTATTCAGATGCTGCCAATTTGGCATCAATGCGCAAACGTCCTCTGGCAAGCCCAGAAACGCCAGCACGGCAGCCAACTCCTCGGCAGGATTGCTGAACAGCCGTTCACTGGATATAAGCAGCACCTGCTCTCCAGGGAAGTACTGCAACCAATGCTGAAGTGCCCGGTCGTAACAACTGTCCTGCAAGCCACGGGTGAAGATATTGCCCTGATCCATGAGCGCATCCGGTTCAAGGTCTGCCATGGCCATGAGCTCTTTGCTCAGCAAACTTTCCAGATCTCCAGAGAGACCCTGGAGTCTTTTGAGATGCAGCATCCAACTGATCGCACGCTCAATCGGATCGCGAAGCAACACAACACATCGCGCCTCCGGCATCAGAGCAGCCATGCGAGAGGCGGCAAAGGGGTTGCTGAAATAATTCGGTGTGGATTCACCCCGCAGAATGCCTGCCTTTGTCTCAAAGAAAGGGAACTGAGCTCGACACCACTCCTCGCCAAAGTGAAACTGATGATCAAAGAAATGAAGCTCCTTCCTGGGATGGCATCAGATGGAAGGATGGTGCGATAAACAATGCAACAGGGATGTTGTTCCTGCCTTGGGCACGCCAATGATCACAAATTCCGGAAAAGATGGTTCAACCGCCGCATCCGCCAAAAGGGCTTGACGGGAGCCAAGCTCCAGCCTGCTCGCCCTAGGGGCCACTTTGATCGCATCTTCTCGACGACGAGCTTTCTGAAGATAAAGCGCTAAAAGTTGATGAAGGAGGGACTGATCAGGCACCTTTTTGACAATCTCTTCGTATTGGCTAATCACGCGCGGCAGAAATTTGCGTGAAATGCAGAGCGTTATGACTGAAGAAGTAAACGGGGTCACGCATCAAGCTGGCGAGGTCCCAACCTGCAGCCTGATCAGACTGGCCAAGTGAACGATGCAACTCCCCTAACCGATAGGTCACCACGATCTGCAGTGAGCCTTTGGTCATCGCCCTTGCCAGGGAGATCTGTGCATCCGAGAACCGCTCCAGAGAGTGTTCAATCTCGCCACGCAACAACCAGGCATCGGCATCGGCCTGCTACCAAGGCATCTGTTCAAGACAGAGCATGGCCAGTTTCACTCTTTGCTGATTACGCAGCCAAGCAGCAATGGCCACTGCACTGCCTGCTCTTTCCCCTAAGGAGACTCCTAATCTCAACAGGGGAGGTAGCCAGCGCTTCAGTTGCGACCATTGGCCTGCAGCAGCTGCAAGCCGAACCAATTTGATCGCCTTCGCATGAGACAAATTGCCAGCCAGGGCATTTGTTCGACATTGCTTCCAGAACTGAAACACACTTGATGTCCAGGCTCCTGCGACTCATTGGCGAAGGTTCAATCCCGTTCCACTCTTGCCCAGCGATGGGAATTCGCTTGCTCCTGCCAGATCTCAAGATCATCCCAGGGCACGATCTGCGGGGGCGAGCCACGATGGGCGATCAATAGGGACGTAATCTCTCCATGACGCTCTGGCTCCCAGATAGGCCAGGTGATGATCGAAACATTGCTACAAGCTGCTGCCAGCAGAGTCCGCAGGTTGTGAAGCTGCAATTCAGGATCTGGACTTGCTAATAGCCAAAGAGTCAGAGGGTTGTCCGGAGGATGATCGCCAAGGGTTAGTGCCCAACCCGCAAGGGAAAGGCCATCAGGATCTCCCCAGATCGCCACTTGTTGATGGTCCTGCCAGGAGACTTTTGGGGGAAGAACAACAGGCCTGCGCCAAACCAGTCCCTCCGGCAACTGGCCCTGATCCAATTGACTGGCCAACTGATTGCGCCATTGCGCTTGTCGACGATGCCATGAACAAGGCCATACTTTCTTCCTGTTAATCGCGTTCTTTCGGAGGATCGCTCGTGAACCAATCGCACCCATGGCATCCAAAGACTTTTTCTGCAAGCCTGGAGCCCATTTATGTTGGGGATTGAGCTTCAACACCTCGCGACAATAATGAGCTGAAAGATCAGGGCGTTTACACCTAAATTCGTAATGGGCCAGCTGCATCAAAGGCCAACACTGATTCGGATCAGCTTCGAGACTCCTCCCCCACCACTCAGCAGCCTGATCATGACGCTCAAGCTTCTCAAGCAGATCAGCCATTGTATTAGCCACGTGGGGGCCAAACGGCTCGCCTCTGCTCTGCTTGTAGCCAACGAGCTTATTGAGAAGCTCAAAGGCCGGAGTGGAACGCTCGGCCAACTGCCAAGCAGCAACCAATTCCAGAAGCTTTGAGACCTCAAGTGTCGGTGGCTTGAGCAACAAGGTTCTCTGCAGATTTTCCGCTTCGTCATAACGAGCCTGCGCCTGCAGAATGGCCAGACCCTCCCAGCTCTCAGATTCCGGAAGAAGCTGCGTGGCCTTTTCATTCTCACCAAGGCTTCGCCAGAACCCAGCCAGAGCCAAGCCAATCTCTTCGCTAGTCGGAGGTTCAAAACTCCAGTAATGCCAGACGGAAGCACCCTCAGCATCACCGCATGACAAACGCCAGCGAGAGATGGATTCAAAGTGGCTCCAAGCTCTTGAACCGTCTGAAAGCTGAGTTAAAGCCTCCAGAACATCTTGCGAAGTAGTCATCTTCATGGCAATAGGCCGCTAAGCGCCTCAGCGGCCTCACTACACCCCGGTCGCAGATCGATCGGGAATGAAATCGGCCCCTCATAGAGCCACTCCTGCAAAGGCAAAGGTGTGGCAGCTGCTTGAAACCGCTGATGATTAAGGCCCTGACGCTCTAAAATTGCCGAGAAATAGTGCGGTTGATATCCAGGATTCACAAATTCATAAACCGTACTACCTGGGGCAGCCGTAATCAAATTAGCCATCCCTGCTCCATGGGGCGCCAAAACAATGCCAGCTGAGGAGACCTGCGCTAATTGTTCAATAATGGGCCCTTGTGTGAGTGCTTTCAAGCCGATCCTTTGAAGCTGATCCTTCCAGGGCTCCTCCCCAAGCACAGGGCGACGTGCTGCACCTTCGCGCCCTAACCAACATGCCGAACCTTGCATGGGCTGCCTTCGCTGATCTGCCCCATCAAAACCCCAGAATGTTGCCAACCAATCCATGCCTGCATGGGAAGGGGTTCCAAAGTGATCATTCAGTGCCGGCACCAAGAGTATTTCTGCCTGGAGATGGGAACTTGCCGCAAGCACCCGCTCAGGAGCAATCCCCAGCCGATCAAGGCACTGCTGAACCCAGGGGCTGCTGCCGCCGTTATGCCATAGGCGCAGATCCGGCCAGCGTGCCAAGGCTTTAGACCAGATGCGACCGAGACGGGGCAGAAGCTCCAGTTGCCAGTGGTAGTAAAGCTCTGCTGACAACTCAGCCACAGCAAGCACGGGGCCTCTAATCGATTGAGCTGGCGGCAAAGTCGCCTCGGCAAGTTTGAGTTGCTGCACAGCAAGATCCTGATGCCTTTGTTGATGAGGGCAGGCCCAGGGATAACTGCGACAGAATTCAAGCCGGAACTCTCCGTGCCGATCCTGCACAGCAATGCCATGGGTGATGCGCCATGGGTTGGTGTGCCGCTGCAGCCAGATCCGACCTTGACGCAACAAGGTCAGGCCAAGCTGGGGTTCAGCCGGCAGAGGATGCTGTTGACAGAAGTCGCGGGCCTGGTCCAATGAAATCTGAACTGGCCAGGGATCCGTGACCGCTGGCGGCTCAGCCAGAGCCCAGGCCCCTTGTCCAAATCCCCTTCTTGCATAAAGAGCGGAAAGGGACTGATCAAGACTCTGATCACGACCACAAACCCAGGCACGCTCGAAAAACTGCAGTGCCCTTCCGGGCACTTCCAGCAAGCAGATCTCACCCCATCCGCGCAACAGACGGCCCAGTAAAGACACTTCCGAGGCACCAGGTTCAGCCTGAAGCAGAGCATTGGCCAGCCGCAAGCCATCCCTGCGCACCGTCGCAATCGGGTCTTTAGCAAGAGCAGCGTGGGCGGCCTGCAGATGGGCCTGCACAGATGACCTCTCCGCAAGCAGAAGATCCCTCCAGATCATCAAGGCCTGCTGAGGAAAACCGCCCTCAAGAGCAGAAAGTGCTTCAACCTGAATCAACGGAGACTTATCAACCATCAGCCGCCTCGATCGGGCACAACAACATCTCCTGAGCTGTTCGCCAAAAGGGTGTCAACTGAAAAGAGGCTCGATCAAAAGACTCTCCGACCCGAGCGCAACTGCGATGAAACACCTCCAGCAAATGCACGGGTCTCCTGGGCAAGGGGTAGGGGCAACTGCGCAACGCCCTGCACAGCAATTGCAAGGCGAAGTCAGGCTGACCAGCACTCCACGCCTGCCAGCAACTCCAGGTGGTGGTGTCATAACGCTGCTGACAAGCCCACCCCTTCATCTGTTCCGGAGCATCCTTGAGATGACGCTCGAGAACATCCAGCAGACCATCAAGCTGGGCCTTGAGCCGGCCGCTGGCAGAACCGGGGTGAACCCTGTATCGCACCAGCAGATCAGATACCCAGGCACCGCGATAACCAGCTGCTGCCAGGCGAACCAGCAAATCAACATCCTCTGAATGACTGATGCGACTGTCAAAGCCGCCTACATCTAGAAAAGCCTGACGACGAATCGTCCAGGCACTAGGCAGCACAGCTTTGTGTTCAATCACCTCACGCCAGCCGAAATCAGCTCCTTCCCGCCAGGGTCGAACCGGATGCTGCAGAGCTCCAGAGGCATCAGTTCTCCACCAGCCCCCATGCACGTGAGCCAACTCAGGATGGTCCTGCAAAGCCTGTAAAGGTGACGCCAGACGCCCCAGTAAGGGGCGATCATCCGCATCCAGAAAAGCGATCACAGGGGCCTGCGTCGCAGCAACAGCCTGGTTCCTTGCCGCTGAGACCCCTCTACCTCCAGCCTTGAGCAGACGCCAACGATGAGCTGGCCAGTGGTTACAGAGACTGCGAACCATGTTGGCGGAGCCATCGCTGCTGGAATCATCAACAGCAATGAGCTCAAACGACACGTCCCACTCCTTGACCAGGGCTGCCAGGAGCTGAGGCAACCAGGGAACCGCGTTGTGCATTGGCACCACCACCGCAACGCTCGGCATCCAGTTGATCGGCTCTTCAACTTTCATTCAGGCACCACACTCTGAAGCAGCGGGTCTTCCACTGTCCCAGATCCCTGTTTGAAGGTGACCTGCCAAAATGAGTGCACAAACGTGAGCACTCCTGTTCGGGTCAATACATCAGCTCCCACTCAGGGGGATGACATGAGATCCCAACTCCAAAGGACCTCTCAACTCCTCGATCGTTCATAGCCATCGTGACCAAACCAGATCAGAGCAACTCTTCCGCAGCAGAAACTGGCTCCGACCAGGACAACAAGATTGCCGATCGGTATTACTCGATGGCTGAGACCCTTAACACCCGTGGTGCCATGGAGTTGGCTGTTCCCTTCTACCGCCAGGCAATCGCCCTGCTTCTGGCAGAGCGACAAGATCTGAAGCAACAGATCACTGGGGTATCTTCCAGCACTGAATCCTTGCCCATGGATGATCTGCATGGCCTGCTGGAAGCAGCCAAGGGATTGGCCCAGGCCCAAAGGCCAGGGGATATCAGCTCTGCAACTGGAAAAAAAAACAGTTCTGCTCAAATCACGAAAAAGCTCAGCCTTGATCAAGCAGACCTTGAAGGCAGAATCAAAGAGCTGGCTGAGGAGCTAAGTTCCAGCAGCGCAACCCAGGTGCTAGCAGGTTTGAATGTACTGGCTGGTGAACAGGGCAACCTGCCGGCCTCGGGACTCATGCTGAAAGGCAAAGCCCAGATGCTGAAAGGTGAGCGGGCAAAGGCTCTGACAAGCTTTGAACAAGCCCTGACCCTGGCACCCGAGACAGTAGATATCCGCATCAACACTGGTGCTGCCCGTTTAACCAATGGTGATGGGCAAGGCGCCTTGAAACTGTTGCGTCAGGTCTATAGCGAAGGACTGAATTCCCTTGAAGCCTCAAAACAAAAAGCAGTGTTGCGCAATCTTGCCGCCGCAGAAAGCAAGGCAGGTGTTCCTGAAGTCGCCCTGCGCCTACGACTTCAATGGCTGCGATTAGATCCAAAGGCCTTGCCGTTGGATCGCTGGCTGGGCTGGGCAAAAGCTGGTTTAGGGAAACCGGTCAATAATCCAGAGCGGATGGGAGCGATTGGTCTATTAAAAGAATTACTCAAACACTCCCCAGATGAAAAAAAAGTTCTGGAGCCACTGGCTATTGCCCTTGAAGAACAAGGCGAATTTCGCGAAGCCTCACTGCTTTACAGGAAACTTCTCAGGCCAAAAATGACATGACAACCACAAAGACGAAAAACAGTCTGAACAACATTTATCGATCAGATCACTTCAACCTGCCCATGTGTCAATCCAGAGGCTTACTTACCAATAACCTCTTATCAATAGCCTCTTATAGGCTTAGAAGATAGGTGAATTCAATCTTTTGGAAAAGCATTGGAGCAAATTTTATGATGATGCCAATCAAGCCTTAGAGCAGAAACATTGGGCCAAAGCAGAAGATCTATTCAAGCAGACCCTTCTACTGTTACCAGATCATGGCTCAGCCCATCATTTGCTGGGAAAGGCCCAACGTGAATTAGGGCGATTGGAGAGTGCTCTTTACTCCCAGCAGATGAGCTGCACTTATGATCCCTTGCTTGGCTGGAACTGGTTTGAAGCTGGAGAAATCCAGATGCTGCTCAAGCACTACAGAGAAGCAGAGCAAGCCTTTGAACGTGCTTGGGTGACGCTGCCAGCAGAAGATTGGATCCAGCAACAACTCATGGAAGCCAGGGCCCATCAGGAGTTGGCCTTTGAACCATTTCACAATGGAAACAATAATCTCAGCTATCCCTATTGGATCCGTCACCATGAGCCGGCTCTGCCAAGCAGAATCACATCGGTTTCTCAGCCCTTCTGGTTGTTGACATCTGATCAGCACGGTGCTGCGCAATGGCAGATTCTGCCAAGCGGTGCGCCCACCGAAGCACCCAAAGCGCCGCTTGGGGACTCTCCATGGCCCATCGATGGCTGGCTGGTCTTGTTGGGATCCGATCACAACCTGCGTGATGGGGCGCTTCAGGCTATGGAGCGCTGGCTGAGCAATGATTGTGTTGAAGCAGATCTCGTCTATGCCGATGAAGATCAAATCACCACTCAGGGCAAAAGAAGCAATCCATGGTTCAAGCCAGGATGGGTGGAGGAAAGCTTCTGGAGCAGTCCATGGCTGCATGGATTAAGTCTCTGGCGGATCAATTGGCTACGCCATCAATGCTTACCGCTTCCATCAACAGATTTGGCTGAAAGATTTGCATGGATGATCAACGCCCTTAACTACGATCCAAAGATTAAGCATTGCCCGCTGATTCTTTCTCATCAGAATTCCATGAGAAAGCAACCCAATGAAAAACTTGAAAGGTGTGCCATTGCATTGAAAAAGCAACTTCAACAAAATAATGAAACAATCGAAAGCGTCACGACAATTCCGGAGGAGCCAGGATGTTTTCAACTCCAATGGGCGATACCAGCCTCAATTCGATGCTGTGCAATTATTCCCACTCGAGATCGAGCTGATCTGCTTCAAACCTGCCTTTCCAGCCTTTGGAAAACTACCGAAATTGCGCGCAAACGAGGCATTGATCTGGTAATAACTATTTTGGACAATGGTTCAAAAGCTCATGAAACATTTGCTCTGCTCGAAGAATGGCAACAAAAACTAACAAAGTCCTTCAAAGTCATAAGCAGAGATCAACCCTTCAACTGGAGCCTTCTCAACAACATTGGAGCGGCAACAACTGATGCCGACTTACTGCTACTTCTCAACAACGATGTTGAAGCTATTCAGACAGGATGGCTGGAAGCCATGGCAGCTCAGGCAGCGAGACCTAAAGTCGGCTGTGTTGGAGCATTGTTGCTTTATCCAGACAACAGCATTCAACATGCCGGCATCGTTGTTGGCATGAATGGAAACACAGAGCATGCCTATAGAAACTTACCGAGAATGAATAATATTCATCATGGTCGCAGCCATTTGTTGACAGGCTGGGAAGCCGTCACGGGTGCATGCATGATGATCAGGAAGAGTCTTTTGGAACATGTTGGGGGCTTTGATGAAGCCCTGCCTGTTGAGTTTAATGATGTTGACTTATGCTTAAGACTTGGAGAACTGGGCTTCAGGCATGTGATTCCCCCAGAGGCGGTGCTGATGCATCATGAAAGTCAAAGCCGATCACCTCATCAAAGCAATACAATGCAAGCCGCACTGCAAAGAGTGAAGAAACGATGGCCCATGAATTTCGCATCGACAGGCTCCTGGTGGCCAAGCCAGTCAGACCCAAATCATCCAGACGGAAAACTAAGAAGTAACCATTAGCGACACTGAGTTACTATTGAGAGAAAGTGTCTCAACAAGTCCTTGGCTACGGAGTGACTAAATATCGCTTAAAATAAGCCACCAAAAAGGATAAGTCTATTCTCACAACTTCAAAGGGTGATCCACAAGTGAATTTGCAGCTTGAATGGAAGGCCCGAAAAAATCACTGCAAAGGCTTAAGGTGTCATCATCCAAGCTCAGATTCACTCCCGTTTCATTAATCTTCTTGCTGACCACTCGCTTAGCAAGATCGATATCAAAGTTCAGGCCGGTTGACATTGATACGCTACCTATGACGCCCTGAACATTAGACACCACTTCATCCAAAGAAAAGAAAAGAAAATTTTCACCAAATACATTCCTAAATCTATCTATTGCCTCTGCATATTGATTGAATCTCATTTGGCACCTCAACCATCCATCATTATTCAAAAGATTAAGTTTGAGGTCCTCAAGTAAACACTCATTAGAAGGCGGCTCCTCACCAGCAGGCCTCATATAAGCATGCCTTAATTTAAAAGCCGAAAGGAAGCGCTTCAGCGGATTTCGAATAACCATTACACAATATATCTTTGGCCCCAATTGATCACGCAAATACACAAGCTGGTCACTGTTCATTAACATGTACTCTGGGGTGACTTCACCAAGCCACTGGTAGTGCATAACACAAGGCCTGAAGAGATCAATATAGTCAAGCTCTTCCACTTTTGCATTAGCCAACAACCTATTGGCCCTAATTTCACATTGAACAGACTTACTAAAGGAAGAAATCCTCTCTTGCCCCTCAATCGCGCCATGCTTATTTTGCAGACGATCTAACCGATGATTAGAATAATCTTTCAGAGCTCTTGCAGGTCGTATTTTAAACAATGTATCAAAATAATGCAGTTCCTTAATCGGATGCATGAACAACCCTTGTGCAGATCTCGCGAGGATCTTAAATAGCAGAGTTGATCCAGCCCTCTGGGATCCAACACCAATCAGAAAGCTTTTTTTATCTGCGCTTGAGTCTGAACCTGGCATGACAATTCACAAGGATCAAAAGGGCTAAGCAAATCGAGAATACACACAGGCATGTAGATTTACGATTGTTCGATAATTCTCAATTACTCATCCAAAACCTCATTAACAGCATGCTGAGGAACCTGATCAAGAAGGTGCTGAACTGATGCTTTCAATGCTTCAGCAAGGGCTCCAATATCATTAGGTGCCACCTTAAACCCATTTCTCCCTTGCTCGATAGGCTCAGCCAAAGCGCCTATATCACTTGCAATCACCCAAAGGCCTGCGTTTAAAGCCTCTCGAGTGACAAGTCCAAAACTTTCTGGCCAGATCGATGGTGCGACCAGCACATCCTGGGAGGCATAAAACTCATCCATGCAATCCATTGGAACAGGCGGCATAAATCGTACTGGAGTTTCCTCCCACGAGAGTTCGTAGCTGGGATCATCTTCCTGAAGCAGATGGTCGATGACTGTGACCAGAACTTTATCTGTCAATCCTGCCTGTTGAAGAGCTGCTCGAAAGACAGGATATCCCTTATGAACAGCCATACCTCCGATCATGCAGATACGAACCCACTGCTCTGAACCTCTTTGCGAACAACCTGGAACTCGCCGCCTATTCGTGGCCTGAGTCGGAACGCGATTAACGCGCACTCCCACATCCATCAGACCAGCACGACGATGAAGTTCTGCAAAAGCTTCTGAAACAGCAAGCCGTTCTTGAGCTCCTGCGAGAATTCCAAATAAATCACGACGTCTTTCCAGGGATGCACTCTTTTCAGTGTCATCTGCATTTGGATCTATGTCCGACAGGGGTTCGGCAGGATCCACAGCAGTGCCATCTGATCGGGTCAGAAACTGCAGCTGGCTCAACCACCAGCCATCATGCAAAACAACCCGGTAGGGGATGCCCTGCTCCAGTGCAACTCGCAATGGGGCAGCTGTGAGGATCTGCATGGCGTGAGCTTCAATTTCATCAAATGCTTCAAGCTCAAACCACTCACGGCAAAAGCGTTCAACATCACCATCATGGTGCCAATCCCAGGGTTTATTCTGAGCTCCAAGCCGCACAACCCTGGCACCATGCCAGTGATGAATATCAAGGGGCATGCCTAATGCTCCTGATGGGCCCTGCCATGGATCGAGTTCAACACATAACACCGTCACTTCGACATTGTCCCGACCCATGCCAACCAATTCAAGAACACGATCCTGAGCAACACGAGTTGCGCCACCAACTGATTGAGGAGCAAAGAAGCAGTTAATCACCAGGATCTTCCTGCATACTGCTGCTTGTTCAGCAGCAAGCGAATCATTCTGTGCAGAACTGATCTGGCGCAGATCCGTCCAGAACTGTTCTCCAACACCAGGGCCAAAAAGATCTTTAGCGTGATCATGAGCACGTTTTGCCATCTCCACCCGTAGGCTCTTATCACTGATCAAACGATCCATGGCACTGACCCACCCCTCTCGATCTGAGGCAAAAAGCACATTCTCACCTTCGCTCAGATCATCGCGATAGGTCGCTGTTGGGCTAACAACGGAAGCAAGTCCGAGCATGCTGTATTCCATCCACTTGATAGCACTTTTGGCATCAGTGACGATGCCTGGTTCAAGCGGCGCAAGGCCGATATGAGCACGTTTTAAATGATTTAAATATGCTGGATACTCACTGAAAGGCACACTACGTATCCGTGACGAGAGTTCAATCTCCTGCAAATGATCTGGCCACAACACGCTTCCAACCAAATCCAGTTGTATCTCAGGATATCTCTGCAGGATCTCCTGCAATGCTGGAGCAAGCTCTTCCTCCCACACTTGCTTATGGGCAAGAGTTCCACTGGAAACAAGCAATCGTAAAGGTTCATGATGATGCTGTTCAAGACGTGATGAAGCATTAATCCCTGCTCTGAGCAACTCCGGCGGGGCAAGGTTGGGCAGGACATGGACTGGCTTCGATAAATCTGAATGCATGTCCTGCCATCGACGCGCCAAGGTTGGTGTTGAAAAGATCAATCGATCCGCCTGTTTCATCGCTGCCATGAAGGCAGGCGCATCCATGGCAAGGCCCGCATGGACAGATTCAGAAATTGTGCCGCCATAGCTGCTAAGGGGTGGAGGGAAATTTTCTGCATCGAAAATCAGATCATCAATATCATATAAAACCTCAACTCCAAAACGATGAGCCAGCTCAATCACCCGCAATACCGCATAGTTTCCTGGCAAACGACAAACGACAAGCCGGTCAGCCAAAAGCAGTTTATTGGCTATACACCAAGTATTTAGTTCTTGAATATAAATAATTTCAACATCGCAATAGAGACTCTCAAGTTGCTGTCGTTTCTGCTCGACGCGATAGAGAAAGCACTGGGGCAAATCTTTGCTTGCTATGAATAACCAGCGAACAGAAGACTTCTTGCGAGTAAGTGATGGGGGCAGTCCAGGAAGGTTAAGGCACCCTGTCGTAAGTTCCGTCAGCAATTCAAGGCACTGGGATCGAAAGTGCTGAACACGCTCGATCGGACCAAACCTTCTGGACAATGCTTCTGTGTCTTGATAGATCCGTGTATTCAGCCTCCAGAGAACCGCTTCCAAATCCCTGCGCATTCGAGTGCTGCGCGGCTGCTTGCGAAAGTACTGAAGCAATTGTCTGGAAACCTCTCGCAAGCACAAAAGATCTTGGGGAAGATGCAAACCTGAAAGACTGAGCTTGCACAAGTTCGCCGCAAGCAAAACACGACTGGAGCAATGCTCTTCCGGAATGGCTTCAAAATCCTGAAGAGCCTCGAAATAGCGGCCTTTGCCAAGAAGATCCTTGACACGCTTAAACTGATCAAGCTGCCCAGACTTATCAACAAGCTCCCAGATTAAGTGTCGATCATTCTTCTCAGCCTCAGTCAATTGATGATCATCTGGAGCAACGCGATCAAGCAACTTCCATAACTCCTTCTGGCTTAAGTCAGAGACAAGGGATGGGTGCGCCGAAGATGTATCGCATTCTCCAGCGCTTTTAAAGGTCAGCAATCCTGAAGACTCTCGAAGCCTCAGCTGATCCTCATCTGGCATACCCCTAAGCTGAATTCCAGCTTGCAGAAGAGATCGCGCCAACTCAGGATCTCGATAAATCATGTCCGCCACATCTGCGATCGCCAGCAGCAAAACCCCGCAGTCAGACAAGATCTGATCTGCAGGCGAAGCCACGACAATCCTGGTCACCGCTGTGGCGAGCAGATCAGTGAAAACTGTTTGCCAAAGCTTCTTTTCAAGCGTGGAGGCAGGCAACCATCGGGTTTCCAAAAGAGCTCCGGCAAGCTCCGATGGGTTCAGACGTTGAGAGCCATCCACAGCAATCAGCAGTGCCAATGCCAGAAACAAGAGTGGGCAACGTGTCCCCAGAGAGGTGGGGTGGCCAGCTAATTGCTCTCCCTGGTGAATGGCACGGGCCAATTGGATAACCTCGGACCATTCACCACAGGTGGCCAAGGTGGCAACAGAGTCCAGCCATTGCTGAAGAAGCTCCTCATTGACCTGCCCAGACCCAAGCAGACTTTGAATCTGGTCAGCTGCAGACTGGGTCTCACCAGCCTTGAGAGACGCTGAGATCTTCAGAATGGCAAGACTTCGTTTCAGCCAGGGATTGTCTGGCAAAAGCACAGCTGCCTGCTCATAAGCCGCAACGGCTTTACTGGATTCGCCGAGCTGTTCTCGCCCTCTCGCCAGCTCCATCCAGGCATATCCAAAGTCCGTCTTCAAAGCCAGACATCGTTCCTGGGCCGCAACGGCAAGGTCCCAGTCCTCCAACTCAGCGTGACAACGCCCCAGTTGATTGTGGGCGTAAGCAAAGTCGCGCAACGCGGGGATGCAGCGAAGCAACCTCGGCTCCGCCTGCTCAGGGCGATCAAGTTCAAGCAGTGCCCGACCAGCAAGGTAATCCAGATAACCGGTCAGACGCTGATCGTCCTTGCGCAGCGAACTTTGCCACTGAGCAAGTTCCAACAACTCCTGCCATTC
>PVBE010796232.1_pt1 | contig 14314 bp, 13 predicted proteins | sample 1631181 | NCBI WGS metagenome assembly PVBE01 (sample SAMN08397723, study PRJNA350692) | Marine metagenome, whole genome shotgun sequencing project. | isolation source: water | place: Pacific Ocean | collected 2012-04
CCGCCGTCGACGCCGCCCTGGATGACGCCGCGGTCACCCGTCAGGAGCTGGACGCCATCGTCACCGCCTCCGTCGACCTGTACGACGGGCTGACCGCCTCCAACATCGCCATCACCGAGGTGGTGGGCGCGGTGCTGCGGCCCGAGACGCGGATCGCCGGCGACGGGCTCGCCGCGCTGATCCACGCCTTCTGCGAGGTGCGCGCCGGCGCCGCCGACACCGTCCTGGTCGTCGCCCACGGCAAGGCCTCCATGGCCGATCAGGACCGCCTGTCCGAGTGGACCCTCGATCCCATCCACCTGCAGCCGCTGGGCGTGGACGCCCGGGTCCTGTCCGGGCTGCAGGCCCGCCTGATGGCCGACGACGACGAGGTGGGTGCGGTCGCCCGCTGGGCCGGGATCGCCGCCGAGCGCCGGACGGCCGCCGCCGGCAGCGGCGGGGTCGCGCCGGCCCTGGACGCCGCGGCCGTGGCGAGCTCCGCGGTCCACGCCTCGCCCCTGCGACAGGGCATGTCGGCCCCCCTGGCGGACCACGCCGTCGCCCTCGTCGTGCGCAGGGCGGACGACGCGCAGGGCGCCGAAGAGCAAGGCGTCGTCAGGCTGATCGGCGTCGGCCACGACCTGGACGCCCACCTCCCCGGCGACCGCGACCTCACCCGCTGGCGGGGCCTGCAGCGCGCCTGCGACCGAGCCTACCGGGTCGCCGGCATCGACGAGCCGGCCAGCGCCCTGTCGCTGGCCGAGCCGTCGTGCCGCCACCCCCACGAGGAGGCGCTGTTCCGGGCGGCCTCCCGCGTCGGTCCCGACGTGCCGCTTTCCCCCAGCGGAGGCCTGTTCGCGGGCGCCGCGCCCGTCGCCGCCGGCCTGGGCCGCGCCGCGCAGGCGGTGCGCTGGCTGCGCAGCTGCGGACGGCCTGCCCGGGCCCTGGCCCATGGTGCCTGGGGGCCCGCCGGCCAGGCCCACGCCGTGGCGATCCTCGAGGTCGGAGGCCCGGCATGAGCAGACCCGTCGCCATCATCGGCACCGGCCAGACGCGCCACGCACGCCGTCGCGACGACGTGTCGCAGCCCGAGCTGGTGCGCGAGGCGGCCGCCGCCGCGCTGCAGGACGCAGGGCTGACGGCGGACGACGTCGACGCGGTCCTGCTGTCCAACATGGAGATGTTCGAGGGGCGCGCCCTGCCCGAGCTGTGGGTCGGCGAAGGTGCGTTCGGCGTCGGCCGTCCCTGCCTGAAGGTGGCGACCGGGGGGACGTCCGGCACGAGCACCGCCATCGCCGCGTTCCACCAGGTGGCTTCGGGGTTGTTCGACGTGGTGCTGGTCGTCGGCTTCGAGAAGCACTCCGAGGGGTGCACCCAGGCCGGCATGGCGCTGACGGATCCTTGGTGGGATCGGGCCATCGCCGCCGGGGCGCTGGGCAACTTCGCCCTGTCGGTGTCCGAATACATGCGGGCCCGCGGGGTGACCGAGGAGCAGGCGGCCCTGGTGGCGGTCAAGGCCCGGCGCAACGCGGCGAACAACCCCCACGCCCACCTGCAGATGCCCGAGCTGACCGTCGACGACGTGCTGGCGTCGGCCCCGCTGGCGCACCCGCTGCGGCTGCTCGACATGTGCCCGCAGTCCGACGGCGCCTGCGCCTTGGTCGTCGCGGACGCAGACACGGCGCGCCGCCGCTGCTCTTCGCCCGCGTGGGTGAAGGCCGCGGTGACCCGCCACGACCAGCCCTACCTGGGCGACCACGAGCTGCGTCTGGGCACCATGCGGGCCCTGCGCGCAGCCTCCGCGGCCGCCTACGCCAGCGCAGGCGTTGGCGACCCCCTCGAAGACCTCGACGTCGCTGAGATCTACGAGCCCGTCAGCTACGCCGAGCTCGCCTGGTACGAGGCGCTGGGCTTCTGCGCCGACGGCGAAGCCGGCCGCCTCATCGAAGACGGGGTGACCGCCATGGACGGCCGGCTGCCGGTCAACCCGTCGGGGGGCGTGCTGTCGACCAACCCCGTTGGCGCCTCGGGCGTGATCCGGGTGGCCGAGGCGGCGTTGCAGATCCATGGCCGCGGCGGCGCCCGCCAGGTGGACGGGGCGCGGACCGCGCTGGCGACGGGCTACGGCGTCTACTCCTGGGCCGACGCCGTGGTGCTAGGCGCGGAGGCGCCGGCGCCATGACGACCCCGATCTTCTCAGAGCTCCCCATGGAGCTGTCCTGGCGGTACGCCTCGGGCGCCCCGATGGCCCGGTTCTGCGCAGGCCTGTCCGAGGGGCGCATCCGCGCCCTGCAGTGTGGCGGATGTGGCAGGCGCCACCTGCCTCCCCGCCCCATGTGCGGCGACTGCTGCCTGCCCATGGATCGGTGGGTGGACGTGGCCGACGAGGGCACGCTGGTGGCCTGGACCGTGGTCCACACCCGCCTCCTCGACCCGCGCACCGGCGAGCCCCGCCCCACCCCGTTTGGGATGGGGCTCATTCGCCTCGACGGCGCCGACACGACGCTCAACCACCACCTCGACCTCGCCGATCCCGCGGCCCTGCGCATCGGGCAGCGGGTCCGGGCCGTGTGGAGGCCGGAGCGAGTCGGGGCCATGGACGACATCCGCCACTTCGAGGTGCTGCCGTGATCCGCGAACACTCGGTGCGGCTCCCCTTCCGCTACGCCGCCGGCGAGGTCGGCAGCCGCTACCTGTCCGCGCTGCGCGAGGGCGGGCCGATCCTGGCCACCCCATGCGAGCCCTGCGGCGCGGTGCTCTGCCCCGCCCGCGCCTCTTGTCCCCGCTGCGGCGGGCCGACGGGCGATCCGGTGGCCGTCGGGCCAGGCGGCGCCTTGGTGAGCTGGACGGAGGTCCCGGGCAAGGGCGCCTTCGGCCTGATCCTGCTCGACGGCGCCGACACGCCGCTGCTCCATCGGCTGGTGCCCACCGCCAAGGGCTGGTCCACCGGCGCGCGGGTGCGGCCCCGCTGGGCTGCCCAACGCCACGGCAGCGTCAGAGACCTCGAGGGCTTCGAGGAGGCGCCATGAGCATCCGGACCGAGCGGCGAGGGCCGGTGCTGTTGGTGACCATCGACCGACCGGAAGCCGCAAACGCGTTGTCGCTGGCCATGAGCGACGCGCTCGTGGACGCCTGGTGCGAGCTGCGCGACGACGACGCCCTGCGGGTGGCCGTCCTCACCGGCGCGGGCGACCGCTCGTTCTGCGCCGGCGCCGATCTCAAGGAGGTCGGCGACTGGTACGCCTCGATGAGCCCTGAGGAGCGCCGGCGGCGGGCGGCGACCGAGCCCGGCCTGGGCGGCATCACCCGCAACCTCGACCCCGGCAAGCCCATCGTCGCCGCGGTCAACGGCCACTGCCTGGGCGGCGGGCTCGAGCTCGCCCTGGCCTGCGACCTGCGGGTGGCGGCGCCCCACGCCACGTTTGGGCTCCCCGAGGTGCGCTGGGGCCTGCTCCCCGGCGCCGGCGGCACCCAGCGGCTGCCCCGCGCCATCCCGCTGGGCGTGGCGCTGGAGATGATGCTGACCGCGGCCCCCATCGACGCCGAGCGCGCCCTGTCCGTCGGGTTGGTCAATCAAGTGGTGCCTGCCGACGGGCTCCTCGAGGCGGCGGTTGCGTTGGCCGAGCGCATCGCCCGCAACGCCCCCGTGGCCGTGCAGGCGGCGCGGGCCGCGGCGCTGGGCGGCCTCGACCTGCCGCTGGACCAGGGGCTCGATCTCGAGCAGCGGCAGGCGGAGCGGGCCCGGGCCACCGACGACGTGCAAGAGGGGCTGCGGGCATTCCGTGAGCGCCGACAGCCCGTGTTCCAAGGGAGCTGACCATGACCGAGCGACGACTGCAGACCCTTCAGATCGGCCGGGAGGGACCGGTGCGCCGGGTCACGCTGGCCCGCCCCGAGGTGCTCAACGCCCTGGACGGCCGGACCCTCGTGGAGCTGCGGCAGGCCCTGGCCGACGCCGAGGCCGACCCCGAGGTCCGGGTGGTCTGCATCGACGGCGCGGGCGACCGGGCCTTCTGCTCGGGCATCGACGTCGCCTACGTCAAGGACCTGTCCGGCGTGCAGGCCCGGGAGGTCGGCCGCGAGCTGCACCGCACCTTCGGGGCCGTGCGGACCATGGACAAGCCCGTGGTCGCCGCCATCGACGGCCTCTGCCTGGGCGCCGGCCTCGAGCTGGCGGTGTCGTGCGACCTGATGATCGCCAGCGACCGCTCCCGCTTCGGGCTGCCCAACGTGCACCGGGGCATCCCGGCCATCGTCGAGGCGGCCATCCTGCCGATGGTCGTTGGCCTGCAGGGGGCGCGGGAGCTGGCCTTCATGGGCGAGCTCTGGGACTCCGCCAAGGCCGAGCGCCGGGGGCTGCTGCAGGCGGTGACGCCCGCCGACGAGCTCGACGCCGAGGTGTCGCGCTGGTGCTCCGCCCTGGCCGACAAGAGCCCGATGGCCCTGTCCACCCAGAAGGAGATCATCTTCAAGTGGATGACCACCGACCTCGAGTCGGCCATCGACTTCTCCATCAACACCGTCACGCTGGCCTTCAACTCGCGGGAGCAGAAGGAGGCCATGTCGGCGTTCCTCGACAAGCGGGAGCCGACCCATGGGTGACAGGGTCGTGATCACCTGCGCCCTGACCGGGGCCCAGCAGGGCAAGGACCGCAGCCCGGCGATCCCCGAGCAGCCGGACGAGATCATCGAACAGGGGCTCGCCGCTTGGAGCGCCGGGGCCGCCATCCTGCACATCCACGCCCGCGACGAGCGGGGCAAGGCCACGGGCGACGTCGCCGTGTTCCGGCGCATCCTCGACGGCCTGCGTGCAGGGGGCTGCGACGCCGTGATCAACCTGACCACCGGCGGCGCGGTGGCCGGCCTGCCGTTGGATGAGCGGCTGCGCGTCGTGCCCGAGCTGCGCCCGGACATCGCGTCGCTGTCCATCGGCAGCGGCTGCCTGCTGGGCCGCTGGGACGACCGGGCGGGGGCCTGGTCCGGCGACCGCGCCGTGGCGCTCTTTTCGTCGCACGCCGAGCTGGAGAAGGCCGCCCGGCTGTTCCAAGAGCACGGCGTGCGGCCAGAGCTCGAGGTCTACCACGCAGGCATGCTCAACAACCTGCGGGCCCTGGACGCCCGCGGGGTCCTGGACCGGCCGCTGCTCGTGAACCTCGTGATGGGCATCCCGGGCGAGTGCACCGAGGCCACCGTGCGCGATCTTGTGCACCTCGTGGGCGGGCTCCCGGAGGGCGCGGTCTGGCAGGTGACCGCCATCGGGGCGGCCAACCACTTCCGCATGCTCGCGGCCGCGGTGGCCATGGGCGGCCAGGTGCGCGTCGGGCTCGAGGACAACGTGTACATCGCCCGCGGCGAGCTGGCCCGGTCCAACGGCCAGGTCGTCGAAAAGGCGGTCCGCATCCTCGGCGAGCTGGGCGTCGCGCCGGCCACCCCGGACGAGGCCCGGGAGCTCCTCGACCTGGGACGCCGCGCGTGATCCCACCCACCCGGTGGGCGTTGCTCGCGGCCGTCCTGGCGGCGAGCTGCGGCGGTCCGCAGACCGAGGGCCCGCCTGGGTCGGCGGCGTGGTGCGACTCCGACTTCCACGTCATGCCCAGCTACGGCGCCGGCGAGCTGCTCCACCCGCTGCCTTCGGATGCGTACACGCGACCCGACCCCACCGCGCGCACCGGGCTGCGGGTGGATCTGCGGGCCTCCGACTTCCCGGCGTCCGACCCGCTGCCGGCGGTCGCGGGCCTGCTGCTCGACGCCCTCAACCGCCAGGACGGCTTCGGCACGTACGGTTCGGTCACCGTGCTGCTGTCGGAGGCGCCCTCGGAGCTTCCGCCACCCGAAGACACCGCCCGGCCAGGCACGCCGGTGGTGCTGGCGCCCCTGGATGCACCCGATGAGGCCGTCCAGACGCACCTGGCGTTCGAGCCCGAGCTGGGCGCCCTGCACGTCACCCCATGGCGACCCCTGGACCCGGGCCGCACCTACGTGCTGGTCGCGCGAAGCACCCTGCTCGCCGCGGACGGCCGGTGCCTGGCCCCGGACCCCGGCGCCCCGGAGGTCGCCAGGCTGGCCGAGGCCCTGCCGGCCCTGACCGACGCCGGGCTGGTCGACGGGCCAGGTGACGTGGCCGCGGCGACGGTGTTCACCACGCAATCCCTGGGCATCACCGAGCGGGCCGCCGCCGCCCAGATCGAGCGCGACGGCGCCCTACAGACCCGCGAGCAGGTCCACGCCGCCCTCGTGCGCCACGACCGCCAGCCCGACATCGTCCGCTGGATCGGACAGGTCCACGCTCGCGACTGGCGGGGACAGCCGCCGCAGGTCCTCGAGCCCGCCCCCACGGGCCGGACCGAGGTCCCCATCCACCTGCACCTGCCGCCGGCATGTGACCAGCCGGCGCCCGTGGTGATCTTCGGTCACGGCTTCGGCGGGCACGCCGGCCTGTCGCGCTGCCCGGCCAAGCGCCTGGTCCCCGCAGGCTTCGCCGTGCTGGCGGCGGACGCGGTGGCCCATGGCGAGCGGCTCGGGCCTGGACAGATGCAGTACATCACCTTCTTGGGGGTCGATCCCCAGCAGGGGGTCCTCGATCCCTCGGTGGTGGTCGACAGCCTGCGGCAGACGGGCTTCGAGGTGCTGGAGCTCGTCGAGATCATCCGCTCAGGGGCGTTCGACGGACTGCCCTGCGACGCAGGCCGCACCTCGGCCCTTGACCCCGATCGCATCTACTACTTCGGCCAGTCCATGGGGGCGGTGATCGGCAGCCTGCCGCTGGCCCTGTCCACCCGGCTTTCGGTGGGAGTCCTCAACGTCGGCGGGGCGGGCATGACCACGCTGCTCGACAACAGCCCGACGATGCAACCCTTCCACCCCATCCTGTTCCCCGCCGAGCTGGGTGCGGGACATCGCCTCCGATGGCTGGCCCTGGCCCAGGGCGCCGTCGACGCGGGCGATCCGATCAACTACGCGCCGGGGGTCCTCGACCCGACCGTGGACGCCGAGCGCGCCGACCCGCCGGTGCTGCTGCAGCTCGCCGCCGACGACGACTTCGTACCGCCCGTCTCGGGCCTGGCGTTGGCCAGAGCCTTGGGGACCGCGGCGGTGGAGCAGTTCGACAGCGTCACCGGCGACGACGGGCAGCCCACCGCCGCCACCCACGAACACCTGTTGATGTCCGCGGAGGGCAGCGCGCAGTGGTTGCGCTTCCTGACGACGGCGACCGCCGGCGCCCCCAAGGTGGCGTCGCAGTGAGCAAGGAGAACCCATGAGCCAGGAACGGATCGCGATCGACGCTTGGGGCAGCTGGATCAGCCCGGAGGGGGCCAAGCGCTGGCCCACGGAATACCTGCACATCTTCAAGAAGTACCGGTCGCCCCAGGTGATCTTCGAGGGCATGTCCGTCGAGCAGATGATCGACGAGATGGACGCCGCCGGCGTGGACCGGTGCGTGCTGTCGGCCTTCTACCACCGGGACATGGCGGTGGTGAGCAACGAGGAGGTGGCCGAGGCGGTCGGTCGTCACCCCGACCGGTTCGTCGGCTCGGGCACGGTCAACGTGCTGCGCAAGCCCATGGAGGTGGCGCGGCAGGTCGAGCGGCTCGTGAGCGAGCTGGGCATGGTCGCCATCCGCCTCGAGCCCTACATGGCTGGCGACGGCATGACCGGCCTGGCCCCCAACGACAAGCACTACTGGCCGGTCTACATGAAGTGCGCCGAGCTGGGCGTGCCCGTGTGCATCCAGGTGGGCCACACCGGCCCGCTGCTGCCGTCTGAGTGCGGGCGACCCATCTACCTCGACGAGGTGGCGCTGGCGTTCCCGGAGCTGACGATCATCGGCTGCCACCTGGGTCAGCCGTGGCACGAGGAGATGATGACGTTGGCCTGGAAGCACGACAACGTCTACGTCGAGACCTCCGCCCGCACCCCCAAGCACTGGCCGGCTTCGTTCGTGGAGTTCACCAAGGGCTGGGGGCGCGACAAGGTGATCTGGGCCACGGACTACCCGCTGCTGCCGTTCAAGCGGGCGCTGGTCGAGCTGGACGACCTGGGCCTGTCCCCCGAGGTCCACCGCAAGGTGGTGCGCGACAACGCCCTGCGCGCCTTCGGACTGTCCGAATGAGCGCCGCGGACAACGTGCTCGTCGAGGTCTCGGGCGGCGTCGCCACGGTGACGCTCAACCGCCCCGAGCGGCTGAACACCCTGGACATGCCCACGCTGGACCGGCTGATCGAGGCGCTGGACGAGGTGGCCGTCGACCCCGAGGTCCGGTGCGTGGTGCTGGCCGGCAAGGGCCGCTGCTTCTGCGCGGGTGCGGACATCGGCGAGATGCAGCTGCGGGATCCGTTGCAGTGGCAGGACATCGTCGACCACTTCCTGGACCCCATCCGTCGCCTGTCCGACATGGACAAGCCGGTGATCGCCAAGCTGCACGGCGACGCGGTCGGCTGCGGGTTCGGGTTGGCGCTGGCCTGCGACATGCGGGTGGCCGCCCAGGGCGTGCGACTGCGTGCGCCGTTCGTCCAGCTCGGGCTGGCGGGCTGCGACATGGCGGCGGGCTACTTCCTGCCGCGGATGGTGGGGCTGGGTCGGGCCACGGAGATCACGATGTCCGGCCGCTTCGTGGGCGCCGAGGAGGCCGAGCGGATCGGCCTGGTGACCCAGGTGGCGCCTGCCGATGAGCTCGACGCTGCGGTGGATGGCCTAGCCCAGTCGATGGCCCGCGGGGCCCCGGTGGCGCTGGCCTTCACCAAGCGGGCCATGCGGCGCTCCCTCGACCTGACCCGCGCCGCGGAGTTCGACTACGAGATCTTCGCCCAGGTGCAGTGCCTGCAGACCGAGGACCACCGCGAGGGGGTCCGGGCGTTCCTCGACAAGCGCCAGCCCGAGTTCCGGGGGGCGTGATGGACGCCATGGACCTGGGGCTCGTCGACGACGTGGAGCGGCAGCTGCGCGCCGAGGTGCGGGCGTTCGTCGACGCCGAGATCGCCCCCCGCGCCGCGGCGTGGGACCGGGCCGGCCGATACCCGCGGGAGCTGCTGCCCAGGCTCGGCGACCTGGGGTGGCTGGGCACAGCGTTCCCCGAGGAGGTCGGCGGGTCCGGCGGCGGGGCGGTGCTGTACGCCATCTTCTGCGCCGAGCTGGCGCGGGGCTCCGCCGGGGCCGCCCTGGGCGCGTACGTGCACACCGCGCTGGCGTGCGGCGCCATCGAGCACTTGGGCACCGACGCCCAGCGGCAGCGCTGGCTGCCCGCGGCGCTGGCCGGCGAGCGGGTGGGGTGCTGGGCCTATGCGGAGGCCGGCGCCGGGTCCGACGTGTCCGCGGTGTCGACCCGGGCGCGCCGCGACGAAGCAGGTGACGCCTACGTCCTGGACGGCAGCAAGCTGTACATCACCAACGCCCCGCTCGCGGACCTGTTCGTCGTGGTGGCCTCCACCGCGCCCGAGCGCGGGGTCAAGGGGCTGTCGCTGTTCGTCATCGAGCGGGACACGCCGGGCCTGACCGTGGGCCGGCCGATGGACAAGCTCGGCATGGGCGCCTCGGAGATGGCGGAGATCGTGTTCGACGGCTGCCGGGTGCCGGCGGACCAGCGCCTGGGCGAGGAGGGGCGGGGCTTCCTGAAGGCCATGCAGGTGCTGACGCTGGGGAGGATCGCCGCGGCGGCGTTCGGCGTGGGGCTGGGGCGGGCCGCCTTGCAGTCCGCCCTGGACTACACGACCCACCGGCAGCAGTTCGGCCGGCCGCTGTTCAAGCACCAGTTCGTGCGGTTCACGCTGGCCGACATGGCCGCGCGGCTTCAGGCGGCGTGGCAGCTGACGCTGTCCGCGGCGCGCCTGGCCGACGCCGGGCAGCCCCACGGCACCGAGGCGTCCATGGCCAAGCTGGTGGCCACGGAGACCTGCACGGCGGCCTGCGAACGGGCGCTGCACCTGTGCGGCGCCCAGGGCTACATGCTCGAGAGCGACGCGCAGCGGTTCTACCGGGACTGCAAGGTGCTGGAGCTGGGCGAGGGCACCAGCGAGATCCAGCGGGAGACCATCGCCAGGGCGCTGGAGCAGGAGATCTGATGGGCATCAAGGAGCGACGGCAGCGGGAGCGGCAGGCCCGGCGGACGGCGGTGCTCACCGCCACACGGGAGATCCTGGCGGAGCGGGGCTTCACCGGCACGACCACCAGGCGCATCGCCGACCGGTGCGAGCTGTCCGAGGCGACCCTGTTCTTCTACTTCAAGAGCAAGGACGGGATCCTCGTGTCGCTCCTGTTCGAGGGCGTCGACGCCATTGCGGCGGGCATCGAGGGGATCGCCGCGGCCGACGGCCCGTCACGGGAGCGCCTCGGCGACCTGTGGCGGTTCTTCACCGAGATCCGGCGGGCGCACCCCGAGTACTTCCAGGTCTTCGCCTACCTGGCCCACCCCAACTCCACGGCGTCGGTGGCCGACGAGGTCAAGGCAGAGATCGCGCAGCGCTCCGGCGACAACTTCCGGCGGTTCGCCGAGCTGTTGGGCGACCTGCTCGACGTCGACAACCCCCGTGTCGCGGCCGACGCCATCTGGGGGATGTTCGTGGGCCTGATGGTGCTGCGGGACTCCCGCGGCAACCTCGACGCGACCTCGCGCCCGGACGACGCGGGGCTCGCGGCGGCGTTCGAGCTGCTGGTCGACGGGCTGATGCCGAAGACGGACGGGGGCCAGCCATGACGGGCATGCGCGCCGCCAGGCTGTACACCCCCGGCGAGCCGCTGGTGGTGGAGCAGGTGGAGCGGCCCACCGCGGGGCCCGGTGAGGTGGTGATCGACGTGCGGGCCTGCGGGCTGTGCGGCACGGACCTGCACCTGGCGGTGGCCGGAGATGTGCCGGTGGCGCACACGCCGATCACGCTGGGGCACGAGGCCGCCGGCGTCGTCGCCGAGATCGGGGCGGGCGTGGACAGCGTCCAGATCGGAGATCGCGTGGTGCTGTTCCCGGCGGCGTCGTGCGGCGCCTGCCCGTGGTGCCTGTGCGGGCGGGAGTCGCTGTGCGACCGCTCCACGGTGTACGGCATGGCCCGCGACGGGGCGCTGGCGGACTCGGTGCTGGTGCCCGCCCGGTCGGTGATCCCCCTGCCGGACGGCGTATCGTTCGATGTGGGCGCGATCATCACCGACGGCGTGGCCACCCCGTTCCACGCGCTGCGCTCCCGGGCCCAGCTGCGGCCTGGCGAGACGGTGGCGATCTTCGGCTGCGGCGGGCTCGGCACCCAGGCCGTGCTCCTGGCTCGCCTGATGGGCGCGGCGCAGGTGATCGCCGTGGACATCGACGCCGCCGCCCGGGCCAGAGCCCTCGAGCTGGGCGCCGACGTGGCGCTGGACCCCATGACCGACGACGTGCCTGCGGCCATCCGCAAGCGGCTGGGGGGCCGCGGCGCCGACGTGTCGCTCGAGTGCGTCGGACTGCCGGACACCGTCGGTCTCGCGTTACGCAGCGTGGGCAAGGGCGGACGGACCGTCCTGGTGGGCGTCGGCCCAGGGCGGGCCTCGCTCCCGTCGCTGCTGGCCTTCGTCGGACGGGAGCAGTCGGTCGTGGGCTCGTTCGGCATGGACCGGGCGGACATCGTCGACCTGCTGGCGCTGGTCGCCGCGGGGCGGCTGGACCTGTCGGGCTCGATCTCCGCCCGGTACCCCCTGGCCGAGGCCCCGGCGGCGCTGGCCCACCTGGCGCGCGGCGGCGTGGCCCGCATCGTCGTCACCCCCGAGCCCCAAGCCAAGGAGCAAAGCCATGACGCCTGACACCGCCCGCCCGGGTGGCGACCTGTCCTTCCTGTTGGCGGCCACGCCGGCCGGCGCCGTCGGCGCGCCCGAGGCCCTCGGCGAGGACGAGCGGCTGATGGAGGAGACGATCCGGGAGTTCATGGAGCGCGAGGTGCTGCCTCGCAGCGACGCCATCGAGACCGGCGCCCCGGAGGTGATCCTCGAGCTGTTCGGCCTGGCCGCCGACGTCGGGCTCACGGGCCTCGAGGCGCCGGAGCGGTTCGGGGGGCTGGGCCTGGACCTGACGACCTCCATGCTGGTGGCCGCCCAGGTGGCCCGCCACGCCTCGTTCTCCACGACCGTGGGGGCCCACTTCGGCATCGGCACCTTCCCGCTGGCCATCTTCGGCGCGGAGCCGTTGCGACAGCGCTACCTGCCCCAGCTCGTGACCGCGCAGCGCATCGCGGCGTACGCGCTGACCGAGGCGGGCGCTGGGTCGGACGCCCTGGGCATCCGCACCCGCGCCACGCGCGCCGCAGACGGCGGCTGGGTGCTCGACGGCGGCAAGCAGTTCATCACCAACGCGGGCATCGCCGGCCTGTACACCGTGTTCGCCAAGGTCGACGGCGAGGCGTTCACCGCGTTTGCGGTGCCCGGCGAGGCGGACGGGGTCACGACGGGGCTGCCCGAGCGCAAGATGGGGCTCAAGGGCTCGATCACCGCGTCGCTCACCCTGGACGGCGTGCGCGTGCCGGCGGACCACGTGATCGGGGAGGTCGGCAAGGGCCACCGGGTGGCGTTCAACACGCTCAACCTCGGCCGGATGAAGCTGGGCTTCGGGGCGCTCGGGTACATGCGCGACGCCCTGGCCATGTCGGCGTCCTACGCCGCCGAGCGCCGGCAGTTCGGCCGGCCCATCGGTGAGTTCGGGCTGATCCGAGCGAAGCTGGCCGAGATGGCCGCCCGGACCTTCCTGGTGCAGGGCGTGGCGTTCCGGACCGCCCGGTCGCTCGACGCCGCGCTGCCGGACGGGCTCTGCGAGGCGTCGCCGACGCGGGCCGGGGCCGCGCTCAAGGCGCACTCTGCGGCCACCGCCATGGTCAAGGTGTTCGGCACCGAGCACCTGGCCTGGGTGGCCGACGAGGCGGTGCAGGTGCACGGCGGGTACGGCTTCATGGAGGAGTACCCGGTGTGCCGGATCTACCGGGACGTCCGGGTCAAGCGGATCTACGAGGGCACCAACGAGGTCAACCGCCTGCTGGCCGCGGGCGCGCTGTTCAAGCGGGGGATGACCGGCGAGCTGCCGCTGTCGGACGTGTTCGGTCGTGGCGCGGGCGCGGCGCCCGGGGCCGCGCCGGGCGCCGAGGCCTTGGCGGAGGACCTGCGCTGGGCCATCGGCAAGGTCGCGGCGCAGGCGATGGCCCGCCTGGGCGCCGGCCTGCAGGAGGAGCAGACGGTCCTCGCGGGGATCGCGGACCTGATGATGGAGCTGTTTGCGCTGGACACCGCGTGCGCCCGGACCGCGGCGGATCCGCGTCTGCTCGCCATCGCCACGGAGATCGCCCGGGCTCGCTGCCTGGCGACCACCGCCCCGCTGGCCGCGCGCCTGGGCCTGGACCCCGCCTCGCTGGTCGGGCCGCTGGCCGCGGGGGCTGGCGACATCAGCGGCGAGGTCGACGCCGTCGCTGCAGGGCTGCTCGAAGACGGCGCGACCGCGTGACCGCGGCAGACGACCTCCCCTCCCCCGCCCACCGCCTGCCTGCGTCCACCGTCGCCCGCTTCTTCGGCGACCTGCACCTCGGCGACGGAGGCCGCAACGACGCCTTCGGCCGCAAGGACCGGCTGCTCGTCGACCAGCTCGCCGACTGCGCCCGCACCTGCGACGCCGTCGTCTTCATGGGCGACGCCTTGGACGTCCCCCAGGGCTTCACAGTCCGCCGCATCCTGCGAGCCCACCCGTCCGTCGCACGCGCGCTGACCGAGCTCGCCGCCCAGGTCCCGGTCTTCTTCGTGCGCGGCAACCACGACTGGACGGTGGACTACGACTCGCTGTTCCCGGGCGCCCGGGCGTGCGAGGCCCTGCGCATAGGCGACACCCTGGTCTGGCACGGCCACCACCTGGATCGCTACTGCCACCCGGGCGCCACGAGCCACGCCGTGCAGATGTTCCTGCACCACCTGTTCGAGCGGACCCTGGGGTTCCAGTTCCGGGTCCCGCTGCACGACTTCGACACGTGGCAGAACCGGATCGGCCACTGGCTCGGCGCCGCCTTCGCCCGTCACCTCCGGCGGATGACCGCCCTGTACACCCAGCTCGGCGTCCCCGCCCGCGCCGAGTCCGGCGAAGCCTTCATCCGCTACTGGTCCCGGGCGGTCTGGGGCGACCCCCACGCCTTGTTCGCCCCGACCGCCACCTTGCTGCGCGAGGGCCCCTACCGCGCCGTCGTCGCAGGCCACACCCACCTCCCGGGCGTGATCGATCTGGATGGACCCGCACCCTCAGAAACCCCAGGCGCCACCTACGTCAACGCCGGCTCTTGGACGTTCGACGCCGCCCAGACCGCCACCTGGGACGGCCGCCGCTTCACGGTGCACGACTACCTCGCCCCCACCCCCGCCC
>PVBE010257017.1_pt1 | contig 14313 bp, 7 predicted proteins | sample 1631181 | NCBI WGS metagenome assembly PVBE01 (sample SAMN08397723, study PRJNA350692) | Marine metagenome, whole genome shotgun sequencing project. | isolation source: water | place: Pacific Ocean | collected 2012-04
AACGCTCGTCGTCGTCTCGCCTCGCCGCATCGCGCGCCGATCGCCGCGGTGAGGCCTCGGGCGCGGTCGCGCGCGATGCGGTGCGAGGACGCGCAGGGACTCAACCGCGCGGTGTCGGCGGCGACCGACGCGCGCGCGCTCGAGGACCTCGTGCGAGAGAACGAGGGGTTGATGAACGCGATTAATTGCGCCAACGTCGCGGGTCGAGCGGCGAAGATGTGCGCGCGAGCGGAGGTTGGGCGGTCGAGAGACGACGCCGCCGGGCGCGCGGCGAGAGCGGTGCTTCGACGAGTCGCGGACGTGGCGGCGGCGTCGATGCGAGAGACGCCGAACGAGTGGTGGCCGAGGCAGTGCGCGACGGTGGTGTGGGCGTGTGGACGCGCGGGGGCGAGACACGAGGAGGTGGAGCGCGCGATGGAGGGGATGGTGGAGAAGAGAGCGCGCGCGTTCAAGCCGCAGGAACTGTCGAACGCTTTTTGGGGCCTGGCCAAGGTGAACAGCGATCGAACGGGATTGTACGCCATCTTGGGCGAACGCATACGCGTGTCGTTGCTGGTGGACACCGGAACGGATCATCAGACGGGTTGGACGCCGCAGGGGGTGAGCAACGTCGCGTGGAGTTTGGGATCGATGACGCCGGAGACGCGGCGCGCGATGTTCGAGGAGAGCGCGCTGGGAAAGGAGCTCGTTGCCGGCGTCGCGACGGCTTTGGAGGCGCGTGTGGATATGTTTAATCCGCAGGAGTGCGCGAACACGATGTCGGGATTCGCAAAGTGTGCGTCGGTTGCGCGAGAGGACGCCGAGCGAGGCGCAAAGGTGCTCGCGTCGCGTCTGAAGCGGGACAAGACGTGGATGACGGATGGGCAGTTCCAGTGTCAGCACGTGTCGAACGTCGTGTGGGCGTGTGCAAAGTTGAACATGAACGACGACGCCGAGCTCATCGACGTTTTGGTGCGAGCTTCAGATGCGTATTCGACGAAGTTTAACTCGCAAGAATTGTCGATGGTGCTGTGGGGATTCGCCACTCTGGCCGTGTCCGATCACAAGATTATGCACACGCTCGCGAAGTCGATGGCGCGAAAGGTGGATGAATCCTCGGCCCAGCAGATGGCCACGGCGGCGCACGCGTTGGCGAAGATCGGTGTCTACAACTCGCAGCTCGTCAAGGCGTACAAAGAACGTGCGCCGGAGCGCCGGGACGAATTCCAGCCGCGCGACATTGCATTTTTAGCCTGGTCGTACGCCAAGCTGAACATCAAAGCACCAGAGCTGTTTGAGATGTTCAACGGTGTGATCTGCGAGATGTTGTTCGACGTCGAGTTTCAAACGTTTTCTCCGCACCATTTGACGATGGTTCTATGGTCGTATGCCATGCTTGGCGAAAACACGGATAAAGTGTTTCCATCCATCATTAAAACGATGAAAACCATCGTTGATGATTTCAATCCGAGAGACATGACAAACACCGCGTGGGCTCTCGCCGCGCTTGGATGCGATGATAAAGAGCTTATCTCGGCACTTGGAGCGCACGCGACGGCGAAACTCAACGAGTTCAACTCTCAAGAACTGTTAAAGTTTCTAGGCTCATTTGAGCGACTCGGTGTCGAGGACACATCGCTCGCCGAAGCCGTTTCGTCGCAGCGTACTCTGTCGTACGAGTTTCCGGCGATACGGTCGACGATTGAGCTCACGGCGGCGACGCCGAAGAGTTACAAAGGAACGGATCGCGTTCGCGTCGATGACAGTTGCGGCGGTTTCGGTAGAGGGAACACGGGCGTCGCGCTCTGGGAAGGTAGTTTTGTGCTTTCAGAATGGCTCTCGCGGCAGAAGAATCCGTTGCGCACCGAGGGAATCGCGAAGGCGCTTGGGGGCGCTTGGTCCGACGAATGGGACGGGAAAGTGTGCGTCGAGCTCGGCGCTGGATTGGGTCTTCCTTCTATACTCGCTTCAAAACTCGGAGCGCGCGTGACCGCGACCGACGGTACGTGTTCGCGTTGAGCGTTTAAGCTTCTGCTTACGCCATTGTTAATCCCTCCACTGGACCGTCCATGTTCTTGGAGTTTCAAAAATGGCGAACAACAACTCGGGAGTTTCGCTGACAGCACTCGCACGTTTCGGCGGGCCATGAGTGTCATCTGATAGTAGCTCTCGCACATTCTTTTTGCTATCGGCACGTGCGTGACGTAAAACGATCTATACACTGACGACTGTTTTCCCGCGACCAACTCTTGCAGGTGACGACGATGTGCTGAAACTCTTGAGCGAAAACATCAGAGCGAACGCCAACACCGAAGCAAGCGTTGAAAAGCTCGTGTGGGGCGCGGACGATCCCCTCAAAAAGCTCGGTCTTCGAAGGCACCCTGATTTGGTCATGGCAAGCGATGTCGTTTACGGGAACGATCCGTCAAAGTGGACGAACCTCATACAAACGATGCGCGATTTGTCAGGTCCAAACACTTTGGTATTGATCGCCAACGTTCAGCGGTACCCGATACACCATCCCCTCGCGGAGACGAAGTTTTACACAGAGTCCACGGCTGCGTATTTTGAAAGAAGCGAACTACCGGTATCGTGTCTACACCCAGACTTCCAGCGCACGGGTGCCGGAAACTGTGTGATTCACGTGTTTCGACCGAAGTCGCGAGGAGACAAGCGTTCGCGGGACACTGGCGAGGAGAAGAGCGACAAAAAAGAGAAGCGGAAGAAAGAGAAGAAGAAGGAGAAGAAGGAGAAGAAGGAGAAGAAAGAAAAGTAGGAGATTAGAAAGGAGGCGTGGATGGTTCTGCGCGTAGATTATTTTCAATAGCGATTTTTTCAATAGGCGTCTTTACAACGGCGAATCCGACGTGGTGATCGATTTGGCGAGAAGAATATGACCAACTTCGACGAGGCCGAGCTTCGCGAAAGGGTTGTTCTTGCTCGAGCGCTGCGCGATCTGCGCCTGCGTGAGCTTAGCCTTGACCTCGGGCGGTTCCTCGTATCCGCACTTTTCGAAGAGAATCTGCGCGCCCTCGTTGTCCACCTTGGTGTGCGTGTACATGATCGTCTCTCCCATGTTCGCCATCGCCCGTTCAGCTGCGTTGACGAGTTCCTTACCGATGCCGCGTCCGCGTTGCGTCGGACTCACGGCGACGTCGGACAAGTACGCCTTGTCCTTGGGCGTGCGCGGCGTGAGCTTTTCGGCGCCGAATCTGTCGCCGTTCGGTAGCGAAATCTCCGCGATCCCGACTAACACCGTCCCAACCTTTGCGGACAACAAAATACGATCGTCCGATTTCTTCACTCCGTCCACCAGTCCCATGCGCACGCGACTCGCCTGCTCCGCTCGAAGACGATTCTTGGCCAAGATATCCTGCGGCCGCACCTTGAAGAACAAGTCCATGATCAAATTCGTCGCGTCATCCACGTCCTGCTCCTCCAGCAACCCGATCACGACGTTACCACCGTTCTTCATCGGCATCGTCGCCTTCTTCACCGCCTGATCCTTCGCTTCAACCGCCGCGCTCCTTCGCCTCTTCGTCGGCGCAAAGGACACCTTCCCCGCGCCCAAATCCACCATGAGCGCCGGCGTCGGTCCATCCGTCGACGAATGCTTCCACGCCTTCGTCTCGCTCGCGCTTTCCATCGACGTCCCATCTTCCTCCTCGCTCGCGCGCGCGCTTATCGCGTCCCCGCGTCCGCGTCCCCGCGCCCGCGCTTTATCCATCGCGCGCCCACCGCGTCGTCGTCTCACCGCCGTTCCCGTCCCCGCGCGCGCCGTCACCGCCCGCGCACCGCTCGCCGTCGCCGCCGTCGTCACCATCGTCCTCGCTCTCGTCGCTCGCGAAGTCCCGATCGATCGCGCGCGCGTCTCTCGCGTCGCGTCCCCGTCTCGATCGTTCGCACGGCATCGGTCGGTCGCCGCGCGCGCCACTGGAGGGCGCGCGACCGCGATCGTCGACGCGCGCGCGCCGGACGACGACGACGACGACGACGACGACGGCGAGAACGGAGGCGATGCGCGCGTCCGCGTCCGCGCGCGAGCGACGACGACGAGAACGGAGGCGATGCGGGACGACGCGCGCGTGGGTGACGGTGACGGTGACGGCGGCGGTGACGACGGCGGCGGCGGTGACGACGGCGCGCGCGCAGGGGGGTGGGAACGGCGCGGCGACGTGCGCGGTGGAATCGGACGGGTTGACGTGGTGCTCGTACGCGAATCTCGTCTCGGGGTTGGACGTCGCGTACGCGCCCGTCGCGAGCGGCGCGACCACGGTGAATCATTGGATCAGGGCGACGTTTTCCGGGACGTTGAACCCCGGAACGAACGGGTGGGCGAGCGTCGGACCGGGAACGAGCATGTCGGATGGGAAAGTCGTCGTCGGTGGAGGCGTGACGGCGACGACGAAGTTTACCCTGACGGGCGAGTCGACGCCTACGAATGCGTGCGCGACGAACTGTCCGATTAGCGCGGAATCGGTGACGTCGAACGCGACGGCGACGACGATTAAGTTCAAGCTCGTGGACGCCAACTCGCCGGTCGGAACGCTGTCGTGCGTTTGGGGCATGCACAGCTCGCCGTGGCCGAATGAGCACTCGAGCAAAGGAACCGTCTCGTTTAGTCTCGCGGGTGAAGGCGGTTCGTCTTCCGTGAGCGGTTCAAAGCTGAACCGAGACGTCACACACGGCGTTCTCATGGTGCTCGCGTGGGTCATATTTATGCCGTTCGGAAGCGCGTCGACGAATTGGAAAAGATTGCTTCCAGAGAGGTGGTTTTACGTGCACGTCTCGTTGGTTGGCGCGGGATCGGTGCTCTTCGCGATCGCGCTCTGTCTCTTGATCGGTCGCGACGATCGCGCCAAAGACTCAAAAGTGGATACACACTACAGCTTAGCGATCGCCGTGATCTCGCTCTGGCTCATTCAGCTCTCCCTCGGCGCGTTGCGACCGAACAAAAAACCAGAGGATGGCGCTCGACTCGGTTGCATCCCCGCCGCGCTCCGTCCCGCGTGGTTCTGGGCGCACCGACTCATCGCCCCGACGGTCCTCGCCGTCGCCGCCGCCACCATCTTCGTCGGCGCCGACCTCATGCACGACAGATACGGCACCAGAGACTCCACCGGGGTCTCGTTCTTGCGTCCCGGAGTCCTCGGCGGCGTGTACGCCGCCGTCGCCGTCGCCGCCGTCGCCGTCTCCTTCGTCCCGACGAAACCACGCGCGGAGTCGACGAACGACCTCGAACTCGCGTGAATCCATCGCGTTCATTCATACATATTTTTTGTACACGCACCCTTCACCGCACGCGGACCCGATCGATTCGCGAACCGAACGCCCGGCGCTCTCGCGCTTTCTCTCGCGCGCCTTCTCTCGCGCGCGCCCACGGCGCGGCCCCTCTCTTCACCGTTCACGACTCGTCGATCGAGTCCCTCCCCGATGGGACACGCGCCACGGGGCGCACGCACGCGTTCGACTCATCCACCGGTCATGACTCACCGTGACCCCCTCCCCGCGCGCGCGTCGCCCTCGAGTCGCGCGCGCGCCGAACGACGGCGACGACTCGACGACTCGACGACTCGGGACGTGACTCGGAGACGCGGGCGCGCGAGATGGCGCAACAGGCGGCGGGCGCGCCCGTGACGGTCAGGGAGGCGATTCAGGTGCGCGATGCGCGCGTCGAACGCGATGCGCGCGTCGAACGCGAACGATTCGTCGCGAGAGATCTCATCTCGATTGGATTGATTGCGCGCGTGATGATGGGTCGATTGGATCGATGCGTCGACGAGACGCGCGCGATTCGACGGGATGGAGACTGACGGGACGTGTGGTGTGATCGCGCGCGTGTGTTATTCGCGCGCGAGCAGTTGAAGACGTGCGGGGTGAATCCGCAATGCATCTCGTTCACGAATACCACCATGGAGAGCGACAAGTACGTGTGCGTGCGAGAGACGGGGACGACGAATAACGTGGTGATCGTCGAGGTGAATAACCCGATGCAACCGATGAAGAAACCGATCACGGCGGATAGTGCGCTGATGAACCCGACGCAGAACGTGATCGCGCTCAAGGCGAGAGTGGAGGCGGACGGAGCGGAGGATTCGTTGCAGATTTTCAACATTGATCAAAAGGCGAAGATCAAGGGACACGATATGGAACCGGTGGTGTTTTGGAAGTGGATCACGCCGAAAGTGTTGGGGATCGTGACGAACACGGCGGTGTTTCACTGGTCGATCGATGATCAGAACGCGCCGGTGAAGATGTTCGATAGAACGGCGAACCTCGAAGGGTCGCAGATCATCAGTTACAAGGCGTCCGAGGATATGCAGTGGTTCACGTTGATCGGGATCGCGGCTGGCGATGCGTCGAGACCGGCGTTGGTGAAGGGTAACATGCAGTTGTATTCCGTGGCGCAGCAGCGATCGCAAGCGCTTGAGGCGCACATGGCGGCGTTTACGACGCACCAAGTGCCCGGGAACGCCCAAAAGAGCCAGTTGGTTACTTTTGCGCAAAAGATGTTGCAAGCGGACGGTTCGGTGGCGTCGAAGCTTCACGTGATCGAGCTCGGCGCGCCGGCGGGACAAACGCCGTTCACCAAGCGCACGAGCGAGTTGTTCTTTCCGCCTGAGTTTGCCGACGACTTCCCGGTGGTGATGCAAGTGAGCGACAAATACGGCGTCATCTACATCGTCACAAAGAGTGGTTTGCTGTTCGTGTACGACGTGGAAACGGCGTCGCCGGTCTATCGCAGCCGCATTTCGCAAGAACCGGTCTTCGTCGGCGCCGCGGCGCCGAACGCCGGCGGTTTGTACGTCGTGAACAGAGCTGGTCAGGTTTTGCTCGTCACGCTGAACGAGGCGGCCGTCGTGCCCTTCATCAGCGAACAGCTCAAAAACTTGGAACTCGCGTTGTCCCTCGCATCTAGAGGTAACTTACCGGGTGCCGAGGCGCTCGTGATGCCGAAGTTCGACATGCTCTTCAACGGAGCCGACTACAAGGGCGCGGCGGAACTCGCGGCGAGCATGAGCACGTTGCGAACCGACCAGACCATCGCGCGCTTCCGCAGCGTGCCGACTCAGCCTGGGCAGAGCTCTCCGTTGTTACAATATTTCGGTGCGTGCTTGCAACGCGGTAAGCTGAACAAGCTCGAGTCTGTCGAACTCACGAAGCTCGTGTTGGCGCAGAACAAGAAGCAACTTCTCGACACGTGGCTCGGCGAAGACAAGCTCGAGGCGAGTGAAGAGCTCGGTGATATGCTCGCGCCGACCGATTCCGAAACTGCGTTGAAGATATACGTCAAGGCACGCGCGAGCGCGAAGGCGACGGCTGCGTTTGCGCAACGCGGTGAGTTTGACAAGATGGCACAATACTGCACCGCCGTCGATTACAAGCCCGACTACATGTACATGTTGCAGTCCTTGATGATGCGTGACCCGGCGAGCGCGATGCAGCTCGCGCAACAGATGAGTAAGATGACGCCACCGCCGTGTGACATGAGCAACATCGCTGATTTGTTCTTGCAACGCAACATGATCCGCGAGGCAACGTCGATTTTACTCGATCTTCTCAAGGATGACGACGAGAGCCAAGCGGCTCTCCAGACCAAGGTTCTCGAGATCAACTTGGTGACGTATCCGAACGTCGCCGACGCGATCATGGCCCAAGGAAAGTTCTCTCACTACGACAGACCGCGCATCGCCCAGTTGTGCGAAAAGGCTGGTTTGTACATCCGAGCCATGGAACACTACACGGAGCTCGCCGACTTGAAGCGTTGCGTCGTCAACACGCACTCGATCGAACCGCAAGCGCTCATCGAGTTCTTCGGTTCTCTCAGTCGCGATTGGGCGCTCGAGTGTCTCAAGGAACTTCTCACCTTGAACATGCGTCAAAACTTGCAAATCGCGGTCAACATCGCCAAAGAGTACACCGGGCAACTCGAAATCGACGCCGTCATGAACATGTTTGACAAGTTTGACTCTCACGAAGGTTTGTTCCTCTACCTCGGTTTCTTCGTCAACTCGAGCGAGGATAAGGAAGTTGTCTACAAGTTCATCGAAGCTGCCGCGAAGACTGGTCAGATCAAGGAAGTTGAGCGCGTCACGCGCGAGAGCGAGCACTTCGATCCGGAGCGCGTCAAGGTGTTCCTCATGGAAGCGAAACTTTCGGACGCTCGCCCTCTCATCAACGTCTGCGATCGTTTCGACTTCGTGCCTGACTTGACAACGTACTTGTACAACAGCAACATGTTGCGGTACATCGAAGGTTACGTCCAAAAGGTTAACCCGAAGCAAGCGCCGAAGGTTGTCGGAACGCTTCTCGATCTCGAGTGCCCCGAAGACTTCATCAAGACGCTTCTTTTGTCGGTGCGTTCGCTTTTGCCTGTCGCCCCCCTCGTCGAAGAGGTCGAGAAGCGCAACAAGTTGAGCCTCCTAACGCAGTTCCTCGAGCACCTCGTGAACGAAGGAAGCATCGACCCGCAAGTGCACAACGCCATGGGTAAGATGCTCATCGACAGCAACCAAAATCCGGAACACTTCTTGCTCACCAACGAGTACTACGAGTCTGCGGTCGTCGGTCGCTACTGCGAACGACGTGATCCGTACCTCGCATGCGTCGCATACAAGCGAGGCAAATGTGACGCGGAATTGGTCGATTGCACCAACAGAAACAGCATGTTTAAGGTGCAAGCGCGGTACGTCGTCGAGCGAATGGATGCCGAATTGTGGGCGAGCGTGTTGACCGATGAGAACAAGTACTGCCGTCAACTCATCGATCAAGTCGTGTCCACGGCGCTTCCGGAAAGTAAGAACCCCGAACAAGTCTCCGTGACGGTGAAGGCGTTCATGACCGCGGAGATGCCGCATGAGCTCATTGAATTGTTGGAGAAGATTGTCTTGCAGAACAGCGCGTTCAGCAACAACCCGAACTTGCAAAACTTGCTCATCCTCACCGCCATCAAGGCGGACGCGTCTCGCGTGATGGACTACGTCAACCGTTTGGATTCTTTCAACGGTCCGGAAGTCGGGGAAATCGCGGCTGGAAACGAGCTGTACGAGGAAGCATTCGCCATCTTCAAGAAGTTCAACCTCCACGTCGACGCCATGAAGATTCTTCTCGAATCGCTCGAAGATCTCGATCGTGGTATCGAGTACGCGCGCAAGATCGACGAACCAGAAGTTTGGGTGCAGCTCGGTAAGGCACAGCTCAGAATCGGTACTCCGGAGTCCGTCAAAGCGGCCATCAAATCTTACATCAAGGCGCAAGACGGATCCGATTTCATCGACGTCATTCACGCCGCGCGACAAGCCGACATGTACGAAGACATGGTGCCGTACTTGCTCATGGTTCGAAAGAACAAGAAGGAAGCGCGCGTCGACACGGAACTCGTGTACGCCTACGCGAAGATCAACGATCTCGCCAAGCTCGAAGACTTCTTGGCGACGCCGAACAGCGCCAACCAACAATCCGTGGCGGACCGATGCTTCGACGAAGGTTTGTACGAAGCCGCTCGACTCTTGTACACGGCGCTCAGCAACTGGAGCTGCCTCGTCAGCACACTTCTCAAGCTTCGCTTGTTCCAATCCGCCTTGGACACCGCCAAGAAGGCTAACTCCCCGCGCACGTGGAAGGAGGTGTGCTTTACGTGCCTCGAAGAGGACGAGAACAAACTCGCCCAACTCGCCGGTCTTAACATCATCATTCAAGCCGACGAGCTCGATTCCGTCAGCGAGTACTACCAAGTTCGCGGCAAGTTCTCCGAGCTCATCGCGCTCATGGAGGCTGGCGTCGGCGTCGATCGCGCGCACATGGGCATCTTTACCGAGCTCAGCATCCTGTACGCCAACCACATGGCGGACAAGCTCATGGAGCACCTCCGCCTGTTTAGCGCTCGCATCAACATCCCGCGAGTCATCGCGGTGTGCAACCAAGTCGCTTTGTGGCCCGAACTCGCGTACATGTACCGCTGCTACGACGAGTTTGACAACGCGTGCGAGGTGATGATGCAACATCCTGACGCGTGGGAACACGTCGTCTTCAAGGATGTCTGCGTCAAGCTCTCCAACGGCGACTTGTACTACAAGGCGATCAAGTTTTACTTGGACGAACACCCGACGGAGATGACCAACCTTCTCGGTGTGTTGCAATCGAGACTCGACCACTCGCGCGTGGTCGCCTTGATGCGCAAGGAGGGCAAGTTGCCGATGGTAAAGGAGTATCTCTTGGCCGTCCAAGGCGCCAACTTGGCGGCGGTGAACGACGCCGTCAACGAGCTCGCCATCGAAGAGGAGGATCACGAAGCCCTTCGAGCGTCCGTGGACATGTATGATAACTGCGATCAGCTTTCACTCGCTTTGCAGTGCGAGAAGCACGAACTCGTCGAATTCCGAAGAATTTCTTGTCACATTTACCAGCGCAACTCTCGATGGCAGCAAGCCATCGAACTTAGCAAGCGCGACGGTTTGTTGAAGGATGCCATGGAAATCGCGGCGAAGAGCGGAGATGCGGCCATCACGGATGATCTCCTTGACTACTTCATAGAGCAAGGCAACAAAGAGTGCTTCTCAGCCGCGTTGTGTACCTGTTACGATTTGTTGAAGCCCGACGAAATCATGCAAAAGGCGTGGTTGAAGGGTCTTAGCGAGTGGGTGATGCCGTACATGATTCAAGTCATGCGCGACATGAACACGAAAATTGACATCTTAATGAAGGACAAGGCCGACCGCAACGAGGAGAAGGTGAACGAGGAGAAGGAGCGCGTTGCGGCTGAGATGAATAGCAACCTGTACGCCCAGCTCATGCCGGCGGCGCTTCCCGCGCCGCCAATGCCGGGCATGGGCGGCTACGACCAGCAGCAAGCCTACGGTCAGCCGCAACAGGGTTTCGGCGCTCAGCAACCTCAGTACTACTGAGCGCACTCTCACTAGCTTTAGCTCCACCGCAAAATCTTGTCATAACAGCGAACAAGCACAAGGTCAGTCTCGCGTTTTCCCACACTCGCGATGGTTCCGAAACGAGTCGACGTCACATCTCCGCGCGCCGATCGAGCTCGAGCTCGCGCGACGCGACGCGACGCGGCGCGACGACGGAGACAACGATGACGCGCGTCGACCCGTTCACCTCGTCGCCTCTCATCGCGCCCCGGTCGACCCCGCGACCGACGACGAGACGCTCCGGTCGGTCGTTACCTCGTCGTCGTCTCGCGCGCGCGAACCGACGCGTCGTCGACGCGCCGCGCGCGTCGCGTCCGAAAGACATCGAGGAGGCGATCGCGCGCGCACCCTGGCGAGGTGGACTCGAACCGGCGTCGAACGTGCCGTGGACGGAGGCGCGAGTGGTCTCAGGACGCGTCCCGGCGGAGCTCGCGGGGACGGTGTATCGCGCGGGACCGGGACGGATTCGTCTGGGCGCGAACAAGTACGCCCACTGGTTCGACGGCGATGGATACGTCACCGCGATTGAGTTGGACCCCGAGGCGAACGCGGCGCGGTGCTCGGGGAGGTACGTGGAGACGGCGAGGTGGTTGGCGCAGCGAGCGAGCGACGGCGGCGACGGCGCGAACGACGCGTCCGTCGGGACGAGCGGGATCGCCGTGCGCGGAGCGTGGACGCAGGCGAGCGGTGCATTGAGGAATCTCGGTCGGTTTCCGACGAATCCGTCGAACACATCGATCATTGAACACGCGGGGAAGTTGTTGGCGTGTTGCGAAGGCGGCGCGCCGGTCGAGTTGGATCCGACGACGCTCGCCACTCGAGGCGAGGTCGTCTTCGGTCCGGGTCTACCGATGGGGTTTAGCGCGCACAGCAAGCAGGATATCGATCGTGACGGGACGATTTACACGTGGGGGCTAAAGAAACCGCCGTTCATCGGTATCGCGGTGGGGAAGATTGCCGCAAACGGAGACGTGCTGAAAGTTGCCGATTTTCCATTTCCCGAATTGATTCCAGAGTTTGCGTTGATTCACGATTGCGCCATGAGCGAAAACTATTTGACGTTTTTCTTCTGCCCGTGGGTGCTACCAAAGAACGCCATCGCGCGCGCGCTGAGCGGTCTGAACTCGTTCGGACACTCGTTCGATTGGAGTGACGAGCGGCAGACATGGATGGTCGTCATGAGAAAATCAGACCTGCAAGTCGTGCACGCCAAGAACATCCCCGCATTTTCGAGTTATCACACGTGCGACAGTTACGAAGAGGAAGGAAAATTAAAGGTGCTCTACTGCAAGCTGAGAGGCGACCGCGCCGGACTGGAAAAGAATTTCGGCGACATGTACTCGGCGGTGTGGACCGACGACCACTACAACGACTTATTCGAGATGACCATCGACATCGCCACCGGCGACGTCTCTCAGTCACCCGCGATGCCGACGAACGCGCGCGGTGAGTTCGACGATACCAAGATGATCGGCATGGAATTCGCCGTCGTGTCTCCGCGCACGCAGAGCAAACAGAAACCCGAGCACGTCTACGCGCTCGTCAACACGTGCGGCGAGCACGGATACTTTGACGGCATCCAAAAACTCAATCTCAAGACGCAACGCGCGGAGACGCGCATGAGTGCCCCGGGTCATTACCCACACGAGTGCGAGTTCATTCCCAAGCGCGGCGCCGCGGACGAGGACGCCGGGTATCTCGCGTACGTCGAGTACGACGTCTCGCGCGACGCCGCCAATCTCATCGTCATCGACGCCCAGAGATTTCGAGACGATCCGGTCGTCGTCATCGAGCTCCCAATGCACGTTCCGTACACGTTTCACGGCGCTTTCGTCCCAAAGTAGACTCGTAGTAATGTATAACGAACGCCGCGAGCTTTTCCGCCGTCGGCGCGCGAACGGACGCCATAATTAGCATGCGAACGAACGCGTCCACGGCGCGCGCCAGCGCGCCAGCGCGTCTCGTCGACGAACGGCGCGATTCACTGCACCGCGTTCGACGTCCTCCCCGCGCGCGCGCGGTGCGAGACGGCGCGTCGTCGACGCCGGACGCGTCGTCGGCCGCGTCCACCTCGGACGCATCGAATTCGTTCGACGCGCGTTCGCACGCGCGCGCCGACGTCGTCGACGCCGCCGAGGCGGCGGCGAGGGCGGTGAAGACCCCACACAGCGGGTATCACCGTCGCGTGGGCGTCGAGCGACCGTTCTTCGAGGGATGGTACTTTCGCGTGACGCTTCCTCGAGAGCGACAGAGCGCGAGTTTGATTTATCACGTCTACGACCCGGATCTCCCGAGTTCGAGGCGTCACGGCGCCGGCGCGCAGGTGTGCGCGCCGGGAGGAAAGTATTTATACGCCGAGAGCCCGAACGGGGCGAGTGGATTCACGGCGTCGGCGCACGCGTTGGAATTGGCGTTGACGCGCGGCGGCGACGAATTCTTCGAGGTGGCGAGAGAGGGCGCGAGACATCGCGGATGGCTCACGAGCGAGGGCGAGGACGAGACCGGGCCGTGGAGCGGTGGATGCGCGGCGAGATCGGTGCGTTGGGACATCACCGTGACGCCCGTGCGCGGATGGGGCGGTGGCGTCGGCGCGAAGATGGTTTCGCCGGCGGGATGGATGACGGCGCTTCCGGTGTTCGAGCCGCATTGGCAGGTCACCATGGCGCACGGTTTGGCGAGTGGGTGGATTGAAACGGACGGCGATCGCGTAGAGTTTAGCGATTGTCCGGCGTACAGCGAGAAGAATTGGGGCGGTGCGGGATTTCCGTTGAAATGGTGGTGGACGCAGTGCAACTCGTTTCCGGATTATCCAGACTTGAGCATCACGGCGACCGGGGGTAATCGCGGCGTCGTGGTGCTGCCGAACGTGCGCGAAGACGTCGGTGCTGTGGGTGTGCATTTCGGCGACCGATTCTTCCAGTTCGTTCCCGCGCAACAGGTCGAAGGCGAATCGCCCGACGGATCCGGCGCCGAGGCGGTGCTCGAGGCGAGCGCCGTCACGTGGGACGTCGAGTGGGGTAAATGGAGCGTCACCGCCGTCGGCGAGCGATACGAGTGTTCGATCGAGGGCGCGTGCACCGACACCGACGAGTCAACCGTCATCCGCGCCCCCACGGACAGCCTCGACGACGGCATGGCGCCGCTCTGTCGCGAGACGTTCACGGGATCCATCGTCGTCTCGCTCTGGCGTCTCGACGCTCGAGGCGAGCGTCGCGAGACCATCATCGACGCCGCCTCGAGCGACACCGCGTGTCTCGAGATCGGCGGCGGTCCTTGGATCGCCCCCTACCGCGCCTCGGCCGAGATTCGCGCGCCGCTCGGCCCTCTCATGGGTCTCCCGGTGGACGTCGCCGCCGTCGCCGCCGTCCTCTCGCCTTTCGGCGATCTCTTCCCGGGTCTCTGACGCGCG
>PVBE010684467.1_pt1 | contig 14312 bp, 12 predicted proteins | sample 1631181 | NCBI WGS metagenome assembly PVBE01 (sample SAMN08397723, study PRJNA350692) | Marine metagenome, whole genome shotgun sequencing project. | isolation source: water | place: Pacific Ocean | collected 2012-04
GTCAGCAATAACTGTAAAACTTATTTGCGCCGCATCAGCAATCCCAAAGTAGACAGCCCAACTTTCCTTCATGTGAAAGTTTGGCTGAATCAAACCACGATCATTTCGCAAGCCGGGCTCTTGAGCTTCATGTAGGGACGAAACAACAAAACTCAGCAGTCCCTCGTTAAACGAATTCCTCAAGTAGCATTGAATGTCTGGATTTGTAACATCAATTACAAATGAAAGCGCCGTTTCAGTCGGAATCATTTCGCCTACTGGAACTTCGCTTGTAACTCCAACTGCAAATGCTTGGGGCTGAAATTCGTCGAGCACGTTATTTGAAACATCGATGTGCTCCATTGTGCCATCGAAACAAATTGGATACGCATTTCTCTCGCGGCGAACTGCACCAAATGGGAAAGGTCCCGTTTCGCCAAAGGTCCATCCATTGAAACCGCCTCTAAATGCCGCGCCAAATAATTCAATCGGTCGACCTTCATCTTCATCTTCTACGCTTCCATCAGCCAAATAACTTTGCCATACATCAGTAGTTGGGTCGTACACATTGCCATCGTTACTTATTGAAATGTGCAACGTTGCTTCGACTATGTCATAGTTTGCAGCACCTAGCCCAACTGGAATTGTTTCGTTAGTGATAAAACCAAGGAGTATTTGCGCATCTCGATCGTCGAACTTTTCGTATCCACCACCAATCGATGAGAAAGTGGATGCAACTTCTCGATCCCCAATCGCACCATTAAATGGATACATCCATCTGTCATAATCAGGAGATTCAATGGTGGTCGTGATCGTATCCGCATTGCCTATCTGCAAGTGAAGACACGAAGTCATCATGGCTATGAAAGTGGCTTTGCTAGTATGCATTACTATATCCATGGGCGAAAGTATAGCGGTATTGAGACACACTCGCAACTAGTTTTGCTGTATAATACATATATAATTCTTCTGTGATATAGTTCACGTATTAACATCAGGCCAATAAAAGGTTGCCTTATCATGCGGACTCTCAAATTTGCTGTTACAAAAAAAGGATTCACTCTCATTGAATTGCTCATTGTGATTGCAATTATTTCTGTATTAGTTGGTCTGACCACCGTAGTTGCGGCGAAGGTTCTTGCTTCTGCAAAGAGTGCCAAAGAATCAGGTGCTATGCGTTCAGTACTTCAAGCATATGTGCTAGCGGCAACCGAAAATAGAGGGAAATTCATAGATGGATATTCCAACAACCAAGAAGAAACATTTACGGGACCAAATGGCGAAGCAGTTACATGGCCAGCGAGCGGACGCTATGTTTGGAGAATCATCCCCTACCTAGACAACACAATGACTTCCCTTTATGTCAATGAACAATCCGAATGGCTCACCCAATATTATGGATCTGATAACTATAGTTATGTAGCGAGTTTATTCCCATCGTTTGGTCTTAACAGCGAATGGATGGGAGGAGACCAACGCACAACTGCAATGCCTGCACTTGAAAGCAAACATTTATATGGAAAATTCATGTCCGACATACCTCACCCTTCAAGGCAACTCGTATTTGCTTCTGCAAGGGCGCCCATTGGAACTGGAGATGGATCACAAGAATTAATGCTCGTAAAAGAAGGTTACTTTGAAATCACAAGCCCATATTTTCCAAGTGGAGGAGATACATGGCGTTGGCATACCGTCGATGGCGAACACTCAACAACTCCAACGAATAACTCTGCAGACCATGGCAACCTTTCTGCAAGACATGACGGAAGAGTTCTTACGGGTCAACTTGACGGTTCTACCGAGTTCGTAACAATCAAAGACCTTGCCGACATGCGGCGCTGGGCACCAAAGGCAAATACAGCAGACTGGATCCCTTCCATTAGCCCATAACTCAAGATTTGCCCTATTGAGTACAATATTCACCATATGTTGTGCCCATATTGTGAACGAGATGAAGACAAGGTAATTGATAGTCGCGGATCCGACGGCGGCAAGTCGATTCGACGAAGACGCGAATGCCAGAAATGCAATCGTAGATTCACCACATTTGAACGTGTTGAGAAAACCTCGCGCCTGATGGTTATCAAACGCGACGGTACTAGGATTCTGTTTGACCCAGAAAAAGTCCTCAGAGGACTGCAAGCGGCATGTGGAAAACGCCCTATTCCAGAAGATCGCAAAATCGCTATAGTTCGCGACGTTGAAGAAGAACTCATGCAACTCTTTGAACGAGAAGTACCGAGTAAGGAAGTTGGACTACGCGTCGCGACACTATTAAAATCCGTAGATCCAATCGTTTACATTCGATACGCTAGCGAATATTTCAACTTTCAAGACCTCGAAGCACTCTCTCGAGAAGTTTCCGATCTCCAAGAAGAACCTCCTGTAATCCCAACGCAATCTGATTTATTTAATAAATAAAGTTACCTACAAACTCTATGCCAACAATTACACTCCCAGACGGTTCCACTCGTTCCTTTGATGGAACAACAACACCACACGAAGTTGCTTTAGATATCTCCGAAGGTCTCGCCGCTTGCGCAATTGGTGCTCGAATTAACGACGAGCTCACCGATGTAAACACACCAATTTCAGAAGACGTCGAATTAAAAATAGTCACTGCTCGAAAAGGAGAAAAGGAAAGCGATAAAGACGCACTCATGCTCATCCGGCACAGTTGTGCCCACGTGATGGCTGAAGCCATCCAACGTGTCCACCCAGAAGCAAAACTCGTTTATGGTCCCGCACTCGACAATGGTTTTTATTATGACATTGCGTTCGATGATGACAAACCATTATCAAGCGAAGAATTTGAAGCCATTGAAATCGAAATGAAAGCAATCATCAAAGAAGACCGCCCCTTTACTAGGTATGAACTTCCAATTGACGAAGGCATGAAAAAACTTGAAAACGAAGGCAGTAAATATAAAATCGATAACGCAGAACGCGCAATCGAAAATGGCTCCGAAACGTTAACGTGGTATGCAACTGGCAAACCAGACGAAAACTGGGAAGACCTTTGCCGTGGTCCGCACGTTCCATCTACTGGAAAAATTGGCGCGTTTACCTTGCAAACAATCGCAAGCAGTTATTGGCACGGTGACGCAGACTCTGACCGTCTTACTCGAGTCTACGGCACTGCTTTCGTACACAAAAAACAATTAAAGCACCATCTCAAATTACTGGAAGAAGCGAAAAAACGCGACCACCGAGTTGTTGGTAAAAAACTTGGGCTCTTTCATATTGATGAAATGGTTGGGCAGGGTCTCCTCCTTTGGACACCAAATGGTGCAATCGTTCGACAGGAGTTACAAAACTTTATCTCAGAGCAATTGCGAAGGCAACAGTACTCTCAAGTATTCACTCCGCACATCGGCAAACTTGATTTGTATCGAACCTCTGGGCACTACCCTTATTACCAAGACAGCCAATACCCCCCACTGATTGATCCAGACCAATTGCATGCACTTGCAAAAGAGGGTTGCTCATGCGGTGATTTATCCAATATGATGAAAGACGGCGATATTGAGGGCTATTTGCTGAAGCCGATGAACTGCCCGCACCACATTCGCATCTATGCAAATGGGCAACACAGTTACCGAGATCTTCCAATAAGGCTTGCTGAATTTGGCACTGTCTACAGATGGGAACAATCGGGTGAAATTAGCGGCATGACTCGCGTTCGTGGTTTCACCCAAGATGATGCGCACTTGTTTTGTACCGAAGATCAAGTGGAATCAGAAATCATCGGCTGCCTTGAACTTGTCAATATTATTTTCAACTCGCTTGGCATGCATGATTTCACTGTTCGAGTTGGTCTACGTGATGCAGACTCTGACAAATATGTTGGCAATCCCGAGAACTGGGAAAAAGCAGAGAACGCTTGCCGAGCAGCTGCCGCTACGCTTGGTGTTCCTTGGATTGAAGAGAAAGGCGAGGCCGCTTTTTATGGACCAAAAATCGACTTCATTGTGAACGATGTCATCGGACGGCCATGGCAACTCGGCACAGTACAGATTGATTACAATTTACCGGAACGTTTTGACCTTTCCTACATCGGCAAAGATGGCAATCAGCACCGACCAGTCATGATTCACCGAGCACCTTTTGGCTCAATGGAGCGGTTCATCGGTGTCCTTATTGAACACTTTGCTGGCGCATTCCCGACATGGCTTGCCCCCGACCAAGTCCGCGTTCTAGCAATCTCTGAAAAATCGAACGAGTACGCTGACAAAGTCCACCAAACCCTTCTCGACAAAGACATACGGGCTTCGATCGATAAGAGCGACGAACGAATCCAAGCGAAAATCCGAAACGCCGCCGAGATGAAAATTCCATGGATTCTAGTCGTCGGACCGCGTGATGCTGAAGGGAATAATGTCAGCGTACGAATGCGAGGGATTATGGATGACCTCGGTGCGGTCGGGCTTGAAACATTTACTGATGCAATTTCAGAAGAAATCAAAACTCGCGGCGAATGCTCGGCATTAAAAACTTGCTTTCCAGAGGTCAAAATCCCAGAAGATGCTTGATTATTATGAACTTTTTGCATATCCTGACCACTTCAGCCTCTTTTTAGAGGCATCCATGGATATGAACATGAAATGTGTTATCAAAAGCGACTGTAACTCCCGATTAAAAATCGTGAGAACTGTTCGCATACATATTTCTAACGAAACCGCATGATCAGTATCCAACACATCAACATGCTTAACTTACTTTGGGAGTATCCAAACGATATCTCCACAAAATTTTCGTCCCCTCTTTTTGGAGAAATGTACTATCGCTCGTAGACGCTATATCAAGCCAAGGGAAAATGCTCGGAACCTTCCCAAAATCAATGACAGAATTAGGGCAAAAAAAATCCGCCTGATTGACCAAGATGAAAATATGATTGGAGTAGTCGACAAAAGCGAAGGAGTTCGACTAGCACAAGAGGCGGGGCTTGACCTAGTTGAGGTTTCTCCAAACTCCGATCCGCCAGTTTGCCGCATTCTTGACTTCGGCAAGTATCGATACGAACAATCCAAAAAAGAACGTGCAAACCGCGCAAAAACAAAAACTGTTGAAACGAAAGAAGTGCGACTCGGACGCTCAATGAAAATTGATCCACACGATGTTCAAATCCGTGTCAATCAAGCAAGGAAATTTTTGCTTGACGGCCACAAGGTTCTCATCGTCCAAAACTTTCGTGGCAGAGAGATGATGCACAAGGAACGTGGCAATGTCCGCATGCAAGAAATTATTGGAAAACTTGAAGACATTGCAAAAGTTGAAACACCTCCAAAGTTTGCTGGTCGAAGGCAAACAATGGTTCTTGGACCAGATAAATTAAAAATTAAATCCTACCTTGCCTCACAAGCATCGCGGGAGCAAGCAGAGAAATCCGAATCCGAACCTGAATAATTCACTATGTCAAAGTATGGCATCATCTCAGACATTCATGGTAACGCACACGCGTTGAAATCTGTCTATGAAAAACTTCATGAGATGAAGGTTGATCGAATCGTCTGCCTTGGGGATATCGTTGGCTATGGCCCTGCACCATCGAAATGCCTAGACCTTGTCCTAAGTTACTGCCACGAAGTCGTCAAAGGTAACCATGATGAGGCTGTTCTTGATCCAGACCTCGGAAGATATTTCAATAACGCAGCCCTTGCAGCATTGAATTGGACACGCGACCAACTCGGCCCCTACCATTTGCACGCCATCAGTCACATGAAAACTCGAATTCGTCTCGGTGACTCGCTACCTCTAGTACACGACACCCCAGTTCTTCACGATTCTGCCTATGTTCACGAATTGCCCCATGCAATTGAAGCTTTCGAAGGGCTTGAAGAAGGCATTTGCCTACATGGGCACACCCACCTCCCTACTGTTTTCTGTTCTCAAGAATCTAGCGAAGTGACGTTGCAGATACCTGTTGAAAACGAACCTATTATTTTGAATTCTGAGGATCGCTATCTCTGCAATCCAGGCTCAGTAGGGCAGCCAAGGGATGGTGATCCACGCGCGAGTTTTGCGACCCTCGAATATACCTCGCCCGACGCAGAATCAATTTTCACCGTCTACCGCACCGAGTACGACATCAAGGCAGCACAAGCCGAAACGCATAGCGTTGGCTTACCTTCCATCCTTGCCGAGCGTCTTGAAATCGGCTCCTAGAAGCGCCCAATTAATAACGGGACAGTACCCAAACAGTTGAAGCCCATGGTCAAAGAAACACACACCGCAATTAGATATACATAATAGTTCCGTCTCTGAAGTGACTGTACACTATCTTTAGCACATCAGCGGCAAATCCCTAACCATTCGCATACTTGGGTCGACGAGTAAACTGAAAAGACGAGAAACCAAACGTTAAATTTGTTTTGCCCACTTACCATATTGGAATCGAAGATAAAACAATGCGCCGCGAATAATCATCTCACCACAAAGGGCATACCAAATCCCAACTAAACCATAGCCAAGATAAACACCTAAAAACCATGCCGCTGGCAATCGAACACCCCAACTGGAAACCGAAGTAATAATCATTGTCCATGTTGTATCACCAACACCTTTTAACGCCTGACGAACTACCATCATCAGTGCAAAACCAATTTGAGTGACACCTGCAATAAACAATAATTTCGGAACGAGTTCTAAGTGAATTGGCTCATTAGAGATTATTGAAGTTAATGTATTTCCCGCAAACATCATTACGAGACCTAACGTTCCCATAAATAAAACAGCAAGAAACATACAAGACAAAACGGCCTTTCTTGCTTGTTTTTCATTCCCAGCCCCAAGATATTGCCCCGCCAATGTTCCAGCAGCAACACCAATTGCAAATCCCGGAAGAAAACTAAACGACTCCCACTGCACACCAATAATGTGAGCGCCTTGAAAACCCTGCACAACTTCCTCATCGCCATCAATTTCAATTGCCATCTTCGCAGCGATCTGACCAATAAATTGAAGCACAAACAAATTTGCCGCCCACATTGAAAGTCCTTCAAAGAAATTAGGGACTCCAATTTTTGCAATGCGCCAAAACAACGAAAAGTCTGGTGCAATATCTTGAACATGAAGTTTCAGATCTTTCGATCCCCTAAGCAATACCCAGACAATCAAAACACCGCCAACGAAATACGCAATCGAAGTTCCGATTGCAATTCCAACGACGTGCAAATCCCATGTGAATGGGTTCTCGATTACCTCTTTCCCCAATCGAACATCAGCACCACTCAAACTCCACGAAGCAATGACGTTCACAACATTCACAACAACGGTCACAGCGGCTGGCTTGACCGTATCACCACTACCATGCAATGCCATAGCACCAGTTGTCATAACACTGCACGCAGGCATTCCGATTGCAAGAACTTGTATGTACTGTACTAAGTAAAGTTTTGCGTTTATGGATAGTTGGCAAAGATTGCCAAGTGGCGCAGCGCAAAACCAAAGAATCACACCAACAACACCGCCCCAGAAAAAAGCAAGAATTAAAGATTGCCCAAGTACTTTATGACCATCTGCAACATTACCCCCGCCCATCGCTCTTGCGATAAGTGCTTGTGCACCAATTCCGACTCCTGAAACTGCAACTGCAATAAACCACCCAATATATGAACCGATGCCAATTGCATCCATCGCTGGCAATACTACATCTTCAGACAAAGCCCCTGCGAAAATTTTATCTGCCAACCCAACACAGGCAACCAAGATTTGTTGGATTAAAATCGGGATTGCTAAAAACCAAATCGCTCCCCACATTGTTTTGCCTGCAAGGGATCCGCTCCGGATTGCACCAATTGGTTCAGCCAACGGTTCGGGCAAGTCCTCAGGTGAGGGCTGCATCGATGCAATCCTACGTTGTTCCTCCTGCTGAGAAAGTGGATCCTTATCCATTGTCACTGAGAAGAGTCAACATCATCGTACGTCGATTTTGTCTTTTCTTCCTTCAGACCAGCGGGCAAGTCGGGTCGTTCATTAATTCGGTATTCCCAGAAAATCAGATGATCCCACCACCGCGCTTCATGCTGGTACGTTGGATATTCATAATCTGATTGATAGGCAAATAAATTTTGGCCTGCATCTACCGTTAACTCACCCCACTCGTACCAAGCATCCCAATCTGTACCAAACACTTGTCCCGTCAATACATGCAGAGATTGTGCAGATGCAAGATTGATGGATAAATCATTTGATTGGAGTCCTTCAATCAATCCTTTAAAAACTTGTGGCTGAGGATATTGTCCAAGCGCTGTTGCAGCTGCGTTGCGAACCTGACTGTCCTCATCACGGTTCCGCAGGGAACGTAATAACTCAAGGACTACCGATGGATTGTGCAGTCGTTGCAACGCATTGGCAGAGGCTCTTCGTACTTGTGTGCTTTTTGAAGTTGCATAACTTAGCCAAGGCATAATAATGAGTGCATCTTCGCTATTGCCAAATCGTGCAAGCGCTTTAATTGCAGTAGCACGAACGAGTGGATCACGGTCTTCTTCAATGTAATCACGGTACAGCGTAAGATAATCTGGCGCACCTCCGAATGGAGAATTTGCCAAAAGTGTCAGACCCCTTCTGCGTTCATCAGGATTATGTTGATCCAATGCCATGACTGCTGCTTGCGTTGGAGTAATCGGAGTGAATCCATTTGCCATGTTGTTAAAATCATCAGAGACACAACCAGCAATAAAAACGTTAAGTATCAACAAATAGTATTTCATGATGCCGTTTCGTCCTCGCCTGCACGAACTCGAATCGTATCAAGCATTGTCATAACTTCTTCTGTCATTTTTGTATTTGGAAATTGTTGTGAAATCACTTCACCGAACTCGATTGCTTCTCCCCAACGACGATCACTCACTGCCATTTTAAACCGAGCGCCGAGAGTATCTCTGTATTTGTTAATCACATTCGTTGCCGTGTCACGGAATTTGCGCGCCTCGTCTGGTGTTAAATATCCATCAAGTTCTCTTAACAATTTCATCGCCTGTTCAACATCTTCTCGCTCTGCAGCGCCTAGAAATCTTGTTTCTAAATCATGTCTATACTGCGTACGAACGTCGGCTATTTTCTGCTCAAGCCCGTGTAACTGTGGCGCATCGGGAAATAGACGGCGGAGACGAGCAGCGTCTTGATACGCTTCCACCCAATTGTGCGAAACAAGTAACTGCTCGAGTTTTCCTATCTCTTCGCAAATTCTTGAGTCGTGAATTTCATGGATAATTTGCTGGACTTTAGAGCGTAAAACTTCTGCTTCTTCCACGGCTCCGAAAACGGTTGCCATATTATCACAGTGCACAAGTGCAGAATGGAATTCGCCTCGTTCAATATCCTCCTGAACTGTACTTCGAAGCACACCTAGTTCACGGTCTCTAAACAGCACGCGCTTTGCATTTTCTGTCATTTGTACCGCTTCAAGAATTTCATCTAATTTACCTGCTTCAGAATCTAAGCCCGAAGATGAATTTGGCAAAGAAGAAATAACAATGCCCATAATCGCCATTCCAAATACAACAATTGAGCCCGACAAGGCACCACTATTATCTGTAACTAAGGATGAAGCAATGATGCCGCCAATGGCAAGAATCGCCAAAGCATAATACAGAGCAAATTGAATATGTACCCATATTGAAACCAGCAACAGCACGATTGTTACAACTGAGGCAAAGAACATCGGCACCCAGAAAATATTCTCTCTTAAAAGTGAAATAAAAACCACCAATGCTGAAATTAGCAATAGAACATACCACGATTCGCTTCGTTTACTATTTCTTTTCATTTAACTGCCAGGAACGGCTTCTCCACAATCTGAGTCAACTGGAACAATACATAATAATTCTAGTGGTGACTCTCCGGTGTTACGAAACTGGTGCAAATCATTTGAGGGAATAAGTAAACCATCCCCTCCCTCAATCTGTTGCAATTCTCCGCCACATTCAACCTCGCCAGTTCCAGATAGAATAAACACTTCATGTTCCCAAGGATGATGATGTCGTGGGGTATGCCCATCCTTCTCAACTAAAAAATGCCTCATCGCAAAGTTTGGCGCTTGGTCTTCACGCCCAACGAGTAATTTCATTGATACCCTTTTGACTTCATTTCCATCAATCTGCGTTGATTCCATTTTTTTGATGCTACGTTTAATCATTTTGAGTATGCTTTCATCTTTTCGCATTGTATACCCTTTAGGAGCCCTGTCCATGCCCTTTAAGATTACCCCGTTTGTTCTCGGTGACTTCCAGACCAACTGCCACGTCGTTACTGATGGCGATGATTGTTGGGTAGTTGACTGTGGCTACTCACCAGAACCTCTAATTCAATACCTAGCAGAAGAGGAACTACAGCCAACATCCATCCTCCTCACCCATTGCCATGCCGACCATATCGCAGGGCTCGACCAGCTCCGTGAGTCCATAGGAAGCGTCCCCGTGTATTGCCACCCTATCGAAAAAGAGTGGAATATGGATCCAGCCCTCAACTTATCTGGCTTTGCAGGGATGCCAATTACCGCTGCACCACCAGATGGCGAAATCAAGGAAGGTGATACACTGACCCTTGGATCGTCTACTTGCCGCGTCATCCATACTCCCGGTCATAGCCCCGGCAGTATTTGTTTCATTCATGATGAATCAAATCAAGCAATCGTGGGAGACACGCTTTTTGCTGGTTCAATCGGAAGGCATGACTTCCCGACGAGCAATACCGAAGATCTACGAAATTCCATCAACAATATTTTGATGGAACTTCCTGATGAGATGCGCATTTATCCCGGACACGGACCTAGTTCCACGATTGGCGAAGAACGCACAACAAATCCCTTCGTCGTCCATGGCTTCTAATTAAATCAGCTCATAACTAAATTAATCGTCGTCGCTATCGGGCTTAAAGGATTTTATGACTTCTTGCTGTACGGTTGCTGGTGTACGCTCATCATGGGAATATTCCATTTCGTACGAACCAGCGCCAGCTGTGATTGACTTCAATTGACTTGTATAGGACATAACTTCAGAAAGAGGGGCTTCCGCCTCGAGAAGCGCTTGATCACCGGGCAACATATCCGTCCCGAGAATACGCCCTCGCCTTCCTGACATGTCAGATGAAATATCGCCAATCATGTCTACTGGAATTGCAATGTGCATCTTTACAAATGGTTCAAGCAAGACTGGCTTAGCCTTCTTCACTGCTTCAATAAACGCCTTCTTGCCTGCAGTCATAAATGCAATTTCTTTTGAATCTACTGCATGATGCTTTCCGTCATATACAGTCACCTTGATGTTGTACATTGGGTAACCCGCGATTGCTCCATCACCCATTACCGCTTTCACACCCTTCTCAATCGCAGGCATAAATTGTTTGGGCACCGAGCCGCCGAACGTATCATCAACAAATACAAAACCATCGGGTGATGATTCCGTTTCTTCACCAACAGCTGGCTCAACTCGCAAATAGACCTCACCAAATTGACCTGAACCACCTGATTGTTTCTTGTGGCGATGGTGACCCTCGGCATTGGCAGTAATTGTTTCTTTGTAAGCAACCTTTGGAGTACGAGTATCGACTTCAACACCGTAGCGGTCCTTCATCAAACGAAGTTTAACGCGTAAGTGGATGTCGCCAAGTCCGCGCATTACAAGGTCACCCGTTGCAGCAACTCGATCGATTTCAAGTGTTGGGTCTTCGGCTTGCAGTTTTGCAAGTACTTCGCCAAGTTTTGTTTCAGCATTGCGGTTCGCCGCATCAATTGCAAGACCATACATTGGCTTTGGCATTGGTAGAGGTTTAATAATCATTTGTTCACTGAGCGACGCGTCGTGCATCACACTGCCGTAATGAAGTTCGTCCACTTTTGCAACAGCACCAATATCACCCGAGATAACTTCTGATGTTTCAACGTGGTCTTTGCCTTGCAACTTGAAAACATGACTTAAGCGCAACGGTTTTTTGCTACCGCAAACGCGTGGGTGAATTTTAGAACTAAATGCACCTTGATGAACGCGAAATACACAAAGTTTCCCAACGTACGGATCTGACGAAACTTTAAACACATGCGCAACTGGATGATCCCCATCGTTTGTTGCATGCCACTCCTCTTGTTCATCGCCTTCATGTATGACAAACGTTCGAGGATTTCCTTCGAGTGGATTCGGGCAAAGATTTGCAATGAAATCCATAAACTCCGTAACACCTACATTTTCCTTTGCAGACATAAACATGACTGGCACCAAGTGCGCTTGCCGCAAGGCTGCCTCAAATGGACCGTGCAACTGTTCTGGGCTGACTTCGCCGTGCTCCAAGTACGCTTCCATCAACTCTTCATCTACCTCGACCACTTGGTCAACAATTCCAGTATGAAAATCAGAAACATCACCTAAATCAGAATCACCCTCTGCATTTGCAAAACAATTAATGACTGCTTTACCTCCATCTGCAGGAAGATTCACAGGGCGACATTCGCTACCAAAAGTCGCTTGAATCTGTTCAAGTAAACCTTCGACATTCTCTGCGTGATCCATCTTGTTAATCAAAATAACCTGTGGCAGACGCCGTTCTTTGCCGATCTTAAACAGTTTTCGTGTTGTCGTATCAATACCCGAACCAGCATCAATCATAATGACCTGCGTTTCAACCGCTGGTAATGCCGCTACTGCTTTGCCGAAAAAACCGGGACTTCCGGGAGTGTCCACGATATTTACATGCGAACCTTTGTAATCGAAATGCACAATCGCACTATCAATGCCGTGTGTATACTCTTTTTCCAAATCATCAAAGTCACAGACAGTGTTCCCCTGTTCCACAGTGCCAACATGACCGATTTCTCCCGCCGAGTGCAGCATAGTTTCAACAAGTGTTGTTTTGCCGGCTGCTGCTGAGCCGGTTAGCGCAATGTTGCGTATATCTGTCGTTGTATATGTTGCCATGGGGTTCTCATCTCCAATTATTGATTGCGGAAAAAGTTGTTCTCAGACCACGGACTATAGCATTTTTAGAGGAGTTTATGACAGGATTGCTGACGAATTCCCTCATAAACCGCTGCACAGACAGCTGTGGCGAGGTTCAGACTGCGCGCATCGTGCACCATGGGTAATGTCACTCTAGCATCTTCACCCACGAAATCGTGCACCTCTTGCGGAACTCCGTGTTGCTCACTTCCAAAAAGCAAATAATCACCTTGCGTAAACTGCACATCCCAGAGCGGCGTTGTCGTTTTCGTTGTAAATAACCAGAGCTTTTCGGGTGTTTCCAGCTGCAAAAATTGCTCCCACGATGCATGTTCCCGAACATCGAGCAAATGCCAATAATCTAAACCGGCTCTTCGGACTGCTTTTTCATCCATATCAAAAGCAATTGGATGAATAATGTGCAATCGGCACCCAGTTGCCATTGCAGTTCGACCAATATTTCCAGTGTTGTTTGGAATTTGAGGAGCAAGCAGAACTATATTGAATACCGGTTCAGCCATTAATGTCCGTACAGTGGATATCGATCGCACATCGAGTGAACTTCTTCGTGTACTGCTTTACAAACAGCATCATCGCCACCGCTTGCAAGCACGCGATCAATCATCGAAGCGACCGATCGCATATCGTCCGTGTTTAAGCCGCGAGTTGTCAGTGCAGCAGTTCCAAGCCGAAGACCACTCGTCACCATCGGCTTTCTCGGATCGTTCGGAATACCGTTCTTATTGACAACAATACCAGCAGCGCCAAGCCAATCTTCGGCATCCGCTCCAGTTAGATTTTCATCTCGTGGACGCAAGTCAACGAGCATCAAATGGTTGTCTGTTCCTCCACTGCATAACCGATATCCATGGTCGACTAACGATTCAGCAAGCGCTTGCGCGTTTGTAACGATGTTAGCCGCGTACTCCTTAAATGATGGCTGCAGTGCTTCACCAAAGGCAACTGCTTTTGCTGCAATGATGTGCATCAAAGGACCGCCTTGGCTACCTGGGAATACTTTCCTGTCAACTAGTTTTGCTACTTCTTCTTCATTTGTCAGAATCAACCCACCGCGAGGTCCGCGAAGTGTTTTATGTGTCGTGGTTGTTACCACATGGGCATATGGGAACGGCGAAGGATGTTGCCCGCCAGCAACAAGCCCTGCAATATGTGCAATATCCGCCATTAAATATGCACCCACTGAGTCGGCAATTTCTCGGAACCGCATAAAGTCAATCGTTCTTGAGTAAGCGCTGTACCCACAAATAATCATCTTCGGTTTTGTTTCAAGTGCACGTTTTGCAATATGGTCGTAGTCAAGTGTTTCTGTTTCAGTATCTAACTCATAACTTTCAATGTTGTAAAACGTTCCAGAGAAGTTTGGCTTTAAGCCATGGCTTA
>PVBE012856491.1_pt1 | contig 14312 bp, 19 predicted proteins | sample 1631181 | NCBI WGS metagenome assembly PVBE01 (sample SAMN08397723, study PRJNA350692) | Marine metagenome, whole genome shotgun sequencing project. | isolation source: water | place: Pacific Ocean | collected 2012-04
CCGCCTTCACTACCTAAACTAAAACCATCAGGGTCAAAAGAAGTTACTCCGTGATTAATAGTTTCTTCAGCAACAGTTTTGTTCCAATAAAGAACTTTACCTGCGCCTCTTATTCTATCTTCAAAATAATGGTCGTAGGTAGTGTGTCTAGCTTTAATCCAAGTCACATCTGGTCGAAAACCCATACCTCCAATACTTTGAGTACTACCATCACCTTTATAAGCAACAGCACCAAAACCAGTAGGTGTATTAGAACCCATATCCCAGTTCCAAGCTACATAACTATCCCCACTATCATCACTATTGCCACCAACTGTAAAACCATCTGCTTTAAAAGCTGAACAATTATTGCCTACAGCTTCAACACCTGTGTCATCAGACATCCAATCGTTGCTAGCACCTCTTACAATGTCAGTTATTCTATTACTACCATTACCGTTAAGTCTTTTTATCCAAGTAAGTGAGGGTCTAAATCCAGTTCCACCTACATATCTTGTACCCCCCTCACCTCTGTAAGTAACCGTACTATAACCTTCTACTGTATAGTCTGCTTTAAATGGTAGGTAGAATCCATTAGTACCATAAGTTAAATCATCTTTACAGTCTATAGGCTTCCATTCACCGTATGTACCTGTTTCTCCAAATGAAGTTGGTGCTAAAGATGTACCGTCTACTAAATGTATTTCTGCTAAATATCCATCAATCTTATAATCATTGTTACTAATTCTTTGACCAATTCTATGTTCTACATTATTGTTTACTGCTAAATCCCAATTTTGAGTTGGCATTTGTCCTGTATGTAAACTTTGCACTTCTCCGTTTACATATATTCTTACTCTATCAGTACCTGTTGATTGTGTAGTATCTACCCTTAAAACAATGTGATACCAAGCACTTGGGTCACGCAATAATTCAGTAGTTCTTATCCATTTTTCAGTACCACCAACATAATAACTAACTCCAAGATAATTACTTGTCATAAGAAAATGAAATCTATCATTAGCGCTTTCTCTAGCGTGGAGTATATTGTTATCATTACCTATATTACCAATCTTCATCCAACAACTATAAGTAAAAGTTTTACGATTACCTGCACTTGATGGTGTTCTGCTTAAATAAGGACTTCTAGCCTCATTAAACTTAAGACTCTGGTCTAAAGTATAAGCCTCTCCAGACTTGTACATCCATTGTGGTGATCCGAAAGCCATTATGAGTTAACAAAAGCGAGTTGAGGTGTTCCTAACAAGATTTTACTTGCAGCTGCAACAATGTAAGGAACTACATCAATTGCATTTGCTGTACTTGTTAAAGTAAGTCCATGCGTTCCAGCAGTATAGTATTGATTACCTAAACTTACTACTCTACCACCTGTGCCGTCTTGAATAAATGTAATAAAACCAGATTGACCTACCGTTTCTGTAGTAGGATTTGCTAAAGTTACAGCACCAGTTAATGTTAAAACAAAATTTTGACTAGCGCTAAAATCTAGTGTTACTGTACCAGCATTTGTAGCATCTGTATCTGTGTCAGCGACTACGGGTCCTGTCATAGTCCCCCCAGCCAGAGGTAATTTGGTTGAATCTGTTGTAGAATCTGCAGCCCAGGTTAATCCGCCTGTATTGCCAGATTGTGCTGTGAGAACATAACCATTAGTAGGATTGTTAGATACTTTAAGATTAGCTTCATCGATAATATTATCTGCAACAACTGTAGCACCACCTGTTCCAGTTACTTCTCCAGCTAATCCATTAATATAACTAGCTGCAATAGTATCACTGCTTGTAAATTCTCCTAGTGATGTTACATCACTGCCTGTAAAGATTGCTTTTACGGGTACTTTATCTGCCATTATGAAACTCCTATATTATCTGCGCTGCCATCTGCTTTATAAAATGGAAACTGTCCGTTAGTTATTGCTATTGTATCTGAACTGCCGTCTGCTTTGTAGAATGGAAATACTGTAGAGGCTACAGTAGCCCACGTATTGTCTCCTCTAAGATAAGTAGAACTACTTGCAGTACCAGAAGCGCTTAACTCAGATAATCCTATTGCATCAGCAGCGATACTATCTCCAGTTACTGCATTAGTAGCGATTTTAGCGTTTGTAACCGCATCATCAATAATATCAGCTGTTTCAACAGAATTACTATCTATTGCTACTGGTTGTCCTTTACCAATGTATCCACTCATTAGGTTATCTCCATAGCAGATAAATGAGTATCAAGCGAAGAAGCTGCTGAGCTCTTTACCTTAACTATGTCTCCTGTTTCCAGTACGACTTTACCGTCAATAAACGATAATGCTGTACCTGCCGGTATAGGCGTGTCTTCACCTATTAAATTAATCACAGTAGAACTTGTTGTAGCTGTTACAGTTACATTAATTGTACTTGAGGTGACGTTCGACACCACGCCTCCAATAAGTACTGTAGTAGTGCTTGAAGGCACAGTATAAACTGTCGCTAAACTCGTTCCTACACTGTTGCTTGTGAATCTTTTAAACGTGTTTGCCATATATTATTCTCCTAGCCAAGTGCAATCGCCATAGCTATTGCCTCATCTGTAGCAGCAGAAGTACTAGGCACACCTAAGTTGGTTCTTGCTGTAGCAGCATTAGAAAGATCACTGAGGTTACTCGACTTCTCCATCTTGTCGGTGTTTAAATTGGAAAAGTTCGAGTCTACCTCAGTATTAGTTAGAGGTGACCCTTTAGCGTTTCGATTTACTATCGTAGACATAAATTACACCCGTCCTCATTAAGAAGCTGATAAAGTGATTGTCCAAGTTACAGTCATAGTATCATCTGCTGCTTTGTTTACGACAGAAAATACAGTTCTACATAACATGGTTCCACCAGATGAAGCGTTAAAAATTCCTGCTTCAGTTACAGCACCTGTTGCATCTCCAGCTTCAAAAGCAGATACATAAGCAACGGCATTTGCAGTTACAGTTGTAGAATCTAAAGCTTCTCTAGCTCCTAGTAAAGTTACAAGATCTGTTTGGCCAGCGGCTGCAGCAGTAGTACCTGAACCTAAAGCCATGTGCGTCATTGCTGTCGCTGATGCGTCTTTCATTCTAGACGCAATAAAGTTTAGTCCTGTAGTCACTACAAGGTTTTTTTCTGTGCGCTCCTCCTTTATGTTACCGTCCTTGTCTCTAAGGACGATTCCTAACTGACCGGAGAGCTTCAAGTTTTCGTTAATCATAATTAACTCCTATCAAAATGTTCTGGAAGCCCCGACATAGTCTTCCTCAAAAAAGGTGAAGTCACAGTATCCTTGACTCCGTAACGACCCCGCGTCGGTCAACGAGGGCGCTTCTGTCTTAATTTTGTTTGGCACAGCGCTGAATGTATCTGCAACACTTGGTGCTTCACTAAAAGGGTTTAACGTTAATTGCATCGCAAAAACGTCTACCATCGTAGGATTTTCCCCTGATAGTTTACCAAAATTAATATAGTTAGTATCACTAAATGATGGGTTCTCAGCCTCATTTTTACCCATTTCTATAGTGTCTGAGTCTGTTATAGCAGGTGATTCAGTAAGGCTTCTGCTGAACGCAGATACTATAGCAATAACGTCACTGATGGAAGGTAGTTCACTAGTATTTTTAGCAAACTGCATTTCTTGGTCATCGTTAATCGACGCATTTGCATCAACATCATCTGTAGCGTATACAGTATCACTGAAACCTTTTCCCTTCTCAAAAAGTGCAGCGTCAGTAACATTAGGTGTCTCCGATGGGTTCTTGTAGAAAGTATTTACAATTGCATCAGTTAAATTAGGACTTTCTGCGAATTCCTTACCAGCGGCGTAGTCAAAAGAATCTGTCATTGCCGGAGCTTCTGATAGAGCTTTAGTTGCAGCGTATCTGTACACATCTACAGCAGTAGATGCATCTGGAATAGCTTTCCCGACTGCTAGGGTTTGAGAATCTGAAAGATTGGCAGCTTCGTTAGCAATATTCTTATAAAAATCAAAGACTTCTGTGTGGGTAACTGAAGGTGCTTCGTTAATAACTTTGTTGAACGCAAAGACTGCGTCATCAACTAAAGCAGGGTCATCAGACAATCCTTTAAGGAACGCATATATAAGACCGTCTTCAACACCTGTACCGTCTTGAACAAAAGCATTTCCATCTATATCAATCTCAGTAATAAAGTAACCTAGCTCAATAGCCATAAGAATAGGCAGGAGTTTAGCTTTGTAAGATATCCCTAATGTTTTTATTGCAGAATCAGAAAGATCAGTTGCTACAGAAGCGGTAATCCCTAACCGTTTGTACGCGGCTTTAAGGGCAGCAATTGCTACAACTGACTTTAGATTCATGCGAAATCTTCCCTAATCTTAAATTTAATAACGTCATACAAGGTTTCTACAACTCCTCCACTTCTAGTCACCTCTATCTCTCCATGGTAAGTCCCTGGGTCTTGGTTTAGCTCTCCAGATGCCCAAGAAACAAGTACAATGCCTCCGTTAGCAGGGGAACTAATAGTTAGAGTTTTAGTAAACAATAAAGTAGTAGAACCAGCAGCCCTGAAATGCATCTTAACAGTACCGCCTGTCAAGTCCGTAGCGGTGCCTGTGTCTTCATCGGTCAGGGTTATACGCAGCTGCGGGCCGGTATCACCTTGAACATATTTAAAAGTTTCAGCCATTTGTCCTCCTAGTCAGCAAATCTTATAGAGGCTACTCGAAGATTAGTTCTTCGGGTGTCCCGTCCTTTAGCGCTAGAAATCTTGCGCTCAAAATCAATACGGTGTTGCACAGCTAATTCTGGGTTACTCCATTCTTTATTTGGAATCTCCGCAAGTTTAGCAATAGCTCCTGCCGCTATACTACGACCGTGAGTGTTAAATATAAAAGTTTCTACTCCTGTAGCAGATAGTATAGGTTTTAATACTCCAAGACCATTAAATGTATATTTACCATCTGGCATTGGGTATAAACGTATGCTATTGTCATCAAGAACAGAAAAGTAAGTAGGCGTGCCTTTAATAGCAGTGCCATCTTTGTTTGTTGCTACTTTAAAATGCCTTTCTGATACATGCTTTAGAAGGTTACCATCTAAGTAAAGGTACATTATGTTCTCTAAGAAAGTTCCTGTGGGGACGTCAATCTCGTAGTCTGATGTACCATTACTTGTAAAATCAGGCTCTATAGTGTATCTCCATACTTCACTTTCAGCACAAAAATCAGCAGCAGCTTCTTGTAAATGTGACTCTATTATAATTTCTGGACACCCAGGAACATAAGGTTGCACGTAAGGGTAAAAACTTGCCCATGTAGTAGTTGCCATTTACACATCCTCCGTAGGTGAAGAGCCTACATCACTCTGTGTCTTATTACCTATAGACGACATAAATGTCTGGTAATGGGCACCTGCTCTAGCAGCGTTTGCTGCAAATTCAGCGTCTTTAGAGAAAGCTCTATATAGTATCCAATCAGTAATAACGCTTAAATACACGTCATCGACTTTTATAACTTCGGTATTACTACCGGTTGGGTCTAGTGCAGAAGCACTAAGACTGTGCGCCCCAGGTAAATCAGCATAAACTACTTCTAACTGAGCAGAAGTTGTAGCTGGTGGGTACACGAAAAATTCTTTAGGTTGCCTAACATCAAATGTATAGTTCTGAATATTCACTGTAGACGTATCTGTATGCCAAGCTGGACGCTGGTCGTCCAAAACGCTCCTATCAATCAACCGTACTACTTTTTTATTTGAGCTCGATGCTAAATTCCTTACTACATCTAATAAACGTAAAGCAGTGGAAAATCCGGAGGTTATTGTTTGCCTACTCCCCGCGACACAAGTTAAAGTGCCTGTTTTGGAGCTAGCATCAGGTCTTAATAATGCAATTTGTAAATACGATTCATTAAGCCAATTTTGTAATTCTACGCGCGGCCATCGTACATTTGAATCTTGTAGAACATCTTCTACGCGCTTAATAACTTCTATAACTTTTATTGTTGCCACATTCTACTCCGTACGTTGGTATAAGGAGGGAGTTTCCCCCCTCCTCAGTTAGTTAACTAGACCTCCTTATGGAGTTCCGATCAACGCTGTAACTAGCGCTTCAGGCTTAACAACCTTACGACCATATACAGAAAGTCCACGAACGATGTCGCCGAAGTCTGTTTGGTTACGTAGAGGCTCTGTCTTAGTAATTTGCGAAGCAAATGAGACAGCAGCTGAAGTACCTGCAACCATCATACGACGTGGCTTAGCATTTGAAAGCGAAGCACCCGCTGAAGTTGCTGTTAGTCCTGCAACTGTAGCTTTAGACGTAGTACCTTTAGGTAGTAAGTTAGACACATAAACCGTGAAACGGTCTAGCATTCCAATCTTACCAGTACGAACGATACTTGACTGGTCACCAGTGAAGTACGCCTGCGCAATATCAGATTGCATCAGAATGTGACGATCGTGTGGTGACATAATCAACCAACGACCTTCTTCTGGTACGTTCTGCTCGTCTAGCGCAGCTGACATACGTAGAATCATCTTCAACATTTCACCAGATGTAGCTTGGTTAACTGGTACAGTGTCAGTACCTAGACCGTAGCTTGCTGAGATAGCACCAGCTGTTGCGCCTTTGTTAGCCGCGGCTGCGCCTTCTGTTACAAACCACTGGAAGAAGCACTCGTTTTCGATTGCAATCTTCAACTGCTTAGCAGCGTCGTCAGTAAACATGTTCATCAAGTCCATATCAGCTTGGTGTGCTAATACATCGTTGACCTGCACACTAAAGTATTTACCTTTATTGATTTGTAAATCTTGGTAAATTGGTACAGGAACTTCACTTGATAAAGTCGTACCCGCTCCAGCATAATCATTGATAGTGATTGATGGTGCAGTACGGATGCGAATTGAATCACCTTGATTCTTGATTTCGCCTTCCCAACTAGTGTTGGCGATTTCAGTCATCATAGTATTCGCGAAAAATTTTGCATTCAGTTTGTTAGACCACAATTGTGGAATAAAACTACCTGAATACGTAGGGTTAGTGTCAAACGCACCAGAGCCTACTACGGGAAATATATGAGCCATTATTGGTTCTCCTTAACATTATAGTAAACAGTTTGGGTTAAGGTTGCTTACCGAATGGCTAGTTGTATTTACTTAACTCGACCTTCCATGTATGCAACGGTTAACTCAGCTTCAAGTTTTTCCGCATCGTCATACTTGCCTTGTGAGTTTAAAGTTCGAACCTTAGACCAAGCATTATTCAATTCTTTCTCTGAATAAACCTTAGTGTCCTTACTCGAGCTCCTATTAGCCACTGTGCTAGCAGAACGATTTGGTGTTACTTGCTTTTCAAGTTCTGTTTGGCGATCACTCTTGCCGTTTGCAACTGGTTCAACACTTCCACGAAATAAACTCACATAGTGAGCTACCGCTTCTGCATCCCCTGCGTTAAACGCAGCTTGAGCTTGATCTCTGCGTGGCCCCCTAGTCATAGGGTCAATTTCATTTAGCCATGCAACCCAACGTTCGTCGTTATCGAGTTGGTCAAATCCAGGTACTAAGTTATTTAGCTTCTGGGCAAAACCTACCTCTCCAACGTGGTTGTCAGTAGTTGAGACCTGCGTTCGCAGTTCCTCAATTACCTTCTCCTGTTGTTCAAAACGTTCCTCATAATCTTGAGAAACTTCTTTCGCAACTCGACGTTGAAAGTCGATCAAATCATCACCGTACTCCTCTCGATCAGCATCGGTAACATAGCTAACTTTCTCTTTCGGTTTCTCAGCTTCTGCTTTCTTAGCAGCTTCTGCTTCCTCGTGGATCGCATTCATCTGGTCAGTAAGTTCTTTAACCTGCTGGTGCAGCCTAGGAACTTCTGCATCGTACTTTCCTCGTAAGGTAGCATATTTCTGCTTAAAGCTTTCTGATACTTCTTCTATAGAATCGTCAGCCGGCTTTGCTTCTACTGCTACAGGCTCCTCTTCCGGTGGTTGTTCATTTGCTACTTCACTTTCCGTATCCTCAACTACTTCAGCTTTTTTCGTTTTCTTAGAAGTCTTCTTTTTCTTAACTTCTTTTTCTGCTGTTTCGTTTTGGGCTTCTAAATTTTTCTCAAACTCTTCTAACTCCGCAATTTGCGCTTGTACCTGTTTCGGCAATTTAGCCATTTTTTTCTCCCTTAAAGCACCAGCTCTGTTTTGCAGCGCGTTGTATGCTGCTCCCGTTATGGTGTGCTTAAAAATGCGTTATCTCTAACGCTCCTTAACTTTAGACGATTCTTCAATCGCCTTCAGTAAATCTTCAAAAGCTTCTGCCCTACCTTGCAAACGGTGGATTCTTCCCATTTCGTTTGCGTGGACTAGCTTTTGTTTTGTACTCGCAAGTTCACTTTCGAGTACTGTTAATATCTTATTTACTCCTGGTTCTCTCAGCCTATTTAGCGCTGATACTTCCGATACGCTTAAAGAATTAACATTAATCATTTCTTCGTATAATACCTAATATTATCATGTAGTGGAAACAAATTACTTACCGTTAGGCCTTTGAGCCATGAAATTATCTTGTCTTCCACCCATTTCTGTTCCATCTTCCTGTAAATTTGCAGCTTGTTCTGCAGCCATTTGTTCTTGCTGCATTTGCATCATCATCTGCTGTTGCTGTTGAGCCATAGCCTGCTGTTTCTCTACATCTTCCCTAGAAGGTACAAGCCTGTCAATGTTCGAATTAAGGTTTCCAGCTAAGTCTCTCATTAACTCTGCTGTACCTGGCAAACCAACAATCTGCTGCGCTACAGGACTTTCTAATACCAACCTCAAGAACTCAGTCTTACGAACAGACTCAGCTTCTTTAACAACAAGCGACATTGCACCCTTCGCAATAATCTGGACATCACCTATTAAATCAGGGTCGTCACTATACCTTAAGTTTCTTTGGTACTGTCTTTCAAGCATAGGTGTCAAAACGTCGTGGTCAATATTAGCTATTACTTGTTTAATGCTCTTACCTGCGTTAGAAATCAACATGGACAAACCTGACGATGTACGACCCGCACCTGGCACGTGTTGCCCCGTCATGTATTTAGGTATACCTGTCATTTCATCTGCAATATCCATAAACCTATCAAACACGCCCATAAGCTCTGCTGCATTTGAACCTGGCTGGAAAAAATTCATTGGAGGTGAAGAATCGCCAAACTCTGACTGCTGGAACTGCCAAATCTTCCACGGGTACATCTGAGTAATATCTTCCCCAGCTGGCAGGCGACTTACGTTAACTCCTACCTGCGGGCCAGAACTGATACCCATGTTGTTTGATAGCGAACGAGCCGCAGCGTTACACATACTTTGCGCGTCCATACACAAATCAGCTACACCGTTGCCGTCGATCCGCCCTGGGACCTTTTCGAACGACGTGACGTAATATGGTTTACGCCCTAACGGGTCATAATTTAGCACAGCTTTAATTACTGTGTTATTAACCATCCAAACTTCACAAGGATATGACCTTTGAGGGTCATCAATTTCTTTTTCTTTTAAACCCCACTCTAGAAGTAGCGTTCCAGGAATAGAATCCCATAACTGAATAGCACCTACTAAATCGTTACCTATATCATCGAAATCTTTACCTTCAAGGTCTTCTATCTCAGTGTCTTGACTGTCTAACCAGTCAATACCGCCTGCCCCGAAATCCGTCAACAACGCTCTTACCGCGTCCTCGTCGTAGCCTTCGACGCCTATCATAGCTTCGAGGTCGGCTCTAGTTAAGTGGTGAATCTCTATTACAGGCATATTTTGGACATCGTCTCCCCATGGCGCCCAGTAAAATTTATACGGGTCTACTCTTTCCCACTCATCTCGAACTGTTTCTGTGGGCTCTAAACCACCGCCCTCAGCGTACTTCATTACTTTACGCTTTCTAGGAACTGGGCCTTTTAGTACAGCAAAAGGATACGTTGCTACATCGTTTGTAAATTCGAATAAGGATTTAACATAACCACCTTCTATAAGTTGGTCTTCCATTTTTAGTTCCATACGGTCTACACGCTTTTCAGCTTCGTGTTTCATTTCACGCATGGCAGTGTCTTTCATTCCTGCAGCTAAATTTTGAAGCTCTTCAGGTGGGATTTGCCCTCCCCCTTGGTCGTAGAACTGCATAAGGTTTTGTTGCATTATCCCTTCTAGTCTATCAACTATGTTTGGTGGAACTTCTGGAATAGGAGTTGCTGAGATAGACCAGGGCTTATCTGTTCCGGTACCAAGTAGTGTATCCCTTAACCACGCAGTAGCTGTACGACACTTCGTACTAACAATTCCCATGAATATTTCTGAACCACCTTGGGCCTGTATCTCTGCCATCTTAGCTGGAGAGTACTCCATATTTCTAGCACGAGCTGTTTCAGTTAATCTGTCTTCTATTTCTTCTTGCTTATGGTCTCTCATAATCTCCCAACGTCTACTGACATGGGCAGCTAATCCTACTATAAGAGGTCTTAATTGATTTTTTTCATTTTTCTTGAGCGCTTCTTTCTCTAGCTTTGATGCACTTGCTACTGGAATAATGTTTACAGCCATACTTTAATCTCCTATGTCCAACCACCTGCAGATACAGCTTTCACTTCTCTACGTTCGTTGGCAACTGTCATGCTACCGAATACTTCTCCCCCATCGGCATGTAAGCACATGTACTGAAACGCATCTGCAATATCAGACCATGGGTGTGATTTCTCTGGTTTCTCATCTTTAACGCCTTTAGTATTTATCTTGTACCTGTACTTGCCGGCAAGAGCTTTTACCAACTGGCCTCCAGAGTCAGGGTCTACTACTAGACCAAATTTACCATCAACTACTCTAGTCAAAAACTTCTCTACAGCCGCTATTCTAGCAGCAATCGAGTTTGTTCGAGCAGGTTTTAATATAAAACCTTCGTTCTTGTATATGTCTGCTACGGTGCGCTCATCTGTCTGCACTCGTTGAAACGCAGCTGGGTCAATTATAACAAGCGATCTCCGTCCAGGGAACTTATTTGTCAATAAAGGCTTTAATTTCTCTCTAACGAACCGTAAGGCACCCATACCGTCGGATGTTATAGCGTCATACACTATTAATCGACCATCGAACGCTAGTTGCCCTATAACTGCAGCAGGAGTTAACCCCGCATCAATTCCTATCAGCAACGGCGCGTCACTGAACATAGGCTTCATGTTTTCTTTTGCAGTGTGGTTTGTTCTATCAAACGAACGAAATACTGGCTGTCCTGACAGGGACTTACCGAATTTAGCATGGATATATACATCTACCCAATCTTCTGTTTTACCATGAGCTAGGTTGTCATAGTAGTCATCTGGCAAAAATTGTGTCCAGTCCGCTTCCGGGGCTAGCCCTGACGGTTGAATCGTCACATGGCAGTTTTCAGGTGGCTTAGTCAGGATGTCTTCCCAGAACGTGTCTTGGTCTGGTGGGTTAGTCATCCCCCATAAATGTGCATTCGAATCTCCCTCATCCGTTTTACAACCGACGCCGTTCATCATTTTATCCGGATAACGACCGAGACGTCCTTGGGCAGCGTTGAAGATGTCGGGGTGAATTTCTCGAAACTCGTCGAACACGAAGAAGCTAGCCTGAAGAGATAACAGACGACGGACGTCGTTTGCGTCATCAAGACCCCTGAATAACACCTCGCACTCTATATCCCCTACGTCTATAACAAATTTATACTCCGTCTTCAGGAACGAACCCATTATATCAACTGGTATCCACTTCATGAAATCCGGGATGGATGTATCACGTAACTGCTCACGCGTGTTACGTACCCAGATCGCACGCGACCTCCGTATACCGTCTTTACAAGGTGCCATCAACGCAGCGTGGTGCAAAATTTTCATTATGCCCGCCGTCGTCTTCGTAGATCCTACCGGACCGACAGCAAGCGAGATGAACTTGTTTGAATAGAAAAAATCGTCTAGAGACTTAATTACCTCGAAATTTATTTCGTGCGCTGGCGCTTGAGTAGCTGTGCTCATTATTTTTTCTTAGTTTTTTTCAGTGTTGCTCTATTAGTTTTAGAGTTGTATTTATAGTCGGACGCTTTATGCTTACCCTTAGAATATTTAGCTGCTCTCGCTTTCGCGCGCCCACCAGCTCCCAAGGCCTGCTTCTTTTTGCCCTTCGCAGTAAGTTTTCCTTTCTTGTTTAAGTCCCCACGCTTTTTAAGTATCGCAATGGCCATAGACTTGGCGTTTTTTCTACCGCTTGATGCTAATTGTCTAGTTAATCGCTTCTCTAATGACTTAGTCTCCGCCATACCTACGCCTCAATCGCAGTACTATCGCCTTCGATAACTACTTTTTCTTCGTTATCTTTCGCTCTAGTTATGTTAATAACTACTTGAGGTCCTCCATCAACGCCGACAACAGCTTTCCCATCGGGTTCTAGCTTACCCATTTTGTTTAACATTTTTTGGAATTCTAATCGAGTCGCTGGATTTATTGTGGGGTTCTGCATATGGCGGAACAAATTGTCCAGATTTACCGCTCCCATCAGTCTTGCGAGGGTCTGCATTTTTTCGGGGTCGTCTTCTATCATCTGGAGTTGCCCCCTAGATAGAATGGATTTGTGGGCGAAGTCTGGGCCTGTTATTTTATCTATGGGGTTACTCATATGGCGAAGTTTACACGGTTTACTAGGTGGGTGTCAATTATTTAAACAGCTCATTTTGAACAGTATCTAAAAAATAGGGGTTGTGATGCACGGACTACCTAAGGATGGGGGGACATAGTCCGTTCCTTTGTTCCCTACCCCTACCCCTTTTGACTCCACCACTTCCCTTATAGTAAGAGGTAAGTGTATAAGGACTTATATACTTACCTTGCTAAAAAGTATTATCGCCGATAATACTTTTATTACTCACTAACCAAAGGACAACTTATGAAACAGTTAACCAAAGCACAGAAAGAAGTTAAAACACTATGCAAGGCTTGGAATGAAATTGATAACAGGCTATCCAAGTCTATTGATACAAACCTAGCAACAACTACTGAAATACAAAAAGATGTAGCCAAGTTGCTATCCAGTAAAACCAAGCAAGCAGTCTTTTGTTTCTACATGAAACAAATGTTTAAGATTGACAAAAAAGTTACAGGTCGACTTCAGACTTGCATCAACAAACCTACAACGCAACGCTACATTTTGAAAGTGCCAAGCGACCAACCACTAACTCAAGCGTTTAGAGTTAGGACTGCTAGCAAGGAACTGACAAAATTTAAACTAGGTGGAAAGCCAATTGTCAGTCAAGCAATGATTGAACAAAAAGGTGTTTATCACACTTTCAAGTACGACATTCCCGAAAAGAAAAAAGCCACTCAAATTTCTAAAACTCAAGCCGTTGTTAATGAGTTTAAGATTACGAAAGAGCAGTATCTTGCGAATGCTGAAAGTGGCAAAATTAAGTTTGCGACTGTTGACTAACTTTATCTCACAACCATTTATAACCCCGACTTTTTCAGTCGGGGTTTTCGTGTGTCTGCTCGATAATTTTCTAAATAGTATTATCGCCGATAATACTTTTCAGCGTAGCACGACTCATAGGCATATATTACGCAATAAGACAGCGATTAAGACAATATCCAAACTTTGTCTTATTACAAGAATGCTTACACAGATAGGGTTGCAAGTACCTATTAAGACAATAAGACAATAAGACAATAATAAATAATGTATAGAGAGAATAAAACAATTAGTAGCAGTTATGATGAAAAAGCACTCTTTCCGAGTATCAACTCGGCATCTCTCTTTAACATTGTCTTTTTGTCTTATTCAGACCTAAGTCGTTGTTTTATAAATACTAAGACGAAACTAAATTGTCTTATTCAAACGACTTATTACAACCCCTCGACTCATAGGAGGATATATATGGCGACACTAACACCTTCCGACAGGGAGGATTTTGTTAAATATCAAATCAGTCTAGAGGAATACTTCCAAGCAAAGAAGAAAGCGAAGAAGAAACCTAAGACTAAACAAAGGAGTAAACAATGAGAAGTAGATACAACCTTCAAGTAGTAAGGGTAGAGATGTCCTTACCAAGAGTAATAGCAAAGTACATTAAGTACGCAATGCTATTAATAATAACTGGGTGCAGTATTCAGTCTGCATTCATTTTAACCAAAGTCGCCGAGCGACTGCTTTAGTATTATCGCCGATAATACTTTTAACCAAAGGGAGGGCATAATGCCATCAATCAACGAAGTCGTAAGCGTAGCGACTCAAATATTACGCAAGTCACCGAAAGCCGTACCATTCTTTAAGGGCAAACCAGGAATGGGAAAGTCTGACGCTTGTATACAGATAG
>PVBE010828726.1_pt1 | contig 14307 bp, 14 predicted proteins | sample 1631181 | NCBI WGS metagenome assembly PVBE01 (sample SAMN08397723, study PRJNA350692) | Marine metagenome, whole genome shotgun sequencing project. | isolation source: water | place: Pacific Ocean | collected 2012-04
ATAGGAATTTCGATCATCGGCGTACCGGCGGTGAGCCCCATGTAATCAAGGGCTACTTGCGCGGCTTCCTGCTTCAACGGGTCTTCGAAATCGCCTGGCGACGGAACTTTGCCGGTGATCGGCGCGACGTCTTCGGGCGACGTGCCCCACGTGACCTGCGGAACGATCTCGGAAACGTCCAGGGTAACTTCCTTATCGTAGGCCGCACCCTCGTCTGAAGGCAGGGTCTTCCAGAAGTTCACGGCCGCCTCATACTGGCCGGCCTTTGGCGCCATAGGCTTGCCCTTGATGTATTCGAAGGTCGTCTCATCCGGCGCGATAAGACCGGCACGGGCGCCGCCCTCAATGGTCATATTGCAGACCGTCATGCGGCCTTCCATGGACAAATCTCGAATCGCCTGACCGGCGTACTCGATGACGTAGCCGGTGCCGCCGGCGGTGCCAATCTTGCTGATGATCGCCAGGATTAGATCTTTTGCGGTGCAGCCTGCCGGCAGTGCGCCGTCAACATTGATGCGCATGTTCTTTAATGGGGTTTGCAAGAGCGTCTGGGTCGCCATCACGTGCTCCACCTCCGAGGTGCCGATCCCAAAGGCCAGCGCGCCGAAGGCGCCGTGGGTGGCCGTGTGGCTGTCTCCGCAGACGATGGTGCCGCCCGGCAGGGTGAAAGCTTGTTCGGGGCCAATGATGTGCACGACGCCCTGACGGATGTCATCGATGTCAAATAAGGGCACGCCGAATTCCTTGCAGTTGGCCTGCAGGGTTTCGACTTGGATACGGCTCTCCTCGTTCTCAATGGGGCCTTGTCGGTTCTTCGTCGAAACGTTGTGGTCCGGCACCGCCAGCGTCGCGTCCGTACGGCGCACGGGGCGGCCGGCGTTGCGCAGGCCTTCGAAGGCCTGCGGGCTGGTGACCTCATGGACCAGATGGCGGTCAATGTAGAGGAGGCACGTGCCGTCTTCCTGAACGTTGACCAGATGGTTCTGCCAGATTTTGTCGAACAGCGTTTGCGGCGCGCTCATGCGTGCGTTCCTCCCTCAGACATCAACAAAGTAAAGGGCGGTGTTTGCCGCACCGCCCCGTCATCAAACTTATTCGGTTGCTTCGACTTCCGCTTCGGGCTGGGCGGCGTCGGCGGCCTGCGCCTCGCCCTTGCCCTTCTTCTTGCGGGACTTTCCGCTTTCGCGTTTCGCGTCCTCGGCAGCCTGACGGTCTTGAGCGTTCAACTTCGCCTTGAAGCCGTCTGTCTGCTCGGCGATCCTCGCGGATTTACCGGTGCGGCCCCGCAGATAATACAGCTTGGCTCGGCGCACGTCACCGCGGCGGACTACGTCGATGCTGTCGATGGAGGGCGAGAACAGCGGAAATACCCGCTCCACGCCTTCGCCGTAGCTCAGTTTGCGGACCGTGAACGCGGAATTGACGCCTGCGTTCTTGCGCGCGATGCACACGCCCTCAAAAGCCTGGACCCGCTCGCGCGAGCCTTCCACGACCTTAACGTTGACGCGGAGCGTATCGCCCGGTGCGAACGGCGGGATTTCGCCGTTGGCCGCTTGCTTCGCCATTTCTTCGTTTTCGAGTTCACTAATGACATTCATCGTCTTGTTCCTTCGCTTTGCCGCGGCCCAGCGTTGTTCGAAGGCCGCAAAATTCCAAAAAATCGCCGATTTTTCAACCGTTTTTCACTGTTTACCTCGCACGTAGGCGGCCCAGAGATCGGGACGCCGTTCCTTGGTAACAGCTTCCGCCAGGGCGCGGCGCCACTGGCGGATGTTTTCGTGGTGCCCGGACAACAGGACATTGGGGACCAATCGGCCCTGCCAGTCCTGCGGGCGGGTGTAATGCGGATATTCCAGAAGGCCCGTCTCGAAGCTTTCCTCCTCGGCGCTTTCGGCCTTGCCCATGACGCCCGGCAACAGGCGAACACAGGCATCCAAAAGCGTCAGCGCCGCCGGCTCGCCGCCGGACAGGATTACGTCGCCGACACTAACTTCTTCCAGGTCATGGGCTTCTATGACCCGCTGGTCAATGCCCTCGAACCGGCCGCAGAGGATGATGACCCCCGGCCCCGCCGCCAATTCGCGGACACGGGCCTGGTTCAGCAGCATGCCGCGCGGCGAGGTGACGAGCATGGGCAGATCCCGGGCCGCGTCACGCGCCGCAGAAAGCGCCGCCTCCGCCACATCGGGCCGCATGACCATGCCGGGCCCGCCGCCGAACGGCGCGTCGTCCACGGTGGCGTGCCGGTCGATGCCGTGATCACGGAGGTTCACGGTCTCCAGCGACCACAAGCCGTCCTTCAGCCCCTGGCCGGCTAGGCTCACGCCAAGCGGCCCCGGAAACATCTCCGGGAACAGGGTTAAAACTTTGCTGTGCCAGGTCTGGCTCACGCGATTTACTCCGTTTCCTTCGCTTCGCCTTCAGGCGGTTCCAGCAATCCGTCCGGCGGATCCACCGTCACCCTGCCTATCTCCAGATCGACCTCGGGGACGACCTCCTTCGTGAACGGCACCACCAGGCCCTTGTAGGGTCCGCTGGCGACTTCCAGGACATCGCCGGCGCCAAAGTCCTCGACAGCGCTGACCGTCCCCAGGACTTCTCCCGACGTGGTGACCGCCTGCAACCCGATGAGATCCGAATGGTAGAACTCATCCTCTTCCGGGTCGGGAAGGGCGCTTCTGGAAATATGAAGCTTCAGTCCCTTCAGCGTCTCCGCCGCGGTGCGGTTCGAGACGCCTTTGATGCGGGCGATCAAATGCCCTTTCACCTCGCCGGTCACCCTCACCCGGTAGCTAACTTCACCGGCCTCGTCCCAAAGCGGGCCGTAGGCGGCGAGATCTTCCGGGTCGGCCGTGAAACTCTTGATGCGGAGGTCGCCTTTCAGACCCCGCACCCCGATCACGACCCCCAGCAGCACCAGGTCCGCCGGGTCAGGCTTCCCGTTCACGGGGCTCAGCCTTCCTCCTTGGTCTCTTCCTCGGCGGCTTCCTCAGCCGGGACTTCTTCAGCAGCAGCATCTTCCACCGGGGCTTCCTCAGCAGCGACTTCCTCAGCCGGGGCTTCCTCAGCCGGGGCTTCTTCAGCAGCAGCCTCTTCCGACGCTTCATCGGCCTGCGCTGCTTCCTCGACTGCCGCCTTCTCCTCTTGCTCCTTCATGCGCTCGAGGGTCTTGGCACGGGGCTTGTCCTTCTTGGTCTGAACCGGGATGGCCGGCTTCTCAACCATGCCGAGGCCGCTCAGGTACTGGGCGACGCGGTTGGTTGGAAGCGCGCCGACACCCAACCAGTGCTTGGCCCGCTCCTCGTTGATGACGAAGCGTTCCGGGTGGTCTTTCGGCACCATCGGGTTATATGATCCGATACGCTCGATGAACCGACCGTCGCGGGGCTTGCGGGAATCCGCGACCACCACTCGGTAGAAGGGGCGTTTCTTGGCGCCGCCCCGGGAAAGTCTGATCTTCAAGGCCATTTTGCTGTGATCCTTTCGGTTGGTAGTATGTCTGTATTTTTTGAAATCAAAGAGTTAAATGAAATGTCACTCAGCCAAAGCGTGGCCCGCCGGGGATAGGCGGCATCATGCCGCCACCCATGGCGCCCATGAGGCCACGTTTCCCCATCTTCCCGGCCTTCTTCATCATCGAAGAAATCTGCTTATGCTGTTTCAAGAGCTTGTTCACCTCCTGCACCGAGGTGCCGGAACCCGCGGCAACACGCTTGCGCCGCGACGCCTTGATTATCTTCGGGTTGCGCCGCTCTTGCACGGTCATGGAGAGGATGATCGCCTCTTGGCGAGCCAGCAGTTTGTCGTCGATGTCGGCGTCCGCCATCTGGCTTTTAACCTTCTGGGCGCCGGGCATCATGCCCAAGAGGCCCTCGAGACTGCCCATTTTCTTGATCTGCGCCAGCTGCTCGGCCATATCCTCCAGGGTGAATTGACCCTTTAGCATTTTCTTGGCCATGCGCTCGGCGTCTTCTTCCTCGACGACCTGTTGGGCCTTTTCCACAAGACCGACGATGTCGCCCATGCCAAGGATGGAACCAGCTAGGCGCTCGGCATTGAAGGCCTCCAGCGCATCCATGGTCTCGCCCGTGCCCATGAGTTTCACCGGGCAGCCAGTCTCGGCCCGCATGGACAGCGCCGCGCCGCCCCGCGCGTCACCATCGACGCGGGTCAGGGCGATGCCGGTAATGCCGACCTTGTCATTGAACTCACGTGCCAGGTTGACGCTGTCTTGGCCGGTCATGGCATCGGCGACCAAAAGCGTCTCCAACGGTTCGGCGGCATCGCGAACCTGTGCGACCTCAGTCATCAATTCCGTGTCAATGTGCAGTCGGCCCGCCGTATCCAAGATGACCACGTCATAGGCCTCAAGCCGCGCCATCTGCATGGCGCGCTTGGCGATGGCCACGGGCTGTTCACCCAGAACGGACGGCAGGCAGGTGACGCCCGTTTGCTGACCCAGGGTCGCCAGCTGCTGTTGTGCCGCCGGCCGGTAGATGTCCAGCGAAGCCATCAGGACCTTCTTCTTTTCGCGGCTCGTGAGCCGCAGCGCCAGCTTCGCTGATGTCGTCGTCTTGCCGGAACCCTGTAGGCCGACCATGAGTATGGCCACCGGCGGCGTCCCAGTCAGATTGATATCGTGTTCGCCTTCGCCAAGCGTATTGACCAGTTCATCGTGGACGATCTTGACCACCATCTGGCCCGGCGTGACTCTTTTGAGGACATCGGCGCCAACGGCGCGCTCGCGCACGTTGGCGATAAAGTCCTTGGCCACCGGAAGCGCAACGTCCGCATCCAAGAGCGCGACGCGCACCTCGCGTAGAGCCGCGTCGACATCAGCCTCCTTCAGCGCGCCCCGCTTGGTGAGTTCGTCGAATATGCCGCTCAGCTTGTCTGTCAGGCTCTCGAACATGGCTCTTCCGTCATTTCTCTCGGCAACACCAAGCCTTGGCCTCAACACGAAACGCGCCAGTGCGCGAAACTCGCGGACTGGCGGCGCCCCCCGAAACTCTCCGGGTCGAGGGCGTAGGGTCAGTAACTGCCCTTGAAAACGGGGCGAACGTATGAGCGCGGGGCCGCAAAGTCAACCCCGGCAGCAGGCCAGGATCGCACCGTTCCCCGCAACTCTTGGATTTTAATCACCCTGACAATCAACTTAAATTGTTTAAATCGCATGTTAATAAAGTGCGCATAAATTTGAACTCGTTCTTGCTCCGACTAGAGTTCTCCCTCTCACCTTAATACTTGACGCCGAACTAGTTCGTCGACTTCTTCGATGCCACTCTGACCATTAGTGCGAATGCTTGACGGTCCTCGGGTCGGCGGGAACAATTCCGTTCATGCTCGTGAGTGACCTGCAACAAGCTCTTTGGGGTAGCGGCCTTATTATCCGAGGCGGCTTTCATGCGACCGCGGAGGACGGCATTCCTATCGATGATGGCCCTGTATGCACCGTGGTCTTGATCGGCAATGTCGGCGACGCTTTGTGGCGCACCTTCTCCCGCAGTCCTGAATACAGCGCTGGCGAGGCACAATCCGACCCCCTGGACGCGTGGACCACGCGAATACTGACCGCGGCGGCCGATAACTTGGGCGTCCGCGTAGTATTCCCCTTTCAGGGCCCGCCCTATTACCCCTTCCAGCGATGGGCGCAAAGGGCGGACACGGTGTTTCCATCACCGATCGGCCCGCTCGTCCACCCCAAGTTCGGCCTTTGGCACGCCTACCGCGGCGCGCTCCTGGCCGCGGAGCGGATCGAACTGCCGCGCCGCGAGGCCATCGCGTCACCGTGCGATACCTGCGCAGATCAATCCTGCCTCTCCACCTGTCCAGTCTCGGCGTTCAGCGCACAGGGATATGCTGTCCCCCAATGCGTATCGCATCTGCACACCGCCGAGGGTGGACCCTGCGTGGACTTAGGATGCGCCGCCCGCAGAGCCTGTCCTGTCGGCGTGGACTACCAGTACGTCCCGGATCAGGCAACCTTCCACCAGCTTCATTTTATGCGCAACAATGGACAGCACAACGACCCGGAAGCCGGGTACTGAAAAAACTGCTGGATACACTGGACCGCAAAAGCCATGGACAAGTCCCCATCAACGGACGTATCTAGCGCCTATGGACAGAGTAGCATTCACCAAAATGCACGGCCTCGGCAACGATTTCGTTGTCCTGGATAACCGCGACGGCAGCCTGGCCTTCGGGGAAGTGGAAGCGCGCGCCATCGGCAATCGCCGAACGGGCGTCGGCTTCGATCAGTTGTTGATCCTGGAGCCGCCGCAACATCCGGACGCCCATGTCTTCATGCGCATTCGCAATCCCGACGGCTCCGAGGCGGAGGCCTGCGGCAACGGCACCCGCTGCGTCGCCGTGCGGACCATGGATGAATTGGGCACCAACCGGCTGAACGTGGAAACAGTGGCCGGCATTCTGGAGACCACGCGCTGTGCGGACGGCATGGTGACGGTGGATATGGGCCCGGCCAATCTGAATTGGCGCGATATTCCCTTGGCCGAAGCCCGCAATACCCTTCATCTAGATATAGCCAACGGCCCGCTGGTGGATCCCGTGGCCGTCAACATGGGCAATCCGCACATGGTGTTCTTCGTTGACGACGCAGAGACCATTGACCTGAGCGCCCTGGGGCGAGAGCTGGAACACCATCCGCTTTATCCAGAGCGAACCAACGTTGAAGTAGTCTCCGTGCTGGGCCCCGACAAGGTCCGCATGCGGGTCTGGGAGCGCAGCGCCGGCATCACCCAGGCTTGTGGGTCCGGTGCCTGTGCCGTCAGCGTGGCGGCCAGTCGGCGGGGCCTGACAGGCCGAAAGGTTGAAGTGATCCTGGATGGCGGTCCCTTGATCGTCGAATGGCGCGACGACGGCCGGGTCCTGATGACCGGGCCGACGGCCATAAGCTTCGAGGGCCGACTCGATCCCAGCCTTTTGAAAGGCGACAGCTGAGCCATGGCCGCGCCCCAGGTCATCTCTCTTGGCTGCCGGCTCAATGCTTTCGAGGCGGAGCTCATACGCGAACAGGGCGCGGGGCTGGAGAACACGGTCATTATCAATTCGTGCGCGGTCACTGCAGAAGCCGAGCGCCAGACCCGGCAGACCATCCGACGGACGCGGCGCGACAACCCGGACGCGCGTCTGATCGTGACGGGCTGCGCAGCGCAGCTCGACCCGGAGAGCTTCGGCGCCATGCCGGAAGTGGACAAGGTGCTGGGCAACCGCGAGAAGCTGGACCCAACCGCCTTTCTGAAAGACAACAAAACCCAATCCATTGTCGTCACGGACATCATGCAGGCAACGGAAACGGCGGCGCATCTGATCCATGGCTTCGACGGACGCGCTCGCGCGTTCGTCGAAATACAGCAGGGCTGCGATCACCGGTGCACCTTCTGCATCATTCCCTTCGCTCGCGGACCGAACCGCAGCGTCGGACTTGGCCGCATCGTCGAACAGGTCCGCACCCTGGTCGATCAAGGGTTCCGCGAGGTAGTGCTGACGGGGGTCGACATCTGCTCCTTCGGCGCGGGTTTGCCCGGCAAGCCCAAGCTTGGGGATCTTGTAAGGCGTCTGTTGGCGGCGGTCCCGGCTTTACCGCGGCTGCGCCTGAGTTCCCTTGATCCCGCAGCTATCGACGACAGCCTGTTTGATGTGCTGGCTTCGGAACCTCGATTGATGCCGCATCTACATCTTTCGGTCCAGGCGCTGGACGACGTCATTCTCAAACGCATGAAGCGCCGCCATCTTTATGCAGACGTGGAAAGGGCCGTGGCCCGTGCCCGCGCGGCCCGGCCCGATGTGGTTTTTGGTGCCGATCTGATCGCCGGGTTCCCAACAGAAACGGACACGCAATTCGAAAACACCCTGAGCGGCGTTGCCGCCTTGGGCATCACGCACCTTCACGTCTTTCCCTATTCGGAACGGCCCGGCACGCCGGCAGCAAGGATGCCGACAGTGCCCGTCGCCGAACGCAAAGCCCGCGCCCAGCACCTGCGCGATGCGGGCACGCGGGCATTGGCACGCTTCATGGCGGACCAGGTGGGCGATACGGCGGCAGTCCTCATCGAGCGTGACGGCCAAGGCCTGAGCGAACATTACGCGCCCGTCCATATCGCCGCCGATACGGTTCCCGGCGAGATCGTGCCCGTCGCCCTGACCGGCACCGCCGGCAGCCATCTGGTGGGGGCACCCTTTTCATGAGCGATAACGGCGGCAGTTGGCTAAGTCGCCTGAAATCCGGCCTCAGCCAATCATCAGAGAAGATTACCGGCGGCATTACCGGTCTGTTCACCAAGCGCAAACTGGATCAGGCGGCGCTAGACGATCTGGAAGAAATCCTAATCGCCGGCGACCTGGGTGTCGGGCCGGCTATGAAACTGACCCAGTCCCTTGCCGACCAGCGCTTCCATCAGGAAATCACGCCGGAAGAGGTCCGCGCCATCCTGGCCGACGAGGTTGCCGGAATTCTGGAACCGGTGGCCGCGCCCTTGGAGATCGACGCCCATCACAAACCTTTTGTTATCTTGGTATGCGGCGTCAACGGCTCGGGCAAGACGACGACCATCGGCAAGTTGGCGAACCAGTTCCGAAGCCAGGGCAAATCAGTCATCGTAGCCGCCGGCGACACGTTCCGCGCGGCCGCCGTAGAACAGCTTCAGGTCTGGGGCGAGCGGTCCGGCGCGCTGGTGATCAAGGGTAACCCTGGTGCAGACCCGGCGGGTTTAGCCTTCGGCGCTCTGGAGCAGGCAAAATCGGAGGGCACCGACATCCTAATGATCGACACGGCCGGCCGACTGCAAAACCGCAAGGATCTCATGGCCGAACTGGAGAAGATCGTTCGTGTCGTCAAGAAGTTGGACAACACGGCACCACACGCCACGCTGCTGGTCATGGACGCCACCATCGGCCAGAACGCCCACAGCCAGGTGGAAACTTTCAAGGACATGATTAACGTGTCCGGGCTGGTGATGACCAAGCTGGATGGGTCGGCTAAGGGTGGCGTGGTAGTCGCACTTGCTGAAAAGTTCGGTCTACCGGTACACGCCGTTGGCGTCGGTGAAGGGATCGACGATCTCCGCCCCTTTGAGGCCCGGGCCTTCGCGTGGTCGCTTATGGGCCTGGACGCCTAGATTACATCACGTTTAAACGGAAGCAGCATCATTCCGTGTCGGTGTGAACTGCTCTAGCCCAGCCGCCCCAGAACCTCGTCTGTTTCCGCCGTCAGCTTGTCCAGCAGTTCGCCCGCCGCCATGGCCCGCGACATGCCCAGCCCCTGCCCGGCCCAAAGCGAGACGAAATCGCCCAATCCGGCCTCGGCGCTGGCCTTCTTCAGCGGTCCGGTCATGGTATTGAGGATGGGGAAGTCGGGGAAGTTTGCTTCCCCACCCTTGGTCTCGCGAATATAGCGGTTCTCAATGCCGCGCGAGGGCCGACCGGAAAAGGCATGGGTCAGACGGGTCTCATCTTCGCCCGCTGTCAATAGAAGTTCCCGATGCACCTGAGGAATAGCAGATTCCGGCGTACTCAGGAAGGCCGTGCCCAATTGCACAGCCGACGCCCCCAACGCCAGCGCGGCGGCAATGCCGCGGCCGTCCATAATGCCGCCCGCCGCGATCACCGGCACGTCGACGGCGTCGACGATTTGCGGCACCAGCGCCATGGTGCCCACCCAACCGTCCTCATAAGGCTCCTCAAAGGTGCCCCGATGGCCGCCAGCCTCGAAACCCTGGGCAATGATGGCATCAATGCCACCAGCCTCCAGGGCCTTGGCCTCGCGCACGTTGGTGGCGGATGAAATGGTGAATAAGCCGGCATCCTTTACCGCCTTGAACAGGTCCGCCCGCGGCAGGCCGAAATGGAAGCTGACCACGGGGGGCATCATGTCCAGGACGGCAGCCAGGTGGTCTTCGTTGAAGGGCTCGGAGGACACCTTTGCCTCTGGCACCTCACCCAAACCCAACTCGTCATAATAGGGCTTAAGCTGTTCGCGCATGGCTTCACCGCGGGCTGCGTCGAGCACCGGTTCCTTGTGGACGAAGAAGTTGATGTTGTAGGCCCCGTTGGTCTCGGCATGAATGGCGCGGCAATCATCGCGGGTCTTATCCGGCGACTGCAGGCTGACCCCCAGCGACCCCAACCCGCCACCCCGGGAAACGGCTGCCGCCATGGCCGGGGTCGAGGCGCCAGCCATGGGTGCCTGAATGATCGGCACGTTCATGTTGAGACGTTTGGTAAGATGGTTCTGCTTCCACCCGGGCATGGTCATGTTCCCATTAAATGCTCCCCATGCGAATGTCGGGGGAATACGTCGCCATTGCAAGCCACCAGCCAATGTTTGCCGACGCGGACCGCCCCTGATACACAGCGTGCTCGTTCCATACATGGACACATACCCATGCTGAGACGCCTTTACGATTGGACCCTGGACCTGGCCGGACATCGGCATGCTCTCTGGGCGCTGTTCTTTGTCGCCGTGATCGAGAGCTCCTTTTTCATCGTGCCGCCGGATGTGTTGTTGATCCCGATGGTGCTGGCGGCGCGCAATCGGGCGTGGCTGATCGCCGGGGTCTGCACGGTGGGCTCGGTATTGGGGGGTGTGCTGGGTTATGGGATCGGCATGTTCGCCTTCGAGGCAATGGGCCGGCCGATCCTGGAGATGTACCATGCCGTGGCGAAGTTCGAGGAAATGCGCGGACTCTATAATGAGTATGGCGCCCTGATCGTGTTTTCCGCCGGCTTCAGCCCGATCCCCTACAAAGTCTTTACCATCGCATCCGGGGTCGCAGACATGAACATCTTGACGTTCACCGTGGCCTCTATCGTCGGCCGCGGGGCGCGTTTCTTCCTGGTGGCGTTTCTGTTGTGGAAGTTTGGCGAAACCATCAACGCATTCATCGAGCGATACCTAGCTCAATTGACCTTGGCCTTCGTGGTTTTGTTAGTGGCCGGGTTTGTCGCTCTTAAATTCCTGATGTAGCTGCGCTGGCCTTGGCCGGCGTGCTGGACAGGCGTATATGGAAAGAATGAGCGCGCGTCTGACCGAGCCCATTTGGCATCGCTATGTACCCATCGTCCTGCTGTTGATTGCGTTCACTGCATTGGGCAGCGCCTACACGGCTGAGTTCGCCTACAGCCTAGAGCCCTGCGTGCTCTGTATCTATCAGCGAATTCCCTTCGCGGTGATTGGTGTCCTGGGCGTGCTCGCCTATCTATTAGAGGGTCGGATGGCGATGGTGGTCCTGACCGCCCTGGCGGGCATCGTTCTATTAATCGGCGCCGGCCTCGCCTCCTATCACGTGGGTGTAGAACAGCACTGGTGGGCGTCGGTGGCGTCATGCGGTAGCGCGCCGGACCAGGCCCTGAGCATGAAACAATTCCAGGCCCTCTTGCAGCAGGAGCCGGAAAAAGCCTGTGGCGAGGTGGATTGGACCATGTTCGGTATTTCCATGGCTACTTACAATGTAGCCTTCTCTGGCGTTCTAGGTCTGGGCGGGCTCTGGGCGGCGATAAGGATGAGGGCCGCGTGATGTCCATCGATACCACAGATCCGAAACCCGTTAACGGTCCAGACCGGCTGCCCGGCGATCCAAGCAAGGAAGAGTATGTGGAACGCTTGATCCGCGTGGATCACGCTGGCGAATACGGTGCCGTACGCATTTACGAGGGCCAGTTGGCAATTCTCGGCAAGAAACCCTCTGGGCCGATAGTCCAACACATGCTTGAGCAGGAAAAGGCGCACCTGGCGACCTTTGATAAATTGATCAACGAACGGCGGGTCCGTCCGACGGCGCTGATGCCGCTCTGGCACGTGGCGGGATTTGCGCTGGGCGCGGCGACGGCCATGATGGGGGAGAGGGCCGCCATGGCCTGCACGGTCGGCGTCGAGGAAGCAATCGACGAACACTACCAAAGTCAGATCGAGGCCCTAGAACCCTACTCGGATGAGGCCAATCTGAGAGAGACCTGCGTCAAGTTCCGCGAGGAAGAACTGGAACACCGCGACACGGGACTGGACCACGGCGCCAAACAGGCGCCGGGCTACGAGGTTCTGACCGGCGCCATCAAAGCCGGCTCAAAGCTCGCCATCTGGCTATCAAAACGGATCTAGCGCTTTCGCTTTTTCACCAGGCTGGTGATGATGCCCCGGAAGGTTCGAATTTCTTGCTCCGTGAACCGGGCGCGCTGCAGGACATTGCGGATATTGCGGACCATGATCGGCTTCTTTTCACGCACGCGAAAAAAGCCGCTGTCATCCAACTCCGTTTCCAGATGGTCGAACAGGCCCTGCAACTCCGATTTGGTTGCCAGGCGGGTTTCCTTTGGGACGGCAAGGACGGCGTCCTCGGTTTCGTCACCCAATTGGAACCATTCATAGCCCAGGACAAACACCGCCTGGGCCAGGTTCAAGGACGTGAAAGTCGGGTTCAAGGGAACCTTCAGGATGGCGTTGGCCAGCGCCACGTCATCATTCTTCAGGCCCTTGGCCTCCTTGCCAAACAGCACGCCAGAACGTACGCAGCCGGTTTCATCTGCCTTCATCCGGGCAACGGCCTCGCACGGGGTCATCACCTCCATAGTCATATCGCGCGGCCTGGCCGTAGTGGCGTAGACCATTTGCAAATCGGCAATGGCCGCCTCGGTCGTGTCGTAGACACGCACGCCCTCGATAATCGCCGTCGCCCCAGCGGCCGCGGCCTCAGCGTGGCGGTTCGGCCATTCATCGCGCGGATTGACCAGGCGCATGTCCGTGAGACCGCAGTTCATCATTGCCCGCGCGGCCATGCCGATGTTTTCACCCAACTGGGGCTCAATCAGAATCACCGCCGGGCCCCCCGCCAGCGCGCCGTCGAGCGTCACGGTGCGATCTGTCCCTGCCACGCTCTTACGCCGCGACGGCGTCGACACCGTCGTGGAACAGCTTGAAGATGATACTGTCACGAAGTGCATTGTAGGAGGCGTCGATGATGTTGGTGGAGACCCCGACGGTAGACCAGTGCTCACCGTGGCCGTCGGTGGATTCAATCATCACCCTGGTTACGGCGCGGGTCCCGTCACCGGGAGTGAGTATGCGCACCTTGTAGTCTACCAGGTGCAGGTTCTCCAGTGCCGGGTAGCGTGAGACCAAAACCTTCCGCATAGCCGCGTCCAGTGCGTTCACCGGGCCGTTGCCCTCGGCCACGGTCATGAACGGCTCGCCGCCCACTTCCAACTTCACGGTGGCTTCAGACAAGGTGATAAGTGCCCCTTGAGAATTCCAGCGCCGTTCGTCGATTACGCGAAAATGCGTACAGTGAAAATAGTCGGGAACGGTACCGAGGGTGCGACGGGCCAGAAGTTCGAAACTGGCTTCGGCACCGTCGTAGGCGTAACCGTTGAATTCTTGTTCCTTAACCAATTCCACAAGGCGACCAACGGACGGGTTTTTCGAATCTATCTCAACGCCAATGTCACGAAAGCGCGACAGAATGTTTGATCGGCCGGATTGGTCGGAGACAACAATGTGGCGCTGGTTGCCCACCAGATGCGGTTCCACGTGTTCGTAGGTTTGTGGGTCCTTCTCCACGGCGGACGCATGAAGGCCACCTTTGTGGGCAAAGGCCGATTCGCCGACGTAGGGTGCATGACGGTCCGGCTGGCGGTTCAACCGTTCGTCCAACATCCGCGAGATCTGTGTCAGCTTCGGCAGGTCGTCGTTCCCGATATTGGTCTCGTATCCCATCTTCAGCATGAGGGTTGGAATTATGCTGACCAAGTTGGCGTTACCGCAGCGCTCTCCCAATCCGTTGATGGTGCCCTGTACCTGGCGCGCGCCGGCGCGAATGCCCGCGAGCGAATTAGCCACCGCGTTGCCCGTGTCGTTATGGAAGTGGACCCCAACCTTATTGCCAGGGATCTGCTTGCAAACGGCGCTGACGATGCCATCCACTTCGTGTGGCAGCGTCCCACCATTCGTATCGCAAAGAACCACCCAACGCGCGCCATTGTCGATGGCAGCCTTTAGGCATTCCAACGCAAACGCCGGGTTCGCCTTGTATCCATCGAAGAAGTGTTCCGCATCAAACATGACCTCGCCAGTCTTTTCCGCAGCGTGGCGTACGCTGTCGGCAACCATTCGCACATTCTCTTCACGCTCGATCTCAAGGGCGACGTCCACTTGGTAGTCCCAGGTCTTACCGACCATGACCACGCAGTCTGCCTGAGTGGACAGGATCGCGGTCAGCCCTGGGTCGTTGTCTGCGCTGCGGCCGGGCCGACGGGTCATCCCGAAGGCGGCGAGCTTGGACCGCTTCATCTGGGGCA
>PVBE012826063.1_pt1 | contig 14307 bp, 10 predicted proteins | sample 1631181 | NCBI WGS metagenome assembly PVBE01 (sample SAMN08397723, study PRJNA350692) | Marine metagenome, whole genome shotgun sequencing project. | isolation source: water | place: Pacific Ocean | collected 2012-04
CGCGGCTCAAAGCCACGCTCACCACGCGATCCTTGAACGAAAGCGTAGGGTAGTTGACGGCGTCGTTCTTCACCCATGCCTCACGCACGCCGAGCCACTTGGCCAAGCGGTCGGCCTTGACCAGCGGCGTGTAGCCGACGCCCGTTCCCACGGTGGGCTCCTCTGCGACTGGGAGCAATTCCCGGAAGCGCCACATCGTCTGGGGACGCTTGGCCAGAGAATCCTTGGTCAGCGATTTTTTAATCTTGTCGTAGTCGTATGCGACTTCCAGCGGGCCGAAGTCGAACTCGCACACATGGGTGGCCTCGAGCGGATATTCCCGCCCGCACTCGCGGCACTTGAGCGCCTTCATGAATCCTGATTTTTTACTCATGCCTGTTTTCTCCGTGCGAAAGTTGTGGGTGGCGGGGACAAAAAATCCCCTTCCCGTAAGACGAGAAGGGGTGAAGAAATTCTTCGCGATCTCGTCCCATTTTCCCCTGACGCTGCCGTCGGGCTGGAATTGGCACCTCGTCGTTGGATTCGCATTCCAACCGGTTGCCGTGGCGTCACAGGGCCAGATCCCTCAGCCACTCTTAATGAGATGCTGCCGAAGCAGCGGGGCGAATGAAGCTAAAATGAGGGCAAGCTGTCAACTCATATTTCGAATTCCGGAGTTTTGAGAACCGTATTTTTTCCGAATGGAATGCGGAGCCAAATCCGTTCGTGCACGTAGTACACCGCGATCTTGGCCACAAACTCGATACCCCCAATCTTAAGCGCCGTGTCTGTTTCCCCTGTGATGAGATAGGCGATTACCATGGTCGAAAAAGTCGCAACCAAGCGCCATGTAAACCCCTTGAGCACACTGCGCATCGACGATTCTGTGATAATCTGAGTTTCTTTTCCTAGCATATTTCCCAATAAAACGAGCTAAAAACCCGCAAGGCCAGGGAGAGTACATTTAATTCCTACTATGTCAATAGAGTATATGATTATTCAAGCGGCTCCCTTTTTGGTTGTTGTTCGCGCTTGGCCAAGTTTTGCTCTCCCGAATGTTGCGCTTGGTTTCTTTGCTTATCGCTTGGCTTGTCGTCTCTGGCTTGGCCAAGGCCGCCGAGCCAACGGCTGAAAAAAGTGATCTACCCCGTATTCCTCCAACAGAGCCTAAAAATGTCATAGGCACCTTTTCGATTCGCGAGGGTTTCGAGATTCAGCTGGTTGCCGCCGAGCCGTTGGTGGTCGATCCGGTCGCCATGGCGTTTGACGAGCACGGTCGACTGTACGTGGTCGAGATGATCGGCTACTCGGAACACCGCGATGATCGGCTTGGCCGGGTTCGATTGCTCGAGGATGAAAACAGGGACGGGCAGTTTGATCGATCAACCATTTTTGCGGACAACCTCGCATGGCCAACTGCGGTGGCGTGTTTTGACGGAGGCGTATTTGTCGGGGCGACGCCGGACATCCTTTACCTGAAGGATACCGACGGCGATCGAAAAGCGGACGAACGCAAAGTGGCGTTGACTGGTTTTGGGGAGGGCGTGAAGCGGCTCAACATGCAGTCTTTAATGAACAGCTTTCGCTGGGGTCTGGACAACCGCATTCACGGCTCGGCCAGCGGCACACCGGGAAAGGTTCACGTCCCGTCCCGTCCCGAGTTGGGAACCGTCTCGTTCGCGAGGTCTGATTTTTCATTCGACCCCCGGACGCTTGAGTTCAGACTGGAAAGTGGCGGGGCGCAGCACGGGATGGACTTTGATGCAGTTGGACGAAAGTTCGTCTGCAGCAACAGTCGTCACATTCAACAGGTGATGCACGAGCAGCGTTATGTGGGGATCAATCCGTTTTTCATCCCGACGTCACCCCTGCACGGCATCGCTGTCGATGGGGCGGCGGCACCGGTGTTTCGCCGTAGCCCGGATGAGGAGTGGCGGGTGATTCGCACGCGCTGGCGTGTGGATGGAAAAGTGGGAGGCCCGATCGAAGGTGGTGGACGCCCGTCCGGATACTTCACTGCGGCCACCGGCATCACGATTTACGACGGTCACGCCTGGCAGCAGGATTTTTCCGGGGACGCCTTTATCGCGGACTGCGGGAGCAATCTCGTTCATCGGAAAAAACTTCAACCCGCCGGGGTCAGCTTCATGGCGCGGAGACCAGAGGATGAGCGGGACCGGGAATTCCTCGCCTCGACGGATAATTGGTTCCGCCCGGTGCAGATGGAGGTCGGCCCGGACGGCGCGTTGTACATCGCCGACATGTACCGCGAAGTGATCGAGCACCCGTGGTCGTTGCCGCAGGGGATCAAGCAGCACATCGACCTCGACAGCGGCAATGACCGGGGACGGATTTACCGGATCGTGCCCGATATTTTTGTGCAACCGGCTTTGCCAGCGCTTGGCCAAGCGACTGAAGCCGAGTTAGTTGCGATGTTGGATCATCCGAACGGCTGGCATCGCAGCACAGCGGCTCGCCTGTTGTTTGAGCGACAAAACCAGGTGGCCGTTGCACCACTGCGCCGCTTGGCCAAACGCGGGAAAACCGACCTTGGCCGAATGCACGCATTGCACGCGTTGGCCGGACTGAATGCGTTGGTGTTTGAAGACGTGACGGCAGCGATGGTGGATGGCTCCCCAGTTGTTCGGGGTCACGGCGTGCGCTTGGCTGAACAGTTTTTACCGAAGCGAAAGGCAGGGATTGCCGGTCAGCTTTCGGAAGATCATTTGCTCGTTCAAAACTTGGTTCGACTGGCTGGTACACGGGATTTTTTTGTTCAAAACCAGTTGGCGTGGACGCTTGGCTTGGTGGATTTTTCAGGCAAGACAGATGTGTTGCATTCGATTTTTCGTCAGGCGGGGACGGACTATTGGCAGCTCCCCGGGTTGTTCAATGCAACGACCGAACAGCATGGGAAACTGATCGCTGCGTTGGAGGCTGATGCGGCGCTGAAGGCCAACCCGTACAGGGGAATGATCCTGCAAAATTTGCACGCGATGAAAGAGGGTCGGTTGGCCCAGTTTGTTGTCCCTAAAAAACGGACGGCTAGTGTGCTGCCAATTTTCAAACCAAGCGGGATCGTCAACCCGGACCGGGCCAAGGTGGTGGAGCAGTTTCGTCCGGCTTTGGTCAAGCGCGGAAAAGCTGAGCTTGGCCGGAAGGTTTTTGAGCAACGATGCGGGGCGTGCCATCAACTCGGGGGAGTGGGGCAGGCCATCGGCCCTGACTTGAGGGCGTCGAGGTCAAATGGGGCGGAGCAAATGCTCATTCACCTGATCGACCCCAACCGGGAGGTCGCGGCGCAGTACGTCCTGCATGAGGTTCGCACTGCGAATGGGCGGGAGACGATAGTCGGCAGCATCCGATTCATAAATGATGTGGTCATTCAAGTGGGGTTGCCTGACGGATCGGAGCGGCAGTTGCTTCGTTCGGAAGGCGATGAAGTGAAATCCATCGGAAGATCGTTGATGCCGGAGGGACTGGAGGCGGGCTTGAGCGTGGCGCAAATGGCGGATCTTCTCGCCTGGCTGCAAGAGGCGGAGTAGCGAACGCAAAAAGGCAGCGCCGCGAAGGCGCTGCCCAGTTGTTGCACGAGAGCCGGTTATCTTCGAATGTGAAGGCCGGGTTCCCTAGGTTTTTCCCTCCTTGGAAAAAGGGATTAATTGATCAGCCTGAGGGCCATTTGTGGCATGATATTTGCCTGTGCCAACATCGCCGACCCGCTCTGGACGAGAATATTGTAGCGGGCCATGCGAGTGGTTTCCTCTGCGACGTTGGTGTCGAGGATGCGGCTGTTCGTCGCGGTCAGGTTTTCATTCAACAAGGACAATTGTCCGCGGGTGACGTTTAGCCGTTGAATGTTTGCGCCGATGCGAGCCCGCATGTTGGCCAGGTTTTGGATGGCCGTCTGGATATTGCTCAGGGCGGAGCCAGCGCTGGTAGTGTTCGTGATGCTGGTGGTCGAGTTAGTGTAGGCCTGTGCGAGTCCGGTGGCGGTCGTGCTTGAGTTCATGTCGATCTCGTTCATCGTAAACGTGTTCGCATCACTGTCGATCGTGACGGCCATGCCGGAGCTGTTGAACAGGGTCACGCCATTGAATTGTTTCTGCCCAATGTCGCTAATGTAGTTTTGCAACTGGGTGAACTCGACAGAGTAGTTTGAACGGTCGGTGTTCGTCTTGGTGACATCCTGTGCCAGCATGGACAGTTCGCTCATGCGGTCCAGCCCGAGTTGTACTTTTTGGATGAACCCGTCCTGCGTTTGCGAGAAGGAAATCGCGTTTGCGATGTTGTTCATCGCAGCCGTGTTTCGGTTCATTTGAGCCCCGAACTTGATGGTCATCGCCAGACCGGCGGCATCGTCCTCTGGTGAGATTATCCGGGTTCCGGAAGTCAGCCTTGTGAGGGCTTGTGTTAAGTTTCGCTGGGATTCCTCCAGCAGGCGGGCTCCATTGGCGGCCGCCAGGTTCGTATTAATAATCATTCCGACAAATCCATTTGTCGTTAGTTCGATGGCTTCCGTGCCATCGGTGAACCTTTAGGATGGGTGATTCACAAACCTTTGAGGAACTGTTCCTCGTGCAACTGAATCAAGAATCGGCACGAGGTGGGAATACTTTAGGAGAAAATTGACTTTTTCGAGGCTAGCTCAGGCGCGTTTCCTTGGGGCGCGCCGCTTTTTCCGGAGTGAACGCAGCGTATTCAGGTTTTCGACGTCCTCGTGCAGGTCGGGAGACTTAGGTGTCTCCAGGCAGGCCGGGGTGTCGGCAAACCGCGCATCGTTGACGATGTGCTTGAAGGCATTTTTTCCGATCAACCCGTGGCCGATGTGGTCGTGTCGGTCGACTCGGGAATCGAGATCCGTCTTCGAGTCGTTCAGGTGAAATGCGAGCACCTGATCCCGCCCGATCATTTTTTCCACCTCTCCGATTGCGGCGTCCCAGCCCTTGGGTTTGCGAATGTCGTAGCCGGCGGCAAAAAAATGTGCCGTGTCGAGGCAGACCCCCAACCGCTCCGGCTGGTTCACCTTTTCAAAAATATCAGCCAAGTGCCGGATCTGGTGTCCAAGGCAGGTGCCTTGGCCGGCGGTGTTTTCCAGCGCTATCCGAACCGGCGATTTTTTCGTGGCCCGAAAAATCTGGTTGAGCGCCTTGGCAATGCGTTTGACACCGGTCTCCTCGCCCTGACCAAGGTGCGCTCCGGGATGCAGCACGAGAAACGGCACGCCGAGTGTGGTGGCAAACTCGATCTCCTGCGAGAGAGATTCCATCGACTTGTCGAGATTGCCGCCGTCCGGCCCGGCGAGGTTGATCAGGTAGCCAGCGTGGCCGAACACCGTCCCGACATCGCCCTTGGCCAGCTCGACCCTGAAACGCTCGGCGTCGGCTGGCTTGGGCGGTTTGCCGAACCACTGCATGTTGCTCTTCACGAAAATCTGAGTGCTTTCGCAGTCGACGGAGCGGGCGCGATCAATCGCTTTCCAGGCACCGCCCGCAGTGGACATGTGTGAACCGAGTTTCATCTTCATCGCTTGGCCAAGCCGAGCGGAGCAGCAGCATGCGGTGAGGGGGCGGAGCGGTAAAGTGTTGAGTGCCGAATCCGCTTGGCCAAGCGCATGCGGCTTTTTACTCTCGCTTGGCCAAGCGCAACGCGACCATGAGCAAATCCAGCGACAGCCCTAGTCAACAATACGCCGAGGATCCGACGGTGTTCGATGAGGTGGTCGTCGGCATCTTCCGAAGCTCGCACGAGGGGAAGTACATTTATGCCAACCGCCGCCTGGCTGAGTTGTATGGGTACGATTCGCCCGCGGCGCTGATCGAGGCGATCGGCGACATTGAGGGCCAGCTCTACGTGGATCCGAATCAGCGTGAGTTGTTCCTCAACCTCATCCGGGCGCAGGGCAGAATTGAGCAGTTTGAGTCAGAGATTCTCCGGAAGGACGGATCGCGAATCTGGATTTCAGAAACGGCGCGCGAAGTTTGCGATGCTGCAGGCGAGTCACTTTTCTACGAGGGGACGGTTCAGGATATTACAGAACAAAAAAGGGCGGAGCTGGAGCTGCGCCGATCGGAGATTTTGTTTCATTCACTGGTGGAGAATCTGCCGCAGAAAATTTTCCGGAAGGATGCCGGCGGCAAGTTCGTTTTCGCCAACAACGGGTTTTGCGAGGAGTTGGGCAAGACGAGGCGGGAGATCATCGGCAAAACCGACTTCGATTTTTTTCCTGCCGACCTCGCCAACAAATACCGCGAGGACGACTTTGGCATCATGGAAAGCGGCAAGTCGCTCGACACGGTGGAGGAACACGTGGCGGCAGACGGGGAGAAGGCCTGGGTGCACGTGGTCAAGACGCCCACCTACGATGAGGCCAGCCGATGCTCCGGGGTACAGGGAATTTTCTGGGATGTCACCCTGCAGAAACGCACAGAGATGGCGTTGGCGCACGAACGTGACTTGTTGCGTACGCTGCTCGACAGCATCCCGGACCGGATATATTTCAAGGACAGCGACAGCCGGTTCCTGATGATCAGCTGTGCGTTGGCCAAGGACTTCGGTTTGGACGACCCCGAGGATGCGGTGGGCAAGACGGATGCCGATTTTTTTAGCGTGGAACACGCCAAGCTCGCGCTGGAGGATGAGCTGGAGATTTTAAAGAGCGGTAGGGCCATCATTGGCAAAACAGAAAAGGAAACCTGGAATGACGGCAGCGTTGGGTGGGTTTTGACGACCAAGATGCCGATGAGGAATCCGGAGGGGAAAATCATTGGCACTGTTGGCGTCTCGAAGGACATCACCCCGCTGAAGGAGGCGCAGGAGCAACTGGCGCACGCGAGGGATGCCGCGCTGGAGTCGGCCAAAGTGAAGGCAGAGTTTCTCGCCAACACCAGTCACGAGATTCGCACGCCGATGAATGCCATCATCGGAATGACCGGCCTGCTGCTCGACACATCGCTGAACGATCAGCAGCGCGACTTTCTCACGACCATCCGTGACAGCGCCGATGCCCTGCTGGAGATCATCAACGACATTCTCGACTTTTCAAAAATAGAGGCGAAGAAACTGGACATTGAAAAAGTACCGTTTGATCTGCGGGAGACGGTGGAGAGTACGATTGATCTATTGGCCGAACGCGCCCAAAGCAAGGGCCTGGCGTTGGCCTGTCTGGTTTATGAGGACGTCTGGACGCGCGTGGTGGGTGACCCCGGCCGACTCCGGCAAATCCTGACAAACCTTGTTGGCAACGCGATCAAGTTTACCGAGCAGGGGGAGGTGATGGTGAAGATTCAACAGGAGCGAGAGACGGCCTCTCGTGTGGATTTGTTGATCGAGATCGTCGACACCGGCATTGGTATTTCCGAGGAGTTGCAGACGAAATTATTCCAGCCGTTCACGCAAGCGGATGGATCGCTGACGCGCCGTTATGGCGGCACCGGCCTTGGCCTGACGATTTCAAAACAGCTCTCTGAGATGATGGGTGGCGAGATCGGTCTCGAGAGCAAACTTGGCCAGGGATCCACTTTTAAAATCAAGCTGCCGTTTCAAAAGGACAACAGTGGGGAAGTAACATCAGAGGATGAGCTGTTGACCGGGCTCAACGTTCTGATCGTGGACGACAACGAAACCAACCGACAGATTCTGAATCACCAACTCCGAGCGCGCCGAGTCAAGACCACCGAGGCACAGAGCGCCTATGAAGCCATGAGCCTGCTTCAGCAACAGGCGTCCACGGAGGCTCCGTTTCAGGTCGTGATCCTCGATTGCCAGATGCCGGACGTCGATGGCCTGTCGTTGTCACGGTCGATCAAGGACGACCTGTTGTTCGCCGAGGTCAAAACCATTTTGCTCACATCCATGGGGCAACCGATTGACAGTGAAGAGTGGAGGCGTTCGGGGGTTGATACCTGCATGGTCAAGCCGGTGAAACAGACCCGCCTCCTGAAGAGCATCGCGAGGTTGCTGACCGGGGAGGGAGACTCCGGCACCTCGAATGAGGCCAAACCGGTCGAGGCCAAGTCGTTGCGTATCCTTGTCGCCGAGGACAACACAGTGAACCAGAAGGTGATCCTGCTGCAGTTGAAAAAATTGGGCTACAGCGCGGACGCCGTGGCCAACGGGCTCGAGGCGGTCGAGGGCGTGCGCAAGATTCCATATGATGTCGTGTTGATGGACTGCCAAATGCCGGAGATGAACGGGTACGAGGCAACGCGTGCCATCAGGCAGATGAGCGGCCGTGCCCAACTCACACGGATTATTGCGGTCACGGCCAACGCAGACCCTGAGGAACGCCGCAAGTGCCTCGACGTGGGGATGGACGATTACCTGATCAAGCCGATCAATCTGGAAAAACTGAAGAACGCGATGGGCGGAATCGCAAGCGACGTCGGCGCGGCGCAGGGGGTTGTGACGGCCTCCGATGCTGATGCGATTGTTGAGGGGCTAAAGTCGTTCGGGGATGCCGCCGTGATTGGTGAATTAATCGATCTTTTCCTGGGCGATGCCCCCGGGAAAATTGCCCAGGCACAAAAGGCGATTGACGCGGAGAACGCCGCCGAGACACGGGAGGCGATTCATTCGCTCAAGGGCAGTGCGCGCAACCTGCACGCAGAAGCGTTGGCCCGTGCGTGTGAAAATCTGGAGCAACAATCGAAGAAGGGGAGACTTGAGTCAGCCGCAGCCGACCTCAAGCGTATCGAGGAGGAGTTGCAAAAGGTCATTGCCGTGCTCGAGGGAGAGAAGGTTCGGCTAGGTCTTTAGCAGCTTGTTGCGTCGGCGCCGGAGGAGATGCAAAGCGGCCAGTCCGGCCAGGGCTGCCCAGCCAAGCCCTTGGCCAAGCGGCGCACCGAATATCACCGTGGCGTTGAACCACATGAACGCCATGAAGCCGTGAATGATGCCCCCGAGCCAGACTGGCCGTTTTTCGTGACTAAGCTTGGCCAAGCGCCACCAGACACAGTCGCCCAGCCAAACGAGGGTGAAGGTATAGTTGAAATACAACCCCATCCCTGTGACCGTCCCGGTGACCTCGGCAGTTTGCCGGGCGGTGGCGGCGAGCGCCTTGGCATGGCTCCACTCGTGCTCGAAATGAAAAGCGCAAAGTAAGTGTGCCAGAAATGCGACAAAGCCAAGCGACCACAAGCTGCGGGCGCTTGGCCAGACACCTGACTTGCGGCGACCCGGCCACTTGGCCAAGGCGCCGATGTAGCCGACGAAGGCCACAAAGGCTGTCAGTCGAATTGCCCAATCCGCACCGCTCATGCGTGTGAAATAATCAACCCGGCCGTGGGGAGCGAGTTTTTTTGCGGCCACGGGATAAACCCCTTGACGGGCTGAAAAAATAGTTTCACTAATTGGCCGCGCGAGGAGGTTCGCTCGCTTCATAAACCAATTATGAAGGAAATCCTATTCCGAGGATCACCACAATTCTGCAACTTCAGCCGATTGTCGGCCACCCTGTTTTAGTGCCGGCGCATCTTCTAAAATCACTTTTTTAGAAAAACCCATGAATAACATACTCATTATCATACCCATCATCGGCGCGTTGGCGTTGTGCTACACCTTCTGGTTTTCCAAGTGGGTGGCCAACCGCGAAGTCGGCACCGACCGCATGGGCCGCATCGCCACCTACATCACCGATGGTGCGATGGCGTTTCTGCGGGCGGAATATAAGACGCTCGCGTGGTTTGTGGCAATTGTTGCCATTCTGCTGGCCGTGTCGCAGGGGGAAAATTCCAGCCCACTGATTGCCCTCTCCTTTACCGTGGGCGCAGTGTGCTCGGCCTTGGCCGGTTTCATTGGCATGAAGGTGGCCACCAAGGCCAATGTACGCACCACCAACGCAGCCCGCACCAGCCTGAATCAGGCGCTCAACGTCGCCTTCCGCGGCGGCTCCGTGATGGGCATGGGCGTGGTTGGCCTAGGCGTGGTTGGCCTAAGCAGCCTTTTTCTCTTTTATAAAGGACAAGCTGGCTGGGACATTAACAAGGTGATCACTGTATTGACCGGCTTTTCATTTGGTGCCTCGTCCATCGCGCTCTTTGCGCGCGTGGGGGGCGGCATTTACACGAAGGCTGCTGACGTGGGTGCTGACCTCGTGGGCAAGGTCGAAGCCGGCATTCCTGAGGATCATCCGCTTAACCCCGCCACCATCGCGGACAACGTGGGCGATAACGTGGGCGACGTCGCCGGTATGGGCGCGGACCTTTTTGAAAGTTACGTTGGCTCCATGATCGGTGCGATGGTGCTGGGCGCGTTGTTCATTGGCTCCGCAACAATCTCCGTTGACGCAGGAGCCGCTCTGGCTTTTGGAAAGGATGCAAACTTCGGCGGGTTAAGTGCGGTGCTGCTGCCGATGTTTTTGGCAGCCGTTGGCATCGTCGCCTCGATAATTGGCACGATGTTTGTAAGCGTGAAAGAAGGCGGCAACCCGAAGAGTGGCCTCACCCGTGGTGAATTGAGCGCGGCGGTCATCATGATCATCGGAGCATTCTTTCTCATCACCAACCTGCTGCCCGCTGAGTGGGTGTATGAAGACAAGGCCTACACCGCCATGGGCGTGTTTTACGCAAGCCTGCTCGGCTTGGCCTGCGGCATTGGTATTGGTTTGGTTACCGAAAATTACACGGGCATCAATACTGGGCCTGTCACGGAAGTGTCCCGCCAGTCGGTCACCGGCAGTGCCACGAACATCATCGCCGGCATCGGCTGCGGAATGCGGTCAACGACCTGGCCGATCATCTTCATCGCCATCGCCATTCTCGGCGCATACCACTTTGCCGGCCTGTACGGAATTGCCATTGCCGCGGTGGGTATGCTGGCCAACACCGGCATTCAGTTGGCCGTGGATGCCTACGGGCCTATCGCCGATAACGCCGGCGGCATCGCCGAAATGAGCGAGCTGCCCAAGGAAGTGCGCGAACGCACCGACAGCCTCGACGCGGTTGGCAACTCCACCGCCGCTATCGGCAAAGGCTTCGCCATCGGTTCCGCAGCCCTCACCGCGTTGGCGCTGTTTGCCGCTTACATGGGCGTGGCCGGGATCGACACGATCAACATTTCCAATCCCAGCGTCATGGCCTGTCTTTTCGTGGGCGCCATGCTGCCCTTCCTGTTCTCCGCCATGGCCATTGACGCCGTGGGCCGCGCTGCCGGTGACATGATCAAGGAAGTGCAACGCCAGTTCAAAAATATTCCCGAGCTGAAAGCTGCGCTTGAAAAAATGCAGGCCAATGACGGCAAACCCGTTGACGAATGGAGCGAGGAAGATCGCAAGGTTTACGAGGCAGCTGACGGCAAGGCCGAGTATGCCAACTGCGTCTCCATCAGCACCAGTGCGGCCATCCGCGAAATGATTAAGCCCGGCCTGCTCGCTGTGCTAACGCCGGTGGCCGTTGCCTTCGGCTTCAAGATTGCCACCGGCGACTCCGCCACAGCCGCCCAGGCCCTTGGTGGTCTGCTTGCGGGTGTGACGGTCAGCGGCGTTCTGCTTGCGCTGTTCCAGTCCAATGCCGGCGGTGCGTGGGACAACGCAAAGAAGATGTTCGAGATGGGCGATGGCGTGGAAGTTGACGGCACCTACCACAAAAAAGGCAGCGAAGCCCACAAGGCCGGCGTGGTGGGCGACACCGTGGGCGATCCGCTCAAGGACACCTCCGGCCCGTCGCTCAACATTCTGCTCAAGCTGATGAGCGTCATTGCGCTGGTCATCGCCCCGCTGCTGGTCGTCGGCTCCGACGATGCAAAACCGGAGCTGCCGGCTCCGAAGCCGGCTGTCGAAACCCAGGCACAAAGCCAGCCGTAACGGGCAATCGTACGCCCGGGATTTATCGTGAGCGACATTGGCGAAAACCAGTTCGACACGAAAATCCTGTCCGCCGAAGATTCCGATGCGCTTGGCCAAGCGGTGGAGCTGCTTGGTCAGGGGCTGCCTGTCGCGCTGCCGACAGAGACCGTCTACGGGCTCGCTTCCAACGCGCTGTCCTCCGAGGCCGTGGCCCGCATTTTTGAGGCCAAGGGCCGGCCGGCCAACAACCCACTCATTGTGCACGTGGACTCTGCCGCGATGGCTCGCGACTGCGTCTACGCTTGGCCAAGCGCGGCGGATCAACTAGCCAGCGCTTTTTGGCCGGGGCCACTTTCGATTGTGCTGCCCAAGGCCGATTCGATACCGGACATCGTCACCGCCGGAGGCGTGACCGTTGCCGTGCGGTGCCCGGCGCATCCGGTAATGCGAGACGTGTTGGCCCAGTGCAGCTTCCCGCTTGCGGCGCCAAGCGCAAACTTATCAAACCGAGTCTCCCCAACCCGGGCGCGGCATGTGGCCGAACAACTCTACGGCCAAATCCCGTTGATCCTCGACGGGGGCGCTTGCGACGTCGGAATCGAATCCACCGTGATCGACCTGACCGGCGAAGTGGCGACCATCCTGCGGCCGGGCATGATCGGCCTTGGACAAGTGCGAGAGTTGTTGGGCGATACCCAAGTGGCAACCGGGCCACAAACCGGCGCTGCACTGAAAAGCCCCGGACAGCTCCCACAGCATTATTCGCCAAAAGCCAGAGTCGTCCTCGCCGGTGAACTGCGGGAAGCCACGCTTGGCCAAGCGAATGCGGACGCCCATGTGATTTCACTTGAGCCACCAGCGGCCAACTGGGATCCGGAAAAATGGCATGAAATGCCGTCTTCGCCCGACGGATACGCGCGCAACCTTTACGAGAGGCTGCATCGTTGCGACCAAGCGGGCGCGGAACTCATTCTGGTTCAGCCACTTCCGACCGGGGCAGAGTGGGATGCCATCCGCGATCGCCTGACGAGGGCAGCGAACGAGGGCTAACTCGTTGGCAATCATAAAAAGTACGGGCGCCCCTTTCGGGACGCCCGTCAACCCAAACAACCAAACCATCCTCCTTTGACTGAGGTAACAGCCATCTCTTCACAACGAAGAAGTCGCTGCGGACACCCACATTGCAGGCATCAGGGGTTCAGACGCCCCCAAGCGGGTTTTGTTCATTCTTATGGAAAAAAAGTTTACAAGCTACTGGCGTTCGTATTCGCCTTTGCTTGTTTTTTTCAGCACGGTGAAGCCGGCTTTTTTGGCGTCGCTGATGGAGAGCGGCTTGAGGATGGAGGGGGTGTTAAAGCTGGAGATGATCTTCTGAACCGGGCGCTTGCAGGCCGGGCATTTGTCCAGCGGCTTGGCCGAGACGGGACGGCGCAGCGTGAAGCCCGGGCCGCCGCACGGTTTGCAGTCGCCCTTGTCGTCACACAGTTCGTATTCGTAAATCGGCATCGCCGCTTGGCCAAACTAGCATCAAACCAAGCGCTTGGCCAAGCGCGGCCGAGGTCGTAGCCTTTGCCCATGGGGATCGTTCGCATCCTTGTGGACGGGTACAGTCTGCTGCATCACTGGCCGGAGTTGGCACCGGGGAAACCGCGTCATTCATTCTATGCGCGGGATGCCCTCGTCTCGGTGCTGACGCAGTATCAGGATGCCTCCGGCACACCGGTGACGGTTATTTTTGACGGAGGCGGCGCCCCGCCCGGCACGCCTAAAAACGAATCGGCGAAGAGCGGGATTGAAGTTTTGTATTCCAAAAAAGGCCAGACTGCCGATCAGGTCATCGAGCGGGTGGCGCACCTGATGAAACCGTACGGGGAGGTCATGGCAGTGACCAACGACTACGCTGAGCGCGAGACGGTAATCAGTCTTGGAGGCTCGGCTTGTAGCTGTGAAAATTTCATTCGGATGATCGATGAAAACGTGGGCGGCATGCAGGTGAACCTGAAGGAATTGAACGCACGGGAGCGCAAGGGCTACCGGCGGCCCCGTTGACACTCCGCCTGCCAACTCCTACGCTCGGCCCCGCATGCGTGGACTCAGGGAGTCATTGATCGAATTGAGATAACGGCATCTGTTTTCATTAATTCCAAGCAAGCTTCTAAAAGTCTCTTTTCGGTAAACGGATCACCTACTTGTACTGTTGGTCTTTTTTCCTCGATTGTCTCGTCAAATTCAGCTGATGCCATTGTCGCTCCGCCAACGCCATCTCTGCCTGTTTTAGCTCCAAGATAAACGACCGGCATTCCAACACCTGATGCAGCTGAATAAAAAATCATGTCATGATCAACTAAGCCAGCAGCAAAAGCGTTTACTAAACAATTCCCATTATATGATTTGTCAAACCGAATTTCACCTCCAACGGTAGGAACCCCAAAGGAGTTTCCGTAACCTCCAATACCTTCTACAACACCGTGTACTAGTTCTTTTGTTCTCGGATGGGATAATTCGCCAAATGATAGGGCATTCATAGCTGCCACGGGTCTGGCGCC
>PVBE011423155.1_pt1 | contig 14306 bp, 10 predicted proteins | sample 1631181 | NCBI WGS metagenome assembly PVBE01 (sample SAMN08397723, study PRJNA350692) | Marine metagenome, whole genome shotgun sequencing project. | isolation source: water | place: Pacific Ocean | collected 2012-04
CACACCGACATCCCCGTGGTCGTCGTCAACGGTCGGATCACGGCCCGGAGCTATGAGCGCTACGACGCCTTCCGCTACCTGCTCCCCCAGTTCCATCGAATCTCGATGTTCTGCGTTCAAGACGAGGAGTACGCGGCTCGCTTCAAGGACCTCTCCAGCCAGGCGCGCCGGATCGTCGTCACGGGGAACATCAAGGTCGACGCGCTCCCGCTTGAGCTGCGCGCCCCGGGTGCGGAGATCCAGCAGTTGGTGTGTGGCGAGGCCTCACGCCAGCTCGTCGTGGCGGGGAGCACTCACGAGCCAGAGGAGCGTTGGGTGGTGGATGCGTGGAGGGCGCACTTCCCCGACGCAGCGCTCGTCCTCTGTCCGCGCCATCCAGACCGCTGCGATGAGCTCTCAGTTCGCCTCGGAGGTAGGGTCCAGCGCCTGACGGAGCTCCGCTCCAAGGGGGAGGAGCGAGATGAGTCCCGCGCGCTCCTCATCGACACAGTGGGGGAGCTAGAAGAGATCTATGGGCTCGCCGACGTGGTGATCGTGGGCGGGACCCTGGTTCAGCACGGCGGCCAAAACATGATGGAGCCCGCAGCGGCAGGGCGGGCTGTCATCCATGGGCCGAGCTTCGAGAACTTTGTTCAGGAGGCGCGGCTCTTGGAGCGCGCAGGCGCCTCTAGGGTGATCGCGGGGGAGCATGAGTTGGGTGCGACAGTCCGGGAGCTCTTGGCAGATGACTCTCTACGGAGCGAGATGGGAGAGCTTGGAAGGGCCGCTATCGCTGGTGAGAGGGGCGCTACGCACGCAACCCTGGTGGCTTTGGAGGAGATGCTTCCCAAGGCTGGGTCAGGGGACGTAGCCGCTGGCTGAATAGGGCGCTATGCTCTGCGATCCGCGCGGCGGCACTGAAGTCAGGGAGCCCATCTGACGAAGGTTAGAGAGACCCCTGACGCCCCTCATGGCGATCCGGGGAGCAAAGAACACATCAATTCCGGCTCAGAGAACCCTTTAAGCCCCATCAAGCCCCCATGGCACGATCCCTCTTCACCTCCGAATCCGTCTCCATGGGCCACCCCGACAAGGTGGCCGACCAGATCTCGGACGCCGTCCTCGACGCTCTCTTGGAGCAGGACCCTAACAGCCGCGTCGCCTGTGAGACCATGGTCACGACAGGCCTCTGCGTCCTCGCTGGCGAGATCACGACGAACGCCCGCGTTGACTACCAGGACATCGCCCGCAACACCCTCAAGCGCATCGGCTACACCTCCGACGCCTACGGGATCAACGGCGACACCTGCGCCGTCATGGTCAGCCTCGACCGCCAGTCGCCTGACATCAGCCAAGGAGTGACCGAGGGCGAGGGCCTGCACTCTGAGCAAGGCGCAGGAGACCAAGGCCTCATGTTCGGCTACGCATGCAATGAGACGCCCGAGCTCATGCCCTTCCCGATCCACTACGCACACCGCCTCGTAGAGAAGCTCGCTGACCTCCGTGAGTCAGGCGAGGTCTCCTGGCTGCGCCCCGACTCGAAGAGTCAGGTCACGGTCGAGTACGAGGACGACAAGCCGGTCCGCGTCCACACCGTCGTCATCTCTACGCAGCACGACGATGACGTCGAGTGGCAGACGATCCACGACGAGCTCATCGCCAAATGCATCCGCGAGGTCATCCCCGCAGAGTGCATGGACGACGAGACCATCTTCCACATCAACCCGACCGGGCGCTTCGTCGTCGGTGGGCCTCACGGTGACTGCGGCCTCACTGGGCGTAAGATCATCGTCGACACCTACGGTGGCATGGGCCGCCACGGCGGCGGCGCGTTCAGCGGCAAGGACCCGAGCAAGGTCGACCGCTCTGCCGCGTACGCCTCGAGGTGGGTCGCCAAGAACGTCGTCGCGGCCGGCCTCGCCGACCGCTGCGAGGTCCAGCTCTCCTACGCCATCGGCGTCGCCCAGCCGCTCTCTGTTCGCGTCGACACCTTCGGCACAGGCAAGGTGACTGAAGACGTGATCGAGTCCGCGATCTCACAGGTCTTTGACCTCACTCCTAGCGGGATCGTCAAGGCGCTCGACCTCTTGAAGCCTGGCTACGAGCGCACCGCTTACAACGGGCACTTCGGACGCCCCGAGTTCTCCTGGGAGGACACCTCCATGGCGACGGCGCTCACCGAGGCGGCCGGCGCACCCGCTAGCTGATCCCGCAGGAGGGACGATTCGGCACAGGACCCCTGACGCAGACGCGCAGGGGTCCTTCCTTTTAGTGACTCAGCCGAGTGGATGGGGTAGAACGGTCCTGTTGCCCCTCACTATGGGCCGCAAGTCCCTACCCCTACGGCCCAATGAAGAACCTCAAGAACACCTCTCGCAGCGGCTTTACGCTGATCGAGCTCCTCGCCGTCATCCTGATCATCGGGATCCTGATGACCTTCCTGGTGCCCAGGATCATCGGCGCCGTCGACCAGGCCAAGGTCACGGCCTGCAAGGCGAACATGAACGAGATCTTCAAAGGGATGATCGAGTACCACTCGAAGTACAAGCGCCTCCCGAAGCACTCTGGCGTGCGCTTCTTCGGCTCCCTGGTGCGAGACGAGGTCTTCGAGGCAGAGGAGTCAGACGTTCGACGCCTGACCTGCCCCGCGGTCGAGATCTCCTTCCTTGAGGGAGGTCAGTCGGAGGTGCCGCTCGAGGAGTGGTTCACCCGGGACAACTTCGACCTGCTCGACGGTTACTGGTCTGCATATGCCGGTCGCGACATCGACAACCACCCCCTCAAGAAGTTCCCCGCGGGTAACTCGGAGGTGCTCATCGCAGACGACAACGACCAAGGCGGGATGAACCACGAGACGACGACCGTCGTGCTCTTCGGTGGCGGCACCGTGACGACCTACGAGCTCGTGCTCTTGAAGGACGAAGGGGTCCTCGACCCCGAAGAGACGGTCCTTCTGGTTGGGCCGGACTCGCCGGTCGAGAAGCTCCAGAAGCTCTCTCTCGACTAGCCCCCTCCCGCTAAGCGGGCTCTGATGAATCCCCTCGCACTCATCCGCGCGCTCCGTCCCCACCAGTGGGTGAAGAACGGCTTCGTCCTCGCGGCGGTCGTGTTCCAACTGGCAGAGGCGAAGGAAGCGCTCTCACTGACAGATGGTGTCAGGGGTTCGCTCCTGGCAGTGGTGGCGTTCTGCCTTGGCGCGAGCGCGATCTACCTCGTTAACGACGTCCTCGATGTAGAGCACGACCGCAAGCACCCGGAGAAGTCGAAGCGCCCGATCGCCGCTGGCGAGGTCTCGATCCCAGTCGCGTTGATCGCGTCTGTGCTTTGCGCCGCCGGGGCCGTCGCCATCGCCCTCCAAGCAGGGGACTTGGGCGCCGCAGGCGAAGGCTCGACCTCCGCAGTCGCCATCTGTCTTGGGGTCTACGTGGGGCTGAACGTGGCTTACAGCCTGCGCCTCAAACACGTGGTCCTCCTAGACGCCTTCTGCATAGCGACGGGCTTCCTCCTGCGCGTCAAAGCTGGCGGCTTCGCTGCGGGCGCCTGGGTCTCGCCCTGGCTCCTGCTCTGCACCTTCTTCCTCGCCCTCTTCCTCGCGCTCTGTAAACGGCGCGCAGAGTGTGACCTCCTCGGCGAGGCGAAGGCTGAGCACCGCAAGATCCTCGGTGACTATGAGGTGGGCTACCTCGACCAGATGGTCACCGCGCTCGCCGCCTGCACCATCCTCTGCTATAGCCTCTACACTGTGATTGAGGCACGTGAGGACGCGGAGCTCTTCTGGACCGTGCCCTTCGTGGTCTTTGGTCTCGGACGATACATGTGGCTTGTGCAGCAGCAGCAGGGGGGCGGGAGCCCCACGCGGGTGCTCCTCGGCGGCGATCCGATGTTTGTGATTAACACACTCGGCTGGATGGTGACGACGGGATGGCTCCTGTTCTCAGAGGTGTGACCACCTAGAACGACCGGGCTAACCTAGTCACAAGCAAGGCTCATGCGCTCCCTCAGACCCACCCTCACCGCCTGTCTCCTGCTCACTCTCCCGGCCGCCTGCGCTTGGCTCGGTGCGGGCGTGGACGTGCCCGCTCACATGAGCCCTCGAGGGCTCGCAGAGACCCCCTCGAGAGGGCTCGGGAGCTCAGCACACGAGCAGTCCGTGATGAAGAGTAGCTATTGCGCAGACTGTCACCCGGCCATCTACGCCGAGCACGAGTCCAACACCCACGGGCGCGCCTTCACGGATGAGGAGGTGCGCCTCGGTACCGGACGCTTCAGCCAGGGTGACTGCATCAACTGCCACACGCCGCGCCCGATCTTTGAGACCGGGATCGGGCAGAACCCGCTGCAGCGTCACCACAACCTCCTCGAGGGCAACACCTGTATGACCTGCCACTGGGCAGAGGGGATGGACTACTCGCTCTTTGAGGGAGGCTTGGACTGCCAGACCTCCTTCGAGGACCGTGTCGGCTCCGTAGAGGCGTGCGCCTCCTGCCACCGCAACCACGGCACGCCGTATCAGTGGGAGCTCTCGCCCAAGGGGAAGCTCTCTGATCGCGATTGCATCGAGTGCCACATGCCGATGAGGCACCGGCCCGTCGCGGTGGGTGAAGAGCCGCGTGAGGTCCGCTCGCACGACTTCTCTGGCGGGAGGACCGCTTCGCAGCTCTACCGCGCGTATGCATACGACGCTCAGATCGAGGGCAACGAGGTCGTCGTGCGCCTCTCGAACCGCGGCTCCGGCCACAACTTCCCGACCGAGCTCAAGCAGCGCGCCGTGGAGTCGCTCGTCATCTTGCGAGACGCAGCAGGGGTTGAGGTGGCGCGCTCACGCATGGTCTTCCGCGATCCGTACAAGCGGCCCTATGGGCTGACTCTGCCGGTCAACACGCAGATCCCTTCCGGCGAGACCCGCGAGCATCGCGTCCCGATCGGCGTGAGCAACGGGACGGTCGAGTGCCAGCTGCACTACAAGCTCTACTACCCGATCGAGGACTATCACCCCGGCCTCGCCCGCCGGCTGGAGTCAAAGACCTTGGCGTTCAGCGAGCTCGACCCAAATGAAGAGCCCGTGACCACTGACCCCGAGGTCGTCTTGGTCACCCCCGATGGGATCGCCCCAGAGCAGGCCGGCCCGGCGAACCTCGTCGACTTTGCCCGCCCGCCCATCGGGCAGGTGGAGGTCGAGATCCCGACAGGAGAGACCGCCAGAGACATCGACGAGCTCATCTCTCTCTTCCAGTTCCCGGTCCCCGCGGCGGCGACCGTAGCTCGTGGGCGGCTCAAAGAGATCGGCGCGCCGGCGATCCCCGCGCTCATCGAAGCCATAGGCTCCTGGGACAACAAGACCTGGAAGCAAGCGATGAGCGTGCTCGAAGAGCTCGGTGAGGAGGCCGCACCTGCTGTAGTCGCAGCGCTTGAACACGAGGAGCTCTACATTCGAGTCCACGCCGCCGCGGTCGTGACACGGATGCAGTTGGGGAGCTCGCTCAAGGCCAGCGCTCTCGCGCTCTCGCGCTCACTCACTAGGACGAACGCTCTAGACAGGGCCTCCGCTGCTGAGGCGCTCGGGACGCTGGGGGTGAGAGACGCCTCGGCGGATCTGAGGCGCCTGCTCCGCACGGACCCGGACCCAGACGTGGTGCGAGCCGCAGCGCGCGCCTTGCTCGCCTTGGACGATCGCGAGGCTACACCAGACCTGCGCTTCGCCCTCGAGCGCTTCGAGTGGGTCGAGTTCAGGCGCGAGCTCGCGCGCGCCCTCGCGGCGCTAGGGGACCCGAGCGGAGTCCCGGTGCTCTTGGCTGGTTTGGATCACCACGACGAGCTGATACGAGAGAGCTTCTTCGAGGCCTTCTTTGACGTGACCGGTGTCCACATGTGCTACGACTCGTTCGGCCCGCGCGATGAGCGCTTGGTGGACATCGCGAGCTTGCAGGGGTGGTGGGCGCGCTATGGCGGGGAGGCTGCCTTGCGAGGTGTGCACCAGGTGCCCGGGGCGACGCAGAAGCAGGTCCTGAAGATCATCGGCAAGATCGGTGATGGCGGAGGAGCGGCCGACCGCGCTGGTGACCAAGAGCTGCGCTCACGCCTCGTGGAGATAGGGGATGACGCTGTGCCCGGACTCTCGCGTGTGGGCCTCAAATACCCTGCCGGGTTCGCTGACAAGCGCGCGATCTTGTGTCAGGCCCTCGGCGACATCGGACACCCAGACGCGGTCCCTGCACTCATCGGAACCCTGCGTGACCCCGTAGTCAGCGTGGCTGCGTGGGCTTGCGATGCGCTCACTCGAATCAACGATGACCGCGCCCTGCCAGCTCTCCAACGTTACCACCAGCGCCTCTTGTCTCTCTCTGCTCGTGGCGGCATCCCTCCATCGGCGGGATCACCGGAGGCCTTGGTCGCGCTCGCAGCGGGGGCCTGCTATCGCTTCGGCGACGACCGGGTCGAGTCGGATCTCGTCGGGCTCCTCCTCTCTGATGACGTCACCGCGAGAGGGATCGCCTTGGAGCACCTCAAGCGACGCCACGGCACAGAGCTGGAGCTGGATCCTGAGAGCAGCGCCGATATGAGGCGCCGTGCTGTGGAGCGCTGGCAAGCTGGTCGCCGATGAGGTGGACTTGCCGGAGCGCTAGATCGCGTCTAACCTGATTTATTGAGGTAGGGCCTTGTGTGTGCTGGAAGGCCGGAAAACACGCACCAAGTACGGCGCCCTAGCCGGAGTCCACCTGGAAGCACTGCTTTGAAGATCGCACAAGCCATGTCGTCCTTAGGGACGGAGACCGCCTTCGAGGTCCTCGCCAAGGCGAAGGCCCTCGAGGCTGAGGGGAAGGACATCGTCCACCTCCACATCGGGGCCCCGGACTTTGAGACGCCGCCGAACATCGTCGAGGCTGGGCGCAAAGCGCTCGCGGATGGGTGGCACAAGTACACACCGGCCAAGGGCATCCCGGAGGTGAGGGAGGCTGTGTGTGAAGACATCGAGCGCTACCGCGGCGCAGATGTGCACCCGGATCGTGTGCTCATCGCGCCGGGTGGGAAGCCGACGCTCTTTTACGCCATCCTCATGTTCGGCGAACCCGGCGCGGAGATCATCTACCCGAACCCCGGCTTCCCGATCTACGAGTCGATGATTCGCTTCACTGGCGCAGAGGCTGTGCCGATGCGGCTCGCTGAGGAGAACGGATACAGCTTCTCTGCGGAGGAGGTGCTCGCACAGATCACCCCGAAGACGAGCCTCATCATCATCAACACGCCCGCCAACCCCACGGGGGGCGTCGTGCCGCGCGCCGAGATGGACCGCTTGGTCGCCGGCCTCGATGAACACCCAGAGGTCGCGATCCTCTGTGACGAGATCTATTCACGCCTCCTGTACGACGGCGAAGAGCACGTCTCGATCCTCCAGTACGAGTCCTTGGCTGACCGCGCCATCTGCCTCGACGGCTGGAGCAAGACCTACGCCATGACAGGGTGGCGGCTGGGCTGGGGCGTCTGGCCAGAGGAGCTTGTGGCAGAGGCTGAGCGGCTGCAGATCAACTGTGCGTCCTGCGCCAACGCCGCTACCCAAGTCGCGGGTGTCGAAGCGCTGCGTGGCCCCCAAGACGCCGTCGCCGAGATGTGCGCAGCCTTCGATGAGCGCCGCAAGATCATCGTTGAGGAGCTGAACTCCGTGCCGGGCTTCACCTGCATGATGCCCAAGGGAGCCTTCTACTCCTTCGCGAACGTGACAGGCACTGGCTCCTCATCGAAGGAGCTCGAGGAGCGCTTCCTCTACGAGGCGGGCGTCGCCTGTCTCTCCGGGACGAGCTTCGGGAGCTACGGCGAGGGTTACCTGCGCTTCAGCTACGCGAACTCCGTGGAGAACATCCGTGAGGGAGTCCGCCGGGTCCGTGAGTGCTTGCAGTCGACCTGAGAGCTTGACCATGAGCGCCTCTGACTTTCGCAGCGACACCGTCACGCTCCCCTCAGATGAGATGAGGGAGGCGATGGCCTCAGCAGAGGTCGGAGATGACGTCCTAGACGGCGACCCGACGGTCGGTCGCCTCGAGGCAGCAGCGGCCACGTGGCTCGGGAAGGAGGGCGCGCTCTTCGTCCCCTCTGGGACGATGGCCAACCAGGTGGCGCTCGGTTCATGGACGAGCCCCGGTCATGAGGTCATCTGTGAGCGGGGAGCTCACATCGTGAATTACGAGGCGGGGGCGCCGGCAGCCTTGCACGGCCTCCAGCTCCTCACGCTCGATGGAGACCGCGGCGCCCTGGACGCGGAGGAGGTCAAGCGCGCGATGCGTTCGGACTTCATCCACTGCCCTGACACAGGGCTCGTCTGTATGGAGCAGACGCACGCTGACTCAGGCGGCAGCGTCGTCCCGATGGAGGCGATGCGGGCTGTCTACGCTGTCTGCGAGGAGGCGGGAGTCCCTGTCCACCTCGACGGTGCGCGGCTGGCGAACGCTGAGGTCGCGAGCGGTGTGAGCGCGGCTGAGTGGGCGGCGACCGCCGATTCGGTCTCGGTCTGCCTCTCCAAGGGCCTCGGGGCTCCCGTCGGATCTGTGATCGCCGGGGACGCCGCCTTCCTAGAGCGGGCGCGCGTCGTCCGCAAGCGGCTCGGTGGCTGGATGCGACAAGCCGGGATCATCGCGGCCGGCGGGCTCTACGCCCTCGAGAACAACCGCGAGCGGCTCACCCTCGACCACGCCCTCGCCAAAGACCTCGCCGCGCGCTTGGATCGCCTTGAGGGCCTCTCCTGCGACCCAGAGGACGTCGACACCAACCTCGCGGTCGTGCGCGTCTCGTCGCCCGCGCCTGCTGCGAGCGCGCTCGCGCAGGCGCTCGGAGAGCGCGAGGTCCTCGTCTATGCCCTCACGGCGGACTCCTTGCGTTTCGTTGCCCACTCAGGCGTAGGGGAAGAGGACGTCTCGCGCCTAGAGGCGGCCCTCCAAGAGATCCTCGGTGGATGACCTAGCAGGACACCTGCGGGGTTATCCTCTCTGTCGAGTCAGCGCGTAGTTAACGTCCGCTAAACGACAAGGAAGCAGAGAACCTCCATGGGCATCTTCAAGGCATATGACATCCGCGGGATCCACCCGACGGAGCTCGACGCAGAGATCGCACGGAAGATAGGGAGGGCCTTCTCGGCCCTCCTGGAGCCAGGTTCGGTGATCGTCGGGCGGGACGCCCGAGTTCACTCCCCGGAGGTCTCTGAGGCTGTCTGCGCTGGACTCTGCGACGTCGGGAGAGACGTCATTAACATCGGCTTGGCCTCCACGCCGATGGCCTACTACGCGATCGGATCGCGCGAGGTGGCGGGCGGCATGGTCGTGACAGCGAGCCACAACCCGGGCGAGTACAACGGGATGAAGCTCTGTCGAGAGGGCGCGCGACCGGTGGCATATACGACAGGGATCGACGAGATCGAGGCAGCCTGTGCTGACGAAGGTCCCCCCGCGAGCGAGAAGAGGGGCGCCTTGACGCACCTTGACCTGCTCGCCGCTTATCAGGTCCACGTGGCCTCTTTCGCCGAGCTTGAGGTGCCTGTGAAGGTCGCCATTGACGCCGCGAACGGCATGGCTGGGCACACCCTCCCGGGCATCCTCGAGCTCATGCCGCAGGTCCAGGCGGAGACGATGTTCATGGAGCCGGACGGGACCTTCCCGAACCATGAAGCCAACCCGCTGAAGGAGGAGAACCTCGACCCCGTGCGGGGTCTGATCGCCTCGAGCGGCGCGCGCGTCGGTCTCAGCTTCGATGGCGACGCAGATCGCTGCTGCTTTGTAGACGAGGCCGGAGTGACCGTGCCTGCAGACCTCATCACCGCGCTCCTCGCTCGCGACCTCCTCGCGAAGGGTGGCCCGACGCCGATCGTCTACGACCTGCGCTCCTCCTGGGTCGTTAAGGAAGAGGTGGAGAAGGCCGGCGGCCGCGCGATCCGTGACCGCGTCGGACACTCCTTCATCAAAGCGACTATGCGTGAGCATAAGGCGCTGTTCGCCGGCGAACTCTCAGGGCACTTCTACTTCGCTGACAACTACACGACGGACTCCGGCGTCCTCGCGATGATCTCGGTCTTGAACCTGCTCTCGCGTCACCCTGACACACCGTTCAGCCAGCTGGTTGGGGACCTGCGCCGCTACCACCAGACGGGAGAGATCAACTTCCGGGTTGAGGACACTGAGAAGGCCATGGCGTCCTTGTGTGAGACCTTCCCTGACGGTCGCACCGATGACCTCGACGGCGTGACCATCGAGTGTGGCGAGCTAGGGGACGCAGAGTGGTGGTGGTGCAACGTGCGCGCTTCCAACACGGAGCCTCTGCTCCGCTTGAACCTCGAGGCTAACAGCGCAGAGCTCCGCGACCGTCGCAGAGATCAGGTGGTGGAGCTTTTGGGAGACCCGGTCTCATGAGGCGAAGCAGGTGGCCCGCGATGGCGCTCACTGCCGCCCTCGTAGCGTGCTCAGCTGAGGCTGAGGAAGATTGCGTGGTGAAGGGGGTCGTCGTCGACGTACAGGACGGAGAGCCCCTCGTGGGGATCCGTGTTGAGGGCCCAGGAGGCACGAGGGCAGTGAGCGATCCGCGGGGTCGCTTCATTTTGACGGGCCTTGAAGAGGGCCTAGAGGGGAGCGTGCGGGCGTGGAGATCTGACGGTTGGGAGGGCAAAATCCCTCTCAGACCACTCAAAGCGGGCTCCCTGGAGGTCACTTTGCGACTCTCGCCCCCGCGGGAAGACGCTCGCTCCTCCGAGGGCGAGTGAGCGGTGTAAGCCTCTGATTTGAAGAGGTTTACGACGCCGCTTTGGCCCCATTTGAGCGGCTGAGCGAGCTAGCTCGGAGTCAAGCCCTGGTCGAGGGCCCCCTGGAGGCCCATGAGAGGGGCGTCGAGTGGTCCGAATCAGGTCCCGGTGCTGCCGCAAGTCCAGGATTTGCCCCAACTTGTGGCCGTTCCGTGGCCGATGTACCCATCGCTAGCCCCCCTTTAAGCACTCGACCTCAATTTTCACATGGCCCGTCCCCTATACGCGACCCTCGCCCTCTTCCTGACCCTCTCGACTCCAGCGAGCTCACAAGACTCTGCTGAGAACGACTGGGCCCTTCTCCTCGAGCAAGACGCGCGGATCTCCTTCACCTCGCGCACCGAGTTCGCTGCGCTGACGGCGATCGACGGCGGTGGCTTAGATCAAGACACCCGCGCAGCCGCGCTGTTCGCCCTCGGCGCCTCCGGCTCGAAGCGCGGACGCGCGCTCCTTGAGAAGTCACTGACCGCAGGCTCGCTGCGGGAGCGGTGCGCAGCCGTCTTGGCGCTCGGCGAGCTCGGGGTCGGCGTACACCCGCTCCTTGAGGGCCTACGCGAAGATCCGGACCCGCTCGTCTCAGAGTGCGCGTTGCTCGCGCTCATGCGCACAGGCAGGTGGGCCGCAGCTGAGTATGTCGAGGCCGTCTCCGAGAGCGGAGATGAGGCTCGGGCTCAGATGGCAGGGAAGCTGCTCCTCTTCACGACCGACACCTGCGACAGCGAGATGACCGCAGCCTCTGCCCTCTACCTTGAGTTGAGGTGGGACGCCGCGAAGCACTACGGCTTGGTCGATGAGCGCGCTTGGGAGGTCGTCTTGATCGAAGACCTCGCGAAGGACCTAGACTTCTTGAAGGGCTTCATTCTGAACGCCGCCGCCGACAGCAACAGGCTCGGCACCCAGGATCACTTCCGCTCCCTCGTTGAGACCGAGCGGAGAGACCGCGGCGCCGCCACGAAGCAGGCGCTTTGCGCGGCGCTGCGCGCCATGCCCGAGGAGGTGTCGCTGCTCGTCGAGTCAGGCCTCTGGAGCCCAGAGTGGGGCGTGCTGCTCCAGGAGATCCGCGACCGCAGACTCGAGAAGTCCACGGTCGGTCTCCTCAAGATCGCGACAGAGGTGCCCTCCATGCGCTACCGCGCAGTCAGCCTCTTGGTCCGCGCTGGGTACAACAAGGCTCTCGTGCCTGTCCTCGAAGAGATCGAGGGCGGTGACCTCGGCCCCATGCAGCTCATCTGGTGCTGCGAGGCGTTGGGCGGGACTGGTGACGAGGCTGTCCTCCCCGCGCTCTACTCCATCAGCCAGAACCCGAGGGCTGACATCGCCGCAGCGGCCAAAATCCAGCTCGCCAAGATGGGCGACGAGGACGCCGCGGGCGAGATCTCTGCCATATTGAATGATCCGGAGTCAGAGATTCATCGGCAGGTCGTCGACTGGGTCTCGACCGGTGTTGAGTCACCGGTCCTCGCGGCGATGCTCTTGGAGGCCTTGCCCAGCCTGAGGGGGGGCAGAGCGCTTGAGGCTTGCACCTCACTTTCGCTTGAGGGGAGCTCTCAAGGGCTTGAGTACCTGCGTGAGATCCTCGTCGCGGGCCTCCCTAGGGGTCGTTTTGGTGTGAGAGCGGTCGAAGCGCTCGAAAATTCCGGCAGCGTCGAAGACCTCGCCTACATCAAAAACCAGTTCCCTCACGAGCGAGACGCGCTCGTGAACGAGGCCCTCGCCTTGGCACTGTACCGTGCGCGAGACCCCCGCATCCTCACGCTGATCCGCGCTGGGATCTGGGACTCAGTCGAGTTCGATCAGAGCGTGCTCGCTAGCGCGCTCCTCATCGACGTCGCTGGAATGAGGGCGCTCATTGATGAGGCGAGATATGAGCCTATGCTCAACACAGAGACTTATAGAGCGCCCAAGTTCCCCCGCAGAGTCGGCTATGCGCTGGGTCTGTGGGGTGGGCTTCAAGCGCTTGAGGACCTCAACAGCGAGGTCTCAGACGTCCGCGAAGACGTGAGGCACGGCGCCGTACTCGGCGCGCTCGCTTCGCGAACACACTGAGCCTCGGGGTGATAGGGTCTTGAGACGACGAGCCAATATTCAGCCAGCGCGCCAGGAGGAGAACACGTGATAGAGAAGACCATCGCGATGCTCGGCGTGCCCATGGACCTCGGCGGAGGACGCCGAGGTGTGGACATGGGTCCGAGCGCCATTCGAATCGCCGGCCTCGAGGGCCGCGTGCGAGATCTAGGCTTGAAGTTCGAAGACCGGGGTAACGTCCCGGTCGATCAGCCAGAGTCCTTGGACCCGGTGGATTCAGACGCCCGCTTTCTCGACGAGATCGCCGGTGCTTGCGTAGACCTCAGGGATAGGGTCGGAGAGCTCTTAGCTACGGATCGCTTCCCCCTCGTGATCGGAGGAGATCACTCGATCGCGTGCGGCACGGTGGCTGGGCTCAGCCGGCACCACCACGAGCGTGGCGAGAAGATAGGCCTCATCTGGTTCGACGCCCACGCAGACATGAACACGCCGGAGACCTCTCCCTCGGGCAACATCCACGGCATGCCGCTCGCGTCGTGCTTGGGGCGGGGGCCTGCCGCCCTCACAGAGCTCTCTGGGAGCGCGCCCATCGTGAGCCCCGAGAACGCCGTCCTCGTCGGGGTCCGGAGCGTGGACGCCGAGGAGCGCCGCCTCGTCAAGGAGTTCGGCCTCGAGGTGTTCACCATGCGTGAGATCGACATGCTCGGCATCCACGAGGTGATGAAGCGCGCGATCGAGATCGCCACCCGGGGCACGGCTGGGTTCCACCTCTCCTTTGACCTCGACGGCACAGACCCGAGCGTCGCTCCTGGCGTCGGGACACCGGTGCCCGGCGGGACGACCTGGCGTGAGTCTCACTTGGTGATGGAGCACTCCGCCGCGAGCGGCGCGATGCTCGGCCTCGAGATGACCGAGATCAACCCCATCCTCGACGACGGCAATCAGACCGCGCAGGCGGCCGTCGAGCTGATCCTGAGCGCGCTGGGTAAGTCCGTCCTCTAAGGGAACGCAGCTTGTTCGCAACCATCAGAGACCTGATCGCTCACCGCAGACTCCTGCGTGAGTTCGTCGTGCGCGACCTGAAGGCGCGCTATGTGGGGTCGAGCATGGGCTTCTTCTGGTCCGTGATCTTCCCGCTGCTCAACCTCGCGGTCTACTTCATCGTCTTCCGGCTGATCATGGAGGTCCGCTTCGGCGACAAGATGGGCCCCGAGGCGTGCGCGTTCTGGATGCTCTCCGGGATCACAGTCTGGACCGCCTTCGCTGAGACGATCTCTCGCAGCACCAACTGCCTCGTGGAGAACGGCAACCTCATCCAGAAGGTCGTCTTCCCCTCAGAGATCCTGCCGGCCTTCCTCACGGTGAGCTCTCTCATCAACATGCTCATCGGGATCCCTTTGGTCCTGCTAGGGGTCGGCTTCTTCATCTTGAGGGGGGACACGGCAGGCTTCGTAGAGGTCGAGACCGCTTCGCTCGCGCTCTTTGATGGGCAAGTGCTCGCGCCGCCGCCTGACCGGACCCTGCGATG
>PVBE011753876.1_pt1 | contig 14306 bp, 19 predicted proteins | sample 1631181 | NCBI WGS metagenome assembly PVBE01 (sample SAMN08397723, study PRJNA350692) | Marine metagenome, whole genome shotgun sequencing project. | isolation source: water | place: Pacific Ocean | collected 2012-04
CTGCAAAAGCAGCAGCACCTGCTACTACTATGTTTAAACCAATAAGCCTTTTCATTAGGATCCGCTTAGGGCAACTTATATATGTGGTGGTTTCCTATCGCCTCCATGTCTGAAACCACCAAAGGGACATGCAGCAGTTGGGGTACATATGCTGCTTATACTCAGCCCCATTGTACCATTGGGGGGACTTATGGATTGCCCTTGCCAACGTGTATATTATATCACAAAAAAAGACCCCTGCAAAGAGGGGTCGTATTCTGGTTCTCTAGGATCTATACGTGGATCCCAATAGAAAAATTGACATTGATGCAATCTCATATGCACCAAAGGTTTGTTTAGTTTCATTAGGTTACTCCTATAAAAGAAAAAGACCCCCTACAATGTAGAGAGTCTGATCCATCTCGAACTCATTAGTATTTAGAGTTCAGTAGGTGTTACGGGTTCAGTAACAGATTCCTTTCAGAATGTGAATTTAGCGCCAACTTTAGCACCCCAATCGACTACAGTGTCTCCACTGGAATCTTCACCATTAGAAGCGCCAGAAAGCTCTCCATAAAGTGCTAGGTCTTCATTAACTCCGTAAGAAGCACCAACCTTACCAGAAATTTCAGTTTCTGTATCGTCAGTAGACTCAGCATGGTTCAAAGAAGGACCACCCTGTACGTAGTAAGCAATCTTACCATCTTCTGTTGCGCCTTCATAACCAATGTGAAGATCTGTAGCAGCAGTGCTATAGTCTCCATCAGGATATGCGAGGTTGCTTTCAACATTCACGTAAGGACCAGCAAAAGCGGCTCCAGCGAGAAGGAAAGGTGATGCAGCTACAGCTGCGATTGTTGATTTAATAGACATGTTTGTATTTTAAGTGTCTCGCAAGTATAAAAAAACCTGCGGATGATAGATCCCTCGACATGGGATCGTGATCTAGACAACACAGGGGTACGATTCTTTCGGGCCCAGTATGTTAAGTTATTTATACAACTGTCACAGTAAAGATGTGCCAGTCCTATAGAGTAAGACTATACCTCACTTCTGCCCACTTGTCAAGCCTGTTGTTTGTGGGATTCCTGACCTGAATTCCTTGGGTCGCCACCTGCGATCCGACCAAGGTAAGGATCGAAGTCCGTAATAAGGTCTATCGTAATGTCCGAACCTCTTGTTGTCCAGAGTTCCCTAAGACCATCATGACTTCCTCTGTGGAAGATCTCAACGTGTTCTTCATGAATGGATGAACCCAGTTCAATCTTGTATAAGAATACGGGACATGCATATGCAGCACCAGAATTATAGATCAGATCATCTGCAACTGGTCTTGGTTTCACACCGTTGTCTAGTTTATATTTCTCTCCTCTACAATGAAGTTTGATTAGTTTCTCAGCATGGTGTCTTGTAATAACATAACATGCAGTAGAGAAATCATTAATGAATCTCCTATGAACTTGTACATGCAGTTCGCCAGGGCATATGATTGCAATCTGTAATGTGTCCCAGTCGTAAGGCATCCTAGAGATGAACTGTTTCCATGTGAATGTCCAGAACCTTGCAATACTAATGTCACAATCATCTTCCATGATGATTGCATAAGGTTCATCAGTCTCATTTACAAAATGTTTAAGTGCCTTGAGGTGTGAGGTTACACAACCAATCTCACCTGCACTAACACTCTCTGGATACTTACCAGTAATAATATCACTAAGATCATCACCTGTAGATGGTCTTCCATCGTAAGCAGTGATGCGAGTATAGTTTTCTATCTCCCACTCTGCAAGTTGATTGGACATCCATTCCATTCTCTCTGGTTGATCATCCAGATTGATAATGTAAAGAGGACCAAATCCCTTTAGTTTGTATGCAGCTCTATTTGACATCGAAAAAAAATGTTTGAGTTAATCTACCAGTCTCAACTGATGTACCAAAACCAGAGACAATACTCCTATGATACATCATATTACCTTTATATGCAACCAATCTATTATATACATTGCCTACTGCAATATTCATTTCCCACTCACCATCTTCCTTTTTATGGTAAATACCTGTTCCAGAATCAACTGGAGCATCTGGAGTGAGATATAATACTGCGGCCCATTCTGCAACGGGATCAACATGAACCCAACTCTGAGTACCTTTTCTACATAGTTGAAAACAAAATGTATCCTGTTCCCAACACCATTCAATATCAGAGTTAAATATATTTCTAAATTTCTCTGTTACTTTGTCCTCATAGTCACCACCTGCCCTATTAGATGACCTAACACCAGGCACACTCTCTTGTATCCTATCATAATCAAAGGATAAGGCATGATACCTTATCCTATCAGGATCATCCAAAAAATTATCAATAATAACTAAATCCATTAGTCGACCCTACAGAGTAAAAAATAGCCAGAGTTTTTTTTCCAGCTTTTCTGAAACAAAAAGCTGAATTAGGTGACGATCCATCCATCACAGTATAAGTCCTTGAGATTCTTATCTTTATAATCAGGACCGAACCATTGCTTAGGTGCAACGACTGGACCTCTACCGTTCTGTAACCATGCACCCCACCAAGACATTGATGAGTTAGCAATGATTGCACCAGAGCATAGACTCATGATACAAAGATCAACAAATGGTTCATAAGATCCATCCGAATACTTATCAGTTGGTTCTGATATAAGGAACCTATCATCAGCAAAGAACTCCTGTTCCTTTACCCACTCAGGCGAGTCAGAACAGACCACAATGGGTTGATCCTCTGGGAAATGAGTCAATGCCCTCTCATAATATTCCACTGGTTGTGGAGGGTGTTGAGAGGAGCACTGAGTATAAGACCACTTGAATCCTCTTGCGTCTGTAAGGTTTGGATCTCCTCTTCTTACATGAAGAAAGAGTGGTGGAGAATCGAGAGACTCAACCATCTCTTTACATGGCCCTAAGATAGAATCATGAAAAGTATAATCTCTTCTTATATCTGCTTCTATATTCTTAAAGTACTTCTCTGACTGGAAGAATCCAAAGAGACTTACCTCATTAGGACACATCCTATGGAGTTCTTCATCAAAATGAAAGTGTTTCTCTATAACAACAGGAGCATGACCTCTATCTAAGACTGCAAGGTTACTTGAACCAACACTCTCTAATGTGAATGCTCTATGAAGACTATAGTTATCTACCCTACTCGTCTCGAATGGTGGTATTCCAAATTCATACCCACGCATCGCAGCGATACCACGTACCGCAGCATATTGAAACATCTGATTACCTAGACGACCTAGGTTTCCTATCTGATTAAACGCCAGCATTTAATTCCTTCCCTCTACGTTGGATGTAATTTAATGTGGAATAATACTGTGTCAATTCATCCTTGTCCAGAGTCCTGATCTTATTCCACAAGCGATCATTGTCTTGGAACTTAGGATTATGATAGTGAGAATTAAATGTTCTACCATGTTCAAAGTGAAAGATATCATCGATGACTCTACCAACTTTGAATCCAAATAGATTTAATCTATAATAAAACTCACAGTCTTCTGCACCCCATGAAATAAACTCTTCATTCCACAGTCCAGCAGAAACTTCAGCAGTCTTAGTGATCATCTGGCCCCAACCAATAGAAGATGGAACCCTCACTGAACTGGCCTGAACAATACTAGTATCAAAGTCCTTACCATCATGAGATGATAGAAACTTATCTAATAGATCATCAGAATAATTAACTGCCCACTGATAGATACCACATCCAAATGGATAGACAGCATCAGATCCTTCTTGTGTAATTGAACGGTAAGCAAGTTCGTGACTGTTCTTTGGTACTACAACATCCACATCATGATTATAGATGATAGGAGTGTCAGCAGCAACACATAAGTCATTTAAGATACGAGTCTTATGAAAAAACTTCTCGTCACTCTGTTCAAAGATATGTTTTAGTTGTCCTACATCACCAACATACTTCTTAATCTGTGGTAAGGCACTCTCTTTAAAATTTGATTGTGTATCTACTTCTTTAACCAGAACTTTTGCTTCTGGAAAGTTCTTCAGTATATAAGTAACCGAAGTGATTACATTTCGGAGTCTATCATCTGACTCAATCCTACAAGGTAGTAAGTAAGTTAAATCTTTCATTTATTCTGGAGCAATGTAGGATGGATCGTTATGAACCTTAATCCATCTTGCAGGAATTAAATCCTTCATATCATACTGTTCATATGCAACACCAAACCAAGGATCAGGAGCAACAACCGTCCAGTTAGAATTCTTCTGCGAATCTCCACCTCTTTGTAACCATGCACCCCACCATGATAAGGATGAGTTAGCAATGATACCACCTCCACACAATGTCATAAGACATAGATCAATGTAAGGTACAGATGCACCATCACCAAACTCTTCATAGGATGCGTCAGAGAATAAGAATCTATCTCCTTTCAACCAATCCTGTTCCTTACACCAGTCAATAGTATCTGATACCACAACAACTTGTTTATCATCTGGGAAGTGAGTCAATGCTTCAAGATAGTATTCCTTCTTACAAAGAGGATGATACTCTTGCACCATCTGATAGGACCACTTCTCTCCTCTCCTACCAGTTACATTAGGATTACCTCTACGAACATGTAGGAAGATAGTATTCTGTTGTCCTCCATTCTCTTCAATAAACTCTTGACATGGTTCTAGGTACTCTGATTTAAACTTAAAGTCACCTAGAATAGTACCAGCAATAGTTTCAAAATACCTTTCGGTTTGATAGTTTCCAGAGAAATTAGTGCCATCTTTACACTCATTAAAAATCTTTTCATTGAAGGCCATATCTCTATAGACTTCTTGTTGATGGAAGAAAGGTTCTCCCTGATTCTCTGGTTTGCATCCAGACAATTCAAATGCATCAAACAAACCATAGTTATCAAGTCTGTCTGCATCAGGGCCTGGAATAACCCAATCGAATCCTCTGTTGTGTGCTACACCACGAACAAAAGCATACTGGAACATTTGATTCCCCAGCCTACCTTCATTACCCATTCCTTGAAATGAAATAGCCATAATTTATACTCCTAGTGTTGGTTTAAACGATGCCAAGGGAACTCATTGACCATCTTATCATCATATTCATAGTATTTACTTTTGTGTGTGAATTTAGTGTCCAAATCATAATAAAAATACTGTCTTCCGTATCTAGGTATCTCAGTCTTCCACCCTTTATAGTCAAGGAATCCACTCTCACTAGAGGTTGGACACTCTGACACCTTCTCTTCAGTACCATCCCAGTTCCAAGGAACACAAGAATCAACTGTTAAGATAGGACACACAGCTTTAAGAGCAGTCATTCTTAGAAACCCATCACTATACTTATCAAAAGCAAAGCGACGATCATCTTTCTTAGAAAACTTTATACCATTAGTTGCATGGAGTATTAGAAATAGATTTTTACCTGCTAAATGTTTTTCACAGAAAGCAATACCTATCTCTTCGGCCGCACCCCACATATCATTACAAACCGTTCCCACTGCCCATAGGTTAGGGGACAATTCAAAATAATCTAGAGGTTCATTAACCTTCTTACCTAAAGAAAGATCAGCTGGAATACAATAAGTCTTGCGAGTTATATTAATCAACTCACCAGTTGAATTGTAATGCCGAATTTGGTTTCTATTAATTAAACCAATGCGTTCCTTCTCCTGATTACAGGTTCCCAAATGAAGTCCGACCCCAGACTTCTTCTGATGTTCTTCAACCTCAAGTAATGCAGATTGAAGTTCCTCTATCCTAAGTGGCCAACCATCAACGTCTGGATTCAAACTACTGTATCCAGAAAGAGCACCCTCTGGAGTAAGTAGTTGATCTACATTGTTTTCTTTGGCCCAATCAATCGCTTTAAAGATTTCTCTCTTATTAGATTGTATATCTTTACCACTTATAGGAATCTGAGCACCAGCAACCCTCATCACTTACTCCAATCGTGAATGTGCCAACGTAAAGGAATAACATCAGACGTATCAAGGTGTTCCATTGAAGTTCCAAACCATTTCTTAGGATCAGGAGCAATGATTTTACCTCTATTGTTTTGCAACCATGCACCCCACCAAGAGAAGGAACTGTTGGCAATTATACCACCAGAACACAAACTCATCAAGCATAGATCTACTTGTGGTAACAAAGTGTTCTGCATCTTACCAAGACCATCTATAGTTTGGTACTGATACCTCTCATTATCTTCATTGAATAAGAACCTATCATCATCAAAGAAGGATTGATTCTTACACCAATCTATATCATCTGTGAATACAAAACACTCTTTATCATTTGGGAATTCTTCTAACGCCCTCTCAAAATAACTGATAGGAAGTATAGGATGGTAATTTTCCCTACCTATGTTATCAGACTGTCTGATATGTAAAAAGATGGGTTCATTTAATTGACTAATGACATACTTACATGGTTCAAGGAAATCATCTTTGAATGTAAAGTCCTCACGAATCTGATCAGACATGTGAGCAAAGTATTTCTCTGTCTGCATGTAACCATCAAGATTCACTCCATCAGTACAATGAAAGAGACTGTCATCAAATGCATGTCCCTTCTCATTAATAGTCATGGCATCATTAAACCCGATGTTCTCAGGTTTAACATTAGTCATCTTAAAGGTTTCAAATAACCCATAATTATCTTTATGATTACAATCTTCAGGTGGAATCATCCAATTGAAAGTATTGTACCATGCTATACCTCGTAGTGAGGCGTACTGGAACATTTGATTGCCCAGTCTGCCATTACTACCAAGTTTATTATAACTAATCGTCATAGATCTATATTCCAAGTAGGTTCATGTATCTCTCTAGAATTTCTGACAAATATAATACTATCATCATATAGATCTTCCAATTCCTCTTGGAATCTTTCTATAACTTCATCAATATCCATTACATATACAGTATGTCCATCCTTAAGAAGATCTTCAACCAGTCTTAGTCTTGAACTCTCTACAACCATATCAGATCCTACTTTGAATCCAATACTTTCTATAGAGAATGGAAGGCCTTCTTTATTCTGATCTACACAGAAGTTCTTAATAAACTCTGCATGTGCCTCATTGAAATCATCCGTCACTTGAGGAAGACTATACTTAAGTCCTACACTGTCAGCATAATATCCTAGGGCACGATTATCACGAGGCAAACAAGGGCCACCAAAACCTAATCCAAAGTTAAGATACTTGGAACCAATCCTAGTGTCACTTCCAATGGACTCAAGGATGGCAGGAATCTCTTCACTACATCCAGAGTTATGTAGAATCTGACCCATCATATTAGCGTAACTAATCTTATAGGTAAGGAAACAATTGATTCCTATCTTAGTAATCTCTACTGCCTTACGTGACAGTGAATGGAATACTACTTCAGTGTCCTGAATACCCTCATAGATGTCTTGAATCAATTCAAATCCACGATGATAATCTGAACCATACTCACCACCACAGAGAACCATATCCGCATTTCTTAGATCACGAATGATACTACCCTGAGCAATGAACTCTGGATTATAATAAACTGAGACACCTCTTCCTTCTAATCGATCAACAACAGTATCACAATAGCCAGGATTAGTAGTACATCCAATAACAAATATCTTACCATCAATAGATGGACATCTACTAAGATCCTCAACTACCTGATCCACACAAGTACAATCGTAACTACCATCATCAAGAGATGGTGTAGGTACAAAGGTAAAGATCACATCTGAGTGACGAATAACCTCTTGATTATTAGTAGTCGCTTGGAACCTCTCGGTTCTCATAAGAAGATCTTCTACCTCTGGTTCAGAGGAATCGATCTGCTTACCCTTAAGACCACTAACATAACTGCTGACCACATCGGAGACAACAACATCATGACCTGCATCTTCACATAACAATGCGAAGCACAGTCCTAACCTTCCTGCGCCAATTACACCGATTTTCATTGGATTAATTCTCCTCCTTTTTAGTTTTCCGAGTTCTTCTCTTACGTATTTTCTTTGGTGCAAGACCACCTATCCATGCTTCATTCTCTGGAGTGGAAGGATCATCTTTAATATAATGACCTTGTTTATTCCTAGCTCTAACAGGTTTAGTGACCTTGACTTTCTGTTTCTCTTCTTGAACAACAGGTCCTCGGATTACAGAGTCCGTAATGAACTGTTCCACAGGATTACCTGTGCAAATCTTTCTTATATGAACAACTCTTTCGTTGCCTTCAATCTGATCACTAATAACTTCTATCGTTAGATAGGATGTAGACTCTGGAATTTTCATGATTCTCCAAGTTTAAATGTAGGGATTGGTTCCATCTTGTGCCTGTTTTGTTTGTTGAATCGGTAAAGAATATCAACCGCTGGGCCAGTACCAGTCTCCATTGCCTCTTCCAACTGTGCATAGGTAGCACCGATCTGATCTTCATCAGTCCGATCATCTTCCCATAGACCATCAGTAGGTTGAGCATCAAGAATCTCTGGGATTACTCCCATGAATCCTCCGAGTTCTCTGACTTCTGTTTTGTAGAGGTCAGCAATGGGAGCAATGTCAACGCCACCGTCACCATACTTAGTAAAAAAACCGATTCCATAATCTTCTACCTTGTTACCCGTACCAACAACAATACCACCAACGTTCTGAGCAATGTGATACAGAGTCATCATGCGAAGACGAGCCTTTGAGTTGGCCTTTGCCAATGGATTACCAATGTACTCCATATCCATATCATCGGAAAGTCCTTTGATAAATTTGGCAAAAGTTTCTGATAGATCAGTCTTTAAGACTTTAACATTATCATAACTCTTATCCAACCAGTAAAGGTGGGCATCAGAGAGAGTTTCCTGTTCTATCTTCTGACTCAGTGGCATACCCACAGCATAAACTGGTACTCCAGTCTTGGCTGCAAGAGTAGAGGTGACAGCAGAATCAATTCCGCCAGACACCCCTACTACTAGTGAGTTTATCTTATTGTCATTAATATACTTACAAAGCCACCCGACTATATCAATAGTCAGTTTCCTGTAATCATCAATTCGATCCATCCTTCTTTGTTGCTAGAATAACAGTGTTCTCGTAGTCACGGCCAACATCAAAGGTAAAATACTCTTTGATCTTGTCAATGAAATCATTATAATGGAAATCATTGAAATTGACAAGGTTGTATATGATATACGCATACTTAGAATGTTGTACAATACATTTGAAGTATGCCATTTGTGATTCCAAATCACACTCAGACAGTGCGTAGTTACTAATGAATAGATCTACGTCTGTGATCTCCGCAAGGTCTGTTGTTGGAATACACTTAACCTTATCCTTAAGATCTGGGAACTGATCAATATACTTCCTCTGCAAGGCACTAACCTCTGGAAGATCGATCATAATATACTCATCAAATTCACAGACCATACTAAGAACTCTACAGAGTCCTCCATATCCTCCGCCAACTTCAACAACCTTACTAATCTCTGCACCATCCATCATGAATGACATCTCAAAGGTGTTCTTCATATACCTTAGAGTTGTAGGAGAGATAGGTCCTTCAATGCCAGGATAGATATGTGTTTCTGGGTTACCTATCTTATCGTTCTCCTTAAAGAGTTCAATGTTTGAATCAACACCCTCCTCACTCATCTCTCTACAGATGTTAAGATAACACTGTCCTTGATCCTTTAGTACATGTTCTAAGATAGTCTTGTACTTGGGATTTGATTTGAAGTTTGCAAAGGCATCATCATTCTCAACGGCTTCAACACATGCAGCCAGATACTCTACAGCAATCTGATCTTCTGCTTGCCATCCACTACGATCATCCTTTACTTCTTCAGCATTCACATCGATTGTTGTCATGATACTTTGGCTCTTTGTTCTCTGTATGGGTCTAGTTGAATAAAATAATTACCGTAAAGATAATCCTCTGAGACTCTCATACATTGAGCAACCTCAAAGTTTTCTTTAATAACTTCCTTCTTGGATTCATAATACTCTGGTGTAAGTTTGTCCCAAGGAATATTTTCCCAAGGTTCATCCTTATCCAAGAATATAATGCCTTCATGGTTGAAGTACTGTGCTACTCCAGCAGTACCATAATACACTGGAATAGTACCACATGCAAAGCAATCGGTCAATTTCTCAGTGAAATAGGTAGGATAATTCGCATTTTCACATGCAAAGCTGAACATATAGTCACGCAGGCCTCTAGATTTCTCTTTTAATGGGAGTTCTTGTCCCAATCCCCAACCAAATAGATCATCCTGACCAAACTTCTCTACATATTTCTCTACAACTCTAAGTCTTCTCTTATGTCCCTCAGTATATCCTTTGTTGGATGCAATCATTGAGACAAGTTTTGTCTTAGTATAGATATCCCTATCCATAACCCAAGGAGCAGCATTAGATAGACAGTAAAGAAACTTACCATCTGGGCCTGCCTCTTGAGTCAATCGTTGATCGGATGTAAAGATACCATCAACCCTACTAGCAACGAAGTCATAGTTGTCTTCGATCCACTTGTATTGTTCTCCAATAATCTCTCTCGATTCCAGTAACCAAATGAACTTAGGTAACCCACTGTTATCTTCAAGTACCTTTAGTGCCTCTTGATTAACATACAGATTACAAAAACCAGATCCATCACGAACGAATCTAGTATAAACTGATCTATTGTTTGCTGATGTAGATGGTTCTAATGAATCATTACAGAAGAGATTAATAGGAAACTTCTTACTGGGATCCAGAACAGGTATATCAACACCAGTTGGACTCGCCTTAGCCTGTGCAATAATATCTTGAAGAGCCTTCAACTCTTCTTCATTCTGTGGAACTTTACTCATAATACTGTTTCATACCTCTGTAAATGTTTCCGATACCATCTTCTATGGTAGTCTTTGGATTCCACCAGCGGGTAATGAATTTACTCGCTTCGTTTTTGGCATTCTTTTGAACTTCGTCCTTAGATTTTGCTGGAACAATAGTAACTTCCTTCTCATCAGCCTTGAAAAGATCTTGTATGATCTTACCAATTCCCAGTATAGTTGTACTAACAAAAGAAGTAATATGAAGCTCGTCGTCAGAGGAGAATTGATTGTAATTATCCATGACTGTTTCCAAAGCCTCACAACAATCTTCCGCATATAGAAATTCCCTTTCCTCAGTACCATCGGTCATCATGTCGATGGTGCCTGTCTCGAATCCCTTCTTAATGAAGTCAGTAATGACATGGGCTTTCTCCATGTCCTTCTCGATTCCATATACGTTCCAAAACTTTACTATCACCCCGTTCAAAGACTTAGTATATAGTTCTCCAACCCTCTTCATTACACCGTAAGGTGAGTAAGACATGTTACTCATCTGAGATGATGCAAAGACGAATGGAATCTTATATCTTTCAATATAATTGAAAGCATTTGCCATCAATCTAGTATTGTTATCAATGAACTTAAATGTATGTTGATACTTCTTAAGATAATGTGATCCACCTACATCAAATGCAAGGAAGAAAACAAACTGAGCTTTCTCAAGTGCATCCTGTAGATTAATATTAGGGATAGCCGTTAGATCCTGATGTGGTGCATTAGCAACATCAAACTCTGTAACACTATGTCCCTTATCACGAAGATATTGTGTTAGATATGCTCCTATCTGACCACTAGATCCAAGTACAGTAATTCTCATCTCTTATGCCCAACTAACATCATGTTTCTCATCAAAGTTTATCAGTCCAGTACCACTCATGTGGCCTACCTCAGTTACATCTAACTTAGGATATGTAATCCTATTCCATAGATCTTCAACCTCTGGCCATTGGGGGCCGATATCATCAAACAACATTAATCCTTTCCATTCCTTTCCTTCAAGGAATTCCATCATTTCTTCTTCTTGGATACCATCGTGGGGATCAACATCAAGCATAATGATAGAGACATGATCCCAATTGATGCTATCGTCTTCCCTGAAGTCTTTAATCTTGAACTCGATGTTATCTCTTTTAATTTTCGATGCACCTTGTTCTTGAAGATCGTAACTGACAACTTTGTTATTTTCATTATATGATAGAGCTAATGCAGACCCACCAGTACGTGTGCCTACGTCAAGAATTACTGAATTATCAAACTGTGTTGATAACCATGCGTACAAACGGTACTCACTCTGACCAGCACTAAGCCAGTCATTAGCATTGAGTGAGACATCTTGAAGGTGAGAAACATCTAAGTTCCTCACCGCATCCTTATCAATCTTGATAGTCTTCTTAGTTACCTTTCGCATGTTACAGTTTCCTTTGATGAAAGATCAACCACACCATGTTGGCGGGAATTAATTTGTTCAGAGATCCAATCGTAAGTCTTACGAATACCTTCTTCAAGAGTTTGGAAATAATCCCAACCAAGTTTCTCACGAATGAGATCATTGTTTGAGTTCCTACCACGTACTCCTGTTGGTGCATTAAGAGTATAAGATTTCCTTACCACCTTACCTGCAACCTTGGCAGCAGTTTCCACTAATTGATTAATGGTAACCATCTCTTCGGAACCGATATTGACGGGTCCTTGGAAGTCTGATTCCATAAGTCGTCGGGTTGCTTCGATACACTCATCGATGTAGAGGAAGGATCTTGTCTGCAACCCGTCGCCCCACACTTCAATCGTTCCTCCCACTGCTGGGAGTAACGCAACCTTTCTTGAGATAGCTGCTGGAGCTTTTTCTTTTCCTCCTTGCCAGGTTCCTTCGGGTCCGAAGATATTATGATACCTGGCAACACGCACAGGGATATCATGATTACGATTGTAAGCCAAGTATAATCTCTCGGAGAAGAGTTTTTCCCATCCATATTCTGAGTCTGGTGCTGCTGGGTATGCGGATTCTTCACGGCAATCTGGGTTATCTGGGTCTAATTGATTGTACTCTGGATACATACATGCTGAACCAGAATAAAAGATTTTAGTTTTATTATCTTGACACTTCACATTCATCCTATGTTGAAGGTCTAAAACATAAAGATTTATTTGAACTGAGTTGTTCATAATGTCTGCATCATTCTCGCCAGTGAATACAAAACCTGCTCCACCCATATCAGCAGCAAACTGATAAATCTCATCAAAGGTTTCAATGTATCTATCAGGAACAGAGTTGAAAAAGTTACCCCTCTCCCCCTTGTATTGTAAAACTCGACGAAAGAAATCACGGTCTCTAAGGTCTCCTAACACAAATTCATTTGCATCAGTAGAAGAGAACTCTGGATATTTAATATCCACCCCACGAACCCAATAGCCATCCTCACGAAGTCTTGTTACCATATGACTCCCAATAAATCCACCAGCACCAAGGACAAGTGCAGTCTTTACATATCCAACTGTTCTTTCAATCATCATTTTATAAAATAAAGTTTATATTAAATCAACCACCAAATTTTTCAGACATCTTATCAAAATTATTCTGAGGATTTGCTCTCAACACTTCTTCAATAATCTGAATACGTTTGGCAAGTCCTTCATCAGAACCACCACTATTAGATTTATGTGCATGAGCACCTTCTTCTAATACTTTAAGTCTCTTTTCTACTTCTTGATCATACTGAGACATGGAAGCACCACTCTCAGATTTAACACTTCTTCTTACAGGCATAATTTTTTCGAATCTGATTTATTTAGTAGTTAATTCGATTGAATAATCATCCATTTCCCACTCTTCTTTCACATAAAATCCATTTTCATCTATAATAGAATGGACTGCTTCTCTTGCATCTTCCTGAGAAACACTGGACCTAAAAAGAACCTTTCCATTCTCATCCTGAACTACACCATCTGGTCTAATAATAAACTTCATACAACCTCAGCTTCCAAATCTGTAAGGATATAATCCATCAACATATCATAATCATCAAGGGGATCCCCTGAAAATACTACACCTTCCTTTTCATAATATCTACGAACTTTCTTGAAAAGTTTTGGATTCTTTACATCAAGAAAGATTTCGCCAGTTGCAGCGGATCTAAGAGTCCTAAGATCTTTCTTAAACTTTGATGTGATTGCCATTGTCTAAATTAAATACCTCTCTATTATAGGGGACAGACCAGAATCTGTCAATGCTCGTTGTGAGGATCGAACTCACCTTAGCCAAATTATGAGTTTGGTGCATTCACCAGATTGCTAAACGAGCTCAAAGTTATGAACCTTCATTATGAGTTTTATACATCTCATAAAGTTCATCATCTGTGGGAACCATTACAACTGTGTTCTTCCCATTAGTTATTCCAATACTCTCTCCATTCTCAACTCTTCCAATCATTTCGTCCCAACGATCTTGAAACTCTTCCACA